>Ga0268247_10000133_pt1 | contig 24782 bp, 23 predicted proteins | sample AgamicOrMae_FD_200245 | JGI IMG/M metagenome (GOLD analysis project Ga0268247, IMG submission 200245) | Agave microbial communities from Guanajuato, Mexico - Or.Ma.e (v2) (version 2) | ecosystem: Host-associated > Plants > Phyllosphere > Phylloplane/Leaf | place: Guanajuato, Mexico | collected...
GTCATCAATGAGCTGGATTGAACGCATTCTTAATAAAAGCAATATTACGCCTGCACGTCGTGCCAACATTCCGGAAGGAGTGTGGACGAAATGCGACAGCTGTGGCCAGGTACTTTACCGTGCCGAGCTGGAGCGTAATCTTGAGGTCTGCCCGAAGTGCGACCACCACATGCGCATGCACGCCCGTGAGCGTCTGGCGAGCCTGCTCGATCAGGGCACGCTGGTTGAACTGGGCAGCGAGCTGGAACCCAAAGATCTGCTGAAGTTCAGGGATTCCAAAAAGTACAAAGATCGTCTGGTTGCGGCACAAAAAGCGACAGATGAAAAAGATGCGCTGATCGTCATGAAAGGCCAACTGCACGGTATGCCGGTTGTCGCGGCGGCCTTTGAGTTCGCGTTTATGGGCGGTTCAATGGGCTCTGTTGTCGGGGCGCGTTTTGTTCGCGCGGTCGAGCAGGCGCTGGAAGACAACTGTCCGCTTATCTGCTTCTCCGCCAGCGGCGGTGCCCGTATGCAGGAAGCGTTAATGTCACTGATGCAGATGGCGAAAACTTCTGCGGCGCTGGCGAAAATGCAGGAACGCGGTCTGCCCTATATTTCGGTGCTGACTGACCCAACCATGGGCGGTGTTTCCGCCAGCTTCGCGATGCTGGGCGATCTGAACGTGGCCGAACCGAAAGCGCTGATTGGCTTTGCGGGTCCACGCGTTATTGAGCAGACCGTGCGTGAAAAACTGCCGCCGGGCTTCCAGCGAAGTGAATTTCTGATTGAAAAAGGCGCGATTGACATGATCATTCGTCGTCCGGAAATGCGCTTTAAACTGGCAAGTCTGCTGGCAAAAATGATGAACCTGCCGGCACCGTTGCACGATGGTGAAGAGTTCGCACCTGCGACGTCCCACCCGGAGAGTAACGAGGCCTGACAGGAGACCGAAGGCGCGCCGGTCGCGCCTTCCACCCATGCACCCTATACCTTGTTGCTTTCACCAGGTATAAATTTGCAAAACGGGACATATGGACAATCTTCACCTCCCTCAAGCCACGTCGCCTTTGGCCACGTGGCTTTATTATCTTGAGCACCTCCACACTCAGGCAATTGAACTGGGCCTGGACCGTATTCGCCAGGTGGCGCAACGTCTGGACCTGCTGAAGCCTGCCCCTTTTGTTTTCACCGTTGCCGGTACCAATGGTAAAGGCACTACCTGTCGGACGCTTGAAACCCTGTTGATGGCCGCGGGCTATCGCGTGGGCGTTTACAGCTCGCCGCATCTGGTGCGTTACACGGAGCGTGTCCGGGTGCAGGGACAGGAGCTGAGTGAAGCGCAACACAGCGCCAGTTTCGCTGACATTGAAGCGGGACGCGGTACTATCTCCCTGACCTATTTTGAATTCGGCACGCTGTCGGCGCTTAACCTGTTCCAGCAGGCGAAACTTGACGTGGTCATTCTGGAAGTCGGGCTGGGTGGGCGGCTGGACGCAACGAATATTGTGGATGCCGATGTCGCGGTGGTGACCAGTATTGCGCTGGACCATACCGACTGGCTTGGCCCGGATCGCGACAGCATTGGTCGGGAAAAAGCGGGCGTATTCCGTCAGGGTAAACCTGCGGTGGTGGGTGAACCTGCTATGCCGGTGACGATTGCCGATGTCGCCAGGGAAAAGGGCGCTCAGCTCATTCAGCTTGGCCGTGACTGGCACTATCATGCGCAGGCAGAAAGCTGGTCTCTGCGCGATGCGCACGGTGAACTGAGCGATCTACCGCTGCCGCAGGTGCCCCTGCCGAATGCGGCAACGGCGCTAGTGGCGCTGCGTGCCTCGGGGCTCAACGTCAGCGACGCACATATCCGTGCCAGCCTGCCGCTGGCGGTGTTACCCGGGCGCTTTCAGACCGTCAGTGAGTCGCCTCGCGTGATTCTGGATGTAGCGCATAACCCGCATGCAGCAGGCTACCTGGCATCGCGCCTGGCTGCCTTGCCGACGCGGGGGCACGTTCACGCCGTGGTCGGGATGCTGCATGATAAAGATATCGCCGGGACGCTGTCCGCGCTGGCTCCGCAGGTCGACTTCTGGTACTGCGCGCCGCTGTCCGGCCCGCGCGGTGCCAGTGCAGAACAACTCATGGCACACGTAACGTCTGCCCGGGCATTCGCAGATGTCGAACAGGCCTGGCAACAGGCGCGGCAGCAGGCTGAACCGCAGGACATCATCCTGGTATGCGGCTCTTTCCTGACCGTCGCGCAGGTGATGGAATCGATTGAAACGGAGAGAGGACGTGGCGAGTAAGTTTCAAAACCGTTTAGTCGGTACCGTTATTCTGGTGGCCATCGGCGTGATTGTGTTGCCGGGGCTGCTGGATGGTAAGAAAAAACACTATAAAGAAGAGTTTGCGGCGATTCCACTGGTCCCGAAACCGGACGACCAGCAGGACAGCGAAATGGTGCCGCCGGTCACCCAGTCGCTGCCAGCCCATCCGCCTGCCGGCGCGGGCAGTGCGGTAAGTCATCCTGACGGGGGCAACTCACAGGCGCAAGAGGGCAGCACGCAGCCCGAGCAAAACAGTGCGCCGAGTGTCGTATCACCGCCGCCTGTACACGCGACGACAGCGAAAGAAAAACCAGCTGAGACGACAAAACCGAAACATACTGAGCAGGCTAAACCGAAGCCGGTAGAACAGACGCAGAGCAAACCGGTCGAGAAAACCAAACCGGTTGAGCAAGCGAAGCCCGTTGAAAAAACCAGGCCGGCCGAGCAGGCAGCGCGCACCGAGGAAGCGGCCCCGGCAGAGCAACCGAAAGAGACGCAACCCTCGGGACAGGCGTATGTTGTCCAGTTGGGCGCATTGAAGAATGCCAGCAAGGTCAACGAGATTGTCGCGAAGCTGCGCCTGTCGGGTTACCGGGCCTATACGGTGCCGTCAACGCCGGTGCAGGGACAAATCACCCGCATTTATGTGGGACCGGATGCGTCTAAAGCGAAAATGCAGGCGGCAGTGGGCGAGCTGAAAAACGTCTCGGGTCTAAGCGGCGTGGTTAAACCCTACAGCGCGCGTTAAACCCGCGATTGGCGCTGCCGATAAGAATAACAGGCAGCGACAATCAGCTCTGGCTAAGCGGGGCGGGCAACGGTTAGCCTGGCTTTTCAACGGGTTAACCGGATAACAATCTCACAGGCGAAGTTCGTTTTTTTCTTCGCCTTTTTTATGGATGCAGAACCTGAAAACCCCTACGCAAACGTTTTCTTTTTCTGTTAGAATGCGCCCCGAACTGGATGCAGGGGTGCAATGGCACTGGCGCTGGAAGAGTTCATGATCTGGATTGATTACGTCATTATTGCGGTAGTTGGTTTTTCGGCTTTGGTCAGCCTGGTTAGAGGGTTTGTCCGCGAAGCCTTATCTCTTGTTACCTGGGGATGCGCGTTTTTTGTCGCCAGTCATTACTATGCCTACCTTGCTGTCTGGTTTACAGGTTTTGACGACGAACTGGTTCGGAACGGAATCGCCATTGCGGTGCTGTTCATTGCGACCCTGATTGTGGGGGCGATAGTGAACTACGTTATCGGCTCGCTGGTAGAAAAAACCGGCCTGTCGGGAACCGATCGGGTATTAGGCGTTTGTTTCGGGGCCTTGCGTGGTGTGCTTATTGTAGCCGCTTTGCTGTTCTTCCTGGATACATTCACGGGTTTTTCAAAAAGCCCGGACTGGCAGCAGTCTCAACTTATTCCCGAGTTCAGTTCTATAATCAGGTGGTTTTTTGACTACCTGAAAAGCACGTCGAGTTTTTTGCCCCGGTGAGACCATCGGGCGTACGGCTTAATGAGGAAATGACAACATGTGCGGTATTGTCGGTATCACCGGTTTCATGCCGGTAAACCAGTCGATCTATGACGCGTTAACGGTGCTCCAGCATCGTGGGCAGGATGCCGCAGGCATTTGTACGATTGATGCGCTCAACTGCTTTCGCCTGCGTAAGGCCAACGGCCTGGTCAGCGATGTTTTCGAAGCCCGTCATATGCAGCGTTTACAAGGCAACATGGGGATTGGTCATGCACGCTATCCTACAGCGGGCAGCTCCAGCGCTTCTGAAGCGCAACCGTTCTACGTCAACTCGCCGTACGGGATTTCTCTTGCACACAACGGTAACCTGACCAACGCACATGAACTGCGTAAGCAGTTGTTCGAAAAAGGCCGCCGTCATGTGAACACCACGTCAGACTCAGAGATCCTGCTGAATATCTTCGCGCAGGAACTGGATCGTTTTCAGCACTATCCGCTGGAAGCCGACAACATTTTTGCCGCTATCGCCGCCGTGCATCAGCAGGTTCGCGGCGCGTATGCGGTGGTCTCGATGATTATCGGTCACGGCATGGTCGCCTTCCGCGATCCTAACGGGATTCGTCCGCTGGTGCTGGGCAAACGCGTCATTGCGGATGGCCGTACCGAGTATATGGTGGCCTCAGAGAGCGTCGCGCTGGATACACTGGGTTTTGAATTCATCCGTGACGTCGCGCCGGGTGAAGCGGTGTACATCACGGAGCAGGGCCAGCTTTCGACCCGCCAGTGTGCCGAGAACCCCAAAAACAATCCGTGCCTGTTCGAATACGTCTATTTTGCCCGACCGGACTCCTTCCTGGACAAAATTTCGGTCTACAGCGCGCGCGTCCGCATGGGCACCAAGCTGGGCCAGAAAATTGCCCGTGAATGGGAAGATCTGGATATCGATGTGGTGATTCCGATTCCGGAAACATCCATGGATACGGCACTGGAAATCGCCCGCATCCTTGATAAGCCTTACCGCCAGGGATTTGTGAAAAACCGCTATGTCGGTCGTACCTTTATCATGCCGGGTCAGCAGCTGCGCCGCAGCGCCGTGCGCCGCAAACTCAATGCTAACCGCGCCGAATTCCGCGATAAAAACGTCTTGCTGATCGATGACTCTATCGTGCGTGGCACCACGTCTGAGCAGATTATTGAAATGGCACGCGAAGCAGGGGCTAAAAAGGTTTATCTCGCCTCTGCCGCTCCGGAAGTGCGCTTCCCTAACGTCTACGGCATTGATATGCCGAGCGCCACTGAGCTGATTGCCCATGGCCGCGAAGTCGAAGAGATTCGTCAGATTATCAAAGCAGATGCGCTGATTTTCCAGGATCTCAATGACCTCATCGAAGCCGTACGCGAAGAGAATCCCGATATCGTTCAGTTCGAGTGCTCCGTTTTTAACGGGGTTTACGTTACTAAAGATGTGGATCAGGGCTACCTTGAATATCTGGAATCCCTGCGTAACGACGACGCGAAAGCCATTGCGCGGCAGAACGAAGTCGAAAATCTTGAACTGCATAACGAAGGCTAATCAGGCCTAATGCAAAAAAAGAGGGCGGGACTTATCCCGCCCTCTGTGTTTTTTGTCGCGCTGCGCTATTATGGTGCACTTTGCCACTGCAAGGTTGAACGATGAAACGACTCATTATTGGTATTTCCGGCGCAAGCGGTGTGATTTACGGCGTGCGGTTACTGCAGGTCTTGCAGCAGGTCAGCGACGTGGAAACCCATCTGGTCATCAGTCACGCGGCGCGTCAGACGCTGAGCCTGGAAAGTGACTACAGTCTGCGCGATGTTCAGGCGCTGGCCGATGTGGTTCATGATGTGCGCGACATTGCCGCCAGCATTTCCTCCGGGTCGTTTAAAACCCTGGGCATGGTGATTTTACCGTGTTCAATGAAAACCCTGTCGGGCATTGTGCACAGCTACAGCGATTCCCTGCTGACGCGCGCGGCGGACGTGGTGCTTAAAGAGCAGCGCAAGCTGGTACTCTGCGTACGTGAAACGCCGCTGCATATTGGCCACTTGCGGATGATGACGACCGCCGCTGAATTAGGGGCGATTATCATGCCGCCGGTACCGGCGTTTTATCATCGTCCGACAACCATTGACGAACTGGTCGATCAAACAATTAACCGGGTTATCGATCAGTTCGACATTGAACTGCCTCAGGATTTGTTTGTGCGCTGGCAAGGTGCATAAGGTTCAGCTTGTGCACTTATTTAGTGCAAAAGCGCGGGAGCGATCACTGTTCCTGCATTTGATGAACTAAAAGTTCACAACATCGCTTTTTCTCTGTGACTTCACTGATATATTCCTTTCACAAACCCAGCCTTTATGTGGCAAAAACGGCGGGCTGGGCGCGCGGCAGACCTGCATAACTGGCACGAAACGTGCACAGGTTACTGGCAGTGTTCGTTGCAAACACACATCATGCATCACATAACAATAATTTGCTGAGGGTAATCTATGAAGAAGCGTGTTCTGGCTCTTTCTTTAATGTTGGGCCTGTCCAGTGTGGCCAGCGTATTTGCAGCCGTACCGGCCTCGATTCGTGTCGGCACTGACCCAACATACCCGCCGTTTGAGTCAAAAAACGCGCAAGGACAGTTAGTCGGTTTTGATATCGATCTGGCTAACGAAATCTGTAAACGTATTCAGACCAAATGTACCTATGTGGAAAGCGACTTTGATGCGCTGATTCCGTCGCTGAAAGCTAAAAAAATTGACGCTATTATCTCCTCGCTCTCTATCACCGCGAAACGTCAGGAAGAGATTGCTTTCTCTGACAAACTCTATGCGGCCAATGCCCGTTTAGTCGCGCCTAAAGGTTCGAAAATTCTGCCGACGGTTGAATCGCTGAAAGGCAAAAACGTCGGTGTGCTGCAAGGCACCACGCAGGAAACCTATGCTAACCAGTACTGGCGTCCAAAAGGTGTGACCGTCACGCCTTATGCGAACCAGGATCTGGTGTACCAGGATCTGACTGCGGGCCGTATTGATGCCGCATTCCAGGATGAAGTGCAGGCGGCTGAAGGCTTCCTGAAGCAGCCTGTCGGTAAAGACTACGCTTTTGCCGGTCCGGCCGTGAAAGATGACAAGATTTTTGGCGTCGGTACCGGTATAGGATTACGTAAAGATGACACCGAGCTGAAAGCGGCCATTGATAAAGCGTTTGAATCCATGCGCAAAGACGGTACGTACGACAAAATTGCGAAGAAATACTTTAATTTCAACGTGTACGGTGACTAACCTGTCGACTTTGCCTCTGGTAATCGCCTGACCGGATAATGCCTGGTTGCCCTGGCCGCACTGGCCCCGGCAACCTCTGCGTTGTGGTTGATGCCTTACCAGAAGCAACGCTGCCCGCCCACGTGGCGGGTTCAGCGCCGTTTCCACCCCACGACAGGATCTTTTCCATGTTGTATGGCTATTCTGATGTCATTTTAAAAGGCACGTTGGTCACGCTGGAGCTGGCACTGAGTTCCGTGCTGCTGGCGGTGATTCTCGGGCTGATTGGCGCAGGCGCGAAGCTGTCACGTCATCGCCTGCTGTCGCTTATTTTTGAGGGCTACACGACGCTGATTCGTGGCGTGCCCGATCTCGTCCTGATGCTCCTGATCTTCTACGGTCTGCAGATAGTGCTGAACCACATCACCGATGCGCTGGGTCTGGCGCAGTTCGATATCGATCCTATGGTCGCGGGCATTATCACCCTGGGCTTCATCTACGGGGCCTATTTTACCGAGACGTTTCGCGGGGCCTTCATGGCCGTGCCCAAAGGGCAAATCGAAGCCGCGACCGCGTTTGGTTTTACCGGTTCCCAGGTTTTCCGTCGCATCCTCTTTCCGGCGATGATGCGTTATGCGCTGCCCGGGATTGGTAATAACTGGCAGGTGATCCTGAAAGCGACCGCGCTGGTCTCGCTGCTGGGGCTGGAAGATGTGGTTAAAGCCACGCAGCTGGCGGGCAAGAGCACTTGGCAGCCGTTTTATTTCGCCATCGTCGCGGGTGTGATCTATCTGGTGTTTACCACGCTGTCTAACGGCGTGCTGTGGTGGCTCAATCGCCGCTACACGGTTGGCGTGAAGAGGGCAGAGCTATGATTGAGATTATCCACGAGTACTGGAAATCACTGCTCTGGACTGACGGTTACCGCTTCACCGGCGTGGCGATTACGCTATGGCTGCTGATTGTTTCGGTGGTGCTGGGCGGCTGTATGGCGGTACTGCTGGCGATTGCACACGTGTCGCCGAATCGCTTTATCAGCCTGCCGGTCTGGCTCTTTACCTATGTTTTTCGCGGTACGCCGCTGTATGTTCAACTGCTGGTATTCTATTCCGGCATGTATACGCTGGAGATCGTGAAAGGCACCGAGTTGCTGAATGCGTTTTTCCGCAGCGGACTGAACTGTACCTTACTGGGGTTTACCCTGAATACCTGCGCCTATACGACGGAGATTTTCGCCGGTGCGATTCGTGCTGTGCCTCACGGGGAAATTGAAGCCGCGCGCGCGTATGGTTTCTCAACGTTTAAACTGTATCGCTGCATTATTTTGCCTTCTGCGCTGCGCACCGCCTTGCCGGTTTACAGCAATGAGGTGATATTGATGCTGCACTCGACCGCGCTGGCCTTTACGGCAACCGTGCCTGATTTGCTCAAAATCGCCCGGGACATCAACGCGGCAACGTATCAGCCCTTTACCGCGTTTGGCATTGCGGCCGTCCTGTACCTGATTATTTCCTACACACTGATTAGCCTGTTCCGCCTGGCGGAGCGTCGCTGGCTGGCCCATGTGAAACCTTCTTCATCGCATTGAGTAAGACTATGGCTGATAGCAAATTAAGCGTCACCGAACTGCATAAACGTTACGGTGAACATGAAGTATTAAAAGGCGTGTCTTTACATGCTAATGCGGGCGATGTCATCAGTATTATTGGATCGTCCGGCTCAGGGAAAAGTACCTTTTTGCGCTGTATTAACTTCCTCGAAAAACCGAGCGAAGGCACCATTAAGGTCAATAACACCGCCATTTCGCTGGTCCGTGATACCGACGGTCAGCTAAAGGTGGCCGACAAAGAGCAGTTGCGCCTGCTGCGCACCCGCCTGACGATGGTGTTTCAGCACTTTAATTTGTGGAGCCACATGACGGTGCTGGAGAATGTCATGGAAGCGCCGATTCAGGTGCTGGGCCTGAGCAAAGCCCAGGCGCGCGAACGCGCTGTCACCTATCTGAATAAAGTCGGCATTGATGAGCGGGCGCAGTCAAAGTATCCGGTGCACCTGTCAGGCGGCCAGCAGCAACGTGTGTCGATTGCCCGCGCGCTGGCGATGGAGCCCGAGGTGCTGTTGTTTGATGAGCCAACTTCTGCACTTGACCCGGAACTGGTCGGGGAAGTGCTGCGCATCATGCAGAAGCTGGCCGAAGAGGGCAAAACCATGGTGGTGGTGACGCATGAAATGGAGTTTGCCCGTCACGTTTCCAGCCATGTGATTTTCCTGCATCAGGGTAAGATTGAAGAGCAGGGGCCGCCGACAGAGTTGTTCGGCGATCCCAAAAGCCCGCGCCTTCAGCAGTTCCTGAAAGGTTCTCTTAAGTAAGCCGATCCGCGCCTGTTGAGCCATCGCTTAACAGGCGCGTGGCGGTAGATTCGTCCGTGACCAGACCCGAGATCCAGCCGCCTGTTAATGCCGCCCGAATGGCGGCAAATTTGCGCTCGCCGCCTGCAAAACCGATGATCGGACGCGTTGTCCGGCTTTCCAGCGTGACGCTGGTGAGCAGCGCATCGGTCTCGCCCATCACACGTTCACCCTGTTGATTGAAAAAGTGGCCAAGCATTTCGCCAACGACGCCGCGCGCGTTGAGTGCCTGAACCTGGCTGTCGGTGATAAACCCTTCAGCATGGAGCGGACAGCCGGGTGTGACTTCGCCGATGCCGAGAAAGGTCATACTGGCCTGTAAGGCCCGACTGACCACGCGTTGATAGACCTGATGCTGGCACCACATCTGTTTATCTTCCGGACTGTCGGCATACAGCGGCGCAGGAATAAAGAAATACTTGCCCTGCATTTTTTCAGACAGCTTGAGCGGCACGTCATAGCGGGTGCCGGAGTCGTCTCGCGCAATAGCACCAATCATGGAAACGCACTGGTGCTGGGGCCGCTCCACCCAGGGCAGGGCATCAATAATCGCCCGCAGAGTTTTACCCGAACCGATACCAAACACCTGCGGCTGGTCATCGTTGATAAACTGCGACATAACCTCTGCGCCTTCGACCGCCAGCATTTGCTGAATAGCGTGGTCATCCAGCCCGGCAGAAGGGACTACACGACAGTGCTGCAGGCCAAAGGCTTCCTGCACCGCGTGTGCCAGGCGCAGGCAGTGCGTGACAGGATGGTCAATCTTGACGCTGACCATACCCATTTCGCGTGCGCCTGAAATCAGGCGCTGGGCAACCTGCCTGGAGAGTCCCAGCGCCCGGGCAATCTCTTGCTGTGTTAACCCGGCCACGTAATACATCCAGGCGGCGCGTGCAGCCAGTTCCTGCTTTTTCTCTTCTTTGTTCATCACGGCATTCCCTTCTCAGCGAATCGCTAGTTTATCGCGTATAGCCGGCAAAAACCTATCAGGGCAAAAGCTCAAATATTGGGCAATTGCTTTTATCGTGAGATCTGTCACAGATAATACTCGTAACCTCTGATTAACATACAGCGTTCGGGCAATTGCCCTCTGTTATGACAAATGCTTATTGAGGTGACTATGACAACATCCGTGTGGATGCATATTGGGGCAGGCTCTTTTCATCGCGCTCATCAGGCATGGTATCTGCACCGGCTGATGCAGCAAGGGGACAGTCGGTGGCACATTGCGCTGGGGAACATCCGTGAGGATGCGTCACCGCTGTTGACCCAGTTGGCTGCGCAGCACGGCGAGTATGTGCTGGAAACGGTCACGCCGCAGGGCGAACGCGACTATGAAACGATTACCTCGATTCGCAAGATTCTGCCCTGGGATAAGGCGCTTCGCGCCCTGGTGCATCAGGGCGCCGATCCTGCCACCCGGATCCTTTCTTTTACCGTGACGGAAGCCGGTTACTACCTGACGACGGAACATGCGCTGGATCTACAGCAGCCCGATATTCGCGCGGATCTGCAGGGCGAGGCGCGCACCCTTTATGGTGCGCTGGCGCGGATCCTGGCGGCGCGCGTCGCGAACGGCGGCGGCCCCGTTACCTTGCTGAACTGCGATAATCTGCGCCATAACGGTGAGCGTTTCCGCCAGGGCTTTTTGGCGTTTCTTAACGCACAAGGGAACGAGGCGCTGGCTGACTGGGTGCGGACTCACACCACCTCGCCGAATACCATGGTGGACAGGATCACACCGCGTCCTACGGCGGATATTGCCGGACGTGTGCTGGCGGCCACGGGTAAAGATGACGCGGTGCCGGTGATGGCGGAATCCTTTATCCAGTGGGTGATTGAGGATGACTTTATTGCCGGGCGTCCGGCGCTGGAGCAGGTCGGCGTTGAGCTGGTGGAGTCGGTGTTGCCCTGGGAAGAAGCCAAGATCCGCATCCTCAACGCCACCCATAGCGCGATTGCCTGGGCGGGCACGCTGATCGGCTTGCGCTACATCGACGAAAGTACCCGGCAGAAAGCGATTCATCAGATGGCCCGGGAGTATGTTTCGCAGGATGTCATCCCGTCGTTGTCCCCCAGTCCCTTAAATCTGGCTGAATACCGCGATGTCGTACTGTCGCGCTTCAATAACCCCTGGATCAAAGACACCAACCAGCGTGTGGCGGCGGATGGCCTGTCGAAAATCCCGGCGATGGTCACGCCCACTTTGCAGGCGTGCTATCAGCGCGGAACGCCACCTGCGGCCAGCGTGGTGTTACCGGCCCTGTTTTATCTGTTTTTGCAGCGCTGGGCGCTGGGCGAACTGCCTTACGACTATCAGGATGGTGTTCTGCAACCCGACGTGATTCAGCAGTGGTTCACCCAGCCCGATCCGTTGCGGACCTATATGACGCAGCCTTCCCTGTTTGGGGCGCTGGCGACTTCCGCCGATTTTCATGCACGCCTCACCGCTACCGTGGCCGGGCTCACGACATGGCTGGCCCAGCCGGAACAGAAACTGGCTGTGGCATAGGGGAACGACATGTACCTGGGTATCGATATTGGCACATCCGAGCTGAAAGCGCTGATTCTGAATGCGCAGGGCGACATTGTGGCATCTGAACATGCCACCTTGCAGGTGCAGCGGCCGCATCCGCACTGGGCAGAGCAGCATCCGCATGACTGGTGGCACGCCTGCCAACAGGTGATGGCGCGTCTGCGTCAGCAGGCGCCTCAGGTCTGGTCGGCTGTCACGGCGATAGGCCTGTCCGGCCAGATGCACGGTGCGGTGCTGCTGGATGAACAGGGCGACATTTTGCGGCCCTGTATTTTGTGGAACGACACGCGCAGCGCGGCGGAATGTAACTGGCTACATCAGCACCATCACGAGATGATGCAAATCAGCGGCAATATGATCATGCCGGGCTTTACGGCACCTAAACTGCGCTGGGTTGCGCAGCACGAGCCCGCCTGCTTTAGCCGCATCAGCAAAGTGTTGTTGCCGAAAGATTACCTGCGCTGGCGGTTAACCGGACGGTGGGTGACGGATCCCTCCGATGCCGCCGGGACATTATGGCTTGACGTGGCGACGCGCGACTGGTCAGACGCGCTACTGGCCGCGACAGGGCTGCGTCGCGAGCAGCTGCCAGAAATCGTGGAGGGCAATGCGGTCAGCGGCACGTTGCGACCTGACCTTGCCCGCGAATGGGGCCTGTCGACAGCGGTGATCGTTGCCGGCGGCGGTGGCGATAACGCTACGTCAGCGGTCGGCGTCGGTGCCATCCACCCTGGCGATGCGTTTATTTCCCTTGGGACCTCCGGCGTGATTTTTGTGGTCAACGATCGGCTACGGGCCGATCCGCAGTCCGGTGTGCATGCGTTCTGCCATGCGCTGCCTGGTCGCTGGCACCAGATGAGCGTCATGCTCAGTGCTGCAAGCTGCCTGCGCTGGGTATGTCAGCTGCTGTCGGTCAGTGAAAATCAACTGCTTGAGGACGTGGCTGAGCTGAGCCCAACACAGAAACAGCGGGCCCCACTTTTCCTGCCCTATCTCTCTGGCGAGCGCACGCCGCATAACGACCCTGATGCCACGGGCGCGTTTTATGACCTGCGCCACGAAACTCAGCGCGCCCTCCTGGGATACGCGGTGCTGGAAGGTGTCGCGTTTGGCCTGGCCGACGGTCTGGCCGTTCTGGGCGACGGACGGCAGGACATCACGCAGTTCAGCCTGACCGGTGGCGGCGCGCGCAGCAGCCTGTGGGCGCAGCTGATTGCCGATGTGCTGGACTCTCCGGTGGTGACGCATCCGGCCAGCGCGTCCGGCGCGCTGGGCGCGGCGCGACTGGCCTGGCTGGCGACGGGCGGGGATGAAGCGACCGTATGCCGCAAACCGTCCGTGCAGGCCCGCTACCTGCCAGACCCCGAAGTTCGCGCGGTGCTGCAACAACGTCTGGCACGATTCCGCGCGCTATATCACCAACAAGTTCAGACCCGTTCACTGGCCTGATTAACCTGTAACCGAACAGAGAAGGACCATCGTTATGCATGCAACTGCGTACTGGTTTGGCTTGCCCAAACAGCTGATCTGGGGATTCGTCGCCATTGCGATTTTTATGGCAGGAGACGGTTTCGAAATGGCATTTCTGTCACGCCATATCACCGATATGGGCTTCACGCCGGGCCAGTCGGCGCTGGTGTTTACCTGTTACGGTTTAGCGGTCGCGCTGGCCGCTGGGCCTCCGGCGTGGTGGCGGAACTGATTACGCCTCAGCGCGCCATGTTAATCGGTTTTGTCTTGTGGATTGTCATGCATGCCCTGTTCATGAGTCTGGGGCTGGGACTGCGTAATTATCCCCTTATGCTGCTGTTCTACGGCATTCGCTGCCTGGCTTATCCGCTGTTTATCTATTCTTTTATGATGCTGCTGGTCCAGGTGTTACCGCGTGAACGCCTCGCGGCGGCGACGGGCTGGTTCTGGGCAATGTATTCGGTAGGGATTGGTGTGGTAGGGAGCTATCTGCCCAGCCTGATTATTCCCTCTCTTGGTGAAACCGGGACATTATGGCTGGCGATTGCCTGGGTGGCCTGCGGTGGCGTACTGGCGTTTTTTAGCCTGCGCCATGTGCCGGTCGACCGCTCACGCGTGCACTTACCGATGCGCGAGAAAATGACGGAAATGTCCCGGGCGGTGACCATCCTGTTTACTAATCAGCATGTGTTTTACGCCTGCCTGATCCGCATTATTAATACGCTGTCGCTGTTTGGTTTTGCCATCATCATGCCGCTGCTGTTTGTGGATCGGCTGGGTTTCACCTTGTCGGAGTGGTTACAAATCTGGGCGGTGTTTTTCTTTGTCACCATCTTTACCAATATTTTCTGGGGCATCATGGGCGAGCGGATTGGCTGGATCCGTCAGGTGCGCTGGTTTGGCTGTCTGGGCATGGCGCTCTCCAGTCTGGCATTCTACTATCTGCCCGTTTATGCCGGTCATAACTTCATGGTCGCCCTTATTCCGGCCGTCATGTTGGGGATTTTCGTCGCGGCGTTTGTGCCGATGACGGCCGTCTTTCCCACGCTGGAGCCGCATCATCAGGGCGCGGCGGTCTCGGTTTATAACCTGTCAGCGGGGATGAGCAATTTTGTCGCGCCGGCCATCGCCTCTATGCTGTTGCCGTTTTTTGATATCGTCGGGGTGGTGTGGGCTTATACCGGCTTGTATCTCTTTGCCGGGGTGCTGACGTTTATTATCCGTGTGCCGCAGCCTCATCATGGCGCGCAACGTACAGCGCGCAAGTCAGGGTCCGCAGTAACATCGCAATAGAAGAAGGGGAGCCACAGGCTCCCCCGGCATTACCCCTTAACCACGTCCTTTAAGGCATCATGCAGGTCATACCAGCGGAAGCGAAACCCTGCGGCCTCCAGCCGTTTAGGCAGCACATGTTGTCCACCGAGCACCAGCACCGAGGATTCGCCCATCATCAGCTTAATGGCGCTGGCGGGCGTGCGCATGAAAGCCGGGCGGTGCATGACCTCGCCCAGCGTGGCGGCAAACTGCTCGTTGCGCACCGCATAGGGCGCGACCATGTTATACGGGCCCTGGCAGTCGTCATGATCCAGAAGCCACAGGATGCCGTTGACCATGTCATCGATGTGGATCCACGGCATATACTGTTTACCGCTGCCGAGCGGGCCACCGACGCCGAGCCTGAACGGCAGTTTCATTTTGCTCAGGGCGCCGCCCTCACGCGCCAGCACCACGCCGGTGCGCAGCAGGCAGACGCGCGTCCGGTCACTTTGTGCCGTCAGTGCCAGCTGTTCCCAACGGGCACAGAGCGTATGCGTAAATTCATTCTGGCCGGGATCCTCTTCGGTCAGGACCACTTCACCACTGTTGCCGTAAAAGCCGGTCGCCGACCCCGAAATCAACACGCGCGGCGGCGTGGTGCTGGCATTGATGAGTGAGGCAATACGTTCTGTGATTTGCCAGCGGCTCTCGCACAGTTGCTGCTTATGCGGCTCGGTCCAGCGTTTATCGGCAATCGGTTCACCGGCCAGGTTGATCACGGCATCCACCCCATCCAGCGAATGCTGCTGTGCGAGGCCAGACCAGAAGGCGATATTTTCGCCAAGCGTTTCCCGTGCGGCTACGACATCGCGGGTCACCACGCTGATCGTGTGACCACGCGCCTGTAACTGCGGAATAAGATGGCGGCCAATAAGCCCGGTTCCACCGGTCATTAAGATATGCATAGTGCGGCTCCGTCTGATTTTTTATTTTTTGCTTACTTCATCATAGAAGAGTCGTTCCCGGCTGGCGTGAGCCGCTTCGTAATTTCGTGCGGTGGCGGCAAACATCGGACCAGCACCGGGTTGTTTTCAGAAATAAAAATCGGTAAACATGATGCACCCCTGTCAGCGATATCGAGGTAGCAGATGAATTACCCCTCCATTACCCTGTGGTCAGATTCATCGTTTTTCAGTCCTTATGTGATGTCGGTTTACGTTGCGCTGACGGAAAAGGGGATCCCTTTTAGCGTCAGGCGCATTGATTTATCCCAAAACCAGCAGCTTGACGACACCTACCGTAGCCTGTCACTGACCTGCCGTGTGCCAACGTTACAGGTTGATGAGTTTATGCTGAGTGAGTCCTCAGCCATTTGTGAATACCTTGAAGAGCGCTTTGCCGCGCCAGAATTTGAACGGCTCTATCCTAAAGATCGCGAGAAACGCGCGCGCGCCCGGGAGATTCAGGCCTGGCTACGCAGTGATTTGCTGCCGATCAGACAGGAGCGTCCCACAGAAGTGCTGTTCGCCGCAGAGCGCTTTGCGCCGCTTTCGCCCGCTGCGCTTCAGGCGGCCGATAAGCTGATAAGTGCCGTACAGCGGCTGTTACCGGAAGGGCAGCAAAACCTTTTTGGTGAGTGGTCGATTGCAGATACCGATTTGGCTGTCATGCTTAATCGACTGGCGCTTCACGGTGATCCCCTGCCAACCCGTTTACAGCATTATGCTGAGTTTCAGTGGCAGCGTGCATCGGTGCAGTTGTGGTTGACGGAGAGCGGTAAACATCGCTAGCGATCGGCGCTTGCTCAAGTTGTCATAAGTGATTACCTTACGACACACTATGATATAGATGTGGCAAACAGCGCGTGCATGAAGACACGCTAAACAGGAAAGGGTTACGGATGGTGGATCAAACTGCTGGTGGCGAGATCGAGTGGGTCGATATCGTAAGCGAAGAGAATGAAGTCGTTGCGCAGGCTACGCGCGCGCAGATGCGTGCACAATGCTTACGTCACCGCGCGACCTATATCGTGGTTCACGATGGTATGGGGAAAATACTGGTTCAGCGCCGTACTGAAATCAAAGATTTTATGCCGGGTAAACTGGATGCGACGGCAGGCGGCGTGGTGCAGAGCGGTGAGGATATGCTGGAATCTGCCCGACGTGAAGCGGAAGAAGAGCTGGGTATTGCCGACGTGCCCTTTGCGGAGCATGGCAAGTTCTATTTCGAAGATGAGCACTGCCGCGTCTGGGGCGGATTGTTCAGTTGCGTCTCTCACGGCCCGTTTGCGATGCAGGAAGAAGAGGTCGATGAAATCTTCTGGATGACGCCGGATGAAATCACCGCCCGTTGCGACGAGTTTACCGATGATTCACTCAAAGCGCTGTCGTTGTGGCTGAGCCGCAATAACGAAAACAGCAACTGAGTTTTCTGCTTTGCGAACGCCTTGCCGTTCGCAAAGCATCTTTCCTTCTTTTGCGGCAACGCGCTCCTCAAGATGATTGACGGCAGTCTTTTCCTGGCGGGCAGCGTCATTCTTCCTCGGGCGTCGGCTTTCGCTTTTCCGCCACCGCGCCAGTCTGTCTTGACGATGTCTCAGTCGGGTATTGCATTAAGACATTTGATCGTTAAGCCATTGTGAGGATCGTGGCTGACATCACGCGCCTGTGCCCGGGATCAATAAAAAATCGCCCTCTCAGTAGAAAGGGCGGTGTGGTGCGTGCGCAAAGCAAGTCACGAGGATCAGACCGGCTGCGCCTGACGCATTTTTTCGCCACGGCGGCGCAGCACTTCCATCACGATCAGGAGCAACAGAGAGGCCGCAATCATAATGGTGGCCGCCGCTGCAATGGTGGGATCGAGGTTCTCGCGGATACCGGCAAACATCTGAATCGGTAGCGTCCGCTGCGTAGGGCTGGCAAGAAACAGCGTGACGACCACTTCATCAAAGGAGGTCGCGAAGGCAAATAACGCCCCGGAAAACACGCCCGGTGCAATCAGCGGCAGGGTGACTTTACAAAACGCCAGCAGTGGTGAGGCGCCGAGACTGACGGCGGCGCGCTTCAGGTTGGTGTCGTAACTTTTCAGGACGGCCACGACCGTGATCACCACAAACGGGACGCCCAGCAGCGCATGAGCCAGAACCAGCCCGAGATAGCTGTTTAGCAGGGACAGTTTGGCAAAGAAGAAAAACATGCCCACCGCGATGATCACCACCGGTGCCACCATCGGTGAAATGATGACTGCCATCACCAGCGCTTTACCGCGAAAGTCGCCCCGTACCAGGCCCATCGCGGCCAGTACGCCCAGCACGGTGGCCAGCAGGGTGGCCAGCGGAGCCACCAGCAGGCTGTTCATCAGCGCGCCCAGCCATTCGTTAGAATGGAAAAACGCGTCGTACCAGCGCAATGAAAAGCCACTGAGGGGATAGCTTAAAACGAACTGGCGTTAAACGACAACGGCACGATCACCAGCACCGGCACTATTAAAAACAGCAGGGCGGCGGCACCGTAAAAATTAAACAGGTAACGCCAGACCCGCAGCAGCGTAGAACCTTGTTGTCTCATCATTTGCTCCTTAACGCACCGCAGCTTCAGAAGAAGTGCGGGTAACGCGCGAATAGACCACATACAGTAACGTGACAATGATCAGTAACTGGCTGCCCAGGGCGGCGGCCATGCCCCAGTTCATCGTGCTGTTAGTAAAGAAGGCGACAAAGTAGCTGACCATCTGGTCGTCCGGGCCGCCCAGAAGGGCTGGCGTCACGTAGTAGCCAATCGCCATCATAAACACCAGCAACGCACCTGCGGTGATCCCGGCAAAGGTCTGCGGCACATAGACGCGCCAGAAGGCGACAAACGGATGCGCGCCCAGCGACACCGCTGCGCGGACGTAGCTGGGGGATATGCCTTTCATTACGGCATACAGCGGCAGCACGATAAAAGGCAGCAATATATGTGTCATGGAGATGTAAACCCCCACCCGGTTAAACACCAGGGTGAGCGGGCTGTCGATAAGCCCGGTGCCCATCAGCGTGCGGTTGATTAATCCGCCGGACTGTAACAGCACAATCCAGCTGGCCGTCCGCACAATCAGTGAGGTCCAGAAGGGCAGCAGCACCATAATCATCAACAGATTGGCCCGGTTAGAAGGCTGTTTCGCCAGCCAGTAGGCCAGCGGATAACCCAGCCCCACGCACAATAACGTCACGACGGTGGCCATCCATAAGGTGCGCAGCAGGACGTTGACATACAGCGCCTGATCCGGCGCCTGATCCGGCGACTGCGCGGTGATTTCACCCGTTCTGGCATCGACTTTATGGTCAAACACCGACAGCAGGTAATAGCTGGTATAAGGCTTTGCTACGCGCTGCAGGGTTTGCCAGGTGGACAACTCGCCCCACAGGGGCTGTTTGTCGATAAGGGTGGCTTTGACGTTAAGGCCATCCTCGGGCGCCTGGCGCGGTACGGCCAGGATCAGGCGGCGAAACGCGTTATCTTCATAACTTAACCGCTTCGCAATCCCCGAAATCTGGCCCTGTTCGCGTGCCGCGCTGACTTCTTTTGCAAGCAGTGCATACAGGCTCTCATTCGGTAGCGCTTTACCGTCCCATTTCGCCAGGGCCTGGCTGGTTTGGGGTAGGGCGTCATTAAGCTCAGGATTGCTCACGCTCATGCTGAGGATAGAGCCGATAGGGAATAAAAAGCACACCACGACGAAAATCAGTAACGGGGCCACTAAAAACAGAGAGCGTTGTGTTTTTAACCAACCTGCCCGGTTGAACGAGTGGCGCAGGCTGAACGCGCGTTCTGTACGTCTGACGGGCGCTGAATCCAGCACGGGGTTTTGACTCATGCCGACCTCCTGAGAAGGGGCTACCGGATCGCGTCCGGCAGCAGGTTATTTCGCGGCCCAGGCGTTAAAACGCTGTTCCAGTTCTTCACCATGCTCCAGCCAGAACGTGGCGTTAACCTGTACGGCTTTGGCCATGTTTTCGGGCGCTGTTGGCAGTTGAGCCAGACGATCCGCCGCCAGCAGTTTGCCTGCTTTAATATTGGCGGGGCCATAAGGAATATTTTCGGCATAGACCTTTTGGTTCTCAGGCTGCAGCGAGAAGGCGATGAATTTCTCTGCCAGCGCTTTATGTTTTGAGCCTTTCACAATCGCCCAGTTATCGAAGTCATACAGGTTGCCATCCCAGACGATTTTAAAGTTATGGCCTTCTGCCTGGGCGGTGCCGATACGGCCGTTATAGGCCGAGGCCAGCGTCACGTCGCCTGATACCAGCCACTGCAGCGGCTGTGCCCCGGATTCCCACCACTGAATATGGGGCTTGAGTACATCAAGCTTCTTAAAGGCGCGATCCACGCCCGCAGGTGTGGCCAGCACCTTATAGACATCTTCACGCTTCACGCCATCCGCCATCAGCGCGATTTCCAGGGTATATTTTGCGCTCTTACGCAGCGCACGTTTACCCGGGAATTTTTCTACATCCCAAAAATCGGCCCAACTCGTGGGGGCGGTTTTCAGTTTGTTGCCATCGTAGGTCAGTACCGTTGACCAGACGAAGAAACCGGCCCCACATTCGCTGACGCTGCCTTTGGCAAAGTCCGCTTTATTGCCAATTTTGCTCCAGTCCAGGGTTTCAAACAGACCTTCTTCACAACCGCGCTCCAGTTCCGGAGTTTCCAGTTCGACGACGTCCCAGCCGATCTGTTTGGTTTCGACCATGGCGCGGATGCGGGCCATCTCACCGTTATATTCGCCTGCTTCGATGCTGTCTTTTCCCGCGGCCATGAACGGCTTATAGAACGCTTTATCCTGTGCGTCTTTATTCGTCCCGCCGAAGGACACTACCGTGAGGGTTTCCGCCTGTGCCTGCAGCGCCACGGCTGCCAGCACCATTGCCGCTATTTTTTTCATCATCCCCGAACTCCTGAATTATTCTTGTCAGGCAGAATTCACTGCCTGGTGTTTGCGTTGCAATCCTGATGCCATCAGCTCAGCTGACTGCGGAACGGGCAGCCAGCCAGCTCAACTTAGTGTTGACCGAGAATGCGGTTCAGCAGATTTAATGCCGTCCGGAACTGTGCATCCGGGATGGTCAGCGGATAAAGGAAGCGAATCACGTTACCGTGGACACCGCAGGTGAGCAGAAGTAAGCCTTCGTCCAGTGCCGCCTGCTGGATGGCTTTGGCGATGTCCGCGCGCGGTTTTCCTGTGCTGTCGCAGAACTCAGCCGCAATCATCGAACCCCGCCCACGCACGTCCGCCAGCGCGTTACAACCCGCGCCTTTCAGCGTTTCGGCCAGCTGCCCGCCCAGTTGCAGGGCGCGCTCGCACAGGTTCTCCTCACGAATCACCTCCAGTACGGCCAGTGCGGCTGCAATGGCAGGAGGACTTCCCGCATAGGTGCCACCCAGCCCGCCGGGTAACGGGGCATCCATAATCTCAGCCCGTCCGGACACGGCCGACAACGGCATCCCGCCGGCCAGGCTTTTCGCCATGGTAATCAGGTCAGGCTGCACATCGGAATAGTACTCACTGGCAAACAGTTTCCCGGTGCGGGCAAAACCACTTTGAATCTCATCGGCAATCAGCAGGATGCCGTGTTCATCGCACAGCTTACGCAGCGCGGTGACGAAGGCCGCCGGTGCGACATTGAAACCGCCTTCACCCTGGATCGGCTCATAAATGATTGCTGCGACCTGCTGCGGGCTGATATCGCAGCGAAAAATCGTTTGTACACTCTCCAGCGCGTCCTCGACGCTACAGCCATACAGTGCATTCGGGTAGCGGGCATGAAATACTGAGCCAGCAAAAGGGCCGAAACCGGTTTTGTATGGGGTCACTTTGCCGGTCAGCGACATCGTCATGTTGGTGCGCCCGTGAAACGCGCCGGTAAACGCGATGATGCCGGGACGGCCGGTCGCCGCGCGGGCAATTTTTACCGCGTTCTCAACCGCTTCCGCGCCGGTGGAGAAAAAGGTGGTTTTAGCAGGGCCGTTGACGGGCACCCGCGCATTCAGTTTTTCCGCAAGGGCGATGTAATTTTCATAGGGCACGATCTGAAATGCAGTATGGGTAAAACAGTCGAGCTGTTCTTTGATGGCGGCGATGACCTTAGGATGACGGTGTCCGGTGTTCAGTACGGCAATGCCGGCACTGAAATCGATGATTTCGCGGCCCTGGTGATCCCACAGCGTGGCGTTTTCAGCTTTCACCGCATAGAAATCGCACATGACGCCCACGCCGCGTGGCGTGGCATTGAGACGACGGACCTGCACTTCACTGTTACTCATAACGCGACCTCGTGGTGTTTGTTTCCATATTGTTACAGTGGAATTTGCCTTCTTGGTTTTAGCGTTTTCAGGGTTTTATAATCCAGAGCCAGTTTTTTTTATTTTGAGGTACCAATTTTGCGAAGCTTACTCGGTGACCTGCTTGCACAACGGCTGGCCGCGCTGTCCGGCGGTACGCTGAATAAGCGACTGTATGACGCGCTGCAGGCGGCGATTCAGGATGGATCCATTGCCACCGCAACACGGCTGCCCGCCAGCCGCGACCTTGCTCGCGAACTCGCGGTCTCACGCAATACCGTACTGGCCGTGTATGAACAGTTGCAGTCAGAGGGGTACTTACAAACCCGCACAGGTAGCGGCACGTTTGTCAGTGCGGTGATGAGCCTGCAACGGCGGCATGAGTTACTGGAACGTGCGAAGCGCAGCGGCAGTTGGGTGGTGGAAGATGACTACGATGGCGAGTTCCGTTTTTCCGGCAGCCCGATGCCCGAGCTGCAAGGGCTGGCGGCGGATGCGCCTGTCATATACCTGGGGACGTTCAGCAAAACGTTGTATCCTGGCATTCGACTCAGTTACATGGTGGTGCCTAAATCCATGGCTACGCGTATGAAAATGGCGCACTCCGAGCTCTATCGCGGCGGTTATGGGCTGGTGCAGCTCACGCTGGCCGCGTTTATCCGCGAAGGGCACTATGCGGCTCATGTACGGCGGATGCGGCAGATCTACAGTCGTCGCCGCGCGGCGCTGGTCGCCGTGATCAGCCAGTCGCTGGGGGCCGACTGGATTGTGCATCACAGCAATGCGGGGCTGCATCTGGTGCTCAGACTGCCCGACAGCATCGACGATGTGGCGTTCAGCGCTGAGCTTGAACAGTGCGGTGTGCTGACGCGCCCGCTGTCTTCCTACTACCTGCAAGGCACGCCGCAGCGTGGGTTACTTTTGGGCTATGCCTGCGTTGACGAAGCGGATATCCCCAGTGCGTTCGCGCCTGTCCTAGCCCGTCTGGAACACCACCTGCAAATCGCCTCAATTTCCCCCTGAGGCACCACAAGTGTGCAACCTCTTACCTTGCCTGATTCTGTGATCTCATTCACGTTAATGTAATGTTAAATTTAAAAAGGCAATAAAATACAATGGCATGCAGAAAGGTTTTGCAAGCCTGTTCGTTTTATTTTGTCAAATTCTGCTTGTGCGAATCAGCGGCGTTATGGTAGTGCTAAAAAAAGGCCCGCCAGGATTCGCATGTCAAACGGATGATGCATGAATCGTGCCGAAACCCTTTCCATCCTGTTTTCGAGAATACGCCATGAGAAATTTTGTCAGTTTCAGGAATATCAAAAAGAGCTACGACGGCGACAAGCTGGTGGTGCGCAACCTTAATCTGGACGTGGCAGAAGGGGAGTTTTTGACGCTGTTAGGGCCCTCAGGATCGGGGAAAACCGCCAGCCTGATGATGCTGGCGGGCTTTGAAACGCCCACCGATGGCGAGATTCTGCTGCGTGATAAACCCCTGCACACGCTGCCGCCCCATCAGCGTGATATCGGCATGGTGTTTCAGAATTATGCGCTGTTTCCCCATATGACCGTGGCGGAGAATCTGGCATTTCCCCTATCCATACGTCGCCTGAGCAAAGCGGATATCAAAGTGCGGGTTAAGCGCGTGCTGGATATGATTAAACTGACCTCGCTGGCCGATCGCTATCCTGCCCAGATGTCGGGTGGCCAGCAGCAACGTGTAGCGCTGGCGCGGGCACTGGTTTTTGAACCCAGGCTGATCCTGATGGATGAACCGTTAGGGGCACTGGATAAACAGCTGCGTGAGCATATGCAGATGGAAATCAAGCAACTGCACAACCTGCTTGGGCTGACCATCGTTTACGTCACGCATGACCAGAGCGAAGCAATGACCATGTCAGACCGGGTCGCGGTGTTTAATGATGGCATGATTCAGCAGATGGACAGCCCGAGTAAGCTTTATGAGCAGCCAGATAATGCCTTTGTTGCACAGTTTATCGGCGAAAATAACTGCCTGTTAGCCACACAATCGGGTCAAAAGGGCGAGTATTATCAGGTGGCACTGGATAATGGCGTTCATCTGGACGCGCTGAAAGTCCGACCCAGTTCGCCTGGCAAACGTATCCAGCTCAGCATCCGGCCCGAACGCATCAACGTGAACGCACCAAAACCGGGCGACCAGTCTGTGCAGGCTACCATTCAACAGTTTATCTATCTGGGTGATCATGTCCGCATGCTGACCGACGTGGCCGGGCAGGGGAATTTTATGGTGAAACTGGCCTCATCCGATGTCGCGCCTGAGTGGAAACCGGGGAGCGAGGTTATGCTTTCCTGGCAGCCACAGCATTTACGTGCGCTGGATGTGACATTGCAATAAAAAAAGATCATGCGGGCTGCATGCTCTTTGTTCTCACTACCGGTCAGGCGGTTTGTTACTGGCCTTCCGCCTGGAGTGACTGAATCGCTGTCAGGGCAATGGTATAGACGATGTCGTCCACCAGCGCACCGCGCGACAGGTCGTTAACGGGTTTACGCATCCCTTGCAGCATCGGCCCGATAGAAATCAGATCGGCTGAGCGCTGCACCGCTTTATAGGTGGTGTTACCGGTATTCAGATCCGGGAAGATAAATACCGTTGCGCGACCCGCGACCTGCGAGTTTGGCGCTTTCGATTTCGCGACGTCTTCCATAATCGCCGCGTCATACTGCAGCGGACCGTCAATGACCAGATCCGGGCGTTTTTCCTGTGC
>Ga0268247_10000134_pt1:0-12500 | contig 24667 bp, 14 predicted proteins | sample AgamicOrMae_FD_200245 | JGI IMG/M metagenome (GOLD analysis project Ga0268247, IMG submission 200245) | Agave microbial communities from Guanajuato, Mexico - Or.Ma.e (v2) (version 2) | ecosystem: Host-associated > Plants > Phyllosphere > Phylloplane/Leaf | place: Guanajuato, Mexico...
CTTACTTAGCTGACAATCGTATAGAGCGTGAGACCTGCCCTCTAAAATGGGATGACGGAAGCAGACTCCTCGCCCTATAATAAAAGAGCTCTATGTAGCGCTTTAGCTTTTGCGCTTTACAAAGAAGTCAGAAAATAAAAATAGATTGAGTTACCGAGGAGCTCAGTCTAGTATTCATTGAATCAAGTCCCAATCCCAGGACTCATATTTGATCCAATAAAGAAAAGAAGCCTTGGTTTAGCCCCTAAGATTCTCTTACTAATACGTTGCTTCTATCTGTTTTGTAATAGATTCTGTGAATTGAGGTCCTAACTATCTTAGGGCTATACTGAAAGAAATAGCCGGAACGAAATCCGCGCTATCTAGATAGTTCCCAGCGGAACTTCAATGGCATGTCTTCCCAGGCTTTTTCATGCTTCCCGATCTAAGGCCTTGAAACAATAGGAGGAAGCTAATGCCATGCTTTTACAGTAAGGAGAAATTACATATTATATCATACTTCCAGGCTTCTAATTCGCACTAAATCGAAGTATTCATCTCTGGCTCCCTAAGCCTTGACGACTAGAAGTCAATCCAAGACTGAATTCAATTGCTGGCTACTTTATCCATCCTCTTTCCGGTGAAGATACAAGATAAGACTGAGAATAAGGAAGTCTTGGCACACAGTCTGAGGCTTTGACTCCCTCCTTTGAAGATGAATTAATAGTAAAAGGGCTACGATAGCAGGCTGACTGACTCTAGTAAAATAGTTTGACTAATCCATTTCCTTCTATGTCATATGATGTCTCTGACTCAATTCATTATTCCAGTCTTTCTGAGAAAATAAGAAGCCAATGCTGTACCTAACCTATGGGAATCCATATCCTCTCACTCAACTATTTTTCTAGCTGCTTACTGAGTAAGACTAGTTATTGGTATCGCCTAATCTTAGCTGGTAGAAAAGTCTTATGTGAAAAAAGGTATACTCTTTATGGATTCCATACCTATGATGATTCATTATCCACACTAGCTAAATTGGAAAGACATCTTGTGATGCCTGTGATTTCACTATTCCGAATACAGAAGAATGAAAGAAGAGATAGCTTGTGAGTCTATCAGTTCAGAAAAGTCTAAGTCTAAGTCCATCTACAAGAGGAAGAATCCTATTTCGTAAGAGCGGATGAGCCTATGATGAGGAGAGCCATAATAAGCTTGCATTCTCAGACCATTACCTAATAGAAGCTGTTTACGGATATCCATTTATCCTAGGTTGAATAGTTTACAAGAGCTGATATATGAAAGAGGGCCGATCTTTTAATGTTTATAGGAGATCTATAAGGCAGAAATGAAAGACTGATACTGTTCAGACTGAGAGCATTCGATGAAAGAAAGACTATGAATGAGAATGTTAGGGGAAATACAGGCTTGAGAACGAGATGGGGCTTCAACGTAGGTATCATTAGTATGATATTCTATAGGCATGAGAAGTTTAAACTCTTTCTAAGTCCAATCTTAATCACTCATTGAAAGCACCTAGTTGCAGAGTCAGAGAAAGAAGGTTCAAGATCCATAAGGAGTTCCTTCGTCTAAGTTCAAATAGTGAAATTGCTTACCTTTAAGAGATTGTCTCTTCTCTTAACTGGATGAGATTTTGGAAAAGAATGAGTAAGAATTGCTATAGAAGCAGCTCTCAAAGTCCTCTTCTCTAACACAATCTCATTTATCTCCCGCTATATCCTTGTAACTTGTAAGTATTAGCCTTTATTCTAAGTCCTCTATCCAATTTTCCCAATTCACTATCTAAAAAAAGCAATAAGTCCGGAAAGACTACTGTCTTACTAGTTTACCTAGGGTAGTCACTTATGACTCTAGGGACGTAAATAACTGAATCTAATCTTTCTTAGATCTAGATCCATGAAAGGATAGAAGACTAAGCTTTCAACTTCACCCAGAAAGACCTTTCCGCTCAGTCTGGGACATCCTTCATTGCTCGGAAAAAACTCTATGTCAATTCCATATGCTTCAATCCACAGCCTTCTATTAGAAATTCTATCGACTTCTTTCTAGACTAGCTACTTGAAAATACTATTCCTTACGCCTCCGTAGTATATTATATCTACACAACTTCAAAAAGAGAAGAAAAACCTCAACGATAACACTCTTTGACCTACTCGAATTCACTATCTTAAATATATCTAACTGGTATACGTCCTATACCGCATCCTAACCGAGCTAGGGTCCATCGATATAAAATCAACTAGAAAGAGATTGGTTTACTCGACCAGCTAAGAAAAGAGGAAAGAAGAGGCATTTCTAGAGTCGTTAACTTGTTGTAAAACTTTACTCTTATGCTTTCCGAGACCAAGAAGGCCTATCTAACAAGTCAAACCCTTGGAAAAGAGTCTGACCTCATTCACCCTCTCAGTCGTTGGAAGGAAGAAAAGAAAGAACTATTAACTAAGGAATTCCTTTCTGTTAAGCTTTCGGTTAATCGACCCTCTAAACTCTCAAACCAGAAAGCTTCAAGACGCCATTTCCTTTATTTATTATCTTCGAGCGAGACATTTGATAGGATTGGCTTCTTGGTTTGGTTGCACATAGAAAGAATGGAACTCCTACTCCATTAACTTTACACTTCTACTGCATAAATCTCTAAGGCCTTTAGATAGCGAACAGAACCTCTTGTAAGGAATGTATTGGATAGATAAAGAAAAGTAAACTAATGAGATTAGCGGCGGTTTACAAACATGAGAGAGTTCTTTCCCTTGTTCTAGTTATTAGCTCTAGGACCCTAACCGAAAACAAAGTAAGAGGATAGAATGTCACCTAATTTTGGTGATCGACTCCGGGAATGAACCAGCTATAGAAAATTGATAAGTCTAGTCTGGCTTGAACCACCTCCTCCCGCGGTCTCTAATCAAGGGCTTTTCGTAATACTATAAAGTATAACTGATGATTTGGATGAGGGTATAAGCTTGTAATCTTAATCTAAAGAAAGGTTGTTTTGGATGTTTCCAATGAAAGTGTAAGATAGGATTCCTTGGTCATAGCCCTAGTCTTTTAATGACTTCTACTTACTTGATGAAAGCAGGAAGCCCCTACTAAGCAGAGATACTCAAAGATAAACCTGACTCAATTGAGAAGTCACATTGCAGCAATAGGAAACCTTGAGTACGTGAAGGAAGACTTAGCCTAATGGGAAATTTTCTATAGCAGAGGACTCGCTCAGAAAATAGCTGTGACATACTCTATTTAATGAGAAGGAAGTAAGGATCTCTAACGAACGGATCTGGCTGTTGCTTTGACACCGAATCTTCAGGAAGCTAGTCTTTTTCTTCTTAGCAGCTCCCAACTTCTGTATCACTAAGAATAGCAGTCATCAAACTTAGGCGTGTATTTCCTTATCATCTCAGATGCTACGAATCGTAGAAGCTGAACTGATAAAGCTGTATTGAATTCTTATTCTTGACTTGAGCTTTAGATGCTTCTTTCTTTCACTCCCATTGGAAATCCGGTCTGTCTGCTCTAGAACAATTCAAATACGAAGGTAAGAATGAACGAGAAAATACAACACATAGAAAGTCGATTAGAACACATAAGAATAAGTAAGACATAGATATCACTATTGAAAACCAAGTCCTACTGAAGATTTTACGCCCGAAAGCTAAAGCAATTCCTTAATGCAGCTTACTTTGAAGGAAGTTCAAAAATGAGGCCTAACGAGCCTAAGCTTAGCTTACCTCTATCTACTAAGGCTACTTTATCTCATGCTCTCTGTGATAACTTTTTTAGGAAATTTGCTTTCCGAGTCCAGTTTTTTAAAACTTCATTTGGATGGTCTTCTGTAGGTCCATTATGAGTTCTGCAAATATACCACTATTATACTAAGAGTATAAGAAAAGAAGTCTCCGTTCACAGAATTAGAAGGAAAGAGGGAGGTACTGGCATCTGAAAAGCTGGACCTTGGAAAAGGATAGGCTGGAGTAGAGGCGGCGACCACAGGCTTGTCCCTTACTTCGAATCATCAATCTGGTTTACCAAAAACGTAGGAATTGAACTTTAATAAAGAAAAAGAAAAGCGATATTCTGGGAAAATATAGGACTGCTATGCTACGGCCCCTGATTTTCTTGTTCAATTCATAGAAAAAGCCTGCTAGGACTGAGTCGTTCGCTGCCGAACCTTGCTTTAGGCTCGTCATCGGCCATCTTAGGATACATTATCAATGCATTATAAGGTAAATCGCTCCAACAGGAGGAAAAACGTCTTGTGTACAAAGCCTTTCCTTTACCTTGGGCTAGGGAAGGCAGGATTGAAGAGGCATTTCGGGGATCACGCCCATGCCCATGGCATGCTACTACAGATGCCTCATTCTTAGACCTTCCTGAACCTATGCTCCTTTTTAGCTTATAAGAGCAAGACAAGGGGGATGAAAAGAAAAACCTCGGAGCTTCCATTCGAGGCTTATTCAACAGGAGAGATGGGCTTAGAAACAGCTTCTTATGGACATGAATCTCCAGCTACTTTGTTTTCTTTTTCTGTAAGCGGAAGGTGCCCTGTTTAAGGCAAGGGACCCGAGTTAGCGGGGATCGAGGTTTTTCGCTGCCTAAGTTTATCATTTCCTCCCATTATGAGGAGCCAATATAGATTAGTGGATGAAGTTCATCTTGTTAGCTCATCTGAACTCTTTCCGCATCTGCCTTAATACCCCATCTGTCGAGATAAAAGTCCCACAAGCCATTCTAACATCGTCTGCTTCTCTTGTCTCTTCCTCTCTTATTCAATTAGGCATTGCCTTTTTGGGAAATGAAATATGCTTTCTAAACAATTTTATGAAATCTTTTAGTGCTTATATCCTTCTCTTATGACTTTCCGGCTTGGGTAGATAGGCCAGGCATATCACAAAGAAGACTGGTTTACCTTGAAAACCTTACTTTTTAGTCGGATTCTATATATGTCCTGCCAAAGTCTTTGTCGTCCGCCCTAGCGCTATCCTTATCAATCGTACCGTACCGAGCGAACCTTTTCTTCTATGTCTTGCTTGCTACTCTAATAAACATAATGAATGGAAAAAATCTCTCTCCAACGATTTGAAAACGAAAAGCCTCTGCTTTATCATTCCTCACCATCTTCTACTACTGGTCAGGCAAGGATTCTGCTTGAAAGAGATCCATACTATACCCCCCGACTATCTATCTTCTACACTGAGAACTAGACTATAGGCCAGGCCTGGTAGGTTTAGGAGTGCAGTGCAGAAGTTTAAGGAAGCCTTGGAAAACCTTATTGTCAAAGTCGGTTAAGATATTGGAGCATCAAGTGTCTGAGCTTTTGGAACTGCTTTCCTCTTTCCCTACCAGTTTTATACTAAACTTCTTCTCTTCTGGAACAAGTACCTCTAAGGTGTTAAGCTTCGCAGCCTCTCCTTTCAGCTCAATGCACCCTCCTTCCTCATAGAAATGGGTCCCTATACTATAGTAGGAATAGTCTCTATTCTATTCTGCTTGGAGCTGCCCTACATAGGAGAAAGGAGGGGGAGCGACTCGCCACAGATTCGAACTGGCACATAGACTAATAGGAAGACTGGGATAATCCGTCTCTTCCGAAAAGAGTAGTCGCTTTGGTGACGCAGTTCGGTTGTCCCTACATCTGCGGGCTGGGACGTCCAGCCAACCAGTAGGTGGAAGGTCTCTTTGTGCATTCTACTACTACCAGCTTTCCATCTTACTACACCTCATGAAATATCAAGGATCCGGCCTACGGTGTTTTTCGATAAGGTTTCAAAGGCGTGTATAGATGGAGGTTCTATCGGCCTCCTCGTAACTTGGCCATGGCCTATTCCATAGAACCTCAGAAATCTTTTTCATTTCTGTTTTCGTTAGAAGTGGCTTCCTATCTTCGCCCTCGGCGCGTTCAATCTCCACTTTCATTTTCCCGGGATTTTAGGCTGCAAGTCCATTTCAGCTCGTAGATGGGATCTCAAATCGGCCTTTTTGCGTTTTACCGGGAAAATTGCTTGTTTTCGGATTTCTCTTCCTAAGGCAGCATCTCAATGTGATAAAAATCCCCAACCCCCGTGTTTTGGGCTTGTTTTTGATCGGATTGGCAGGTTTGTTTGGAGTGTTGGTACTAACCATGACTCCTTCTCCAGCGTAGCACACCCAAGCATAGTGCTTTCAGGCTGAGGTTGAGGGTTCAAGTCCCTAGGAACGTGATGCTTAGGTGCCAGGTTGCGCCTGTGTGATATGATATTGATCCAATCCAGGCTTTCAGTCGACGTGAGGCACTCTTTCTCTTATATAGGCTATATTGCAGACGATTGGGGGCATAACGCTCTAAAGCGGTAGAAAAAAGAGAATATTCCGCTTTTCTTCACTTGTTCGAAGAGGTGGCTTAAAAGAAGCTCCTTTAAAGACATCCATGGCACCCGCTTCAAGTAAAATAAGAAGTCCCACAGCTAATATGAAGATTGTTGGGAAGTTCTTTCGTTAGCAGTAAGAGCCTATTCTGTGAAGCTTTCTGAATGAATTCCGCTGCGCCCCTCAAAAGAGCTCTTTCGATTTCGAAAAAAGTGCAACACATGCCTGCACTATTTATCTAATAATGTGCCATTTCCTCTTGCTTTTTCAACCAAAAATACAGATAAAATGAAACTTTTTAAATGCTTTTCGTAAGGCATGCGAATGCGAAAGATAACATTTGAAAGCGGAAGACTTTTATAGGTTAATATAGCGAGCTTAAGGTCTTTTGAAAGATAAGATAAACGCTATCTAAGGCCATTATTCCTGACAAAAGAAATGGAGTAAGTAAGATAAGGGGTGACTGCATGAGTCTTATAATCTTTCATTAAAGTGAAAGAATTTATATATATATATCTATATCCGGAGCTTAAGGCATTAGTAATTAGTCAATTCAATATACAAGAAAGTTCAATTCAGCAGTACACTGCTACTAACTTTCTTTATTGAGAAAATGCTATGGCTATCAACGATCTTTATTTCAAGGAAAGTAGCACTAGAAAAGCAAATAGGGAGTACAATATGGAACTCCTTTATTTATGTAAATAAACTTCCACAACGGAAGAGACTGTAACTATTATATTCTTTCTTAGTCTCTCCCCCATAAGAAAAGAATAAATGGGTTGGTTGTTGACCAGCGGAAAGCATGGGAAAGGGATGCAATCACTAACGGCACTCACTTTAATTCGCTTTCTCTATGCGGCGTTTTAGTGCCTTTAACTCAATCCAGACTCGTTTACTCTATTCTTCCAAAGTACGATCTGATTTTAGCCTATACCTAAAACCCAAACAGTACTTACTATAACTAAAAGGAGTGGGGCGGAACCTGGTTCAAACCGTCTATCCAACAGCCGCTTTCCTTAATGGCTACCCGCTTTCGAGTGAACTGAACTCTTTCCCTTTCAGCCAGGGAAAAGGGAAACTGTACAAGGAATTTTTCACTCGTTTACGGGACCAGTGGAACCCTTTCATAGAAATGAATTCTTATTCTTACAAAGCAAATAGCATTTCCTATTGATTTGTCCCTTAGTACACCTATCAAGAGAATGTCTTTAATGGGTTCCAAAACTATAAATTGTGCTATTGATAGCTCATGGGTATGCCATATATGCCATACCAGAACCCATTAAAGACGCTCTGGCAGAAAGAAAAGAGAGGTATTCCTCATAGGGGTGGGATAAGAGCCTACCTTTACTGTTAGCTTATCTGAGAGTCTGCCCGATTCGCTCCTCCGATAGTAGATCTTTTTTTACACAGGCAAAGGCTAGAAAAGAGAAATTCGAATACCCATTGGAAGTCAGATGTCGCCCTCGGCCACTCACTATGAAGATTTTTCTTCTCTTGCTGTTGACGAGACCTCTGGGAAAAATTCGTAGGTTTCACGCCTTTTCGAGGTGCCTCATACCCAAATCGGTCCTATTTTGAACCTTCACTTTGTGAGTAAACGAACTTGCGCAGGCTCAATCTCCACAAAGTACCCCTCAGGTTGCATTTCCTTGCTATTGGTCTTTGATCCGGCTTAGCTGTACAGCTTAGGTACCTGCCTGCCTTACTAGACAAGATCTATCGAAAACCTTGACAATTAGGAGGGATGCATGCAACTATTATGAAATTCACATTCACTGGCGAGTAGCTCTCTATCAACATACTGAAATTCGTATTAGGCCTAAAAGCAATAACTTCGGCAAAGCCACAAAAAGATCAAGTGGGCTCTCCACAACCCTAAATAGGCAGATGCCCTCTTCGTTTCCTTTTTGCTTTATTCGGCTAAAGTGACATCTTCGGTGAATGAAACTGCTCACTCGAACGACGATACGTAAGAAAAGAGGAGTATTACTCGACTATACGTATCTTTTTCACTTCAAAGACCCGCTTTTGGGAAGAATAGTGCTAGTGCATTGAGAAAGAAAATAAAGAAAGAACTAGTGCCGCTACTGGCTACCGACCTGGAAGGGATCTTGGACAAGACGGTGATTGATAAGCTATTGATGGTGCAGTCTCGCCCAGAAGATAACAAACTTGACCTATTGATCTTGCCCCTGCCCCATTGCTTTTTACCGGCCTAACCAACCGATTAGCAGCTCTAACCGGCGTATGTGCCTAGATTAGGACTAGCTGCTTATGCGACAATCCACCAATTCCCGACAAGAGATCTATTTTAAAGTCTTAAGCAAAGTGGCATTCGTTTATCAAGTGCTGAAAAAAAGAGAGTTACTTTCTTTCTACTGGTATTTCAGACCAACCAAATTCGTATAGTTAGAAATAGACTTGATATTCAAGTTTAGTACGATATCGAAAGGAAGATGTAGTTCGTTCTTATAACTTATAATAAGATAATCAATTAAAGTAAAGTGGTGCTTCTGATACAATAATCCAAGCTTACTTAGATTTTTTCATCTCGATTTTGTTTTTGTTCTCGGTCCTTCGTTCTCTCACTCCCTAAAGGTTAGTGAATCATTCTTCATAAACACTTGCTGAAGAGAAGGTATTCATGAAACCACGCAGAACACTGGCACCGGTTAGTGATTCACTTCCTTCAACAGCTTTTTTGAAAAAAACCGATCGGATAGTAGGTTGTTTAGCGTTTGAGGTCTCCAAGCTCGAAGAGCGAAAAGAAAAGAGGAGTATCTTATCTTTTCACTACGTATCTAGTGAAAGTGAAACTCATTTCGTTTATTCCACTCGTTCAGTCCGCACGTTGTTAGGAAGTTTGATTGAGGAAAGCAACAGGAGCTACAAAGACGATTGTAGAAAGATACCTTTATTATACTTATTATACTCAAACAATAGCAGCGGTACTCTCCGAAGTAAGCCCTTCAAATAAAGGTGCTACACTAATTGTAGTAAGCAGAACAGGGCCAGATGCTATGGAACACCTTTCCTTAGCATTCCCTACCGCTACCATCAGACCTAGTTGTACCTATCCAGTCTCCTTCCCCGATAGAAGACATAGCTAGCCATAGGAAAAAGAGGTCATGCCTTTCTTTTGCTATCCAAAGCTGGACGAAGGGGCTTCAACCCGAGGCCGGAGACAGGACTGATTCTTGCCCGGGAGTAAGTACGAACTGAACTCGATACTAAAGCTGTTCAGGCTAGTCAAGACTGATCGCTATCCTCACGAGAAAGAAAAGGAAAGACCTGCCCTTGCTCCAACGCTCTTCCTTACAGACCTTTCCTTACTTTTTAGCTGGAAGAAGACTGACCAGAACCGAAGAGAGAGAGCACAGCTCAGAAGAAAAAAGCGAAGGCAAGCTTAGAACTTCACTCAAAGCTTGGGAAAACCCAAGCTATCGATTGAACTCTTTGCTATGTCATACTCAGAGAAGTCTTCCTCATCCACCTCGACTTCGCTTGAACGATTTCCCATGTAGAACAAGGCTTGCTGATGTCGTAGGTACTGAGCATAAAATCTTGGGAGACATCGTTCGGTAAGCTTCATTCTCCAATCATGATGAGGAGCTTGGTGGAACTGCTTCTGGCCGGATGTTGTTAAATAAACACAGCTCTTTGTTTGATCCGTAACGTAATGCAATCCAATCTTATTGAATGCAGAAGTCTGTTGTATATATTATAAAAGAAAAGATCAAAACACTAACCGTGATCTTATATACGATACCAGCAGACGCGCCCCGTTCGTTCAAATAGAAAGAGTTCTCTGGGTTAGGTTCAAGGGCCGCCCTGGAAAATCCATTTTGGTCTCGGGATCGGATTATTCGTTCACAATTAAGACCAGGTGCTCATACCCAACAACGGACTTCGAAACTAAGACAAAGACGCGAATAAGCATCGATAAAGTCCGATCGAAGAACCGGGAACAGGATTTCGCCCTAAAGCGGGCTGATTGGGCGCTAAAAGTGCCTTATGTGTAGGGGACTTTTAGTGCGTTCCTTTTGGGTCTTATTATTGGAGCGTAGTCAGATCGCTGGCCCTTGTCATGGTGAGTTTGCTTTGGCTTGCTTCCATGATTTTATTGTTCATTATGGGCCAGCGGGGATCAGTGACCATGCACCAATGGTGGTGCAGTATGGTAGCAACATGAAGTCAGGGATGAAGCCTTTCAGGTCAGGGCATGAAGCTACAGGTTCTATTTGCGGTCGTGAGACAGAGGTCAGAGGCTACTAACTTGTTATATAGGTAGCCGTGCGTTCTTCTATACTAGTAGTGGGTGAATCGGTTTCCCACGGAGCGGTAAGGTTTAGAAGGATAATCCCACAAGAAGGAACTTTGCTTATAGACTAGTTAGACTATAAGCTTTTCGTTTCACTCATTCACTACGTAACGTTCAACTCATTCCATTTCATTTCACTCCTTCCCTCTTCTGCGCCTAGCACTTGATCTGGATGCTCTTAGATGGAGGGATTCCCCTCAGACTTAGTCATTTCCCTGATAGCAAAGATGAGAGATATTCATAGTTCTTCTTCCGAAGGTTAAGGTGGAGGCTAGTATCAGCTCATTTCGGCCGATTAGTATATCTTATGTGGCATATAAAGTGAGAAGAAAGTGACTGGTGAAGGAGCGTCCGATTCCTCGGGTCTTGCTGCGTCAGCTACCGTAGATAGGAGGCTTGAGCCTATAAAGCAGCTTAGTAGTCGGAAGGAAGCAAAGAAAAGTATGCCCGGGTGGAAGTTCAAAGCATCGAAGATGAGTACATGAAAAATGCATACACGATTTTATGCCTAATACCCCTAGAAGAATCAAATTGATAAGCGGTTTAGGTAATGTATATATGTATATTTATTCTCGCTAGAGTAAGGCGAACTGGATCAGAACAATAATAAATTATAGCTCGAAGAGTTTGTAGGGGAACCTGTGGCTGGCTATCTTATCCTATTGCCTCCCGCTCGTAGATTAACGTTTTCACTTCATTTTGAAGGCGGACATGAATGAGCAGACATCAAGATCATGAAAACTTTCGTTTCATGGGCATACTTTTGTATCAAAATGGGACTTGTCTTGTGAGTGAGGACACATCCAAGTCAATAGCGTCAGTTTTGCTGGGTGAAGAATTCTTTTGTCCGTATTTCGACTCGGTACGCGTGGCTAAGCCAAAGATCAAGGGCGGGTGGGTAATCGATCTTTCCCTCACTACCGCCTCCCACGGCTGCGTCAAAGCACTGAAAGGCCTGCTCCGAGTGAGAAAGGGAAGATCTTGGTTCTGGAAGAAGCGGGTTCCGGCCCCTCCGCATCAAGATAGTCAATCGAGAGAAGTAAGTCGGTTCGGTGAAAGAACTCTATCCTTAACACATAGGCTTCTTAGTTGCAATAGCTCAATAGCAACGGCCGAAGCTATGAGTTAAGGCTGGATGGGTTTGTCGGTAATAGACCACCCTCCTAATCCGCCGGACATCGATATGATACGTGTCCGAGGGCTGCAGCTCTGCCTACCTAGTCCCCCACAGGGGGGATATTCTTAAGAGGGAGATACTTTCTTTCTCTTTGCTTTTCATAGCTATCCCTTCGTACTCAAGGGATGAAGGAATGAATGCAAGACTTAGCCCTGAAAGAACAGATACTTGACAGCTATGGGAATATGGGCTCCTTTTGGAGAGCTTTAAGATAGCATGTAGAAAGGGGCTGCTCCAACTCCATTTCCGTTCTGATTTACTGCACCATCAAAGAATATTTGCCAATCATGAGAAGTTTCGTATTCTTCTTCGCCTACCGCAAATGGAATAGCTTCGTCCCAAAATAAAGCTCATAGTCAGGCACGGGATGATCCGCAGGTGGTCTGCTATTGCCTGCCCCTTGTCTTACTCATTTAGAGCTTCTGGGTGACGTACACAATATCGAACTCTGATAGTAACATCTGCCACCTTGCTGTACAGCCCGTGAGGGCTGGCTTTTCAAAGAGATACTTCAGCGGGTCCATCCTTGCAATCAGCATGGTCGTATAGTTCAACATGTAGTGGCGTAGGCCCATGTAAGAGCACAACAGGTCTTTTCGTTAACCATATACCTTGTCTCATAATCAGTGAACTTCTTGCTGAGTATAGTAAATGGCTCTTTCC
>Ga0268247_10000134_pt1:17500-22500 | contig 24667 bp, 14 predicted proteins | sample AgamicOrMae_FD_200245 | JGI IMG/M metagenome (GOLD analysis project Ga0268247, IMG submission 200245) | Agave microbial communities from Guanajuato, Mexico - Or.Ma.e (v2) (version 2) | ecosystem: Host-associated > Plants > Phyllosphere > Phylloplane/Leaf | place: Guanajuato, Mexico...
ACTCTGCTCCGCTTCTGAAAATGAGAGTTTTCGGTGGAACCGGTGAACCACGCTCCAAGTTAGATGCGTGGGACAGAGGGCTCGTAGTACCTGTGCTAGCTGGTATTCAGTTCCAGGGAAGGAGCCTAAATCGACATCCTCTTCTTGGCACTGATTTTGAAAGAAAAAAAAGCAGTACGAAGAGATTAGACTCTCGGATGAGACAAAGCAGCTACCTGCTGTTCCGACGCATACCATCTCTATGAAGAGACCGAAAGCCTATCGTCAATGTATCAACGTCTAAGCTGTCAAAGAACTGATAGAAGAGAAAAAAAGGAATAATCACTAATAGGGATATGGATTGAGTCTCTCTCAGTAAACTCAGTAAAGAGAGTTCTCAATTCGTAAGATCATGATAGAGATCCCTTTCCTTTAGAAGATTCGATTCTCTTAGTTTAGTAAAGAGCGTCGGTCTCAATCTTTCGTCAGCTTCAAGGGAGAAACTTCACTTTGAGAAAGAAGGTCCTTCTGGACGCTTTATTAGTAAGTAAGACGCTTAGAGCGCATCAATAAAGGCAAAAGCTTTACTAATAGAATATCATATGCTTAATAATAAGTGTGCGCAGGTTTGGAACCCTTCCCTTTCCTTTCAAATGAGAACTCCCTCTTCCCGCTGCGATGGTTTTGCAAACAGCCCGGAGAACGATCTTCTACCAGTTCCTTCCCTGGTAGGTCGACTTAGGTTAAGAGTGCATTCTTCCTCAGTTCTTAACAACATCCAGGTGTGTAATCGACATGAAGCTAGCTTCCACTTTTTAAGTAAGGTATCAAGAATTCATTGATTTCCTCTGCTGTCCATTTCTTATTCATTCAGTGTGCTCCGCGAGTACTCCTTCATCAAAGCAGATGAACTCTCTGAACGTTAGGGAAGATAAGGGAAGATGACGTGAGCGAACCGTCAGAAGGGACTTTACTTATCAGAACCGAAGGATAGCGGCAAGAAGCGTCGCCTATGTAGAGCAGCGTCGCTCAAAGATCTGCGGGTAGGAACATCTCAAAGAAAAAGGTAAAGGATCTTTGGTTTTTACTTTGTCTCCAGGGAATCACCATAGGTTGGGTTTAAGAGCCGTGTGATGGGTCACTATCCTGCTCGGTTCGGAGAGCACTTATAGTCTGCATTGGTGAATGGAAGAAGACCTATCTTTGAGTTCTTCCCACTTCTACTTAAAATGTCAACATTGACTCTATTTATTATTATGGTAAATTAGTATATCAAGATATCAATCTCAGATCTTATTTCGCTTCGATACGCCAACCCACGAGACTCACCTTTGGCTTTCGACTCGGTAGGTCTATTATTATTCATTTTCAAAAGAGAACTTTCATTCATTTCTTTATTCCCCGTAGTCCACGACGAAAGAAAAAAGGGGCAAAATCCAGACGCGAAAGGAAGAAGAAGTACGCAATGAAGATAGCCCAGTGGTGGGAATTTGGGAAAGTAGGGAAGATCGAATGTATTTCTTCAACTTATTTTTCCAGTCGAAAAGAAGAAGGAAAGAAAGTGAGAGGCTTTTGTGCCGGGAAAAGAGTTGAGTCGATCATGCTCTTAGACCAGAAAAAGAAAAACGAAAGAAGGATTTGGAAAAAAAAGAAGCAAGGCTATGGATACCATGACCGATCAACATCCATAAAGAATCATCTTTCTAAATCACTTCGGGGAAGCGGGGAATTAAAGCAGCCGAAATACGCAGAGGTTCTAAATAACATAGAATTTCTGATAGAAAAAAAAGATTCCTTCAAAAAAACGAAGTTATTCAAGTTCTTTTTCAAAAAAACGAAGTACAGCTACAAAAAAAAACAGAAAAGTCATCCACTTAAAAGGACACTCGCAGCAGTCAGACCTTCCTTCAATTATTTGGTCATGCAATACTTATTCAATACAAAGAACAAAATACATTTCGATCCAGTAAACGTTCTAAATCATTTCGTCGAACCGGGAGTGCTTGAAACATCGCAGATGAATAGAATACGTTTAAAGGAAAGAAACTGTCATAAGAGAATACGTTCTCGCATCGCTTTTTTTGTCGAAAGATCGAACAGCGAGAAAAAGGATTTGACAGAAGAAAAAAAGAGCTTGACACACTTCATTCGAAAAAAAAATGATCTGCGATTCGAGGGGGACAGAAAAAACAACATACAACTCTTTCCTTTCTTCGGTGCTACCTTCTTCTTTCCAAGGGATGGAGTAAGAGTAAATAAGAAAGAATTTCCAAAAAATGCAAGGGAACGAATACTAAGAAAATTAAGGAGAAAATGTTGGAACCTCATGGGAAAGGATAAGGTAATGAAATTGATAGAAAAATTCATAGATAACGGGGGGATAAGAGAATTGATAAAGGGAATAGAGATGATGATAGAGATCATACTCAAAAACAGAAGAATTCCCTACGGGTACAACTCGTATTTGAACGAAGTCAAAAAAATGAGATCTTTCTTAGCTAATAGAACAAAGACTAATACCTTAATTGAATCGAAAAAGATCAAATCTGTTTATCAAAGTGCTTCTCCGATTGCTCAAGACATATCTTTTCAACCGAAAAACAAAAGAAGATCATTTCGAAAAATTTTTAGTCAAATTGTCAAGAATATTCCATTAGTAATGAAAAAGGGCGTAGAGGGGATCCGTATATCTTGTTCAGGTCGATTAGAAGGTGCAGAAATTGCAAGAACTGAATGCTCCAAGTATGGAAAAACATCTTGTAATGTATTAGACCAGAAAATCGATTATGCTTCTGCGGAAGTATCTACTCGTTACGGAATCTTAGGTGTCAAAGTGTGGATTTCTTATAGTCAAAAATGAAAAGGACGTGCTATATCCGAAACGTACGAAATATAGTAAATATCGTAAGGGCAGATGTAGTAGAGGTTGCAAACCGGACGGTACACAACTTGGTTTTGGAAGATATGGCACTAAAAGTTTACGAGCTGGTCGTCTTTCATATCGAGCCATTGAAGCAGCGCGCCGGGCTATAATCGGACATTTCCATCGTGCTATGAGCGGACAATTTCGAAGAAATGGTAAGATATGGGTAAGAGTTCTCGCGGATCTCCCTATTACCGGGAAACCTACAGAAGTCAGAATGGGAAGAGGAAAGGGAAATCCTACGGGTTGGATTGCTCGTGTGTCCACGGGACAAATCCCATTTGAAATGGATGGTGTTACTAGGGCAAATGCTCGACAAGCCGCTACATTAGCGGCGCATAAACCATGTTCGTCAACCAAGTTTGTTCAGTGGTCCTAACGTAATTAGGTAGTGGGGAAAAAGCGGGCCGGAGGTTTTCTTCTGGCGACGTCATTCTACTAAAGCGCTTGGACTTTCAAGTAAGCGATTTGTACCTTTCATCAATGAATGAATGAAAAGAAATCGCTTACTTTTTACTTGATACCGACAGGCCGCTACGCCCCTTGGTCAAAGGAAAGAGGGGCCCTGATTCCGGGACGGAGCCGTATGACGCGAGAGTGTCACGTACGGTTCCTTTGAGAAGGGTGTGATACCACCACCTATCAGGCCCGACGAGCGGTCCACGGAGCTGCATCCTTACTCACCTGGTCTATGCACATTGCTTTCTCCAGGAGGTTGGCCGCCTATCCTAGATCTTCCCATTTCCAAAAGGATCCCGGGCTCAATCTGGTTTAGTATCAAGGTGATTCTCTTTCTCTTTCTATATATATGGGTCCGTGCAGCATTTCCACGATATCGTTATGATCAATTAATGGGACTTGGCCGGAAAGTGTTCTTGCCTCTATCATTAGCTCGGGTAGTCGCCGTTTCTGGTGTTTTAGTCACCTTTCAATGGCTCCCTTAATTATGTGCGAGGAATTTCCCTCTTGCTTGAGTAATGGGAAGCGGGCTACTCCCCGAAAATGTCCATAGTTGTTGGTTGGGGTTCTAAATTGGGGATTTCCTTCAACTTTTTGTTTTTCTTGTGATATGCCAACCTGAACCTTCACTCCGATCGCCCTCACTGCCCTAGGTCTCATTGAAGACGCTCCTTCGTGTCCGTTCTGAGGTTCAGTTGCACTATCTCCGGTTCTTGGTAATGCCATCTGTCCTTTTGCGCCTCATACGCCGGCTCCAATAATTGCTTGTCGTCAGACTAGATGCTGGCCGGGGCACGTCTTAAAATACGAAGTGTTCCCCTACGGGTCCACCGTCGTCAACTATCGATGACCTGCCTGAAGTGTTCTTCCAGCGCTTAAAAGTCTTTCATTTAGAAAGAATTTTCGTACACCTGTAGAGCTGCTCATATTCAAATGTCTCCCAAGTCGTGTTTCAACCGGATGACTCCATCTCTCTCTTGGACTCTGTCTCGAATCCTCAGAATCAGTGTCTGATGGTCTTCATCTCCACTGGAATCTTAACCTGACGTCTCGGCTTCCTCCTTCGATCCGCCTTGCAAGTGCAGGGTAACTGCGGCTGGATCTATACTTCATCGACTGTGTGCTTGCCGCCCAATCCTTCCAGACTTCGGCCGCCTGTAGCGTCTGTTTTCCCCGTAGCGTCTCGTAAGCACAGCCGTCAGAGCGCAAAAGTGGATGCTAAACTAAAATGGGTATCTTCTGCCTTCAACACTTCTGACAGGCTTCACTGGTCGCTGGTCTACCATTCTCAGTGTCTATAACGTCAAACTATAGTAAGAACATCGGCTTACCTTACCAATCGCCTACCATGTCTCCTCTGTAAGGTTTCTGACGACCCCCGTTAACCATCCATCGTCTTCTGTTCTGATGTTCTGAAAAGGAAGTCCCTACACAACTTAAGTAGATAAGTGAATCGACTGAACAAGCAACTCCCTGAGCTAGCGCGAAAGCCTAAAGCGTTAGACGCTATGGAGTTTTCTTGCTCCTATTGGGATTTCCCCGGGGTTCGATGGAATTGAATCGGTGAACTCAGACTTATGTCATACTCCGTTACTAACCTGGGTCACCTACGAACTCGGCTAATGACCTATATATTTCC
>Ga0268247_10000135_pt1 | contig 24642 bp, 22 predicted proteins | sample AgamicOrMae_FD_200245 | JGI IMG/M metagenome (GOLD analysis project Ga0268247, IMG submission 200245) | Agave microbial communities from Guanajuato, Mexico - Or.Ma.e (v2) (version 2) | ecosystem: Host-associated > Plants > Phyllosphere > Phylloplane/Leaf | place: Guanajuato, Mexico | collected...
GAAAGTCTACGGCGATTGGCCAATTCCATGCGCGCTTATTTTTATAGCAGAACTTCGCTGGTTTGCCACACGCCGTATCACATTATTGTTATTCCAAAATTTGATCAATGTATTTATTGTACGGAGAAAGGCCCTCAACCTCATGAGATTTCTATCTGATTATATTTATTGAAACCATTGAAAGCCAAAATGGCGGATCCGCTATCACAGCTAAGACAATTTCATATTAATAGACGCGAGATCAAAGAGCACAATGACTATATCATCTTCGGTGACCATGGCTGGCCAAAAAGCGTTCACACCAACTACCAAATTTATTCTAGTGCTGATGATAGTAACAAGAAAGATTACTACACTCTTGAGTGTCTTTTATACTTTTTGAAAAACAAGCAGTTAGCTCATCATCTCTATGTCAGGCAAGCAGGTCGAGAAGAGATTCCGGTGGTGCATCGACCAGACCGTAAGAGCCTACTCGCATTTTTGGAGGGTGAGGTACAAACAGCACCCGCTATCGACAAGAATGCTCCCATCCCCTCAGTTAGATTGCCTGTATCAGAAATCTACAAGCGGTCTTCGAATCAGAATTCATCGCAATATAGCGGCACTGAACACGGTTCAGGTGGAGCAGGTTCACAATACGGTCAAAATGAGTTGCATCGAGGTATTAGCGATGATTTTTCGTCACCAACACTCAGAGGTCAGAAAAGACCTCATGACCCTGAGATGGAAAAGAAGTATAGAGAAGAATTTGCAGCTCGTCTATATGAGCAGCCGGTCAAAAAATCCGTCACAATCATCCCGAGCGATAGTGCTAATAGGGGCGGCGAGTCGGCCGAAGGGTCCGCTGCAATAAGTAAGTTTGGTGCTGAGAAACTTGCAGCACTGAGAGCTAAGCATATGGCTGTCAAAAGAACTACTATCATCGATGCAGATGAGTTAGGGAAACCCACATCGGGCGCTGCCGATTTGGCTGGCAAAGAAGACCTCCTAATCTCCATGGATGCCGAAAAATTCAAACTCATCAAGAGTAAAGAGAAAGTTTGGCGAACCCGATCAACGATCTTGCAGTCGCAGACGAAAGACTTCGCAAAATCTATATTACCTATGTTAGACCTATTGGCCAAGAACGAGGGCACCTCAAGGAAACCAGCTGGTAACATGCCTCCCGTACCCACCGATATCCAGATGAACTCTGCTTATCAGAATCCTAATTCGTCATCGATAACCAACGGCCCAAACCCACACCATCCTCAACAAGCATCATCGCAGAGGAACACTTACAATCGTTATGATCAAGAACGTTTCGTTAAGTTAGATATCGGTGTCGACATCAACACTAAAGGTTCATTTTTCTCAGCTAATGGCCTAACTAGTATGAGTCAGCCTACAGCTCAACCTTTGAGTGCCGTGACGAAAACACCTGTTCAATCACGAGTTGGTCCTCCTCCGAATGCGACAACGCCAAACAACGGTCAGCACCAGCATAGAAGCTCATCGCAGCAAAAGCCCCCAAGTTCTAGGCCTACTAAACGACATTCAACGGTTCCAATTATTATTATTCCCGCAACTGTGACATCTCTTATAAACATGTACAATGCCTCTACCATACTCGAAGATCTCACCTATGCCGAGGGTAAGCCCGGTGCCAAGTCTCGCGAGAGCGAGATCATGATTCAAAGGAAGAAATCGGATGGAACGCACGCCTTTTACAAGATAATTGATAACCCTCTGAAGTTAGATGCTGATGATTGGAATCGGGTTGTGGCCGTGTTTGTTCAGGGGCCATCATGGCAATTCAAAGGTTGGCCATGGGGCGGCTCACCAGTTGAGATATTTTCTAGGATAAAGGCCTTCCATCTGAAATGGGATGAACAAAAGTTAGATGACAACGTTGCTAAATGGAACGTTCACATACTAGAGCTATCTCGTAGCAAGAGACACTTAGATAGAGCTAACCTATTGATATTTTGGTCAACACTAGATACTTTCATGACCAAATACAAGAGTTTCCTAAAATTTTAGCCGCCAGATGTTCTGAGTGCATTCGGGAAATAAATCACTCCAGTGCGGGTACAGTGACTCTATGTTTTAGAACTGAAAGCTTATTCGCTGAGGCATCGGATGGCATGAATGGAAATTTAGTCTTAATGTTGACAGGAATGTGGGGGTCTGGGCGAATGTGCAGAAAGGTTCCCAAATGGTGATATATATCACCACCTGTCGGTTAGTAGGGCACATATGTAGTTGCCATTTATAACTATTGTATTCGTCGAGCGAGTGCACGAAATCAGCATCATAAGTTAAGGATACAATGAACAAATTGAAGGTCATCATAGAGTTTTGCCAACTGTTGTACTGCGCCTCGAACGAGTCAGACTCGGACTGCGTTGGGATGAAAGTAAAGTAGCTTGAAAACTTTTTAACGCCTGTCAGTGGGGGAAAGACTGTCCCTTTTTCTCGACTGTGCTGATCATCTCTAATATCCGCCATGTTTTCCAGAGCCACCTGTCCACAAAGTGCGCATTTGTTGTCCGTTGTTCCGGTTTCTGGTGGCCAAATGTGGCCATATTCAGCTTCGAAAGTTACGCCCACCGGTTGTGACCTTGCTCGTTGGCGTTGCGCAAATGGGGCTAATTTTGCTAATGTATCGGGCCTCTGGGGCGACTATCGACGTTACGTTGATAAAGACACGCTTGACAACATGGCTGACAAGCTTTCAGTCTGGTTGGGCCGCTTTGTGGCGCTCGGCGAGACCAGAGTATAGAGACACCCACACACATTGTAGCGCGTTGTTTTTGTCTAGGTGCAGCCAATCCATGTTAGGCCAGGCTGAGTGGAGGGAGCCAACTAAGTGGGGGTGTGATTGGTTGAGCTAAATGCCATTAATTGAAAGGCGAGAAGAGGAGCTGCTTTAGTGGGCGCATTGCTATTTTTGTGGCCCCGCCAGAGTGTGACCGAAAGGGAGGGGGGAGAGTTTGGCGCCTTGTATTTGGCCCCATTGGGCTCCCGCTGTGTGTGGCCTTCGGGCCCACATTTGCCCACTCGGTCTGGCCGCTCGTTGGGGCGCCCTCGGCGGCATTTGAGTAAAATAATCTGCCCACCCTAACTGCTGGCTGGCTGCTGGCTGCTTGGGCGCCGCCGAAATCAAACAACGTCAACTGGCTGGCCCAACTTCCGTCCTGTGTGACAGTTTCAGATTAATTGATTGGCTGAAAAGGGGCCCAATTGGTTGGGCCCCTTTTGCTGGCTCGCCGCCCAGCTAGCTCCATGCGGCCGCTTCGTGTCGAGCTTCATATTAAAGCTCGGCCGCGGCAGAAAGCAGGCTGGGCGAGCCCAAACTTGGCCAGCAAATCTCTCCGGACGCCTTTTTGTCTGCCGGCGCTGAGCTCTGCCTCTGGGCGAGAGGAAACAAGGTTGCTTAGACTGCCAGTTGGGCGCAAGATTTGCACACACGGAAGGCTAGAAGTCGGCCAGAAACAGAAACTGCTTGCTGGTGTTGCTTGCCAATGAGCGCCTGCTAAGCCGGGCTGCTTGGGGCGCCGTTTGTTATGTTGGCGCAACAGCGGGCGGGAATAAGTAATAGTCAGTGGTGGCATCTAGCAGCAGCAGTCTTGGTAGTGTACAAACAAAGCGGCCAAAGGCAGACCGGAAAGTGTGTGCGTCTGTGTGTGTGTTTGTCGTGTGGTAAACATGACAAACAAGCATCACCGAAGTTAAAATGACTCGCAGCCGTCGTCATTTGTGCCACGAGAGCACGCAATCGATCGGACTTGAGTGCTTCGCTTTGGGGCGCCACGTTTGCTCCTCGAAGGCGGCCGGAGGAAGGAGTCTAGTCTGCGCTCCAAGTGGACGCAAAGTATGTCTGTGAGTTCGGAGGACTGTGTGTGGGCCGAGACTAAAGGCTGGCAAGTGGCGAATGGAGACTGCCAAGCGAAGTCCAAGCGCAAGTCTAAGTGAGAGTGTTGCTCGCGGATGGCGTGCCAGTGAAAAGCGGCTCCAGTTGCACACTAGCCGCCCGTGTTAGGCTGCCTCGTTTGGTCGCCGGCTAGCTTGTGAAATTTCAACTCTTGCGGCTCCTGCTTGATCGTTCGCTTGTCGCCAAGCTCGCATTTGCCACACACATAGAGAGAGAGAGAAAGGCGCCCACTAGCCAGAAGTGGTAGTATTTAGTTGCGTTGGGCAAACACCACTCCCGTTCGCCAGCCAGTTGGGTCTAGCTGGCTGGTGTTTAAGTTAAACTAGTCCTCAGAGCAATCAATCGGGTTCGATGGCGCCACTTAATCGGCCGGCCGGCCAAAAGAACTGCCAGAGAGCACCACAGTAGCAAGGCAGTGGCACTGGCGGGGGCGCCAACAATGGCGCCGAGTGGGGCCCCTCGCCGAGTGGTATCCTATGGTGAGTGGGGCCTTATGCGTGTCTCATGGTGGCGGCGAGATCCATTGGCGCTTGGGGGAGGCCGCCGGATGAGTGGGTGGGGGCGAGAAGTTGAGACAAAGGGCGGAAAGCGGCGGGCGGCCGTGGATTGGGGCAGCCCTAAGGGCCGGCCGCGAGTCCAGCGGCACGATGCGGCGCCAGTGTGCTCATGTGTGCTCGTACAGTGCGCCTGTACTGTGTCGTGCGCGCTGCCAGTTGCACGCGCACGCCGCCAGTTGCACAGCAGCCAGCGCGCATGACAACTCGCCCCGCTCGGGCCCACTTCACACACTGGCGCCCAACCCAGTCGAGCTAGACCGCCTCATTCGCCTCTCGGCAGCCAGCAAGCTAGCTCGCCGCCACAACTCGCCGGCCCACTCGCAAGTGGTGGGCTGCTAATAAATTCGTGCGCGTTCTCTTTGTGCCGGGAAAAAGAGACCAGTGGACCAGTGGGGAGCAGCACAAGAGCAAGAGAGCAAGAGAGAGAGAGAGAGAGAGAGAGAAAGAGAGCGACAAAGAGAGATTGACTTGAGTGGGACAGGCGAGTGAGTTGGCCCGTTCAAGAGTCATAATCTTTATTGCCTCTCTAATAACAAGTCGAGCGCGCGCATAATTTCACAGCCATCGATTGGCTTTTCCAATTGGCCATGGCCGAGGGCGCCCGCGATGACTGGCGCTGAGAGGGGGCCCCCGTTGCCTGCCTGCCTGCCTGCCCAATTGGCGCCGCAGTTGCTGCTCGTTGGCTGGTGCGAGTGATTGTTTGTTTTGTCATTAGGCGGGCCGAGGAGTATGGGCCAGGCCATTTAAAGCAAAGGGCATCATCATCATCGGCGCCAGTAGTCTTGGGGAGCGCCAATATTGAGGCGGCGCGATATTATACGGCCAAGAAGTCGCTCGTGTTGGATGAGCGTCGGAGAGAAAAGGGAGAGAGAAAAGGGCAGCAGCAGCAGCAGCAGAGGAGCGCGCACAGAGAGTGAGGGCAGCTGGGCCGCTTTGGTGGGGCCAGACGCAGAGAGAGAGTGTTGAGCGCGTGTTTGGGCGCCGCGCGGCCCAGTCCAAAGTGGCAGAGCGGAGACAAGTGCGCCAAACGGGGGGTCTAACTGGTTGGTTGGCCGCCCTGCTGGCCCTCGACTGAGGCCGTCAGGGAATCAGACAAACAGACAGACAGACAGACAGACAGACGCAGAGAATAGAGGGCAAGATGCTGCTGCTGGCCTCCTCCTGGACAGGTCCCGATGCTTAGGCTCGGCGGTGCCCTGGGCTGCATTCTAGCGAAGAGGCCAGACCTCAGAGATCGAGAGGGGGACTGGAATTTGCAATTCCAGAGAATTGCCGTTAATTTGTCCGACTGAGGTGGGCCCATTTTGCGGCTGCGAATTGTTTGGCTCCATATCAAGATGAGGCAAAGATGAATGAGGTGGAAATAAATCATTAGGAGGGTTCAGGTGAAGAGAAGAAGAAGAAGCAGTAGCGCTCGAGTGGGCCAAAAGAGGTGGAGGAAAAAAGGAAGAGCAAGAGCAAGAATTGAGTTGGAAAAGTAAGCAAACAGAAGAGGGGCGAAATAGTAGCCAAAAGGCGAAAGGAAAACAAGCTCGGCGGAAGAGTCAAGCTCGAGAAGGCGAGGCCACTTTTTCGCCGCCGGCCAGAGTGCGCCTAATAGAGCCGCTTGAGGCTATATTCGTGAAAGGGGAGAAATAATCCTCTGGATAATCGTCCAAACAGTTGTATCAAACGGGTGCGATCTTTAATCTCGTATTGAGGCCTGAAGCTGGGCGAGTGGGGCCCAGTTGGCAGTGGACGACGAATTGGCAGTGGGCGGCCCAAGAGTGCGGCTGGCAGCGAGCTTGAGTTGGGAATTGGGAGTTGGGGGAGAGAGAAAAGAGGAAGTAGAAGAGGAAGTGGAGGTGGAAAAAGGAATTGGAATTGGCACTCTTGGGCGTGTCTGGTGCTCTGGGGCTTTATATACTGATGTTGGGAAGAAGAAAGCGGCTTGGGTTAGAGAAGGAGAAGAAGAAGTGGCCGAAGAAGAAGTGGAACAGTTGGAGAGTAAATGTTTTGACGGCTGCGTGTGGGGCCATCTTGTTTGAACTAGTGCAGCTGCAGCAACTGAGACAGCAACCAATAGGGAGAATTGGGGGGACACATTGAGAGAAAGAGAGAGAGAGAGAGAGAGCCAAATAGAAGAGGGGGAAGTTGGGCCAAAGATTAGGAGATTAAATTGATAATAACTGGTGGCAAATATTGTACGTCGTGGCCCCAGCCCAAAAGAGGCCCCAAAGGAGAGGGACAACAACATCAGTTGTGCATCACTCTAATAGGCCCGCACCTATTAGACCACCTGCTGCTGCTTGCCGCCAGCCTCGGCCATGTCTTCGGCTCCCGCGGCCCAGCCGTTGGGCCCAGTAGTCGCCGGAAGCGGCTCGTCGCACTCCATTGGCGCCAGCGAGCGGCCCACCAAGGCCGCCACTGCAAATGCCGCCACTGCAAATGCCACCAACGCCGCCCAGCAGTTCTCCGTTCGCATCGACCAGCCGGACCCACGCCGAGCGCCCGTCGCCTCGCTAGTGCCTGACACCGGAAGTGGCCTGTTACCAGAGAAGCGGAAACAGCGGGCCCCCGACGAGAGGGAGCTGGCGAGGGGCCCAGTGTGCCCGGTGGGCGAGTTTTGCGCGAGTTCCGAGGCAGAGGGAGGTCTTGGCGGCGTCGCTGGAGGCCTTGGCGGGGGCGGTGGCCTTGGTGGGGCCGCTTGTGGCTTGGTGCAGACCATACAGACCATACAGACAGCACAGACAGTACAGCAGACGGTGCAGCAAGAGGCAAACAACGATAATAATGATAGCAGCGGCAGCAACCAAGACAACCAGACAAACAAGTTGGCCCAGCAGCAGCAGCAGCAGTTGCACTTGCAACTCCAGCAACAGCAGCTGGCGGCGGCCAACGCCAATTATCACCGGCCAAATGTGGGCTACCGTTTGGGTAGGAGGAAGGCGTTGTTTGAGAAAAGGAAACGGATTAGCGATTATGCTCTTACATTTGCCTTGATTGGAATCCTATTCATGATAATTGAAAACGAACTCTCGGCTGCCCTTTATTATGATAAAAGTTCAGTTCATAGTCATGCAATTAAAACAATTATAAGCGTAACAACTGTACTTTTGTTGGCCTTAATTGGTGCCTATCATGCTCTAGAGGTTCAGTTGTTTATGATTGACAATTGTGCCGATGATTGGCGTATTGCGATGACTTTTAAACGAATAGGCCAAATTCTTCTAGAATTAGTGATATGCGTCATTCATCCAATTCCATATGAATTATATTTTACTTGGACAACCAGACTTAATAACCATGGCGGTCGTCTAGTTTCAACACAGGTGCCTCTCGATGTTGTATTATCATTGCCAATGTTTTTCCGTCTATATTTAATATGTCGCGTTATGTTATTACATTCAAAATTATTCACAGATGCCTCATCGCGTTCAATTGGCGCATTAAATAGGATTTCCTTTGATACAAGATTTGTATTGAAAACATTGATGACCATTTGTCCGGGAACAGTGTTGATGGTTTTCATGGTTTCAATTTGGATGATTGCCTCTTGGGCAATGCGTCTATGTGAAAGGTAAGTAGGAAAAGCTGCGTCATTCTCTCTGTCTTTTCCAAAAACTGTATAGACTATACAGTCTACACAGTTTGTATAGACTGTTCTATGGACTGTCTAGAATTCAAACTGGGGAGAAAAATTGCTTGCCAGCCAATTAATTAGCACCGGCCTCTAGCTGGGCTAGACGTCGGCGTTTTGTTATTGTTGTTATTGTTGGCGTTGCAGCAGAGTTGGTTGGGCTGCAAGTTGTGTGTGCCGCTCGGCGCGCCTTTTCAGCCCCGCTGCTTGAGACTGTGGCGCGCCCGCCCGCTTTCTCTTTGCGCCCAGATGGACCCTGATTCGCGACTGTGGGTGGCAAGAGACGCCCCTCTACGTGATCGGACTTTGTTTGAAGCTTCAACAAAGAAGTGATTTGCTTTTCCGTTGGAAAAATGTGTTTAGTTGAAGGCTGAGTGCGACCCGAATGGGCCGTCAAAAGGGGCGAGCTGGCCAGCGAGCTTTGGGAACCAGTGGCGCCTCTTCTCTTCCCTTTGGGGAGCCCGAGAGGAAACTGCAACACACATGCAGCGAGAAAGGGGGGAAAACGCTCTTGGGGAACTCTTCAGGAGAACTCTTTCTCCTCTGGCTGCCCTTAAGAGCGGCCCAGTTGCCCGCCCAGATGTGTGGATGCCACAGAAGTACACAAGCACAGGTCCAACCAAAGGGGCCCCGCAAAGGAGTCGCCGGCAAGCCGAGGGGCTGGTTGGGCGGCCGCCGCTTAGGCACGTGATAAGTCGCTCGCCGCTGTGGGCTTTCGAGAGCGCAACCCGTGGGTGTACAGTTATTTTCAATTACATGCAACGCTCGCCCATGCCGCCCCCTCGATTGCGGCCGGCGCCCATCGGAGTGGCGGGGCTGAATGCGACCGGGCAGCAGTGGTGCAAGTGGGCAGCAAGACTGGGCCGCTTGCCAATTTATCATGCTCCTCTGTGTTGGGTAATACACCGACACTGTGGCCGGCTGAATGACAATTGTCCGGCGGGCCAGCAGACCAGTGTTGTGGGTTGGTCCGAAGTGGGCGAGGGTTGAAATGAGGCGCGCATATACAAAGAGAGAGAGAGAGAGAGAGAGCCGCAACTACGAGGCTGCAGGAGCGGCCCAGCAGCGGAGCTATGGGCGCGCAGAGTTGCTGTGACTTTGCGGCCCGCAGACACTTTGTTTGTCTCTGCGGGACAGTGCGCAGTGTGTGTGCGGCTGCTCTGCGGCGAGACCCAGTCTGTGGCGGAGCCCAGTCTGTGGCGGCCGGCCGGACGCAAGTCTCTGGCTGGGGTGCCTCGGATTTGCGCTAAGCAGCTTTCAATGGGCAGCGAGCACTATTATCACGCCGATGATGATCATGATGATGATTGAATTTCTGCTCCGGCTCTTTGCTCTCTGCGGCTTCAATTTCATTTTCACTCTCGAGCATTCATTTATTTGCCGCGCTCTCCAGCCCCAGCCTCTAGCGGCTTTCAGTGTGGCCGCTCGGCTGGCTGGCCGCAAAGTGGGCCCGCCTCTCAGCCTCTCAGCCTTTCGGACATTCAGCCTCTCTGCTGGCCAGACAGACAGGCAGCCCTTCAGAGTGGCCGCGCGTCAAGCCAGACGCGTGGAAATTCAAATTTGCTCGCAATTCCACTTTGTTCCCCGGCCGCTTGGTGGGCGCGCCTCGCCAGGAAGCGGCCCGGCTGGCCAGCTAGTCCGACGGACAATCTCTCGTTACAAGACAGCCGAGTGGGGCGGAGTCAAAAGGGGCGTCCGTTGGAGCCGCGCGGAAGTAGAGCCGCCAGCAACAGAGAGAGAGACAGAGACTGAGAGAGAGACAGAGACTGAGACTGGGAGACACACTCGCACACAAACACAGAGGCACACAAACGCAGCCAGACACACATACACGCGCACAATCACATTGTTTACCCAGTGCCAAGGAAATTGGCTGAGCGCCCAGCTAACCGCCGCCAGTTGGTCGGAAGTTGCGCCCTTCGCTTGCTCTTTGCCTTGCTCTTTTTGGCCAAAAAGGCGCCTCTTTTAGAAGCTGCAAAGCGGCTGGAGACTGACGTCTCAGACAACTTTGGGGCCAACTTTTCGTGTATTCATAATGATGATTTTCGGCGCCCAAAGTGGAGCGTGTTTGCTGAACGAGCAAATAATGAAGACAAAACGAAGGCACGTCCGCAATCACTTCTGTCTGGCGGCCTTGCCACACTTGCGGCCAAGCGAGCACCCTTCCTGTTTCTCCTTTTCGTCGAGGGCGTGTTTCCTGTTTGGCTGTTTAAAAAGAGCACCAAAATAACACTGCGCCGCAAGCACCTGGACGTCAAGCAGTGTTCCAGCGACAGTGGAGAGTCTCTCCACAAGACAGACAGAGACTAGCACGAAAGGCCAAGAGCTTCGCTTCGAGTTGTGCGGCTGAAATAAATCAAATCAAATTGGGCGCAGAAGTGGCGACATTCATCATTGTTTCTAGTCCTTGTTGTTCATGGTGGCTGCTGCTACTTCAACCAGTTCCACTTGGCCGCCCCAAAGGAGCCGCCCACTTGAGCTGGGCATTTCCAGTGCAGGGCTGCAGTGGAAATGCAATCAAGACACAGTCTTTGTTGACAAACAAGAGGCCGGATGCGTCGCAGTGAGAGGGCTGCTTGGCCAAGGAGCATTGGTGGCAATCAGGCGAGTGCAAGTGGGTGCCAATTGTGGCCCGGAAGCGGTGTTCTTTGGTTGCAGGAAAGGGCGCGTGTGATTGGGCGCCAGAGAGGAGGAAGGATCGGCTCCGTTTGATTGTAAATGCAAGTGAGCGGAGTGTGTTTGTTCTGGCCGCCTGGTGGCTCTCTTCTTCTCTTGCTCTTCTTGGCGCAGTTGCTCTGATTACAAAACTCTTATCCCTTTTTGGCGCGCCACAGAGAGAGAGAGAGACAGACTGGGGCGCACAATAAGACAAAACAAACACACAAAGAGGCACGCAAATTAATGGGCCCCAACGCAGAGCAGAGCAGAGCACTGCAATGGCGCCCCACAGGCAGTTGCAGGCGCACACAACAATGCCACAGGCAGACCACTCGCTCTCTCTCTCTGCTGCTCTCTCGCCTAACCACCACTGACCCAGTGCTAATCTAAATCCCAACCTCAAAGCCGAATTATTTGCCTCCAATTGCTACACACTTGAGCAGGCCCACACAATGAAACTAATTGGCCCCCTTTTGGCCCCCCGCAAAGAGAAGGGTTCGCGGCGGCGGCGGCGGCCAGTCTTTGGCATTGTTTTTCCACTTCCATTGCTTGTTGTTTCGGGCTGGGCGCCCAGTCCCCAAAGCTGAGCGCAGAAATGGAATCGATTGCATTTCCGGCACGCTCGAGTGACCAGTGGCAAGTTGGCCAAGTTGTGTTAGCATGATTTCGTTTCTGAGTTGATGCGCAATTTTTCCATTGGCCTATGCATTGGCCTTTGCATTGGCCTCTGCATTTGCGGCTGCATTAGACTGTGCATTGGCCTTTGCATCGGCCTATGCAGACACTTGTGTGTGCACAAGGATGGCAAATTTGCATTGCGGCCAGATGATGTGAGCACCATTTAGATTGATCCAAATTGGACCGCTCGGACCAGCAAGCCGCCCGCCAAGCTGCCAAGGCTCGTCCGGAGCTTAGCTGGCGGTGGACGAGCGGCCGAGCTGTGAGGATGCCACAATGCAACTTCCAAAAGGCCCTTTTTGGAAGTCGCTTTGGAAGTAGTAGTAGTCTGTTTTGAGCAAATGTTTTCAGCAAATCTCTCCAGCTGAGGACTTTTTTCTCCCGCTTTGTTGTCCCCAATTGTCCCCAATTGTTCCCCCATTTTTGCCCTTTTTGTTGTGCAAATCTCCCGCCAGCAAACCTCCAAGAGGCGCCATATTGGGCCCGCTCGCCCGCAGCTCCATAGCTCCATAGCTATGACAACAGGGGCCGAAAAGGTGCAGACAGTTGGCGGCCACTCCGAGCGGACTGCTCCCTTTTCGTCGCCCTCTCGTCGCCCCTCCGTCGAGCCTCAATCCACACAGCTCTCGGCCCACAGCTAAGGGCCCCTCTTGGGCCCAAGTGATTCGCCCCACGCCCACCCACTCGGGCCCCCAATGAGCCCCCAATGAGCCGGAAACGGGCGCGCGACGGCGCCCACTTGTCCGCCGGCTGCTCGGCCCCCCTTGGCCCCAGGGCGACCTTTGCGTCCGGGGGCCCCACAAGCCAAGCAGAGACAGTCGTCGGTCTTATCGACCAGCGGCCAAGACCCGCTGGCTGCAGATATGCTTCGCCTGCAGAGCCCACACTTATCGTGGGCGGCCGATCGCGCTGAGGGAGGAAACTGAGCGCGCCAAGCGGGCCGCCCAAAGCAAGATCATTCGGCCGATCTCGATCGATTGTTGGCTAGCTCGCTCGCTCGCTGGCTAGCTCGTTGGCTAGCTCGTTGGCTAGCTCGTTGGCCGCCGGGCGCAGACTATAAATCTTGCCATCTCGCTCGTCTCGCCGCGGGCCCGCAAAGTGTAACATTGCGCCGGTTCATTGTTTCATCAAGCTTCTGTGCCCTCGCGAGCCGCCAGAGACGCTCCGCCGGCAGTCCTAAGGGTCGTCGCTCGTCCTCGTCGCTCGTCGCTCGTCGCTTCTCGTCGTTCAGTTGCCGCTCGCCGGCGGACCAACTCTCTTTCTGAGAACCTTCTGAGAAGAGTTCGAACTTCTCACTCAAAGACTCGGAAGGCCAAAAGCGGGCCAGATATTAGCCACAATGCCAACTCGGGCCCCAAGCTAAGGCTCATTCTCAGTAGCTTGAGACTGGCCCAAACGGCACCGGAAGCGATCAATCACGAACTCGAGCGAGAGGGCCTCTCGTCGGTGCATTGGGCCGGCTTGTTGCCCAAAGGAGGCCGGTCAAAAGTGATCAAACTTTGAGCGAGGCCGCGCCCACTGGGCCGAGCTGCTGGCTGGAAGTCAAACTTCCGGCCTCGAGCAGGTTCGGTTTCCGATTAATTGCACTTAAAGAGATGATATTTTGGGCCATATTTTGCAGCATATTTTGCGGCATATTTTGCGGCATATTTTGCGGCATATTTTGCGGCCCATTATATTCAGTTCGGGGGGCTCGTTTGGAGACCAGTGCAAAGCTGGTGCATAGCTAGTATGTAGCTAGTATCTAGCTAGTTTCTAGTGCACTCTTGGCGAAAAGCTTGGCCCGACGAGGAAACGATTTGGCGATGAAGTGGAATTTGGCAAAGTGGGGCCGAGATTGCAGCTGGAAAGCCGCTTTTGGCGAGCTCCTTTCGGCTCAATTAATTTGGCAACATTTGATGATCGCATGTCCTTCAAGGAGTGGAAGTGGGCGAGAAGTTTGCGGCAAACAAGCGCTCTTCGCGCGCAGGACAGCCCGCGGAAGCAAAGGGGCGGAAGTTGCCGGCGAGCTAGCTTGGTGGGCTCTTTCCAAGGCTAGTCCTCCGGCGCTCGCCATTTTCAGCACTCACCATTCACAATTTGCCTCTTCGCCTTTCAGCATTGAGCGTTCAGCATTCATCGTTCATCGTCCAGGGTTCAGCGTTCAGCGTTCAGAGTTGGGCACTCAGAAGCAGAGTTGAGCCATAAAGCGTTGCCTCAGAAGCCCCAGTTTGATCACGCTAGATGTGATTTCGATTCCCCTTCAGCTGAGTGTATCTTAGTTGCCGTTTTGTGCACGAGATTTTGGCGAGAAGTGTGCCACTCAGCTGGCGGCAGTGTGGCAGAGCAGTGTAGAAAGCAGTGTCGAAAATAGTTGTGTTTAGATAGTCTGCGGTCTTGAGTTGCAAGTTGCAACTCAGGACAGCTGCTTGCCGCTTTGTGGCAACACAAGCTCGCTCGGCAAGACCTACTGAGTGATACGTGATACTCGAGGCTTCTCGTGGAATGCAGCCCCCTGAGCGGCCGGCCAGATTCGGCTACTCTTCGGCCGCATTTCCACCCAGAAATCCCCACTCGTGCCCGCGAACTGCGGGCGATTATTGGATTTGTTTGGGCATAAACATTCCCGACAACGAGCCCACACACACAAGTGTCTTGGGCTGCATCTGGCCGGCCGCCTAGGGAGCAGAACTGGCCCCTCGCCGGCGGATTGAAAGAGGGCCCGTAAGCCCCATTTGCGGGCCGCATATAATGGAGGCGAAGTGGGCAGGTGGGAGGGACGAGGCTTGGCGATCGGCCGAACAGGCAAAACTCCATCGGGGCGCCATTTTTCTTCCCAACACTTCCGAACACTTGGGCGCGGGCCAGCCCCGAAACGGAAGCGCAAAATGGGGGCCAAGACAGCGTGCAAGAAGGAGAAAGAGACAGAGAGACAGAGAAACAAAACACAAATCAAATTGAGGCTCGGGCGGCAGTTTTGAGGAAAATGGAAATGGAAAAATTGTCACGTTCGCCTGGCTGGCGCACACTTGGACGGAGGGGCAGCCATTCATGAGGAGCAGCCACGCATACACACTTGCAGTCTCAGCCAGTCCAACTTGCAGTCTCAGCCAGTCCCCAACTTGCGCCCACACGCTTCCAATGGAAGAGAAATAAAAACTGAGATGGAAAAGAAAATCAACCCCATTTGGGCCCCACTCTCCGCCGGCTCAATCGCGCCGCCTCAATCCCCCCCCCCACTTCCGGTTCGCCACTTCCGCCCGAGGTGCTTTCGGGCTCTGAGCGGGGCGGCCAGGTCGTGGTGGTGGGGCTTTGCTGGCCCACTGCTATTGTCTAGTTCTTGGAATCGGCATTGTGTTGAGCTATCAGCTGGATCATCTGGCGCGATAGTTTTCAGCTGGCGAGACACAGTTTTCGGCTGGCAAGACACAGTTTTCAAGCGAGAAAAAGTGTGTGACACATTTATTCAACTGCTGCCGAGCTAGAGACTTGCCATATTCAGTCTGGCTTATTTCTTTTCTCCTTTAGGCCAGAGATTTCTACCCGCTCGCTGCGCCAAATGTGCTGCCTAATTTGGGCCAAAGAGATCGCAAAAAATCACTGTATCTGCTCGAGTTTGGCTCGCATTTTGGGCCCCAAAGTTGAGCCAGCAACTTGGAGGCACAAAATGGCCCCCAAGCAAAGCGGAAGTGCGACTCGACACGAGCTGGCTGGGGGAAAAGTGGCACCGCTGGGGCCTGATTTTGGGGCTCAAGTTGCAGTTGTCATATGCTTGCGGTGTGGGCAAGTTGGGTGGGCCAGTTGTGGGCCGTTGGAAAATAATGGATCCAGCTGGCCGGCTGGCTGGCAGGCGCACATCGATTACGAAGCGCCGGCCGAGTGGCGAAACGGATGAATGGGGGCGCGGCTTAGGGCTGGCGGTGGCCAGCGTGTGGACTTGGGGGCCGCCAGAGAGTGTGTGCGGGCGGGCCAGGCTTGTCGCATTTGGGCCGCCTTTTCTTTTCGCCCAAACTCCAACCCTTTTGGGCCGTGCTTTTTTTCAAGAAAGTGCGCTCCAGCCTCAAACAGAGAGCCCTTTGTTGCCATTAGCCCACCAAGAGGAACACAGTGGCAGGCCCAAAAGGTTGTCCGCCTTCATTGTTTGGCCACACGAGACGGACACACGCGGCGCCCCTTTGCTCGTGGGGGCGTCCCTTAGGGCTGGAAGAACACGAGCAGGCGTCGTGTTTTGCTGGCCGGCCAACTTGCAAAAGTGCACAAAGTTGCTCAGAGTTGGGCAAAGTTGCACAAACTTGCACAAACTCTGCCCTTCGAGCTGCCACTTGGGCGGCTAGAAACGCTCGAAACACGCGCAACAAGACTGACAAGGAACTCGCGCAGACCACTAGCTAGACGAGCAAACAAATGCACACAATTACTTTCTTATCCTTGTCTCTTCCCATTTCTCTCTTGTTCTTCTTGAATTTCCTTTCCCACTCCCGACCACTCGCCGCCACTTTGGGCCCCCTCCTCTGGCTCGGCGGCCGACAGATTGGCCCAGAATTGGCAGCTCGGGCCCACAACTTGGGCCCACAACTTAGGAAAAGTTGCGCCCGCTTGGCCGAGTGGCTGACAAAGTGGGCGGAATCCATTGGCAAATCGGGGCGGCGAAACAAAGTGACCAAAGCCAATATGAGAGATGGACAACAATCAGGAAATCCACACCGCCGCTGCACTGCCCAGTGCTGTGCGTGCGCTTCAGTGCAGCACAGCACTGAGCAGTCCCATAGCATAGCTGCGGTGCAGCCGCACTGTGCCACTCGCACACAGCGCCGTGCTCTTCAGACAAGGGCCTGTGCGCGAGCTAAGCGCTGCAGACAAGGGGAATTAGCTCTGGCGTCCATGAGATGGCCACATTACCATATCATATCTCGTCCGCGATCCACTTCGGACCCCTGACAGTCTGCGGCAACTTAGGGTGAGCTGCTTGGCGCTGAGACTGGCCCCCGAGAAAAGTGCCAGCCTCCCTGCGAGTTCCGGGAACGGATTACAACCGCACGCCAGCCGGTCGATTTGGGGGAGCCGGAAGCGCCTTGGCGGCTCGGCCGCACCACAGCCCGACGGTGGCGGACATTCCTTGGAATCCATGGACACATTTCGTGCCCACTAATGTGCCCTGCTCGCTCTCAGATGGACGCCCGCTGGCCAGTTGGGGCCAGTGGAGCCCAAATGGGCGAGGAGTTGTGGTGCGGCTTTTTGCAAATTCGATTGGCCGCTTGTCTTTATTATATTGTGGGCCTGGTGTTGCGCAGGAGGCCAATTCAATGCACTTTGCGGCCGCCCGCCCTGCGCGCCCAAGACTAGCCGCGGCCGGTGGGGCCCAATCGGCGGCCCGAGCGGTCAGGCCAAGGCGCAAGGCGGCCGCTCTGGGCGCACCGGAAATGGCCAGGCGGCGACAGGAGATGGGGCTGCGGATGGGCCGCGTTGGCGTGAGGAGAGCTAAGGGGCGAAGACGGCGCGGGGGCGCCCAAGAGGAGTGGTTGGGCGCCGGCGGGTGGCGTTAACTGGGCAAAAATGGCCAGTCATAATTCACATTTTGCTCAAATTGGGCCCTTCCTCGGCCACTCAGGGCGCGCCCGTGTCTGGCCGCGGCGCTAGTCTCTGGTGGGCCCATTGTCGCGGGGCCAGTTCGGGCCAGTTTGGGCCAGTTTGGGCCAGTTTGGGCGAGTGGGCGCCGCTCGGAAGCTGCCTATTGGTGGCGGCCGCGTTTTCTCGTTCGCATACTAATGGCCGAACGGGCGAGCAGTGTCCGCAGAGACCGACTGCAGTGCACTGTGCACAGTGCGTCGGACTAGTCCATTGGGCCGGCTTGCACTGCACTGCACTGCACTGGATTGGACTCCTGTGCACTGCACTGCGAGCAGCGGCCTGCCAGCGGCCAGTGCTAAGGACTGGCTGGAACTAAGTGAGTGCTCCGCCTTGTGAGCCGCCACGAGCCACGAGCCACGAGCCGCCAAGCCCACAAGCCTCCTTTCCCCACCGCTTTGTGCTCCTGATAGTCTCGTGTCATTCGAACACCGGCCGGGAGGCGCTCATCAAGTTAGCCGGCCACTTAATGGGTGTCCCATTGTATTCCAGTTGCCTTGTTTCGGCCACAGGCAACTGTGGCTCCCAAGCCGGCCAGCCAGCTAGCAAGCCAGAGACTGGGGCGCGTGAGTTGGAGCAAAAACTGCCCAATTTTTGTTTCCGCCTCCAAGCCAGACCGGAGACACTCTCTGGCAAGCTGGGCCCAGTCGCCCTGGCCACTTCCGGCTCCGCCGCCAGCATGCAAATGTGACACTGATACAAGTCTGGCGGCGGCCGACAAATAGGGCTGGCTGGAAAATATTTCATCAGGCCTCTTGCGCATTGGGGCGCCATTGGGGTGCCATTGAGGCTCCTTCTCGTGGGCGCACGTCGGGCGCGCCTCAGCTTAGGCCCAACTCGCGCCTAAGTACTCAAGCTATTTGTCAAAACCATTCGCCTCGAGAGGAATTCAATACTCTAATCAGCTCCACTGGGCCGCCTGGGAGCCTGCAAAAGGGGTTGCCTCTGCCTCTGCCTTTGCGTCTGCCTCTGCTTCTGCCGCTGCTTAGCCGCGCTGCTCTGCACTTTGTGTGAAAGTTCCAGTTTACTCCTAAGCCGAACTTTCCAGCTTACTCCTAAGCTGAAGTTTTCAGTTTACTTCTGGCCCGAAATTTGCCTCCCCAAATCGGTGAACTGTGATGGTTCGGAATTCCAAATTGTCGGCGACTGCGCGCGGCCCGCAGACTAGCACAGGCCCGCAGACTAGCACCGGAACAGCGCGATAATCAGCGGCGCACGTGTTCGCTTAGGTGACATATTGGGCCGAGTTGGTGGCGAGCTGCAAGCGAGAGAGAGAGAGACAGACGTCGAGGAATGTTGGAGGAGCCATTCTGGGAAGAGAATGAAAAATTTCATCTTCATTTGGCACCAATTTTGGCCCACGCGGCGCCTTCTCGTCGCCCAGTCGCCGAGTCGCCTGCACGCCCTAAGCTGCGGGCGGCGGAAACTGGGCGCCAAGTGGGAGCGGATTTGCAGCTTGGGGGCCTGGAAACGAGGCCCCAGAACGGTTGTCTCTGGGCTGTTCAACTGGCAAGGCGCGCGAACAGACAGCGCGAACAGGCTAGTCCCAATTAGATTTTCAGCAAAAGCGGCGCCTTAGCAAACTCGGGCCCGCCGCTTAGACTATTTGGGCTCATTTCAGACCAGGCTCGAGCCAGTCTCCCACTTTAGCGCTCAGTTTCAGCCTAAAAGGAGCGCCATGTGATCACTGGGCTGGTGTGTGTGTGTATCTAATTTGCATGCAAATCAATTGCTTTAGTTGGCGGATAAATTCCAATCGAATTCGGCCGCCGCCATTGGCCTGGCAACTGGCGAAAAGGAGCTCCAACACGAGCGCACACCAAGCTCGTGTGGCGCTCCAATCGGATGCTAACTGTCTGCCCAAAGAGGCAGAAGGGAGCTCATGAATGGGCGCCGCTGGAGTCACGAGATCAAAGCGCCGGCCTGCAGTCCTTAGCTGCGGACGCACTTCGAGCACGCAGCAGCGCGCGCAGAAAACTCCGCTCTGCACTGTGCCCATTTGCACTGCGCGATCGGCCCTTGAGATCGGCTGGCGTTTTGCCTCGAAAACAATTGGCCCAGGCCAATGGATGCGGGCGCAGACTGGGGTGGATAAATATTTGAGCCCATTATTTGGCGTCTCGGCGCGCCAGGTCGAGTGACACAGGCCAGCTGGCCCTCAACGGCAGCTCCTCAGACGCACGACTCGTGCCGGCTCGGGAGGGGCGCCCATTTCGCCATTTGTGCCAATTTGGGCCCGAAAACGAGGTGAAAATTATGCCCACAACTGCGGGGAACACAGTCTCGAGTGAGCGAACTCTATCACTTAGACTCTATCACTTGGACTCTATCACTTGGCGCTCGGCTTGTTGGCTTGCTGGCCTTCTGGCTGGCGAGCTCGCCAGCCGCGCCGATCGGGCGAGGTTTATATCGCGCAGGCGAGCGCGACTGCTGCTCGGGTGTCGCTCGAGAGCTGCGGATTTGGGGCCAGCTCCGAGCCAGTTGGGGCGAGCAATCAATTAGCGCCGCCCTCTGCAAAGACGCCCCCTCGATCCACGAGCTCTGACGGGGCCCCCATGGAGGCGGCTTCACGGCGAGGTGCGCCCACTCGCCGGCGGCTCATCCGTGGGCGCCGGCGAATAATTTGACGGGCGTGACTCTGTCCATCAGGTGAAAATGATGGCGCCAGCCAGCGGAAGGAGCTCGCCCCTTCGAGCTGGGCGCACTAATTAAAGCCGAGCCAATGGGGGCGCGCGTGGAGGAGTTCTGGAGGCGGCCGCGCGGAGAGCGCAGCATTCATGCCGCTGCTGTGGCGCACACAGTCTGCGGCGCGCGCGCTCTGCAGGTGGCGGGCCAGGTTGCAGTGCGCGCGCGTTGGGGCCGCGCGTGCCAACATGCAGGCCAGTCTGCCGCCCGCTGACACTGGCAGCTGCTCCAGTGCCAGTCTCGCGCTCGGCCCCACTCGCCTCGTGCCGCCGCCGCCGCCGACCTGTGGAGTAGGCCCGCCTGGAGCCCCGAAACAAGTTCCGACTACTGTTCCAAATGTTCCGCCCGGAGCCTCGGCTTCGGCGGGACATTTGGGCGCTCCACAATGTAACCCTGCCGCCGGCCAGACCGTCGGCCGCCGCAGACAGTCTCTGCTACTCGCCTGCAGACACTGCCTGCTGCTGCTCTCCCTGGAACAGTCTCTGCTGCTCTCCGGCAGACAGTCTCGCGCTGAGCCCCTGCTGACTGACAAGTGAGCGGCCCGGCCAGCAGACGGCCGCTCAGTGTCCTCCCGGCGGGCCCAACTCGAGCGGCCCGCACAAAGCTCGACAAAAAGGCAACATTCCACTCCAATGAATCGGGCCCCGACGCAAACGGGCGGCTGGCACGCGGCGCCGGCGGCCCACTTTTGGCAAATTCGCCGACAACGCGCCCCAGCGGCGCCCCAACGGCGCCCCCTCGCTCCTCGTGGGTGCCACAAGCTCGCCAAAAGCTCGCTCAAAGCTCGCTCCAGGCTTGCCAGAGGCTTTCCAGAGGCTCGTTGGAGGCTCGCTCGAGGCTCGGCCGCCGATCGAGTGGCGCTGGCCGGCCGGATCTTTGTCTTTTATGGCATTATATGGCGTTATTGGGCGGCCCATTGGTCGCCCTTAGGCGCAATGGACTGTGTGCGAGAGGCGCACGTGAGCGGCGCGCGCCCAACGGCGACAAATCAAAACATGCTAATGAGCAGCCGCGCGGGCCGCACGCGCTCTGCTTACTGCACACTGCACTCTGCTTACTGCACACTGCACTCTGCACACTGCACACTGCAGGCCGGCCAAAGCGCGCCGGACTGCCCGCCGCTTGTCAATCGGGCTTCTGTGGGCCCGGCGACCTGCAGCTCGGCGGCGCCCCGGAAGCGGCCGGCCCTCGGCGGACACTTGACGGGCGTTTTAGAGCAATGGCTCATGCGCCGAGTGGGCCGCTCGTCGCTCGGCCGGCTCGGCGCCTGATTGATTGCCGGCCGCAGACTGGGACAGGCTGCATGAGTTGGGCGCGAGTTGGGCCATGTGTTTGGGCATGTGCTCAGACCGCCAGCCGACAGACAGTCTGTGGCCAGCCGAGAGCTGCAAGGCTTGAGCTGCGAGCTTGAGGCTTCAAGCTGCAAGCTGCAGACTGGGGCCACAGAATCTCGTCCCGCCTGTCTGGAGATTCTGCCAAGATGGAGGAGGGGAAAAAGTGAGTGGCCCCAAGATACGGCTCGCAGTTGAGCTCGGCGAGCGGGGTTTTATCGCGCACTCGCTGGCCACATCGCCGCTTTTAGTTGGCACAATTTAAATGGTTGCAACTTGCTTGGCTGGGGAATTAAATGGCCTCGAGCGACGAGCCGAGCATAAATCACCTCCCGCCTCTCGGCAAGGCCAGCTCGCGCGCGCGCCTCAAGCCCGGCCGGCCGCCCTCAAGCTTGCCAGGGGCCCCCTTTCGGCACACAGTAAGCGGGAGGCGGCCGCGTGTGTGGCCGTGGCGAGCTCGTCCACTCGACGCCCGAGCAGCCTCGAGAGGCCGCCGCCAGACACATGGTGCGGCGGGCGGCCCACTGGCACGTGCAATCGCGTGCGCTCAGTGTGCGCTCAGTGTGCGCGCCCTTAGTGTGCGCCGGCCCTTGTCCTCGGCCTGCGAGCACCAGCGCGCTGCTCACTGGCCGTCCACTGTTACAAACTGGCAAACTATCATCATCCTTTGTTCTTGCCCACTTCTCACTCCCCACTCCTCACTCCTCACTGTTCAGCCGCACCGGCCGCTGCTCCTTCTGGGCCCCACGGCGCCACGAACGCCCGGCTGGAAAACTATTTCCGCTCGCTTGGCTGGCGGCGCGCCTCCAGCGGCGCCCTTCCGTGGCGAGTCCATTTTTCCAGCCACAGTCTCGGCTGACCTTCGGAGAGGGCGCCCCCGGCCAGCAGTGGACGGGCGGGCGGCGAGCCAACAACGCCGCTCGTCGCGCATGAGCAAGCGCCCCCACTCGGCCGGCGACGAGTGGCCGCCGGGCCGCACGGCCACCTGAGCCAGTCGCTTATCTGCAATCTGGGCCGTCTGGCTCCGCGTCGTCTGCCTGGCGCCGCCGCCAACCGGTGGCCGGCCCAACTCCCGCGTGACCATTGGGACCCAATTGCGGCCCAATGAGAGCCCCTGGGGCTCCCGTGGGCACGGCTTGGCTTTGGCTTTGGCTGTGGCTGTGGCGCGGGGCAAATTGAGCGCTCATCTGCCGCTGCTGCTGCTGCTGCTGCTGCTCGTCTGCCGCCAGCCCGGCGACGTCCGTCTCTGGGCGCGAATAGGCGGCCTGCACGTTGTTCAAGTGTTCGCTTTGGTTTTGTTTTGAAGACACAAAAAGCCTCTAATGATGTTTGGCTTCTTTGATGGACGACGACTAACAGGAGTGCGCGCCCACAGCGAGCGGCATTAGAGGCCAATGGGGCGCGCCTAGTCTCTGCGTCTGTGGCCGCGCTTTGGGTGAGCGCGCGTCTGCCTGTGGCTCTGCTTGTGCTTGTGTGCGTCTGCGGGCGCCCTAAGCTCGTCCACGGCAGCTTACAGACTCGGGCGTCTAGACGGCGACTCTCTTGCTCTCTCTCTCTCTCGCTTTCCTTGGAGCTATTAATGAAACTGGCGCGCCGCTCCATTGGCCAGCCGAGCCGGTGAGTCGGAAGCTGGTGAAAAATTTGCATTAAATTTGCCGGCTTCCAAATAAGCCGGCAAATTTAGGGGCCGCCAAAAGGCGGCCTGGTGGAGCGGCCAAGTCATGAGGGGGGAAATGCTGAAATAAGGAGCTGGGGGGAAATAAGGAAATAAGGAAATAAGGAGCAAGGAGAGAGGGAGAAAAAAGGGTCAAGATAAGGTGGATGACGAAAATCGGCCATCCATTAGACAGGCTTTGGACGCTAACGTCGCTCATTTGCCTCCGCTGGTGAGCCTCCTTTGGCTTTGGCTCCTTTGCCCTTTGGCTCCTCTTTGCCTTTTGGCATCTTTGCCTTTTGGAATGGCTTAGGCTCGCGCTGGAGCTTGTTATTTCGCACTAACCTCCGAGACTCTAACCACGAAAATAGATGGCAAATGAAGCGAGTCCAATCGCTCGCTCGCCAACCTTTCGCCTTTCGCCTTTCGCCTTTGGGCCCAGGCGCCAATGGGCGACCTTGTTAATGAGCCCCAAACTGGCCCAATTGGCTGCCAAGTTGTGTGTGTGTGTGTCTGGGCCAAGCGGGCGGCCCAGAAGCAACGAGTGGGCTCCAAGCGAGCCAAAAGCAGCTCGTTTGGAAGGGAGGAAAAAGCAAAAGGGGGCCCAAACCAAAATACCTAAATTTGCTGACCAAACAAGAGGAGGGCGAATTTATGCAAAAACTTTTCAGGAATTCCGTGCTCGTTCATTTTTGTCACATTTCTCAAAAGTGGAAAAAGTGGATTTTCTCCTCCTCCTCTGTCCCATTCAGTTTAGAAAGCTGGTTCCATTGCGCATTCTTTGGAGCGGCAAAATACTCTCTATCGCACTCTTTGTTGGTGGCCAGTTATTCATCTGGACCGGATGGAAAGGGGGCGACTAGCCATGTGAAGGGTACTAAGGTTTAGCTTGTGGCGGTGGCGGCAGCAGCAGCAGAGGCAGAGGAGCCAGCGGGCGCCAGTATCAAGCAAATGACGATTCTGCCTTGCATAATGCTGGGGGCTATTTTTTGTTGTGCACATAAAAATGATATAATATTGTGTTTATGAAATAGCCTTTGGCCCTTAGTGGTAGTAGTAGTAATAGTAGTAGTAGTAGATGGGAGAACAAGGCAACAGGGAGAGGAGAATAATTTGGCTGCATTGCGTTGGCCAATGGGCAGTGCCCATTGGCTGGCCAGTGCTGCGTTGCGATTAGCACGCGCCAGGCTGCTTGCCGCCAGACGTGCGCATTTTATTGGGACTCCGATAACGAGTCCAAAGAAAGTTGCTCGGCCCACCAACAACTAGCCAACTAGCCAAAGGCCAGAGGCCCATTTGACCTATTTGGCCTGCTTTAAAATTGGATTTCTCGGTCAATGAAATGCCAATTTGTCCTCCCCGGTGGGCGCCGCTAAACTTTGTGGCCGCCGCCCCCTCCAGCATGCAGTTGCTAGTCCCACCACCATCCAACTGGGCCCCCTCGGCCTCGAAAGTCTGCCACTTTGGCGCCACCCAATTGCTCCTTGGCTCGTGCAGGCCCCACTCGGCGGCCAGTTTAATGGGCCAGGCACGTAGAGGAGCATAAACTGGCCAACTTGATTCATTCATTTGGCCAACAGAAGATGAGAGAAATGGCCAACCTGCAACTGTGGTGGCCCGCACTCTTGCACACTTTTCACTCCAGCAAAACTGGAGTGAAAATCCCTCCCCACCCCTTGAACTGATTTGAAAATAACCACCAGATTGTACTCTCCTTCGTCAATGGGGCCTGATTGAATTCCACTCCAGTGGCCACTCTTCGAGAGATCGGCCACCAACAGTCAGCGGCAGCAATCAAGGCGAAACGGCTACTTTTGCTCCGGGGCCCATAGGGCGTGGAAAAGTGCGCTTGAAAGAGTGGCTGGACGCAAGAGTGGACACTCGGACCAAGTCCGATGGCATCTCTCTCTCCCTCTGACACTCACTCACCCACTCACTCA
>Ga0268247_10000136_pt1 | contig 24396 bp, 22 predicted proteins | sample AgamicOrMae_FD_200245 | JGI IMG/M metagenome (GOLD analysis project Ga0268247, IMG submission 200245) | Agave microbial communities from Guanajuato, Mexico - Or.Ma.e (v2) (version 2) | ecosystem: Host-associated > Plants > Phyllosphere > Phylloplane/Leaf | place: Guanajuato, Mexico | collected...
TACGGGATTTCAGTACGGCACCTGACGCCGTTTCAATGGCGTGCAGGCCGCCTTTCGCCGCAGACGGAATCAGTTTAATCGCGCTCTGACTGTCAATCACATCAACACTGTAATCGTCAACGTGGGCACGCAGTGCGCCGGCCAGTTTGGCCCCTTCCGTTTTCTGCACGGAAATATAGTTTTCGATATCAACGGTATCCAGTACCTGTCCGCCGAAACGCTCACCCATCAGGGCGGTGCGGATGCCTTTACGGGCAGAATAGATGGCGGCCGCTGCGCCAGCGGGACCGCTGCCAATAATCAGCACATCATAGGCTTCGCGTTTATTCAGCGCTTCTGCTGCGCGCTTGTCAGCATTGGTGTCGACTTTACTGACGATCTCCGCCAGGCTCATGCGGCCCTGACCAAACTCTTTGCCGTTCAGGAAAACCGCCGGCACGCCCATGACATTCCGTTCCTGAATTTCGTTCTGGAACAGGCCACCGTCAATCGCGGTGTGGCTGATGCGCGGGTTCAGGACCGCCATCAGGTTCAGAGCCTGTACCACATCCGGACAGTTGTGGCAGGACAGCGAATAATAGGTTTCGAAATGGAAATCCCCATCCAGCGCCGCAATCTGATCAAGCAGATTTTGTGCTTCTTTGGACGGGTGCCCACCGGTCTGTAACAGCGCCAGCACCAGTGAGGTAAATTCATGACCCAGCGGCGAACCCGCAAAACGTGGGCCGTGATCCGCACCAGGGTTAGTGATTAAAAATGAGGGTTTACGCACCTGACGATCGTTCTCTTCACGAAAGCTGACCTTGTCAGACAGGCTCGCGATATCGACCAACAGATTGCGAATCTCGGTTGATTTTGCGCCATCATCCAGCGTTGCAATCAACTCCACAGGCTTGGTGAGTTTCTCAAGATAAGCTTTGAGCTGCGTTTTTAAATTGGTATCAAGCATAGTGAGTTCCTGGTCAAAAAATCGGGTGCCGAAGCACCCGATGAGAAAATGATCGACGTTGCGATGCGGAAATTAGATTTTGCCAACCAGGTCCAGCGAAGGCGCCAGAGTCGCATCACCTTCTTTCCATTTGGCCGGGCACACTTCACCAGGGTGAGAAGCAACGTACTGCGCCGCTTTCACTTTGCGCAGCAGGTCAGACGCATCACGGCCAATACCTTCAGCGGTGATTTCTACAGCCTGGATAACACCCTGTGGGTCAACGATGAATGTACCACGGTCAGCCAGACCTTCATCTTCGCGCATGATGTCGAAGTTGCGGGTCAGCGCGCCAGTTGGGTCACCGATCATCGCATATTTGATTTTTGCGATGGTGTCAGAAGAGCCGTGCCAGGCTTTGTGGGTAAAGTGGGTATCAGTAGACACTGAGTAGATGTCTACGCCCAGTTTCTGGAACTCTTCATAGTGATCCGCGACGTCGCCCAGTTCGGTTGGGCAAACAAAGGTGAAGTCAGCCGGATAAAAGAAGAAAACACTCCATTTACCTTCAACGTCTTTCTCGGTTACTTCGATAAACTGGCCGTCTTTAAATGCACTGTTTTTGAACGGCTTAATTTTGGTGTTGATAATGGACATGTGATGGCCTCCTTTAAAATATGTGATGCAGCTTACAAATTTTCCGGGCCAACATCTAATAAGCCCTCGTTATCAATAAAATAAACGAAAGCTATCAAACGCCGATCGCGTTGATCGTTAAGGGAAAAAACCGCTTTTCTTACCTTCATTTACCCGCAAAAAGATATATTGCGTGCTTCCAGGCAATAACCCCTGTGCGTTAACTGAAGGCCGCTTGCTGTTTTCCCATAAGGCACCGTCGGGCAGTGTACAAGGAAAGTGATGACATTTGTTCTGCTTTTACTTTTTTGAGAATCCCTGCCAGGGTTGTTAAAAGATGTTTAACGGAGCTTGATGTGCATATTCGATTATTTACAGAGGCCGACCGTCCTTTCCTGCGGACGTTGTTTCTGGCGGCCCGTCGGCATAACTGGGACTGGATCGCCAACGATGACTGGCAACTGGAAGACTTCGATCAGGTGATACTCGGCGAAACCGTTTTAGTGGCTGAGCTGGACGGGCATCGGGCAGGATTCGCGGGTCTGATGGAAAACGATAATTTCTTACACAGCCTGTATGTGGATCCTGATTATCAGGGGCGCGGCGTGGGCAGTGCACTGCTTGAGGCCGTCCAGTCACGCTTTACATCAACCGGCGCGCTGAAGTGTCTGCAAATGAACAAGGCCGCCCAGACGTTTTACCTGCAACATGGCTGGAAAGTGATTTCCCAGGGTGAAAGCGAGCAAGGCGGCTATCTGTTAATGCATTATCCCCAGGCGTCGCACTATGAGAGCGACGCGCAGAAGGGTTAAAGCGCGCGGAAGGCGATATCGCCGGGAATCACCTCGCCCTGCCAGTAAAGCTGGGCGGCCACACGTCCGGCGAGCTGACGGTACAGCATCGCAAATTCACTGTCCGGCCGACGAATCACCGTTGGCTCGCCATCATCCAGATCTTCACGCAAATGAATATGCAGGGGAAGCTGTGCCAGCAGCCGCGTGCCATAGTCGTCCACCAGCCGTTGCGCCCCGCCAGTACCAAAAATTGGCTCATGGTGACCGCACTGGCTGCAGACGTGGATACTCATGTTCTCCACCACGCCCAGCACCGGGACGTTAACCTTTTCGAACATGACCATGCCTTTGCGTGCATCGATGAGCGCGATGTCCTGTGGCGTAGTGACCACCAGCGCACCGGTGACGGGCACACTCTGCGCCAGCGTTAACTGGATATCTCCGGTTCCGGGCGGCATATCCAGCACCAGATAATCCAGGTCGGGCCACTGGGTTTCGGTAAGTAACTGCATCAGCGCTTTGCTGGCCATAGGGCCGCGCCACACCATCGCGTTATCGTCGGTCACCAGATAGCCGATGGAATTGGTTGCCAGACCATGGGACATGATCGGCGCCATATGGGTGCCGTCAGGCGAGGTCGGGCGCTCTTTTTCACAGCCCAGCATGTTAGGCACGGACGGGCCATAAATATCGGCATCCAGAATGCCCACACGTGCGCCTTCAGCCAGCAACGCCAGCGCCATATTAACTGCGGTACTCGATTTGCCCACGCCGCCTTTACCGGAGCTGACCGCGATAATGTTCTTCACGCCGTTAACACCAGGGTGATTTTTCACGCGTTTCAACGTAGCAATCTCGTGACTTAACCGCCAGTCGATGGCCTGCGCGCCGCTCAGACGCAGTAGCTCAGCGCTGGTGTCTGCTTTTAAGGTCTCAAACGCGCTGTGCCAGGCAAAAGGCATCCGCAGTTCAATATGCAACGTCCCATCCAGCAGCGCCACATGATGCAGCGCCTTCAGGGTAATAAGGTTACGTTGCAGCGTCGGATGCTCAAAGCTGTTCAGAACGCCGGCCACAACGGCGCGTAAGGCTTCTGGTGTATGTGGTTCCCGGGATTGCGCTGTCATCCCCACTCCTTTTCTGCTGTGCTTATGCTGTTTTTCAACGATGTAGTAACAATACTATCAGATGCCGATCGTTTCACGGGCCGCGCGGCGGGAAATCCCTTATGTTTACGCGGCTGTGCCCATCGGTTACCATCTAAGCCCGTTTTTTTACTTAACTGAAAGCTACGCAAACTATGACTCAAGTCGCAAAAAAAATTCTGGTAACCTGCGCCCTGCCTTACGCTAACGGCTCAATTCATCTCGGCCACATGCTCGAGCATATCCAGGCGGACATTTGGGTGCGTTATCAGCGAATGCGTGGCAATCAGGTTTACTTCATCTGCGCCGATGACGCCCACGGCACGCCGATCATGCTGAAGGCTCAGCAGTTGGGCATTGCGCCGGAACAGATGATTGCTGAAATGAAACACGAGCACGAAACAGATTTTGCCGGTTTTAACATCAGCTATGATAACTATCACTCAACGCACGGCGACGAGAACCGTGAGCTGGCCGGGCTCATCTATGGTCGCCTGAAAGAGAACGGTTTCATTAAGAACCGCACGATTTCTCAGCTGTACGATCCGGAAAAAGGCATGTTCCTGCCTGACCGTTTCGTGAAAGGCACCTGCCCGAAATGTAAAGCGCCTGACCAGTACGGCGACAATTGCGAGGTGTGCAGCGCGACCTACAGCCCGACCGAACTGATCGATCCGAAATCTGTGGTGTCCGGTGCAACCCCTGTGCTGCGTGATTCCGAGCACTTCTTCTTTGACCTGCCGTCGTTCAGCGAAATGCTGCGCGCCTGGACGCGTTCTGGCGCACTGCAGGAGCAGGTCGCCAATAAAATGCAGGAGTGGTTCGAATCCGGTCTGCAACAGTGGGATATTTCCCGTGATGCGCCGTACTTTGGCTTCGAAATTCCTGGCGCGCCGGGCAAATACTTCTACGTCTGGCTGGATGCGCCGATCGGCTATATGGGCGCGTTTAAAAACCTGTGTGACAAACGCGGCGACATCAGTTTTGACGAATTCTGGCAGCAGGATTCCACCACAGAGCTGTACCACTTCATTGGTAAAGACATCGTCTACTTCCACAGCCTGTTCTGGCCTGCCATGCTGGAAGGCAGCGGCTTCCGCAAACCCAACAACCTGTTTGTGCATGGCTATGTGACCGTAAATGGCGCAAAAATGTCGAAATCGCGCGGAACCTTTATCAAAGCCAGTACCTGGTTACAGCATCTGGATGCCGACAGCCTGCGCTATTACTATGCGGCCAAGCTTTCTTCACGTATTGATGACATCGACCTGAATCTGGAAGATTTTGTTCAGCGCGTCAACGCCGACATTGTGAACAAAGTGGTCAACCTGGCGTCACGTAATGCCGGTTTTATCACCAAACGCTTTGACGGCAAGCTGTCCGCAGAACTGGCCGACCCGGCGCTTTATCAAACCTTCCTGGACGCATCCGAAAAGATTGGCGAGGCCTGGGCAAGCCGTGAATTTGGCCGGGCGATTCGTGAAATTATGGCGCTGGCCGATCTGGCCAACCGTTATGTTGACGAGCAGGCACCGTGGGTGGTGGCGAAGCAGGAAGGCCGTGATGCCGATCTGCAGGCTATTTGCTCCATGGGCATTAACCTGTTCCGTGTGCTGATGACCTGGCTGAAGCCTGTGCTGCCGTCGCTGAGCGAGCGAGCCGAAGCTTTCCTGAACAGCGAACTCAGCTGGGACGCCATTCAGCAGCCGCTGCTCGACCATCAGGTTGCGCCGTTTAAAGCCCTGTATGGTCGCATTGAGATGGCGAAAGTCGAGGGCCTGATTGAAGCGTCGAAAGCCGACGCGGCTGAAGCCAGTAAACCGACGGTCAGCGGCCCACTGGCGGATGCGCCGATTGGCGATACCATCACGATTGATGACTTTGCCAAAGTTGATATGCGCGTGGCACTGATTGAGAAAGCGGAACTGGTGGACGGCTCAGACAAACTGCTGCGTCTGGAGTTGGATCTGGGCGGCGAGAAGCGCCAGATTTTCTCTGGTATCCGTGCAGCCTATCCTGACCCGGCCGTACTCGTTGGCAAAATGACCATTATCGTGGCGAACCTGGCACCACGTAAAATGCGCTTTGGCGTCTCGGAAGGCATGGTGCTGTCTGCAGGGCCAGGCGGTAAAGACCTGTTCGTGTTGTCTGTCGACAGTGGCGCAGTGCCGGGTATGCCCGTTAAATAAGGCGTTCGCCCTTCCTGCATCTGATGGCAGGAAGGGCCGTTCTGCCTTACGCTGACAGCTGGCACGCCAGACCGTCAGTGCGTAGGATCACGCTCGTTGGAAACAGGAGCCTGTCATGCACACCGTGCTAGCGATAAGTTGGCGTTATCTGCGCGCTTTTACCCTTCTCTATCTCTGTTTATATGCCGGAAACGGCGTAGCAAAGTTGCTGCCCATTACGCTGCCCGGCAGCATTATTGGCATGCTGATTTTGTTTACCCTGCTCGCGTCTCAGATCGTGCCGGTCCACTGGGTTAAGCCCGGTTGTCATCTTATCATTCGCTATATGGCGCTGTTGTTCGTTCCCATCAGCGTGGGCGTCATGAATTACACCGATCTGCTGACCGCGCAGTTTGGCCCTATCGTGGTCTCGTGTCTTGTCAGTACCTTCGCTGTCCTGAGCATCGTGGGGTTAAGCGCCCACAAGCTGCATTCGCGCGCCCCGACGAAAGAGGTGAAGGATGAGTGATATCTGGTGGTCATTGCCCCTGACGCTGGGCGCATTTTTCCTGGCGCGCAGACTGGCTGCCGCGCTGAAGATTGCCCTGCTGAACCCCTTGCTGGTTTCAATGGCGATCATCATTCCCATCCTGCTGTTACTGCAACTGCCCTATACACGTTACTTTGCCGGAAGCCAGGTGCTTAATGCCCTGCTACAGCCCGCCGTGGTCGCACTGGCGCTGCCGCTGTATGAGCAGATGCATCAGATTCGCGCCCGCTGGAAATCCATTATCGGCGTATGCCTGATCGGCAGCCTGACGGCAATGACCTCCGGCACAGCGATCGCCCTGTGGATGGGGGCAACGCCGGAAATCGCCGCCACGATTTTACCTAAATCCGTCACCACACCGATCGCGATGGCGGTATCCGGCTCTCTGCACGGCATTCCCGCTATCAGTGCGATTTGTGTGCTGATAGCCGGTGTGCTCGGTGCGGTATTTGGCCATATGGTGCTGAATCTGTTGGGCGTGAAAAGTAAAGCAGCACGCGGTCTGGCGATTGGTAATGCGTCCCATGCGCTGGGAACCGCCCGGGCGGCGGAACTGGACTTCCAGGAAGGGGCATTTAGTTCGCTGGCACTGGTGATCTGCGGCATCGTAACGTCGTTACTGGCACCCTTTGTTTTTCCGCTGCTACTGCACTGGTTTGGCTAAAACTTTGGGAGAGATCTCGCAAAGTTGAAAACTCTAAGACATGTTGCATTGTCAGAGCGACAGAGATCACATATAAACCGATGTCTGGCACATTGCCTGAAGATTGAATGAGGCTTCCATGCATCCACGTTTCCACTCTGCCTTTGAATTACTGCCGGCTCCCCTGCAAACCGCGCTTCGTCCGGTGCTGAGTGAGCCGGGATTTGACGCGATGCTGCGGGCCGATCAGGTCACCCTCCTGCAACAGCAAACCCAACTGGATGCGGACGCCCTCGCCCTGGCGCTGCTTCCGGTCGCGGCGGCCTGCGCGGTCGCCTCGCTGTCCCGTTTCAACGTCGGTGCCATTGCACGCGGGATAAGCGGTAACTGGTATTTCGGTGCCAATATGGAGTTTGCCGGTGCCACCATGCAGCAAACCGTGCATGCAGAACAAAGCGCCGTTACGCACGCCTGGCTGCGCGGCGAAGCGCGCCTGGAGACCATCACCGTCAACTACACGCCGTGCGGGCATTGCCGCCAGTTCATGAATGAGCTTAACAGCGGCACGGCGATTCGTATCAGCCTGCCCCAGCGCCCGGTGCAGACGTTAGCGCACTATCTGCCTGACGCTTTCGGTCCTGGCGACCTGCACATCACCGAACGGCTGATGGATAAGGTGGATCATGGCTTTGTTGTCACGGGCGATGCGCTGTCGCAGGCGGCCATTGACGCGGCCAACAAGAGTCATGCCCCTTACAGCCGCGCGTTCAGTGGCGTTGCAGTGCAAACCGCCTCAGGCCGTATTTTTAGCGGTCGCTATGCGGAAAATGCGGCCTTCAATCCCAGCCTGCCTCCGCTTCAGGCCGCACTGATTTTGCTGAATATGGCCGGCGAATCCTGCGAGGCGATTCAGGCAGCAGCGCTGGCCCAGCCCCGACAGCCTGCGTTAGATCAGTATTCAGCGACGCAGGCAACACTGCGCGCGCTGGGCTGCGACAACCTTAACGTTATCGAGCTGGCGTAAAGCGTAATGCGGGGCACGGTTTTAAACAGTTTCTAAATCTTTTATTTACAAAAGCTGTACATCCGCGAGAAATTTCATAGGATCTGACGCCAGGCCTTCTTTATCAAAATAAACTGGCGTCCTCTACCCTCTTATTGCGCCAGGAACACTCGCAACCGGAGCATTACTGCATGGAACTCGAATACGAAAGTAAACGCCCGCTCTATATTCCCTACGCTGGCCCTATTCTGCTGGAATTTCCCCTGCTGAATAAGGGCAGCGCCTTCAGCATCGAAGAGCGTAACGAATTCAATCTCAACGGCTTACTGCCCGAAGCGGTCGAAACCATTGAAGAGCAGGCGAAACGCGCATGGCGTCAGTTTCAGGACTTCAAAAATAATAACGACAAGCACGTCTACCTGCGCAATATTCAGGACACCAACGAAACCCTGTTCTACCGTCTGCTGGACAATCATCTTGAAGAGATGATGCCAATTATTTATACGCCAACCGTCGGCGCAGCCTGCGAACACTTCTCTGAAATTTATCGCCGCGCCCGCGGTGTGTTCATCTCATATCCCAACCGTGAACACATCGAAGACATGCTGCAAAACGCCACCAAACAGAACGTTAAAGTCATCGTGGTGACCGACGGTGAGCGTATTCTGGGCCTGGGTGACCAGGGCATCGGCGGCATGGGTATTCCGATTGGTAAACTGTCGCTGTATACCGCGTGCGGCGGCATCAGTCCGGCTTACACCTTACCGGTGGTGCTGGATGTCGGTACCAATAACCAGCAACTGCTGAACGATCCGCTTTATATGGGCTGGCGTCACCCACGTATCACCGGTGAGGAGTACGATGAATTCGTTAATGAATTTATCCAGGCCGTGAAACGCCGCTGGCCGAAAGTGCTGCTGCAGTTTGAAGACTTTGCGCAGAAAAACGCAATGCCGCTGCTGGAGCGCTATCGCGATGAAGTGTGCTGCTTCAACGATGATATTCAGGGCACCGCTGCTGTCACCGTGGGCACTCTGATTGCCGCCAGTCGTGCTGCCGGAAGCCGTTTGTGCGAACAAAAAGTGGTGTTCCTGGGGGCAGGTTCAGCCGGCTGCGGTATCGCAGAGCAAATCATTGCGCAGATGAAGTCGGAAGGTCTGAGCGATGAAGAGGCGCGTAGCCGTGTAATGATGGTCGACCGTTTTGGCCTGCTCACTGATAAGTTGCCTAACTTGCTCGATTTCCAGAGCAAGCTGGTGCAGAAAAGCGACAACCTCAAAGACTGGGATACGGCCAGTGATGCGATTTCGCTGCTGGACGTAGTGCGCAACGCCAAACCCGATATTCTGATTGGGGTTTCAGGCCAGCCCGGACTGTTCACCGAAGAGATCATCCGCGAGATGCACAAGCACTGCAAACGTCCTATTGTGATGCCGCTCTCTAACCCCACCTCGCGCGTTGAAGCCACGCCAGCGGATATTATCGCCTGGACCGATGGTGCTGCACTGGTCGCGACCGGGAGCCCGTTCTCACCGGTTTCATGGAACGGTAAAACCTATCCGATCGCGCAGTGTAACAACTCCTATATCTTCCCGGGCATCGGTTTAGGGGTGATTGCCTCGGGTGCATCACGCGTAACCGATACCATGCTGATGACCGCCAGCCGCGCACTGGCAGACTGCTCGCCGCTGGTCAACGATGGTGAAGGGCCGGTACTGCCTGAAATCAAAGATATTCAGGGCGTGTCGAAAGTGATCGCAATGGAAGTAGGCAAAGCCGCGCAACTGGCGGGCGTTGCCGTGGTGACCTCGGAAGACGTGCTGTCACAGTCTATTTCGAATAACTTCTGGCTGCCGCAATACCGTCATTACCGCCGTACCTCGATCTAAAAAGGTCTGCGCTGGATCATCCTCTGATCCAGCGCTGCTTAAAATAGCACCAGCCAGACGGGGTAAACTTGCTTCGCGAGGGTTGCTCAAGTAGCCTTGTCCCACCAAAACCTCTCATCTCGAGTGCTCAGGCGCATGTTGAAACGCGTTTTCATTGCTCTGCTTTTCATCATCTTAACGATGGTGGCGACGGCGCTTGGCCTGGATCGCTGGATAAGCTGGAAAACCGCCCCCTATATTTACGACAATCTGGCCTCACTGCCCCATCGTCAGGTCGGTGTTGTGCTGGGCACGGCAAAATATTACCGCACCGGGGTGATTAATCAGTACTACCTGTACCGGATGCAGGGCGCGCTTAACGCCTATAACAGCGGCAAGATTAACTATTTACTGCTGAGCGGAGACAATGCGCAGCAGAGCTATAACGAACCCATGACCATGCGGCGCGATTTAATCAAAGGTGGCGTTGATCCGGCGGATATCGTACTGGATTACGCGGGCTTTCGGACGCTGGATTCCATTGTCCGCACGCGCAAGGTATTCGATACCAACGATTTTATTATCATCACCCAACGCTTCCACTGTGAGCGGGCGCTGTTTATCGCCCTGCACCTTGGCATTCAGGCTCAGTGCTACGCTGTGCCCTCGCCGAAAAATATGCTGACGGTGCGCATGCGTGAGGTCGGTGCACGTCTTGGCGCGCTGGTAGATTTGTACCTCCTCAAGCGTGAACCGCGCTTCCTCGGGCCTCTGGTGCCCATTCCCGCCGTACATGATGTGCCGGAGGATGCGCCAAGCTATCCTGCTGTCACCCCTGAGCAACTGCTGGAACTGGAACAAAAACGCCATCAGTAAGCCGCCTTTGTCTGGCTGACAGCCCGCTCACCCTGGCGTGAAGAGAGACTGTGAGAACTGACGATTACGCCGGCGCGGCAGGCTCAGCCTTTCTGACAGGAGTGCATCGCCGACACGTAGCATCCTTGCTATGGCGAAACAAGGCTTAGCGCGGGACTTTGCGATGGCGTCAGGGCTTATCACGCATCGTTACCAAGGATGACGGTCAGTCCAGCGCGTCGGATTTGCTGCTTTTTTACCTTACTGACCTGCTGACCTGCTGACCTGCTGACCTGCTGACCTGCTGACCTGCTGACCTGCTGACCTGCTGACCTGCTGACCTGCTGACCTGCTGACTCAGGATTTTGCGTCCACAGGACAGCTTTCCGTTCCTGATTAAAGTCAATTCGAACACGCATTCTCATAGCGGGCATCCTGCTGGCTCGCCGTGAATCCGCGTTCTTTCCTGCTTCCGGGCGCACGCTGGCGGCTTCCGTGCCATAAAAAAAGCGGCCCGCAGGCCGCTTAGCTTACATGATGACTTCTGCCGTTATTTTTTACGTGCGTACTTCAGCGAGTCGAGCGCCACAGCAAAAATAATGATGCCGCCCTTGATGATGTACTGCCAGTACGGGTTAATGCCGATGTAGGTCAAGCCGTAGTTGATGACGGTGAAGATCAACACACCGGTCACGACACCGGCCACCGTCCCCACACCACCGGCAAAAGACACCCCACCGACGACGCAGGCCGCGATAGCATCCAGCTCGTACATAAAGCCAAGGTTGTTCGTTGCCGAGCCGATACGGCCCGCTTCCAGCATGCCGCCGAAAGCATAGAACACGCCTGAAAGGGCATAAATCAGAATCAGGTTCAGGTTGACGTTTACGCCGGAGACTTTTGCCGCTTCCGGGTTACCGCCGATGGCAAAAATGTTTTTACCGAAACGCGTTTTGTTCCACAGAATCCAGACGAACACGATCGCAATCACCGCATAGAAGGTGATGTAGGACAGCTTAAAATCCCCGAAACGCAGGAAGCCTTGCGTAAAGGTTGAGAAGCCGTCATAGAAGCCTGCAATTGGTGATGCGCCTACGAAGTCGTAATACAGCGAGTTGATACCGTAAACGATAATCATGGTACCCAACGTAGTGATAAACGGCGTCACTTTCAGATAAGCAATGATCACGCCGTTCACCAGGCCAATAACGGCACCAATCGCACAAACAATCAGGATCACCACAGGAATCGGTACGGTTTCCAGATGTGGAAACACTTTGTTTGGGTTATCCATAGCCTGCAGCAGCGAAGCGGCCACGATAGCGGCGAGGCCAACCTGACGACCGGCTGACAGGTCTGTCCCCTGGGTCACAATCAGTCCCGCAACGCCCAGCGCGATGATAATACGCACCGAGGATTGGGTCAGAATGTTACTCAGATTCATTAAACTTAAGAACGTCGGATCCTGGAAAATAATAATCGCCAGCAGTACCAGTAGCACGACATAAATGCCACCCTCTTTCAGCCAGGTTAGCGCATTCTTTTTTGTAGTCGCTTTCATGTTAACAGCCCTTACTTCATTAAAGGTGTAATGACGCTAAACGCAATATTTCGTTCTGCGTAGTCGTTTTTGTATCAACAATGCCAGCGACCAGACCGTTACTCATGACCAGAATACGATCGGTGATGCCTAACAGCTCTGGCATTTCGGAAGAGATAATAATGATGCCCTTTTCTTTTTTTGCCAGCTCAGCCATCAGCTGGTAAATCTCGAATTTGGCCCCCACATCAATACCGCGAGTGGGTTCATCGAGCATCAATATTTCGGGCTGCGTCAGCAACCAGCGTCCAATAATCACCTTCTGTTGGTTACCACCTGAAAGCGAACCAATTTGGGTGTGGTGGCCTGGCGTTTTTACCCGCATGGAGTCGATAACCCATTGGGTATCACTCTTCATACGCTTATTATCCAGCAGACCAATGTTGTTCTTATATTTTTTGATATTGGAGATGAGAGAATTAAAACCAATATCCAGAAACGCATAAATACCGGTAGAGCGACGTTCTTCCGTCACAAGAGCAAAGCCATGATTGATGGCTTCATTCGCCGTGTGATTATTAATCGTTTTACCGTGCAGTTTAATTGTGCCGCCCGATTTTTCGCGAATGCCAAACAGCGTTTCGACGATATCCGTACGTTTTGCACCGACCAACCCGGCAATACCGAGTATCTCCCCTTTACGCAAATCAAACGAAATATCACGAATAGAAGGCTGACGCAGAGAGGTTAAATTGCGCACCTCAAGAATGGTTTCGCCCGGCACATTAACGCGATCCGGGAAGCGCTGGCTTAATGAACGCCCCACCATCATGGCGATGATCTTATCCATGTCCAGCCCTTCGAGCGGCTGGGTTGCAATCCACTGACCGTCACGCAGAACCGTAATTTCATCACACAACTGGAAGATCTCTTCCATTTTGTGTGAAATATAAACAATGCCGCAGCCGCGATCTTTCAGCTTACGGATAATCGTGAACAGATGATTAACTTCTTTTTCCGTCAACGAGGATGTCGGTTCATCCATGATCACGATTTTGGCGTCATAAGAAAACGCTTTGGCAATCTCAATCATCTGCATTTGCGAGACGGAGAGATGCGCGACTTTATCACGGGGATCGATGTTAATATCCAGCTCGTCAAAAATCGCTTTGGTATCACGGTACATTTTTTCCTGATCGACAAAGAAGCCTTTGCGTGGATAACGCCCAAGCCACATGTTGTCCATCACGGTACGCTGTAATACCAGGTTTAATTCCTGGTGCACCATTGACACGCCATTTTCCAGCGCCTCTTTGGAGCTTTTAAAATCTATTTCCTGCCCTTGAAAAAGAATACTTCCGGTATCTTTTTTGTAGATACCAAATAAACATTTTAACAACGTTGATTTACCAGCGCCGTTTTCACCCATCAGTGCATGAACGGAGTGAGGCCGCACTTTTAAATTTACGTTGTCGAGAGCTTTAACGCCGGGAAATGATTTACTGACGTTGGTCATTTCCAGCAGATATTCGCGCTGCGCGGTCGTATTATCACTGGCCATAATTTACCTGGCTAAAAAACGGTGATGACATAAAAAAGGCGCAGCAGCCGCCGCGCCCGTTTGCACATAATTATTTCTGGAACTGAGACAGGTTTTCCTGATCAACCGGTACGTAGGGTACGCGTACGATCTTATCGACCATCTTGAAGTTGGTGCCTTCGGTGGCCGGTTTACCATCGGCAAGGTTCTTCGCCATATCGATGGTGGCTTTCGCCTGGTTTTCCGCATCGTTCAGCACCGTACCGGCCATCGCGCCAGATTTAACCAGCGCCAGCGCCTCAGGTAAGGCATCCACACCAAATACCGGGATAGAAGACATGTTGTGTGCCTTCAGCGCTTCAACAGCCCCCATCGCCATCGCATCGTTGTTCGCGATTACCACTTCGATTTTCTTGGCGTTAGGGCCTGACAGCCAGGCGTCCATTTTGTCTTTAGCCTGTGCGGTATCCCACATCGCCGTATCCATCGCTAACTGCTGGGTTTTCACGCCATCTTTGTTCAGCGTATCGATAACATATTTAGTACGCGCTTCAGCATCAGGATGGCCTGGTTCGCCTTTCAGCAGCACATACTGGATCACACCGTCTTTGTTCAGATCCCAGGCCGGGGTTGCTTTCCAGTGCTTCTCAATCAGTTTGCCCTGAATCACGCCAGACTCTTTCGAATCGGTACCGACATAGTAGGCTTTATCGTAGCTGGCCAGCACTTTGGCGTTAGGTTCTTTGTTGAAGAACACAACCGGGATATCGTTCGCACGGGCTTTCTGTACCACGACGGCCGCTGCGGCCGGGTCGACCAGATTGATGGCTAACGCTTTCACGCCTTTTGCCATCAGCACGTCAATTTGATCGTTTTGTTTTGACTGATCGTTCTGCGAGTCATTCATCAGCAGCTGGATGCCGCCCAGCGTTTTGGCTTCTTTCTCGATGTCTTTACGTACCATCGACATAAAGTTGTCGTCGTACTTATAAATAGTCACGCCGATACGGGTATCAGCGGCGTGGGCTACTGCACCAAACATCATGCTGGCAACCAGTGCTGTGAGCGTGAAAACCTTCTTAATCATGGTATCTCCGGTTTTTCTGTAGGGTCTTTTTATGTTCTGCTGCGTCAAGCCGCGGAAGAACATCGGGTAAGAATTATCCGGCGAGGCAAGATGCGCTCTAAATCAGACTGAGCCACTGCTGTGCCGTGCCAAACTCGACTTCCATGTAGGTCAATGCGTCCGTAAAGCGTGTGTTATAAGCCTGAACCAACGATGCGGTCGGTGCCCTCAACGGGAGAGTGGCGTTACATAATGTTTCAGTACTGTAAGACGTTGCCATCATAGTGATAGCAATGTTAATTAACTGTGAATACAATCACAGATTGAAAACGGTTACATCGCGGAATCGCCTGAATTAGTGACGGACTCCACACTTTGCTTTTGCGCGACGGAATGCCGGCGAACGAGGGTGGGCATAAAGATATGTTTCGCCGTAGTGTCAAGACAGCCTGCCGCGCCCTGCAGGGCCAGTTCAGTGGCAAGTTTTGCCATAGAAACAATAGGATAACGGACTGTGGTAAGTTGAGGATCGGTGTACCGCGAGACCGGAATATCATCGAAGCCGACGACAGAAAAATGGTGCGGCACCTGAATGCCATTGTCTTTCAGAGCGGTAAGGGCACCGGCCGCCATACCATCGTTATAGGCGAAAATGGCGCTGAGATTCAGATTGCGTCCCAGCAGTTCCACCATTGCGGCTTCGCCCCCTTGCATATCCGGCTCTGCGCTGGCTATCCAGCTTTCCTGTGGGCGAATTCCCTGCTCTGCCAGCGCCTGTAACCAGCCTTCACGCCGTTGATCCACATCTTCAATAGGATGACTGGAACAGAGATAGCCGATGCGGGAATGCCCCTGTTGCAGCAGCATGCGTGAGGCCATTAAGGCCCCGGTCACATTATCCAGACTGACGCAACGGGCCTCATAACCCGGTATGCTGCGGTTGATAACCACCATACCTGGCACCTGACTCATAAAGCCCGCCAGCTCTGCGTCTGAAAGCGTTTTCGCATGGACCACCAGCGCATTGCACCGTTGCCGTATCAACACTTCGATAGCGTGACGCTCTTTTTCTTCCTGATGCCAGGAGTTGCTGATCAGTACATGTTTCTGGACGCGCTGTGCCACTGTATCCACCGCTTTGACCAGCGCGCCAAAAAAGGGATCGGAGACATCCATGACGACGACGCCGATCGTATCGCTCACCTGGGTTGCCAGCGCCTGAGCATTGGCATTTGGGCGATAGCCCAGAGCGTCAACCGCCTGTAACACGACGTCACGTGTTTCAGCGGTGACCGCGCTGCTGTTATTTAGTACGCGCGAGACAGTCGCTACGGACACGCCCGCCTGACGCGCAACATCTCGAATGGTTATCATGCAGCACTTCCAGAGAGAAAAGGCATTACGCCGGTTATGGCACCGGCGCTATTCTGTCAGGGAAGTGCACGGGACAGCGTGAATTGCGTCACATCAATGAAAACGGTTACATACAATTCTGCAACCTTTGTGATGACCGTCATTATCTTTCTGAGGATGACGTGGGGTGCGGCGTGGCAAGAAAGCGTGTCAGACGACGCCAGATCCATTCCACCGGCCCCTGCGGGAAATAGCGTAGCCACAGCACGGAAAACAGCAGGTTAATACACCATATGCCTGGCACCATCATGACCAGCTGCCCGCGCGTAAAGTGCATAAAAAGCCCGAAGCGGTAGAACAGCGTAGTGCCGATCAGGGACTGCAGCAGATAGTTACTGAGCGCCATACGGCCCACGCACTGGATAGCATAACTCATCCGCCAGCGCTGAATGGCTGGCCAAAATCCAAAGCAGAGTGCGGCATAGCCGATACTGATTAACGGGCTGGCAAAATCACGCGGCAGTTGTAAATAGAACGCACTCCAGCGTGCATCCCAGTCCACAAACCATTGCGCGGCCACACCTGCCGTCGCTATCCCCAGCCCAATCGGCAGTAACATCCGCGCAACGCGCCGGTAATGGGACACGGGAAACGTTCCTTTCAGCCAGCCGCTACGTAACAAGGCGGCGCCCAGCAGCATCAGTCCGGCCAGTTGCCAGCCATACTGCGCCACCAGCGCCATTAAACTGGAGGAGAGGTTATCCAGGCGGATGCGTACCGCCGCCAGCCCGCCGTTGACCTTCCAGAACTGTTCATACTGAATGTCTGCGGCGCCGGGCAACCACGAGCGTGACGGCTCGGCGCTGCTAATCAGGGCAAAGATCAGCAACAGCGCACAGCCCACCAGATAAAGTAAAATCCCGGTATTGATTAGCCCACGCGTGGACGGCGCATCGCGCAGCATCCGCCAGACGATCAGGCCGATAATGCCGTAATCCAGCAGGATATCGCCTTCCCAGATAAAAATGCTGTGAAGAAACCCCAGCAGCACCAGTAATGACAGACGGGCGGACAGCCAGCGACTTCCGCGCGGCAGCTGCAGTTGCAACCCCGCGCCAAACAGCAGCGCAAAGAGCGTCAGAAATTTAAGCTGCGCGAAGATATCGGACAGCGCCCATGTCCAGGCATCAGACAAGGTGACGCTGCCCTGCCAGGCAGGATTGAGATAGGCCGCAGAAGGTAAGCCAAAACCAATAATATTCAGCAACAGGATGCCGAGAATGGCACAGCCGCGAATAAAATCCAGCGCAAGGTAGCGTTGCATAGCGGCTCCTGACGGACCCGGCAGGCGCATCTGCGCCCACCTGTCGATATTAACTGTGGCGCACCGCGCGCAGAAATTCCTGACGGGTATTCTGGCTGGATTTAAACAGACCGCCCAGGGAAGTGGTCGTGGTGGCACTGGTGGCATCTTTCACACCGCGTGCTTTTACACAGTAGTGGACGGCATCAATGGAAACAGCAACGTTATTGGTGCCTAACAATGTTTGCAGCGCCAGCAGCACCTGCTGAGTCAGACGCTCCTGCACCTGAGGTCGCTGGGCAAAAAACTGCACGATGCGGTTAATTTTGGACAAACCAATCACTTTGTCTTTGGGAATATAGGCGACGGTGGCTTTGCCATCGATAATCACAAAGTGATGTTCACAGGTGCTGGTCAGCGTAATGTCGCGTACCGTGACCATCTCGTCCACCTTCATCTTGTTTTCGATAAGGGTGATTTTGGGGAAATTGGCGTAATCGAGACCGGAAAAGACCTCATCGACATACATTTTGGCAATGCGGTGCGGGGTTTCCATCAGGCTGTCATCTTCAAGATCCAGATTCAGCAGCTGCATGATTTCCGTCATATGGCCTGCAATCAGGCTTTTGCGCGTTTCATCGTCCATTTCACGCGTAGGTGCACGCAGCGGCGTTTCCAGCCCACGCGCCAGCAGCGCTTCGTGAACCAGTGCAGCTTCCTGACTTAAGGTACTCATCTTACTCTTCTCCGGCAGGTGTTGCGCCCGCAGTCTGTTACCTGCGGGTCATATTACTGAGCGCATATTGTGAGACTTTCTGTGCAGGGAATCCAGCAATCAATCTGATTGGAGATGAAAGCTTTTCACGCGACCCGCCGCCACACTAACAGGCCCGCCCAGACCAGACTGGCGCCTGCTACCCATAACGCAGGCTCAAGGTGGTGCAGAAACAGGGTTGAAAGTGAGGAAAGTAAGGGGCCAGCCAGTTGCCCAATCGCATAGCCGGTGGTCAGTAAGCCCGCCATATAGCGCGTATGCTGCGGAGCCAGTTCACGCGCGCAAAGCAGCGACAACTGCACGACACTCAAAAAGCCCCCGCCCACCAGCAGCGCACCAAGTAACAAACCACCGAACCCCGGCAACAAGGCGGCCGCCAGCACGCCCAGCGCCTGGGCCCAGAGCGTGATGGCCAGGCGGACATGCGCCTGCCCCATTCGACGCGTCACAATACCGATGACGATGCCCAGCATCGCCGCCCCGCCAAATACCGGCCAGACCAGCTGCGCCAGCGCACTGCCCGGAAAACGGGCTGCCGCCATTTGCGACAAAAAGGTGGCAGGCAAAATATAGCCAAACCCCGCCAGGCTGTAGCTCAGGACCAGCCGCCGCAGGTTGGGCGTCAGCGTCAGCGGCGCTGGTACCTGCCCTGCCCGGTGCAGCGCCCCCGTACGCGGCAGGTTGCGGCAGATGGCCGCCACCAGCACGGCGGCCAGCGCAGCGTAAATGCCCCACGCCAGCGTCACAGAGACCTGTAAACTGTGTAAGATGACCGCCAGCAGGCCGCTGATGAAAATGCCAGCGCCGGGACCGGCAAAGACCGCCGCCGACAGACCAGGACGACCGTGATGATGCAGTTGCTCGTTGCTCCACGCGGCCACCAGCACCATGGCCCAGCCGCTGGCCCAGCCAATCACAAAACGAATGATCCCGTGCAGCCAGGGGCCCCCGGCACAGGCTGACAACGCGGTTAACACCACCGCGCCCCAAACCCCCAGATGCAGCCGCCACTCCACACGCTGCTGCGCGCGCATCGCGTCAAAGGAGCCGCACAGGTAACCCAGGTAGTTTAATGCTGCGACCACACTGGCACTGGTCAGGGTTAACTGATCAGCCTGAATCAGTAAAGGCACCTGGGGCGTAAACGCAAAACGGCCGATGCCCATGACGACAAACAAAGTCAAAAACGCACTTATCGCGACGCGAAATGCCATTGGGCACCTCAGTTTTTTAAATTGAAACTTGCGTACAGCATGAACGATGCTTAGAATCACGAAAAGTGAATAATCTTAACTAACTTGTTTACAGGAAGAGAACATATGGATTTAGTCCAGCTACGTATGTTCTGTTCCGTGGCAGAGAGCGGTTCTCTTGCCCGTGCTGCGGAACAACTGCATCGGGTGCCTTCTAACCTCACCACGCGCTTGCGCCAGTTGGAAGAGGAACTGGGTGCCGATCTGTTCATTCGGGAAAAACAGCGCATTCGCTTATCCCCGATGGGCCATAACTTTCTTAACTATGCGCAGCGCATTCTGGCCCTGAGCGATGAAGCCTTAAGTATGGCGCGCACCGGTAAGCCTGGCGGGAATTTTGCGCTGGGCTCGATGGAAAGTACGGCGGCAACGCGCCTGCCTGGCCTGCTGGCTGCCTATCATCAGCGTTTTCCGGCGGTCGCCTTATCGCTGATCACCGGCACCTCCGGTGAAATTATCGATCGGGTTCGCGAAGGAACACTGGCCGCGGCGTTGGTCGACGGGCCGGTTCAGCACGACGATCTGAATGGCTGTATTGCGTTCCGTGAAGAGATGGTGCTCATCACTGACCTTGACCACATCCCGGTGACGAGCGCACGCGATACTCAGGAAGATACGTTGTTTGCGTTCCGCAACAGCTGCTCTTACCGGGTGAAACTGGAAGCCTGGTATCGCGACAGCCAGGCCGCGCCAAACAGCGTCATGGAGATTCAGTCTTATCATGCCATGCTGGCCTGTGTCGCAGGCGGTGCAGGCGTGGCGATGATTCCGGCGTCGGTCCTGAAACAGATGCCAGAGCGCGCACGGGTTCAGGTACACAGCCTGCCAGCGAAGTATCGTGATACTGCGACCTGGCTGATGTGGCGACGGGACGCCTTCACGCCCAATGTTGAGGCACTCAAGTACCTCATTATCGAACAGTTTCACGATCGTCCGCTCAACGATGAGCTGATGCATCCTTTACAGGCGGCGGAATAAGATTTCCGCGCTATTTTTAATGAATCACGACCATCCAGACGCCATAACGCGTCACAATCTGACTGGAAGAGGGATTGCATGAACATGATCAAAACCCGTGCCGCTGTCGCCTGGGCCGCTGGCGAACCACTGAAAATTGAAGAAGTGGATTTAATGCCGCCGCAAAAAGGGGAAGTGCTGGTCCGTATCGTTGCCACTGGCGTTTGTCATACGGATGCTTATACGCTGTCAGGTAGCGATCCGGAAGGCGTGTTCCCGGCGATTCTGGGTCACGAAGGCGGCGGTATCGTTGAAGCGGTCGGCGAAGGCGTCACCAGCGTGGAAGTGGGCGATCATGTTATCCCGCTTTACACGCCGGAATGTGGTAAATGTAAGTTCTGTCTGTCAGGCAAAACCAATCTGTGCCAGGCCATCCGCACTACACAAGGTAAAGGCCTGATGCCTGACGGCACGACGCTTTTCTTTAAAGACGGTAAACCCATTTTTCACTATATGGGCACGTCAACCTTCTCCGAGTACACCGTCATCCCGGAAATCTCTCTGGCGAAAATCAGTAAAGAAGCGCCACTGGAAGAAGTGTGCCTGCTGGGCTGCGGCGTAACCACCGGTATGGGCGCGGTGATGAACACCGCTAAAGTTAAAGAAGGCGATACCGTTGCCATCTTTGGTCTGGGCGGCATTGGTTTGTCAGCGATTATCGGCGCGAAAATGGCGAAGGCCGGCCGTATCATTGGTATTGATATCAATACCAGCAAATTCGACCTGGCCCGTAAACTTGGTGCGACCGATCTGATCAACCCCAAGGATTACGATAAACCTATCCAGGACGTGATTGTTGAACTCACCGACGGCGGCGTGGATTTCTCCTTTGAATGTATCGGTAACGTCAACGTGATGCGTTCTGCCCTGGAGTGCTGCCATAAAGGCTGGGGCGAGTCGGTGATCATCGGCGTCGCCGGTGCAGGCCAGGAAATCTCTACGCGTCCGTTCCAGTTAGTCACAGGGCGCGTCTGGCGTGGCTCTGCGTTTGGTGGCGTAAAAGGTCGCTCGCAGCTGCCTGGGATTGTGCAGGATTACCTCGATGGTAAATTTGCGTTGAACGACTTCATTACGCATACCATGCCGCTGGAAGAGATAAATGACGCCTTTGATTTGATGCACGAAGGGAAGTCGATCCGCTCCGTCGTTCACTTCAATAAGTAATCGGGGGCGCTATGACATCTTCTCTTGAGTTACTGGAAGAACACCGTATTTTTGGCGGCTGGCAGCAGCGCTGGCGTCATCCCTCCCAGGTGCTGAACTGCCCGATGACGTTCAGCATCTATTTGCCCCGTCCGCGCGGGGATTCGCCCCCACCGGTGGTGTGGTTTCTGGCAGGCCTGACCTGCAATGATGAAAACTTTACCACCAAAGCGGGTGCGCAGCGCGTCGCCGCTGAACTGGGGCTGGTGCTGATCATGCCCGATACCAGCCCGCGCGGTGAGGCGGTGGCCAATGACGAGGGCTATGATCTGGGCCAGGGCGCGAGCTTTTATCTCAATGCGACGCAGCAGCCCTGGGCGAGCCACTATCGGATGTTCGACTACCTTAGTGAGGAGCTGCCTGCGCTGATTGCCGATAACTTTAAGGTCAGTGAACGTCAGTCGATCATGGGGCACTCTATGGGCGGACACGGCGCGCTGATGCTGGCGTTACGCCTGGCAAACCGCTTTGCCTCCGCCTCCGCCTTTGCGCCCATTGTGAATCCCGCCGATGTGCCCTGGGGACAAAAGGCGTTCACCGCTTATCTGGGAGAGGATCGCCAGGCCTGGCGGGCATACGACAGCTGTCAGCTGATGCGCGAGGTTCAGCATCGCCTGCCGTTATTGATCGATCAGGGCGACAGCGATCAGTTTTTGGCGGATCAGCTTCAGCCGGAGCGATTAGAGGCAGTGGCGCAGGAGATGGATTTCCCGTTAACTCTGCGTATTCAGCCAGGCTACGATCACAGTTACTTCTTTATCGCCAGCTTCGTGGAAGATCATCTGCGCTTTCATGCGCAGCACTTGTTGGTGGGATAACACAACCGGGGATGGCGTGCGCCATCCCCGTTTTTTTACATCAGCCCTTCCCGGACTAATCCGTCAATCATGACCTGCGGCATTCCGCGGGAACAGTGCTCAATGCGGCCCTGCACGCCATAAACCTGCGCCAGCGTAGTGGGCGTGATCACGCTATCCGGTGCGCCTTCCGCGATTAACCGTCCCGCTTTGAGCATCAGCGCATGCTGCGCGTGACGTAAAACGATATTGATATCGTGGACCACGACCACCGTCACCATATTGCGCAGCGCCGTCTCACGCCGCACTAAATCCATAACGTGGAACTGGTAGTTTAAATCCAGCGCACTCAGCGGTTCATCCAGCAGTAACAGCGCAGGCCGGCGAATCAACGACTGGGCCAGGCCAACAAGCTGCTTTTGTCCACCCGAGAGCTGATCCAGATACCGCATTGCCAGATGAGCAATGCCCAGTTGATCCAGCAGTCTCATGACATCGGCTTCACTGGCGGGACTGTGCAGGCCCGATGACGCACGCTGCGCGACGATAATGGACTCCAGCACATGCAGATGCACCCCCGCGGGCAACGATTGCGGCAGGTACACAACCTGTCTGGCCCGGCGGGCAAACGGCTGAGTCATCAGATCTTCGCCGTTTAACCACAGCTCGCCCTGCCCTTTATTCAGCCCGGCCAGCGCACGCAGTAAGGTGGATTTACCGCAGCCGTTCGGTCCCAGCAGGACCGTGATCTCGCCACGCGGTAACGGCTCAACGTGAAGGTTATCAATGACCTGACGTTTAGGATAACCGGTGGTGAAGCCGCGCAGGCGTAATCCCTGTTCCATTACACATGCCCTCGGTGACGCAAAATGATACTCAGGAAAAACGGCACCCCAATGAGCGAGGTCACAATCCCGACCGGGATGATGGCTCCGGGAATCAGGTTTTTGGAAGCCACTGAGGCCAGCGACAGCACAAGGGCACCGGTCAGCGCACTGGCCGGTAGATAGAAGCGATGATCTTCGCCAAACATCATACGGGCGATGTGCGGTGCGACCAGGCCAATAAAACCAATCGGGCCGACAAAGGCAACCGCTAAGGCGGATAGCACACTAATACGCAGCAAAGTCGCCAGGCGCAGACGGCGCACGTCGATACCAAAACTCACGGCCCGGTCTTCCCCCAGGCGCAGTGCGGTCAGTTTCCAGCTACTGAGCAGGGAAAACGGCACCAACAGCACAAAAGCCGCGCTCAGTACGCCCAGTTTTTCCCAGGACGCACGCGCCAGGCTGCCCATGGTCCAGAACACCAGCCCCTGTAACGTATCTCCACTGGCGATAAACTGCATCATCGACACCAGCGCATTAAAGGTAAACACCAGGGCAATACCAAATAACACCACGCCAGATGACGAGACCTGCGTCCAGCGCGTTATGCCGTCCAGCATTAAGGTGGCCAGCAGAGCAAAGATAAGCGCATTGGCTGAGATAAACCACTGACCGGAGATCCCCGGAATCCCTACGCCTAAAATAATGGCCAGTGCGGCGCCGAACGCTGCCGCCGAGGAAACGCCCAGCGTAAACGGACTGGCAAGCGGGTTATTAAGGATGGTTTGCATTTCTGCGCCGGCAAGGCCCAGTGCAAGGCCGACCACGATGGCCATGAGCGCATAAGGCAGGCGGATATCCCAGACAATGACGCGCGTGCCTGCATCAACGCTCTCGGGTGAGAGCAGCGTGTGCCACAACGTCGATAGCGAAAGTCCGGCCGGGCCGAGCGTAAAGTCCAGAACCAGTGACGCAAGGATCGCCACCAGCAACGCCCCTATCCAGAACAGGCGGCGGCGCAAAACCTGATGATAATTTTTCAGTATGGGCTGATGGCCTGCTTCAGCACCAATCAACGAGGATTCCGTTGTCATGGTTCAATCCAGTAATGGCTCCAAAATTAAAAACGCAG
>Ga0268247_10000137_pt1 | contig 24391 bp, 22 predicted proteins | sample AgamicOrMae_FD_200245 | JGI IMG/M metagenome (GOLD analysis project Ga0268247, IMG submission 200245) | Agave microbial communities from Guanajuato, Mexico - Or.Ma.e (v2) (version 2) | ecosystem: Host-associated > Plants > Phyllosphere > Phylloplane/Leaf | place: Guanajuato, Mexico | collected...
CAAACAGCTCTCCGAGACCACCTGCTCTTGCCACATTTTGGAACTGCCACTTCCAAATCACATAGTTGTTTCTATCCAGTTTCAACACCTTGAACTCCTGGCGCTCACTCATTTTTATGTAATTATCCACTCAATTCACTCCCTGATTACATAAAATATTTTCGCACCAAACTTTCTGAGAAAAACAACACTTAATCGGTGATCGATTTTTCACTCTGCTACCATGTTGATGTGCACACACTGAGTTTTGTTATTCAACTGATTATACTTTATTGAAGAAGTGAGCTGATGAGTACAGAGGCGTGTTCGGGACCGTCCCGCATTACCCTAAGTGGGCGTGTCTTCGTCCCGAATCCCGTTGGACGCACACAACATCTAACAATCTGCATCGGAGGGAAATGCCGAGGAAATGCCCCTCTTCTTGGCAGCTCCACCGCCAAATCATCACAACATTTCGGCAACTGTGCCGAAATTGGTCCAATTTTGGCCCAGTTTCGGGCTCGTCGCGCAAGTCACGCCCGAGCTAAACTGCGGGAGGCCACCAGCAGTCATCGATGACCAAGTGGAGGCGAGACAGAAGAGCCGCAAGGAGCCCCAATGCATAGCTTTCCAATGCATAGGCCCAACGCACTGGCCGAAAGCGCACAAGTGGGCGCAGTTAGCGCGGGGAATTGAGCTGTCTGCAGACGGGCGGCGTTTCGCGCGCACTGCAGACTGCATTCGCTGCAGACTGCAGTGCAGCCGCTGCCCTGCAGTCAGTCTTTGGCGCAGGTTGCGCTCACCAGAGACTGTGTGTGGGTGTGAATTGGGCTGAAATGTCTGCAGTGAAAAGGCTGAAGCTGCCCAGAAGGCGTCTCCATTTCTGGCTCTCTCTCTCTCTCGACTGGACAAGAGCGGAGGATAATTTCGGGGAGAATTATTGAGCAGCCCAAAAGCGATCGGCCGCTCGGGGGCGACACACGCGCAGACGGGCAGGAGTTAATCCAATTTATTAGTCAAATTATTCGAGTGAGCAGTAAATGGGGCCCGTTGGGCCGAGTTTGGAGTGCAGATGTGCCGTTTTGAGCGGCGATTTGAGTTGCGCTCTGGTTTGAAATCTACTTTGGGCCGTTGGGGAGTGTGTGTAGTGGTGTTGAATTGTGTGTCGATTTCAGCCAGAGATTGCCTGAAATCGGGCCTCATAGAAGAGCATTGAGGCGCAGAGAGACTGTGTGCTGCCAGAGACTGTCTGCTGCCCAGAGACTGTGTGCGGCTGTTCTCAGCGCGCGGGAATCGAGCAGCGCGCAGCCACGCAGAACAGAAGCGGCAAAGCGGCCGCCAACTTAACGCTTTTCATCACCATTTAGAGCCGCTTGTTTTCACTTGCCAACTGGTGAGCCAAATTTGCGCCCGCACTCTGCTAGTCTCTGGCTGCAAAAGAGGAGCTCTCTCTCATACTGGAACAACACAGCGACTCAGTGGGGCCAATTGGCGGCATTAGAAGGGCCCATTCGGCAACAATTGTTGCTGCCCTCGTCTCGGGCGACTGTCCTCTGGATTTGGGAGCTCTTGGGCCTGAAACTGGGCCCCAGAGGTGTCCGTTTGAGCAAAATTGAAACTCGGCCGCCACTTTGGGCTAGCAGTGGACAAATCAAACAGCGAGCCACAAGTAAGGCACTGGATGGACAAATAAAAGAGTCAAACTGGGCCAGTTGACATTTCTGGCCCACCGAATCGCGGCCACTTTTGCTTCCCACTTTCCCACTCGCCGCTCACTCTGGCCAACGACTCGAGAGACCTTCCATTCCATTGTCCATTGTGTGCGGCCGCCGGCGAGGAATTCCATTGTGTCCAGTGCGCTTGTCGTCGCCCAAACGGTGCCCAGAAGTCTGGCTGCCCTAAGGTTGCCCTAAGGGCTGGCCGAAGGCTGGCCTGCACTGCGCCTGCACTGCGCCCGAGCAACAGTGTGCGGCTGGCGCGCGACCGAATCCCGCGCGCTGAGCGAACGCGCAGTGAACGCGCAGTGAAGGTGCGACTCCTTAGGACGGGCGGCGACTCGCAGCGCAGGGCACGCGCGCTCTCTCCAGCCGCGCGACACCAAATTAGTCGACGGCCAGTTGTCGGCGGGCCGGCCCGATCCACTGGCACTGCGCCCAACTGCCAACCGCAGGCCCGGCCAACGGTCTGCCACCGCCGCCCCACCGCTCAAGTGGCGCCAAATTCCATCTCGCCCTCGTCACACACTCCCAGGGGCCGAGCCGCGCACGCGAACCCGTGCCCGCCCCGCCCACAACCCGCAACACTTTCGGGCTCCAGACTGGCTCTAGACTGGCCCGCACTGCCAGCGCGCACACAAAAGAATAAAGCGCACAGTGAACGCGCACTGCCAGCGAACTTGCGCTGCGCGCGTGCGGCGCACGAGCGTCCGCCCGCGCCACGCCCACCCGCCCGGCCCGCGGCCCGCAATATAGGAGCGCTCGTGGGGCGGGTGCGAGCGGGCCGAGCGGCTTGTTTACCTGTGCGCTGGGGCGGCGCTCTCAGCGGCGGCCACTTGAGCGACGCTCGGGGCCACTTCCTCTTCCTGCTCCACTCGAGCGGCCGCTCAGTATTCATGGAGCCCGCGGGAGGGCCCGAGCGCGGCGGGCATTCATATGCAAATGCCAGGCGCTCAGCTCCCGAGGCTGCTCTCCAGTGGCCAGGCGGGAATAACTCTGCCAGTGTGTGACAAAATTATCTCCGCCGGCCCTCAGCTGCGGCCCGAGTGCAAATTGTTTCATCCGGCGGTCCAGTTTTGCCGCAGGAAGCCCGCAGAAGAGCCCCCGCCAGAGGCCAGCTCGTCAGCCAGTCTCGCGAACATTGAGGGGCCATATTTGATTCAATTGAATCCATCTCGGCTAGTTGTTTGCTCGCCACACTCTCAGGCAGTTTCCTAAGCCGTCAATCGGCGCTGGCAGGCGACAAGCGAGCAGAACAACAACAACAACAACGAGAACGAGAACAGTTTCTAATCCGCCCCAGACAGTGAGCGGCGCCCCCAAGTCTGCCGCTTTGTGGGGCTCGGCGGCGACTCGGCGAGTGGCAAAGTGGCAGAGTGGCGAAGTAGAAGTGTTGGCGGGCAAATATTTGTGCACGTCACTCGAGTGTTTCATCGCGCTGACGAATGGAATTAAAATTTGCTACTCCCAATCGGACTTCGAGCTCCAAAATGCGCCCCAAAAGGCGCTCCAAAATGGGCCTCGCGGGCGCCCTCTCGGCGTCTGGGGCGCAAAATTCAAGGCCCAACTGGCGGAGGACTGTCTGCGGGCGTTGAGGCGGCCCAGTGGCGCCCACAAGGCTGGGCCGCTCGAGGCCGATCGCTTGGAGTGGGCCCAAATTGGAATCAGAATCAGAATTAGATTCAGTTTGGAACGCAGACTTGCAGCGCTTGATTTTGAGATGCGGGCCAAATTTACGACTCGCCGATGGCCGTAAAATGGCCAGTGTGTCGCGCTGGCCAGTTGTTGTTGCCAGTTGTTGTTGCGACGATGCGGCCAACTGGCAGCTCCTCCTCTTTGGGCTCCTGAGCTGCGGTTGCGTGTCCATCGAGTGGCGCTTACAATGAGCACTGCTGCGGTTGCATGGCCCGCAGAGTGTCTGTGCCGCGCGCGTGGGGGAAAGCACTGGTGCGGCGCACGCTTGGCTGTGCGCGCGCGAGAGGGCGGCACTCGCCGAACGGCTGCAGACAGTCCGGTGCCCTGCGCTGCGCACTGGCTGCACACTGACTGCTGCAGTGTTTACAGTGCACATTATACAGTGCACTTTACACTGCAGACTGTTGCTGGCAGACTGCCGCCCGCAAACTGCAGGGCCAAACTGTGCACTGCAAAAGGCCCACAAAGGGCCCACAAAAGCCAACTGCCTCTCGCCACCTCCCCTAAGGGCCGTCTGTCATTTTGTGCGTCATTCCAGTGGCGCGATTGCGCGCTCAATCTAAGCTCTGGCCCATTCCGATTGCCATTCAGAGTGCATTCAGAGGAATAGAGCCGAAAACTAAACTTGTTCACTTTTACACTCCCAGCCAAACATTGTCTCTCCAACCTTCTCAACTTCTTCTGTCGGCATCATAAAGCCGATGATGAGCCCAACCGGCTGACAGTTGCGCCCGTTTCCAGCCCACGAGCGCTGGTGCAAGTGCGCCGAGGGGAGCCTATTAAGAGCAGAGCGATATAAACTGGAATTTGTCCGCCAGTTGAAAACTGCCCTTCGAGAGCCAACTGGGTCCGCCTCTGCTCGTGTGCCGATCAATAATAAGCCGGCCGCTTGTTGCAATAGTGAGCCAGCTCGCGAGACTTCAGCCCCAAGTGGAAGTGCCAGTTTGCGGACGGAAGACTGTTGCTGGCTCGCTGGCCTGCTCGCCCAGCGAGGCTAAGGGGCGGCGGCTAAGCGGCAGCTAAGGGGCGGCTGAAATGCGCCAACTGCAAGCCAATGGCCCAATGGACAAGCTGTGGAGCTGTTAGACTTTGTGGCGACCTTTGCTCGGGCTAACAAGCGCGCGAGAGTGGCAACTTGGTGGAAACTGGAGTCTCTCTCGTCTGTCTCAAGCGCTTGGCTCTCAAGCAGTGGAGGCTCGCCCACACCGCTCGGCTCTCAATGATTTGAGAGCTACTTGCCGGTTGCGGCTGGCTGAAAATTATGAGCAATTATATAGTTTTACGGCCTGGCTTGGGGGCGACAAAGCGCCTTTGGAGTGTGTGAAGGCGGTTGATTGGCGCGCGCTAGTGTGCGGGATTCGGACGACGCGCAGACGCTCGCCTGTTGCGCAAAGGCGCGCCAGTGCTCAGCTGCGGCACACTTCGCGCACACTTCGCACACACTTCGCACACTCTGCACACTTCGCACACTTTGCACAATTCGCACACTTTGCACACAGTCTTTACTGTTGACACTCTTTGCACAGTGAATTGGTTGGAAGTTCCAACTTGGAACCAAAGCACGATGTACGCACGTCGCACACAGTCTGCATGCGTCGCACACGTTTGACAAAAGGTGGCAAAACCTTGCGCAAAGCTCGTCTCTCGCTGCTCGCCGGGCACCAAATGCTTATTTTACTACCATCCAGCCGCGACCAGTTCCACCTGTCGCATATAGACCCGCCTGCATGCTCGCCCGCCGGCAAGCCAGAGTCGACGAGTGGGGCAAATTGAGCCGTAGGAAGACTGCTCGGCAGTTGCGCGTGGGCCATAATTGAGATTGACGCAGGCAGCTGCTCAAAGGCGGCCGGCTCGTTTCCCTGGCTTGTCGTCGGCGCCACTTTTTTGCCAGTTGTTGCCAGCGGAGACTGGCCAAAAGCTGTCACCAGTCACGCGCACTTGTGGTGCCCGCGAGCGCCTTTTGCGACGCGCCGCCCAGACGACAAGGTGCGCAAATTTGGGCGCAACAGTGTGCGACAAACTGGGTCTGTTTGTTGCACACTGTTGCCGCAAACAGAGACAGAGAGAAATTCATAAACTTTCGGTCTGCCGCCAAGTTGCCGAAAAAGAGCAGTCAACAGGTGCCAGTGCGGTGCGCTCAGTCGTCAGGCAATGAAGTGCGCGAAAGGAACTGGGCTCGCCGGAGCTTATCTGCGGCAATCATCTTGACAGATCGCGAAAGGTGCCGACGTTTAGGCTCGCGAGCGGCCGAAGACAGTCTGTGGGCTGCAAAGAGGCTTGCAATTGGCCAACAGCTGAGCGTCAAGTTGGTGGCCGAAGTTGCGGCTCGAGTTTTGGCTGGCTGTGAAGCTTGGGGCTGGCCCTAAGGTGAAACTGGGCGCCAAATTGAGTGGCCCTAAGAGCTGAGCAGTTGACGAGCAGCAAGGCCGATCGATGGCGCCTCAATTAGGGCGCAAACGGTCGATTAAGCGGCCGGCTGGCAAAAAAGGGGCGCCCAAAGAGGCGCCGTCTCGCAGGGCTAAGGAGTGGTGGCCCTTTGGGACTGGGCGCGTCCACTTGGCGCCGGCCAGTTGGGGGCGCGCTGGGCTTGGTCGCCCGAGAGTGGACAGTGTGCGGGCAAGGACAGTGTTTGGGGCGGCGCGCGTGTGTCACACCCACGCGCCCAAATGGAGATGATAGATCGGCGCCTCAAAGCGCCGGCGAGTCGCGCCCCTCGCGCCTAAGGTCCGCCCGCATGGCACTGCATTGGACTGCTTGCAACTGCACAAAACTGCATTTGACTGCACACAACGCAGAGTCAAGTGGGCGAACTGTGCGCGCGGCCTCAGACCTAAGGATCGGCCCCAATCGAGCAGTGCGCAGTGTGGGCCCAGTGCATAAAGTGCGTAAAGTGCACACAGTGCACACAGTGCATACAGTGTATACAGTGTATAAAGTGTGTACTGTAAAGTGCAGCCCGACCTTTCCCTCAGATGCACGGCCGAGCTGCTCTCACGCTGCCCACGCTGCCCCTTTGGCTCAGGCTGCCCAGTTCAGTGCCAAAGCCGGGCCCTAATCACGGCCATCATCACCGACACGTCTCCACACCCGCCGCTTCCCACACTCGAGTGGGCGCCCAGCTCGCCAGCGACGAGGTTAGTGGCTCCGATGAGCCATGATCACATGAAGGCTCGCTCCTCGGCCGCTTGTGCCAGCTGATTTGGTGCCGCCATGCCTCCGCCACGCTCGCCGCCCGGCTCATTGGCGGCTTGTCTCAATCGGCCGACACAAGACACAAGCGGGCCCACCTAAGCCCCGCGCCCACCCTTTCCTTTAAAACGGGCCGCCCCGGCAACTCTTGCTAGGCCAAACTCTTTGGCCTCCACACTGGCCACTGACTGGCCGCCGCTAACTGTCACTCGTTTGGACGCCCGATTGGACAGTGACCAATTGGAGTGACCAATTGGAGTGAGCAATTGGTCACTCAGCTCGGCCGCTCGTAATCGAGACCACTTGGGGCCATTGTCCCTCTGGGCCCACGAGCAAGCCGGCCACTTGCACACCTTGGCAGAAGCGCGAGACTGCCGCCCAGCTAAGGATTAGCAGAGGCCGGAATTTGGGGCCCAATTTGCAGCACTGTTGACCGGCGGCGACATCTGCCAATGAGCCAAGTGGAAATCTGCTCTGCCATAAGCCGCCTTTCGGCAGCTCATCAGTGGCTCTCCCACTCACTCAACTCGACAATGCAATTCCCAACTGCCACGGCCCACTGAGCACTACTGGCCCATCGGCTCAACAATCTCCGCCACTCAGCTCCAAGCCAAACTCTGTCTCTCTGTTGGCATTCATTAGATTCTAAAATCTAATAAACGCCGAATGAATAAATTGCCCCCACAGACAATCTCGCAAATGCAGATGCTCACCAGAAGCTCACAGACAAATTAGGGGCGCCCTCTGTGTCTGGCGTGAGTCATCTCTTGCGGCTTTTAGACTTGGACTAGACACACTTTTACCCCAGTCCTGACCTCTGGTGGAAACCGATTTGGGTCCCGGAACGCGTGGCGCCATCTGGAATTGGGGGCCAGAGTGTGCAAGTCGCGCAAAACACGAGCCTCGCGCTTAACGGTTCCTCATTGTTTACATTTTCGAGAGTTTGTATATTGCTATTTCGAGATTGTTGTACACTAGAATCGCCAGAATTATCCCCACTTATCAGATTTGTCCAGACTGTGCCCGTTCAGCCATCGGGGCGGAATGAACAACAATGTCATTCACTTGTGATTGGTCATTCACGTGAGACAATTATCACCAGCCACAGTTGCCAACAAGTGTCAACGATGCCCCAGTCATAGAACGATACCCAATTATCGGCTTCTCTGCTCATGAAGTTTGGATGACACACTTCAATTCAATCAAATCCGTTGATCGGCCTCCCTATCACAATCCCCGATTTCTATACCACCCCACAACCATTGGGAACAGCAAGAAAGCATTTCGCACAACATTTCGAGTGCCCTTATTCTGATGTGATAAACGATCAAACTGATCGAATCTATTGTTTTTTATCCTTATTTATTGTATGTATTACACTGGTTCTCCAACACAATGCTCAAATCAACAGCTAAAGATATTGCCAAATCGGTGAAATCCTTGTTAATCCTGTTACAGTCGATGCGAGGACAAAGGGTTGTTATCACTCTGAGGAACGACAGCCTTGTCACCGGCACCATCATCAGAGTTGACGCCGACATGAATATAGAACTAGAAGATGCTACCATGGAGCCAGACCCCTTCTATATCACAACAAATGTTCAAACAGACACTATCGTCGAAACTCCCACGCCTGAACGTCTCCAAGATGACGAACCACACGATGAAGATGATGCCGTAAGCGAACCCGATGGAGGACAGTATCGTTACCTTGTGATCAAAGGGTCCCGTGTTCGTCATCTCGATGTCCCGGAGGATTGCGATCTAGTCCAAGCGGCAAAGCACGAGATTGAACGGATTAGAAATCGACACAAACAATGGTCTAAGCGTGATATCGTTCGCTCGTGATACTCTTTACCCTACACTGACCGCACTTGATAGCTTCCGACATCGCATACCATAGCCAGCACTTAGATGAGAACAGCAGTGGAAGTATCTAGCAAGATAGGAAGATGCATAAGAGCGTTGAGTTTTTATTTTTTCAGAATGGTTCACCTCTCTAATGATTGATGCGATGATGATTACAACTGCAATGGTTCAAGCTTCGATTAGTGATCATCTGACATTTGGTGATAATCAGACTCTAGATGTATGAAAATATATTCTGGTCCCGATGATGAGCATGATGTGCTCCGTGATGACTGTCACACCTCGACTCACTTTCAGTTTTCTTCTTATCAATTCTCGAAACGTTCTAGCAGGACGGCGATACCTTGTCCTCCTCCGATACATGCAGCCCCAATCGCGTGCTTAACCTTGCGTCGGGTCATCTCATAGACCAGATTTGCAATGATCCTGGATCCTGAAGCGCCCACTGGGTGAGCTAGGGCAATGGCTCCGCCGTTCACATTGGTCTTGCTCATGTCGAGCTTGAGCTCCTTGGCCACTGACAAGAATTGAGCTGAAAATGCCTCGTTTACGTCGACTAAACCGATGTCCTTCTCGAGACTCAAACCGTTTGCATCACAGACACGACGGATTGCACTGACCGGACCAATGCCCATTATGTTTGGATCACAACCAACCACACTGTAGCCTGCAACACGGGCTAGCGGTTTCAGATTTAGCTTACTAATACTATCTTCACTGGCCAACACGATTGCCCCGGCTCCATCGCCGATGCCCGACGAGTTGCCAGCCGTTGAAACTCCCTCCTTATCAAATGAGGGTCTCAATTTGCCCAACGACTCCATGGTGGTCTCCTGTGGGTGCTCATCTACATTCATTACTGTCTCTTTCTTCCTCTCGATCAGTTTTACTTCCGCCATCTCGTCAGAGAATCGGCCCTTGGCATTAGCTTCCTTCCATCTAGTTTGTGAAAGCAGAGCAAACTCGTCAACTTCCTTGCGGGTCAGCCCATATTGTTTTGCCAAATTTTCGGCTGTTACACCCATTGGTGTGTTGATGTGCCAATCAGTGAGAGTTGTCCATAATGAGCACTCTACTACTGGCGTTTGAGTGAATTTGACTCCAAAACGACAGTTCCTCTGCACAAATGGACTTTGTGACATATTCTCTGAGCCCAATGCGAGCACTATGTCGGCATCATCGAGAGATATCTCCTGACTGCCTGTAACCACTGACTGGAAACCACTACCACAAAGACGGTTCACTGTCAGGCATGGAGTTTCCACTTTGATACCCAATTTAAGGCCGATGTGGCGCGCTATGTAGGGGCCATTCTTTGAGCTTGCCTGATTGACATTGCCGCAAATAACTGAATCCACCTGGTCCGGGGTAAGATTGGCCTGGTCGAGGGCTGCCTTGGCAGCAATACGGCCCAACTCGATGGAGTCGACGTCTTTGAGCCGGCCGCCAAAAGTGCCGAAAGGTGTTCTCTTGGCTCCAACTATAAAAACTCCCCTTGACAGGCAGGCCATTGCGTTTGCGAGTAGGTGCAATAGATCGAGAGTGGGATGAAATTGTTTTTGTCAAAGGAATAGATGTGCCCCAGGAAGAAGGGCGAGGTTCTGGTGAGTTTGTTGGTGGAAAGTTTGGCAAATAAACAAGAAGTAATAAAAGAAACTTTCGATAAACACACACCGCCTATGGGAGTTCAACGCGTTCGGCGGAGCTTCATTGCGTCCAGCGAGAAAGCATGGTGGCCGCGTGACAAAAACAATGGTCTCCCAATATTAAAGGAGCTCGAATTGCAGAAAATCAGGTCCCCAAACGGCAGTTTATTGGCAGAGACTATATTTTCCACCTTAGGAGGGTGTTCACACGGAGTATTGGCACCATTTGGGCCAAGCAATGGCAATTTTTTGGCCGATTTCGCGGAGTCACTTAAAGGCGTGTAAGTGTTTTCTGGGGCCGAAGAGAGCCAGCCAAGTGGGACGTCTTAATGCGTTATAATGGATCGTTCGAGTTTGATCAAGAGCCGCCTCATATTCAGCCCGGCATCTAGCCGGCCCCAAGATCTGGACCTCACTCACTCTCTCTATAGGCTTCCTATGGGTGTTTATGGGAGCCAATCTGAGGCGCGTGGGGCCTGGCGCGAGAGCTTGGGCCCTGGACGGCGGCCACTTTGGCTGGCCTGATCCTTGTTATTAGGAGAGAATAATGGATTGTTGCCTTAGTGGCCGTTTTGTTGTCCAAGCGTGAGCGTGAGTGTGTGTGCCGAGCATTAAGCTTGGACAGAGCGGCGGTTGGTCTTATTTCATGGCGGCGGTGGCCGACCAGTGGAGGTGCATGGACACATAATTGGCCAGCTCACTTGCCAGCCCGAGACGGCGTCACTGGCGGCTCATTTGTCTAGACGGTGGCCTGTGTTGCAGCGTTGGAAGTGCATCCAGCTGGTTGTGGGCGAGCTGGAAGTGGGCCAAGCTAGCTGGACGCCAGTCTGGAACGCCGAGAACGTGCTTACCTCTGCGGCCAGGGGCCCATTTCCGGCGCACGGACGGTGCTCAAGTCGGCCTCTGAAGCGTCCAGAGGGCCGCCCACGAGCCGGGCAGCTCGTGGAGTGCGTCCACGAGGTGCACCTGGCTGCTGATTGGCTAAGCTTGTTGTTGTTGTCGTGCCAATTGTTAGTTTGTATCGTGTGTCGTGTGTCGTGCCAGGGGAGAGTGTGTGTGCTCGGGTGTGAGGCCAGTGCGTGGGGGGGGGCGACGGAGGAGAGTGCAATTGTTTGAGTGGCGCCGGCTGGCAGCAAGCAAGCGAGCCGAGTCGAACCGAGTCGAGCTTGTTAGTTCGGACGGATTCTAATGAGTTGTGTGCCAATCTGGCGGCGGCGGCAACTCGGCCTCGGTGATCTCTCAATCTGTGAGTGTGCATGGAGGAGCGAGCTTGGCGGGCGGCTTGCCAGCGTCTGGCCTGTGGAATGGATTTCCGGCCCGGCTCGTGGCCCACGGGCGGCCAAATTGAAAGGGGCGCTGAAAAGGTTGCCGCCGAGGGGCACCATATTGTGCCCATCGATCCGCTCTGGAGGGCCGGCCGGTGTCCTTTTGGGGCGGGCGGCCTCGTCGAGGCGGGCCGGCGCCATCAGGGGCCCCCTTTGGGCCTTTCCGCTGAAGTGGGCCCCCGAGAGGCGGCTTGGGAGCGGGCTCGGCGGCGGCAAGTGGGGCGCGCGGGCTGATTGGCCCGCCGACCGCATTTACAGCTGCGCCCGGCCCGCAGCAACGCGCGGCCCGCGCTAGTCTGCGGGCGCGCGACAAAGCCCACCAGCAAATGGGCTCGTTTGCGGCCCGCACACTCTCGCCCGCGCGGCCCACACTCCGCAGTGCTGCCGCTGCACTTTGGGCCCAGTGCACACTACTGTAAGGCCAGTGCACTGTGCTGAGCGCAGCCCATTGCGCGCCCCATGCTCTGGCCGCCCGCCCGCCGCCGACCAGGTGCCGCCCCGCCCGGCCCCCAAGCTCGTCTGTCTCGCGTCTCGCGTCGCCTGTCGCCCTCCGTCCGCCGCCACCCGTCAGCCGAGCCGAGTGGCCACCCGCCGGCGGCCACCCAGCGCCCCTATAAGCAGCCAGCCCGCAGCTGGCCCGCCGGCTGGTAACAAAATCCGCCCCAGCGACACACTGGGGCCTCCAGCGGCGAGCCGGCACCAAGCTGCCCCTCGGCGAGCGGCCTCTCCTCCTCTCGAGCTCCTCGGCTGGCCAACACCCTCGCTGCGAGGCCGCCCAGAGGCCGCCGAGGGGCCCCGTTTCCGTGCAGCCGTATTTCCGGTTTCGGGCCCTTAAGGGCGGTCTTTGTGGTTCGCTGGCGAGCTGGCTGGCGGCCGAGGCGCGCTGCAGTCTTGTTGCTGGCCGGCAGACAGTCTGCGGCCGAATTGGAGCCGCCCAAGAGCCGCCAAGGGGCCGCAATGGCGCCAGGCCGGAAACGGATCGATTGGCCGGCAAAGTGGCGCCCGGACGCCCTCGCTGGGCCTCTTCGGGGCGCCCGCCGAGCCGCCAAGCAGCCGCCCGAGGCTAATTGAGGTCCGCGCCAGATTCGAACTGGGCCGCAATCGAACTGGGCCCAAAGGAACCCAGTTGGATTGCGGACGACTGGCCGCCAGCTGGGCGGGGCCACAGGCCGTGCGGCGCGTCCGGCCCGCTTGGGGCTCCAATTGAGAGGAGTTCTCAATTCGGCGGCCAAGTGGGGCCCAATTGGGCCGTTTGGCGAGCTCAGTGGCGAGCTCAGTGGCGGGTGGGCGCCAGTTTCCGAGAGGCGTGTTGGTTTTGGACTCGGGCCCGATGTCGGACGATTCTCTGCTTGACTGGCCAGAGTTGCGGGCCGGCGTCTTGGTGGCTGCGTTTGAGCGGCCCTTGGCCCTCGTTTGGGGCCGCTTGAGGGGCTGCCGTTTGGGCATCTCGCTGGTGGGCGGCTTTGTTTCGTATTCCACAAGGCGAGTTTGGCGGCCTCACTTCGAGCCGAGTTGCTGTCTGCCCGCAGCAGTGCAGTGCAGTGCGTGTGCGAGTCTGGTGCGAGTTTAGTGCGCGTGCAGTGCGAGTTTAGTGCGCGTCTCGTGCACACATCACAGTCTGCAAACTGCACTCCGCACACTGCAGAATGGCCGCTCGCAGTGCTCTGCCAGTGGAGTGCAGCGGCCAGTGTTTGCGCCCCGGCCGGATTCATTAAGTTTATGGCCCCATTGTTTCGCCCGTCCGGCGCTCTGGGCCAGATTTGGCCGCCCGAAACTCGTCCAAGACCACTGGGCCGCCGCGAGAGCTCCGCCAAGTGTCCAGTTCGAGTCTGGCACCTCGACTAGGCCAGAGACTGGGGCTAGAGACTGAGGCTGAGGCGGAGGATGCGCCCCACTGGCCGCCGGACGCTCGCTCGGCACTTGCTGGCCGCCAAGCTCAGGCCGAGTGTGACGGCGAGCGGGCCCAGAGGGACGGGGGCGAGCTTGGCGGCGTCTTGGCGGCCAGTTGGACGGCGGGCGAGCTTGGCACGAGCACAAAGCGGCAGATAAGCAGCACGGGCGACAATGGGCGCCCCTCGGCCTCTGGCGAGCTCGCCGGCCGACAGTTGCGAGCGGTGTTTCGTTTTTTGTCTCTCGCGTGTCGACGATAAGCAGCGGCGCGCGTCGGAGTCGCGGCGGGCCAGCAGTGAGCAGCCAGTGGGCAGCCAGCCAGCGGCAAGCGAGCGGCGCGCTCGGCGTCTATCTGGCCGATCTGGGCGCCCGTTCAGGCGCTTTTTGCGCCCCCTCAGCGTTCTCCTCGCGCCCGGCCGCTGCTTAGGGTCGGGGGCTGCTACTTGGCTGCTTGGTGTGCGCGTGTGGCCGCCCGCAAGCGCCCGAAAGGCGCCTGGAGGGGCTCAAAAAAGTGGCCAACGGTTGGGGGCGGCCAGCGCGCAGCCAGCCGAGTGGGGGGCTCTCGGCGCGACTCGCTGGCCTCTGATTGGGCGGCTGATTGTTCTCCGTGTTGCCGGAAGCGAGTTCGCCTAATGAAATCGCAACAGGGCGGCCCATTGCGCCCTAATGGTCCGCTATGGTTGGCTGTCTGGCACTTTGGAGGGCGGACTCTTGGCTTTGGCGTGGGCCTGGCTGGCTCGGCTCGGCGCGCGCTCTTCGAGGGCCCAGTTTGGAATCGATTTGGGCGAGCTTGGCGAGCTTGCTGAGCTTGGCCAGCTTGGCGAGCTCGGCGGGCCCCAGTTGGTGCGTGCGGCAGGCTGGCTGCACGCGCCAGACACAGAGGCTGGCGGCTGTGCGCTTGGCTCGCGGCCGCTTCGCACGCGCTGCACTGCACTGAACGACTTTGCGCTGCACTGCACAGAACTCCATTGCATTCGAACTGCGCTGAACTGCGCTGCAGAGCATTGTGAGCTGCGCTGCAGAGCATTGGGCCGCAAAGCACAGTGCCAAATTATGGACTGGCTGCGGCGCGCTCGGCCCACCCTTTTGGGCGGCCGACATTCCGGCTTTCCAGCTTGCCGGCCTTTCGGCGGCAAGACCGCCCCACTCGAGAGCGTCAACGGCGGCCCACAGGGACTCGCGGGGCCATTTGCGCTAATGGTGGGCGCCGGAGAGGCGCCCGCTTGGCTGCGGCGGCCCACGCGGCCTCCCCGCTCGCCCAGACTGTCAGCCGCAGTCTGGCTCGTCATGGCGCCCCGCGACGTGTCTCCCGGCCGGCTGGCGCGTCATTTCCGGCCGCCGCCGCCGCCGGATGCGCCCCGCCCCCCATGCGCTCGGCGGCAGGTGCGCGGCCGGCGAGCTGGCGGCGGCAGCCGGCCGGGAGACGCGTCGGAGGGGCGCGTGCATGTTTGCGGGCGTGTTCGCGCGCCCGCCGCATTATTGGGCCCGTCGTTGTGGTTACTTTGGGCCGGGGCGGAAACGGGGGCGCGGCGGGCGAGCTTGGCGGCGCGAGTGGCGAGCTTGGCGGGGCGAGTGGGCGGCGAGCGGGCCAATTTGGCGGCGCGTGATTCCGATTGCAGTTTGCGGGCCCACGCGCTGCACTTCCATTGGAGTTCCATTGCACTCGCACTGTGCTCCCACTGCGCTTCCATTGCGCTTACAGTGCGCTTGCAGTGCGCTAGCACTAGTCTGCGGCGCTTGCACTGCACTCGCACTGCGCAGGCACTTGTGCGGCGCGAGTTGTGCTGCACTGCAATGCAGCTCAACGCAGTGCAGTCCAATGCAGTGCAGTGCAGTGCAGTGCAGCGGAATACTGTCCATGGCAGTGGCGCCCCAACGGGCCCAGCAAGGCGCGCCCAGACCGCCGCCCGGACGCAATGGGGCGCACGTGCCGCCCGGCCGCATCGGCGCCGCCCCATGATGAATGGGCCGCGTGCGTGCCGCCGGTGTCCCGCTGGGCAGGCGGCCGGGCCGGCCGCCTCGAGGCGCCGCCTGCGCAGTCTCCGGCGGCCGGGAAGAGCCCGGGGGCGCCGGGCGACTGTCCCGGGCGGGCCGCGCTTGGACCGCCGGCCAAGCACAACAATGGCTGCAGACTGGGGCGCGCGCGAAGCACCGGGCCCCTCGGGCGTGCGCCTCCAAGCGAGCCAGCCTTCCAGCAAGCCAGCCTTGCAGCAGTCGAGCAAGCCAGTGGTTGGGGCCAGGCAGTGGCGAGGCTGACGGGCGACCCAGTTGGCTGGAAACAAAGTAGTCGACTTGGCGCAGCCTCGGGCGCCACGAGCTTGGCTGGCCCAAGCGGGCCAAGCTCGCTCGCTTCGTCGCCGGAGCTTAGGGCAGTTGCGCGTCGCCAGCTGGCAGGCAAAAGGCGCCCACTGCTCCCCTCTGGCCTGCTGCGTGCTCGCCAGAGGCCAGGCTTGCCGGAAGCGGCCACACACTTGCGCAGAGAAGGCCGCCCAAGGAGCTGGCCAACTGGCTGGCCGTTGGGCTCGAGCGTTGGGCTTTGGCTTAGGTTTGGGCTTGAGCTTGAGCTTGGGACAAAGTTCGCGCCAGACTGGCTGCGGCGCGCCAAGCTCGCCAGACAAGACGAGCGCCGGCAGCAAGTGGGCGCCGCTGCGGACCACCCACTTGGCTGCCTAGTGGCCACACACAGAGAGCGAGAGCCAGTGCTCAAAAGAACAGTTAGAAACGTCCAGACGGCGGCCAAGAAAGTAGGTTGCCAGTTGAAGAAAGTCACTCGCCGGAGCTAGTCCCAATCTGCCTCCTCCAGCTCAGTCTCTTGCAGTTGAAGCTTGCAGAGTTTAGTTGTATTTTAGTATTAGAAATAAATAAATAAAAGAGTTAAATTTAGGCCAGATCATGGGGGAAGAAGTGGGCCGAAATTCGCTCGTTTATTAGTCACCTTTGGCTCGATTTTGGCCGGAAATTGGGCCAAAAGTGGAGCCAAATTGGGAGGTGGAAATTGGGCACAACTTGGACACAGTATTGCACAAGTGTTTGCTCACTTCGTGTCCAATTCTGTCCGAGTTGGTCCAATTTTGTGCAACTTTGTGCAATTTTGGCCACTTGAGCTGATTTTCTCCCACTTGCATGGCAGAACTGCTTTCTGGCCGCAGACTAGGAGACGCAAGACGAGCAAGAAGAGCAAGAGGCAAGAGTTCGAGCTTGGAAATAATTGCGAATTTGGTTGCCCAATTTTGGTCAAAGAATTGGCCAAAGAATTGGCTAAAGAATTTGCAAAAGAGATCAAATCAAGCACAACACTCCAGCCAGTTCCACTACATCCAAAAGAACTTATCATTCCGCTGTCCAGATGGCCATAAGAAAGTATTTGGACGGAGAACTTGATAAGTTTTTGCGGATTGTAAAGCGTCGAAGAAGAGCAGCAGCAAAGTGAGCAGTTCAGAGTGGCAATTGGAATTGGAGCCAGTCTCAAATATATTTGTTAGATTTTTGTTAGAGTTTTGTTAGAGATCCAGTTGAGACAGTCTTTGGGCACTTTTGTCTTCGGGATTTTGGAACAATTTTGGAACAATTCCAAAGACAAGGAAATTCCCTCGAATTTTGTCAGATTTTTGCCGAATTTGCTCTAGAGGCAAATTTCCATTTTCGGGCTTCCACTCGCGAAATCTGATCTCCAGATTGCAGACGCGAGCTCGTTCGCGTTCGCAAATCTCCAATCGGCGAGCCAAAAAAATCTAAACAGGCCTCCAAATGGGCTCAAACTTGGGGGGCTCCTAAGGAGCCCAATTCGCTCCAGTTGGCCGCAATCCCGCCGCTTAGCTCGCCTGGCCTCGCCGCACTCAGTCTCGCCAGCACCTCATCCTTAGGGCCGGCCCATTTCCGCCCACTTGGCCCACTTGGACCGCATACGTTTGCCCCAGCTCCTGGCAGGTGGCCCGCCTCTTGGGCCAGATGAGGGCCCCTCTTGGGCAGCGCGAGGCCGATTTTCAATTTGCCAATTGGCGGCCGCTTCGTCGGGGCTTCGAGGCGGCAAGCCCGAGCCAAGCGGCCGCAGAGTGTCTCCGGAAAGGCGTCGGCTTGGCGCGGGCTTGGCGCTTGCCGGGCCGCACTCAGTCTGCAGCATTGCACACAGTCTGCGGCATTGCACACAGTCTGCAGCATTGCACACAGTCTGCGGCCCCACACACAGTCTGCGGCACTGCAGTGTTTGAGCGCAGCATTGGGCCGCGAGCAGCGCGCAGCCAAGCGCCAGCCTGCGACCTCCGCGGAGTCGCCGCCTCGAGCGGGCCACTTGTCCTGCTGGCTCGCTTGGCAGCTTGGCAGTTTTCTCGCCAGCTTGGCAGCTCGCCGGCTCGCAAGCTCGCCAAACGCCGCTCGCCACCTCGCCCCAATGGACGCCCTTCCGGCCGAGAGAGTGATGCTGGCGCGCCGGCGGAATATCAATAAATTTGTTGCAAAATTATATCGACGCCAATTCGCGCCAGAGACCGCCTTTGGGGGCAGGCGAGCGTGCCGGAGTTTGGGGCTCCACTTTGGGGCCGGGAGACGAGCCGCCGCTCGTCGGTCGCTCCATCTTGGCGCGCCCAACTCTTGCTTAACGCGCGCACACACACGGGCCCAAATTGGATCAACGCCACTCGCCCACTCTTCTGGCTCGCCGCCGCTCCACCGACAGCCCTCGGGATGCGCCGAGGGCTGTCCCTAGAGCGGCCAGCCGGCCGCCCGACGCGCCACTCCGGCCCATTCCGGGCCACCCTTTGGCCCGACAAAAAGCTCCCCCGCTCGCCGCCCCTTCCGGCCCGCTCGGCGGCCATCAATCTTTCCCGGACCCCCGACGTCGCCCACCCTTCCACGTCCAATGGTGCAGAGAGAGGTGGGGTCTCTCTGCCCAGCTCGGCCCAAAGAGAGCCAAACTTGGCGCAAAGAGAGCCCAACTTGGCGCAAAGAGACCTTTACGCGGCCCAATGCACGGCCGCACTGCATGGGGTCGCGCGGGGTGCGCTCGCAGCGCCATCTGGTGCGCGCACCCGCAAACTCCGCGCGCCGCAGGCACCCTCTGTTGGCGTTCGGGCCCGTCGCTTTGGGCTCACTTTGGGCCGCCAATCTCGACGTTTTCGTCTCGCCAGCATTGTTTAGGTCACTCAGTCTCGACGAGGTGAGACTGCCCTCGAGAAAAGTTGGAAAAAATTGAGTCCAAAGTGGAAAAGGTCAGCTTGAACCATGATTTTGGTGAAAATTGGGGAAAATTAGGGGAAAGTTGCCCTCAACTGCTGCTCATCGAGACCACATTGGAACAGTTTGACGCCCACATTGAACCGCAACTCGACGGCTGGATATTTATTACACTTTCGTGGTCCTTGAGCAAAGAGAATGACCGCAGCAAGCGGCTACTCAGGCGCCCTTCCTTCTCCCAGTTCTCCCGAACCGCGCGGCTCCCCCTCGCCCCGAGGCGCCTCGAGCGCACTCTCCTCCAGCCGCCAGCCCGCCGCCTCCAGCTGCCCAACGTCAATGCGACACTCCGGCGCCACTTCCGGCCCGCATTCGGCCTCTGGAGCGGCCGGCTGGCTGCGGGCGGGGCTAGCTCGGCGGCCAGTCTGCGAGTGCGACGAGCTCCTCGCGGGACTCGGCCGGCCTTCTCGGCGCGCCCCCAACTCGCGCCGGCCCTCGTCCAGTGTCTGGCCCGAGGACACGCTCTTGGCGCAGGCGGGGGGCCACTGTTGCTCGCCCTCGGGCCGACCCTTAGGCGGGGCCGCAACTGCAACCGGAAGCGGACTGGCGCGGAGGCGCGACGAGAGGCACGAGTGGGCCTGTTGGGGCGCCCGCTGGCACTCGAGCTGGCCGCAAGGCTGCCGCTGGACAGCTCCGGCCGATCCATATGGCTCGCTGTCCGAGTCGCTGGCCGTCGGGCGGCCGGCCCGCGGGCGACAGTCTTCCGGCGGCAGGTGAGCGCCCGGCCAGGCGGGCGGTCCCAGGCGACACGAGTGCGCCCAGTGGCCCGCCTGGCCGGGACGCCGCCAGGCTCGCTGGCTGGCCACCTGCTGCTGCTGATGTCGGGGCTGATTTTCGTGCTGCCGGCCGTGCACTTGCCACCGCCAGTCCTTGGGAGCGGCGCCAGTCCAGTCGGGCGCGCGCCAATCAGCCGCAGCCCACCTGCCTCCGAGGTGGGCGTGGCCACACCCGCAATCGGGCACAGGCGTACGGGCGCGCAGCCAGCAACTGTTGCTGGCGCACCCAAGGTGCGAGCCGACACTCTGGACGTCGGCCGACTCGGCAGCGGGCCGGAAGTTGCCCCAACACGAGCGCGGCTTCCGGTCCGGCCGCTTGGACTGGCCGGCGGGCCTGGGGGGCGGGCCTGGCTCGCGGGTGGGCGGGGCGCGGCGCGAACTGTGCGCAGCGTCGCGCTGGCTGCTTGTGTGCGGGCGGCCACTGTGTTGGGCGGCGGCGGCAGTGGTGGGCTGGCCCAGCTTGGAGAGACGCTCCTCGGCGCGAGTTCTGATTCGCGCCTCGGCGTTTGGGTAGTTCTTGAGCACGTCCCACAGGTCCTGCTTGTTGAGACAGAAGAGGTCCGAGTAGCCCACTGAGCGGACGGAGGCGGTGCGCTTGTTGCCCGCGCTGCCCACATTGAGCACGGAGATCTCGCCAAAATAGGAGCCCGCCCTTAGGGTGGCCACCACGCGCGCCCTCGCCTCCTCGGCCACCACCTCCAGGATGCCTCGGCTGACGATGTACATCTCGTGGCCAACCTCGTCCTTGCGGCACACAAAGTCGCCCGGACTGAAGAGCACCGGCTTGAGGCGCAACACTAGCTCGCACAGGAAACCAGCCTCAGTGTTTTGGAATATGTCCACCCGCTTCAGAGTGTCCAGGTGCACGTGGATGGCAAGCTCGGCCTTCAGTCTGTCTGGCAGACAGGCCACCGAGCGTTCCTCGTCGCTGTTCTGGCGCGAGCTCCACAAGTAGTCGAACCTAATTGGTGGCATTGTTTTGGATTTTTTTGAAATTTTTTAAAAAATTTTCAAATTGTTTGTTTTGGGGAAATTTTGGCCAAATTTCGACCAAATTTGTCAAAATTCGTCCAATTTCGTCCAATTTTTTCCCGTTTTTGCAATTTTCCACCATTTTTCCACAAAAGGGGCGTGTCTGAAAGGTTACTAAGTGAGCTCGTGTTGGAAAACTTTTGGAAAACTTTTGGAAAACAGTGGAATGAGAGATGTAGAATGAATAAGATCCAAATAGATACTGTGTCTATTTGAACTGCCGCTGCACTCACCATCTGATCACCTTGCACTGGAGCTCGTCTGAAACGCGGCGCATCCTCATGAAGGTCTTCACGGCGTCCAGTTTGGCTGTAGAAGTGGCACCAAGCGGCCAAACAAGTGGAAATTTGCGCCCATTTTCACGTGCATTTTGGGGTCGATTTCGAGCAATTTCATCAATTTTGCGTCCAATTTGCGCAGTTGGAGTTTCGGTTCGTGGAAATTTCAGTCGGAAAATTTGGTTTACTTCAGATTAGTTCACTTCAATCGAGCTTAGCTCACTTTGGCTGAGCTCAATCTGGCTTAGCTTGGAGGAATTTGGAGTTTGGTGGCTCGCTCAGTGCGCTCAGCAAGGCGCAGGAAACCAGTGAGGATCAGCGGCCAGCTCGCATGAAAAAGCGAGACTAACTGGCCAGGCCGAGAGAGAAATGGTCGAGCGAGTGGCGAGCTGACAAAGCTCACTCACGAAGTGACCTAAGGGCTACCCAGTTAGCCCTAGTCTTTAGGGGTGCACCTACCTTGAAACTCCTTGCGCGCGGCACTGACATTTGTCACTATGTTCGCCACGTGGCCAAGCACCGAGGCGAACAGGAAGAGGCCCAAAAAGAGCTCCACAATCACATAAAAGTACTCGCCCTTGCTCCTTGGGCGTGGCAGATCGCCCACAGTTGTGAGCGCCTGAGTTAAGGTTCATTTGGGGCTCGCCCATTTGGATTTTGGTTAGTTTTTGGGCTCGCTTTTGTGCTTGCACAATTTCCTTTGCGCATTTTCATTTCCGCAATTTCGTTTCCGCTGGACAGCAAGGCCGAAGGTTGGGCCACGATGGCCAGATACTAGCTCCGTTTGGGCTCTCTGTCTATGGCTCTCTATGGGCGACAAATTGAGGGAAAAGCTGAGGGGCAGGAGAGAAGTGGCGAGACAGAGTGGTGGGCTGGACAAAAGCTTGGCCAAAAGGTCGAGCCAAGAGCAAGAGGAAAAGAAAAAAAGGGAAAGTTTGAGCTAGAGATGGATGGAAATTGGGTTGAATTTGGGCAAAGTTTAGGTGCAAAAAGAGGAACAAAGTTGGCCAGATACTCACCAAGGTCGACCAGTAGAATGCGTGCAGATACTTGCACAGAATATCACCGCACTGATTGCCGTCGATTTTGTACAGACCCTCAATATCGATGATTTCTGTTCGGTTTTTGTTTGCGAGTTGGCAAGACAGATTGTTTCGATTGATCATTTCATATTATTTTTTGCGATGGTTTGCATTTGATTGCATTTGATTGCATTTCGGTTTGCATTTGGCGAAAAATGATTTCGTTTGATTGCGCGTTAGAGTCTAGCTTGGCGTGATATATTCTGCAAAAATCGTGAATAATTCACGATTTTCACAGCATTTTTTCGAATTAATTCCAGAGCTTAGGGTAAGTGCACCAAATGGATGCTCAATGCAGCCATTTGGTGCCATTTGTTGTGGTAAAAAATGGTGTAAAATTTGTGCAAAAAGTAGTGAAGATTGTCATCAAAATGAGAGCTACTTACTTCGCTTGGAAATCATGTGGAACAGGCAGGCGTTCCAGTGGAATATCACCAGAATGTAATGGACCAGAGTGAAGGTTCGGTAGACATTTGGGTAGTTTGTGTGCCTCTCCGTGCGGTCAGTATAGGACCAGAACTTGTAGATCTTGACGAGCCGGGGAAAGCGCAGGATTGAGTTGAAGCTGAAGGAGAGGTAAAGGATGTCCAGGGGCAGGAGACAGAAGCAGTCCAGGTAGAAGCGGGTGCACTCGCGGTAATGGTGGCCGATCTTGCCAATGTTTCGCTGCAGGACGCCCTCCTCCAAGTAGCCCGTTCGCATGTTCACCAGCACGTCCACCAGATAGATCAGGTCGGCCGCGTAGTCCAAGGCGAACCAGAAGGCCACCGAGCTGAGCTCAATCTCCTGGAAGGAGAACCTGTAGGAAATGGCCCAAAAGTTGTACAGGAAGGCCAGACTGACCACCATGGACCAGTGCTGGTAGAGCTGGCCCGCCGGGTCAAGCACGAACTGTCTGCGGCTCTCCTGCGGGCCGGAAGTGGCGCCCTGCAGCTCGAGCTTGTCGCCGGCGTCCAGGGCGGCAGACTGGGGCGAGCCATTCAGCCGGCCGTCTTGCCACTTGGGCCTGCTTCTGTGCGGCACTTGCTCGCGCGATCTAGCCGCTGCTTCCGGCTGGAGGTGGGGCCTCCTCTTGAGAGAGTCTTGCGCGCTTGATGCCCACTGCTCGCCCTTGAGCAGCAGCCGCGGGCCGCCTGTTGCCCCCGGCGGCCACTCGTCACCTTGCGGCTCGCTCGCCAGCTCGCTCAACGCCGAGCCCGCGCCGGAAGTGGCGCCAGAGGCCGAGCTCGAGCAGGACGCCGAGCTCGACCGGCCGGCCCCGCGGCCAGCCGCTCGCTGATTGGGCCCGCCCACCGCGCCGCTCACTCACCTCTGCGCTCTCGCTCGTCTGGCTGTGTGGCTCTCGCTCGCTCGCCTCTGGTGCTCAGGCCGCTCTCTGATTGGCCGCTCACAGCTCGCCGCCTCGCTCGCGCCGCCTCGACGACAACTGGACCTTGGGGCCGGCGGGCAACAAGACGCCCTGAAAGACGCCCTGAGGTCTGGCGCGCGCGAGCCGCTCCTTAGGGCGCGCTCTGCAGCACGGCCATGCAGTGTGCGCTGTGCGCTATGCACTGTGCACTGTGCACTATCAGTGAAAAGTATGGTTACAAATTTCCGTGCAGCACTACGCAAAACTGTAACCGTATTCTTTAAGCCCATTGTGCGACCGCCGCACCTAAGGGCGCGCTGCTTTCCAGGCGCCTGCGCCCTCGAGTCTTGCCACAAACTTGTGGCCGCCCTCAGGCCGGCCCGCAGCCCCGCGAGTCGACCGCAGCGGCCGATTTGGGGGCGACACTTGAAACAAGGCGCAAATGGGCGCCCTTTAATCGACTTCCATTGTCGCCCAGCAGTCACAGTTGTGCGCCCCACTAAGACCACTAAGACTCCAGCGAGACTCTCTGGGCAGCCTGGGGGGCCCAGTTGGCGAGCTTTCGAGTCGTCGAATGGGCCCTTAAAGGGCCACTCAAAAAGGGCCTCGGCGCGCACAACTAGACGCTCGCTCGAGCGGTCCAAAGAGCCTCTGGCAGCGGCCCAAAGTGGAGCTAATGGCCGGCGCTGAAGATTAGCAGTTTGGCCAATTTTTTCCCTTTGGGGGCCCGACAACAGTCGTCAGTCGACAGTCGACAGTCGTCGGCCGGATTGGGCCAACGGTTTGCGTTGCCAATTGTCTGCGGGGGCGTCTGAGCTTAGGGTGGGCGAGCTTGCCAGTGGCGCCCTGCAAACTGCAAACTGCGCCCCTCGAGCCGCCAGCTGGCAGGCTATGCACTGGCGCCACTTGCGCGCGAGCCGCGCCTTAGGTGTCGAGGGGGGCCACTCAGATTATTGCAGCGGCAAGAGTTGGAGACACGCCAGCGACTGTGTCTGGCTGCCTGGCGCACGTTTGCCCGTTTTTTGTTCCACTCACTTCGAACTTCGAACTTGGAGCTCCTTCCAGCTCCACTTTGCGCCTCCTCCACTTTCGGCTCCAGTTCCGGCCCGATTTTTTCCCCGAATTCGCATTCGAGCTCCAGTTTTGCCTTGAGAGTTCCACTTCGACTCGACTGGACCAAGTTCGAGGCTGGAATTCGAACTCGAGCTCGAACTGGAGGCAGAAGTGGAAGCAGAAGTGGAAGAGCAAGTCGAGGAGGAGCCCCAGTTGCGCGCATGAAACCTAATTGAATGCAACTCCTCCTCTTTGGCCAACAAACCAAACACTTGACATGAACACACG
>Ga0268247_10000139_pt1 | contig 24364 bp, 22 predicted proteins | sample AgamicOrMae_FD_200245 | JGI IMG/M metagenome (GOLD analysis project Ga0268247, IMG submission 200245) | Agave microbial communities from Guanajuato, Mexico - Or.Ma.e (v2) (version 2) | ecosystem: Host-associated > Plants > Phyllosphere > Phylloplane/Leaf | place: Guanajuato, Mexico | collected...
ACGCGCAGAGACTGGAGAAAATTGTTTGCCTGCCAGCGCGTTTAAGTGTGTGCTCCGTGTTCCGTTTTCCAAATGTTCACCACTGCGCGCGCAGCATGACTGTGTACCTTAATTTTTGCCGAAGTGCACCATTTAAACACCTTTTTTTCCGTCCAAATCAAAAAACCTGGATTTCTAATATATATATTCGTGTTCGGCAGAGTGAGCTGAGTTCATACATGTATGAAAGAAGTAAAAACTCGCGTCATACCTGACGCACTCTCCTTGTGAGCAGAGAGAAGAAGAAGCCCAGAAAGAGAGAAGCAAGCAGGCGTGGAAAAATGGTAACGAGCAGAGAGAGACTTGGAGCGGCAAAAGAGGAAGCAAAAGAAGAGGGAGCACAATCTGTTTCCTCTGTTTGTGTTCTGGCAGCCTGCACACTGGCTGCACTCTGCAGTTTCTCCTAGTCTCTGCTGCTCGCTCCTCTGCCGTGGGACAGTCTCTGCTCAAGTCCACGCAAGTGGCCCTCACCTTGAGCCTCTTTCCTCTCTGGTCTGCAAACTTCCGGCGGCAATTGGGAAGCCCAATCGAGCGCACTGGTAGGCCTTGGGCGAGCTCGCCCAATGTATCGGCGCTTAGCCCCGAGGCTCAGCTCTGGCTGTCCATCAACAGGTAGAGGAGGAAGGCGGCTGGATGGAAACTCTGGGGCGCCAGTGGAGCTTTGCCGCGGCTCGTTTGAGTGGCGCGTCGGCCGGTTGGCGTCGGGCAGACAGTCGAGGCCTTGGGCCAGGTCAGAGGGTCGACAGCGAGCAGACAGACGGCGAGCAAACAAGGAGGACAGAATGGTGGATCAATTTGTGGGCCGCCCAATTTGAGCTTCTGATCGAAGCCAATTGGGCAGCCATCCAGTTCCGGTCACGTTTTGGTTTTGGTGGCCATTCTCTGCGTGTGTCTGGCGAGCGGAACAGGAGCAGAGTTGGGCGCTCATTAGTGGTGGGCGCCCTTGTGTCAACTGTAAGGGTGTGTCTGCTGTGGTCTAGCAGAAGTGCGCGCTTTCCGCAGAAGTGGAGGCGGCATTGTGGGCGAAAGGTGGGCGTTGTTTGTCTTTTATTTGCAATTTATCAATAGGTCACGGCGAGAAGCCGGCCCAATTTGGCCACTCTCTTGGGGGCTCAAAAGTTTCCAATGAGGCGAAGTGTCGCAGGGCCCAACTTGCTGCTTGAATGGGGCCTTCTGGGCGGACTACAGTCTGCGGCCCAATTCAGTCGAGGACAATGAGCGCTGGAGGAGAGCTGGCCGGAAGTGGGGCAGCTGTGCCGTTTGGAGGACGTCCTTTCAAGGCGCCTGCAGGCAGCCCGAGCGGCTCACACTGGGAGAGCTTACCGCTTAGGAGCCGCGACAACTCCTAAGCTGTTGGGAAATCCGTCGAGATTTCCCCTTTCTGCTCGTGCTGGACAGTTGGCCGAAAAAGCGGCCTGGCCACATGGTTGCATGGAAGCCGCCCAGTTGCATGAGTGGCCAGTCGTCCAGCGCGGCTTACTGCTTTGCAGCGCTGGCAACTAGCCCACTGGCAACTGGCCCGCCGGAAAGCCGAGTGGCGCCTCGTGACTGTGGACTGCTGGCGCCCATTCGAGCGAGGGGGCGCCGAAATTGGCCCCTAGGCACCTGGGCACCTAGGCACACATTGATCATCGAGCTGGAGCCAGAGAGAGAGGCTGGAGGGGAGGCAGAGGAGGCTGAGGACGCGCCTCTCAGCGCGGCAGAGTATGTGCGGCTGAGAGGCAGCCGCACACGGTGGCTCGTGCGCGCAAACTGGCCAGCCAGTTTGGAACAAATTCGGCCTCTCTCGAGCGCGCCTCTGGAAATGGCTCCAGTTTAACGACAGCAATCCATCTAGCTGGCAGCATATTGTGGAAAAATATTGCCAAGCTAGTTGAGAGTGGCGCAGGAGAGCGGCCAGCCGAGCGGAGAGGCTTGCGGCCGGGACGGCCTTGGGCGGGTCGCGGCTGAGGGCGCGCGCGGGCGGGACAAGTGGCGCTCGAGTTGAGAGCAGGCTGTAAACTTGGATATATTATATATATTCTATATATATACAGGCGAAGGCAAAGGCTCAGGAGCGTCTCGCGCTTGGAGACAGACGGGCGGCCAGAGTGGAGAGGCGGCTTGCTGTGTGCAGCTGTGTGGACTGGGGCCGCTCTGTGGCGTGGCTTTTCACTCGTCTGGCAGAGGCGGGCGGCGGCGCAGAGCTTGGGCCCAAGACTTGGGCAAGGCATTCTCCCAGTGGCATGGGAGAATGAAAGCCGAGAAGACGTAAATCTAATATTGAAAAGGGTTGAGGTGGGCGGCGGAAGAGGCGCCGGGCCCAAAGTGGAGAGGTGGGAGGCGGCGGCGCTTAGGTGCTGGGGCGCGACAGGCAGTCTGCGGCTTTTTGTGTGCAGTTCTGCACTGCTGCTGCAGTGGAGCGCGCACTTGGGCCTGCCAGAGACTGTGTGCGGGGCCGGCCGGCTTACAGGCAGACGCGCGTGGAGCCGCGCGGCCGCCGCACAGCCACCGGCCCTAGTCTGCGGCGCCCACTCGCGAGCCGCCCGCGAACACTGTCTCCAGGGAGAGGGCCCCTGGCGGCCCGGCGCCCGTTCGATCCGGTTGGCCGGCGGCTCGAGGCGGCGGCCATACGCGTGTGTCGGCGGGCGCGCAGATTAGGCGCCGGCCCATAACGGTCTGTCGTCGGCCGGGCGGCTGGCGAGCGAGCGGCTGGCAAGCGAGCGAGCCAGCGAACAGGCGCCCGCACTGGTGGGCGCGCAGGCAGAGTGGCCGGCATGGATCTGGCGGCCTGTGGTGGCGTGTTTCGCGGCTTCCAAGGCCCCAAGGCGAGCGAGCCAGTGGCTAGTAGCTGGTGGCTAGTGTCTGCATGCACGCTCGGCGCCACACGCAGTCCCAGTTGGCCGGCCGGAAGTCCCGCGGGCGAGAGGCACTAATCATGCTCGCAGTGGGTGTGTGTTTCGGTCAGCTGGGCGCCCAGTTGGACGGCCGGGCGGCCAGACAGCTGGACGGGGCCGCCCAGGGGCAGCAATTTTTCCGCCCAGCCTAATGGATCATTGATGGGCGACGACAAACGGCTGGTGGCGCCGCTCGCTCGCCGTGTGGTGGGGCCACCAACACGAAACAGAGAGAGAGAGAGACGGTGGCGCTTAGGTGCTAGTTGGCGCGCACACACACTGGAGCCTGCGGGAAGGTGAGCTCGCGGCCGGCCGCAGCGACACAATCAATCGATCTCGCCGACAGTCTGCCGCCGGCCGAGACCGAGACAGTCTCGCGGCCAGACTGGCGTGCCTTCCGGCTCTGTTGCGGCGAGGCGCCAACTGGCACTTGCGGCGCCCACCCACCTCTCTGGCCGGCGACCAAGTGGCCCCGCTTCAAGATGGATTGACTCGCGCCGGCTCAAAGGGGCCCACTGGCAGCGTCTGGCCGACCAGCAGAGGACTTCTTCCGGCAGCGACTAGGCGCCGACTCTTGGCCCTTTGGGGCGCAATTAATCACCAATTTGCGCGCAAGGAGGCGCGCCGGAAGCGGGCGAGACTGAGGCGCCCAAGACGAGCTCAAGTCGCGCTGAAGACGCGCTCAAGACTAGCTCAAGATGAGCTCAAGACGAGCCTCAAAGTGGACTCGAGCTCGGGAAGGGCGACGATTGGGCACGCAACTTGGCACTTGGATCAATGGGCAAGAGTTGGGGGCAAATATTTTCCCAATTTGAGCCACTTTTAGGGCCACTTTGCGGGGCCTAAAAGTGGCCGGAAACTGGTGGAAAATGGGCCCCAAATGCCCGCAAAGAGCCACTCACCTGAACTGTCTTTTTCCTCCTCCAACTTTCCAAACTGGTTCGCGTTCGTGTTTGTGTGCGCCCGCTTGAGTGTGCGTGCGTCTGTCTGTCTGTCTGTCTGTCTGCTTGTTTGTTTGTTTGTTTGTCTGGCTGCGAAGGTTGCTTCTCGAGTAGCTTGGCGCTTGATGCGAGCAATAACTGTTTGTCTTTCTGGGCCGGCTGCTCTCAGCCTGTTCAGCCGCTCTGTGTGTGGCCCCTCTCTGTGTGCAGCCCAATTGTGTCGCCTCGTGTCGAGTTGGCTCAAGCGAGCGTCGCTTGAGGGAAGCTGCGGCGCTCGCTTGCCGCCACCTGGCGAGCTAGTCTCTGGCGAGCTAGTCTCAAGCGAGGGCGCCCCGAAGCTTAGGGCTGCCGGCCTAAAATGGAACTGAAAACGGGCGCCCAGGCAACACTGTTGCCACCGCTCTCTCTCTGTCTCTCTCTCTGTCTGCTTGCGCCAGTTTCCGCCGCCAAGCCGAGCTTCAAATTCAATTTCATCCAACGGCCGCTCGATGGCCCAAGTCGCCCCCTCCAGCTTAGCCGCACCCAAAGGCTTGCCTGCAGGTTGGCGGCGCTTCCGTTTCCGGTTGGCCCTTGTTTTCGTTTGCTTGTTTTTCTCTCTCGCTCTCTATTTCTCTGTAATTGGTGTGCTCTTTTTGTCGCTTTGCAGACTGTTGTTGTTTTTGTTTAGCTCTTTCTGTTAGTTTTCCTCTTTTGGCTTCGTTTTGACGTGCAAAATTCTCTCCTTTTTCTTTTTCTCTCTCTCGATGTGATTTCCTTGTTGTGTTTGTCGTCGTCTATTTTTGGTCGCTTGTCCTTCGGCGGCAAAATCGTGGAATTGGGCCCACAAATTGGGCCAGTTTTGCACCTTTTGGCCGCTTTTTGACGCAGATCAAAGGGGAATTGTGCGCCAACTGGGCGGCGAAGTGGCCCCAAGTCGCCGGAGACTGTGTCTGGCCGCTCGCTTGGGTGCCAGCAACAATTTGGGCCCGCCGGCGCGCTGTCTTGAGGAGGAGGAGGAGCAGTGGGGCGCTGTGAGTTGGCCACTGGAGAGTGTGTGCGGCTGCTGCGCACTGCTGCACTTGGGGGCGAGTTGCGCGAGTGTGACGCGCGCGCCGCTCACTGTCACAATTGGGCCGCCCAATGAAGTGGCCCCGCGCACACAGTTGCCGCCGAGTGGCCGCCCGGCGCTACTGCACCACTGGCGCCCATTAGTGTGGGCGAGCTAGTTGGCTCGATGGTTGGCTGGCGAGCTTGTTGGCTCGATGGTTGGCTGGCGAGCTAGTTGCTGGGCTTGTTGGCGAGACAGCAGACGGGCGCATAATGCAATTGTTTGCAATATTGATTCTCGGGAATGGGGGCGCGCGAGCACTGCGCAATCGCGGCCCCAAAAGCGCGTGTTTCGGCGGCTGTTTGGGAACAAAGTTGCTGCGGTCGCGAGCTTAGGGCCGACGAGCTGCGGCCGGCCAGCTGGAGGAGGCGCCTGCGCAGCCTGGCCTGTGGCAATCCCGGGGGCGAGCGGCCCACTGGCGGCCGCAGACGAGCGTCGGCCGGCGAGACACACTGCCTCTGGGCGGCCGGCGAGACTCAGTCTGCTGGGGCACTGTTGAACGTGTCGCGCTCGGACACTTGGCCGCCATGCAAAGCGCGAGAGTTGCGCGTCAAGCTCGCGCAGCTTGCGTCTGGCAGCCCATTAGCATGCCAAAGAGGCTTGAGAAGAAGGCGGCCCGGAAGCGAGTAATTTGGCGGCGGCGCTTTTTGCGCGCCGTGGAAAAAGTGATGCGGCTGCTGAGGCGCCTCACTGTGCTCAGTGTGCTCAGTGTGCTCAGTGTGCGCTCACAGTGCAGTGCAGTAGTCTGCTCAGCGCAGAGTGCGCGCAGTGACTGCCTAGCACTGACTGCCTGCGACTGCTTGTGAGCGCCGGCTGAGTGTTCGAGTTTCAGTTTGAGTGCACAGAATGCACTCAAACTGCGCGAGCTGCGGGCGCACCTTAGCCTGCGGACTGAGCGCACTGAACTCACTGAGCACACTGAACGCTGAGCACAGTGAGCGCACTCGCCTCAAAGGCGCTAATGAGCATTTAAGTTGTATTGTAGAGTGCACCTGCACGTAATGGACTGGCCGCCCGGCCAGCTCGGCGGCTCTGCCTGCGCGTTCAGACAGCCACCGAGCTGTCTCGGCGGGCGACGAGCAGCTCCAGAAGCTCCAGCTCTCTAGGAGCCACTCGCGAACGCCACTCTTCCGGCGCACAATTATCGGCACCCAAATTGAATGCGCCGCCCAGACGACAGTCGAGGGCCCCCAACTCGAACTGCTCGCAACTGCTCGGCCGACATTAGACAGCCACTGAGACAGGTGGCTCCAGAGGGGCCGCTTTGTGGATGTGCTTCGAGGAGGCGCTTTGAGGGGCGTCCAAAGTAGTCGGACTGCGCGCCAGTGCGGCGGAAGTGGAGCCGCCATGAGCTCATTTGACTTGCTGGCGCGCACCCTAAGCTGCGGCTCTCTGTGGGCGCCCACACGCGACGGAAGCTCCTCAGTGGCTGGCGGCAAAGTGGCAGCAGCCAGCGCGAATGCTCGCCACTTCCTGCCGAACTGCAGACTCTCCCAGCGGCCAACTAGCGTCCGCAACTCGCCCCAACTTCTCCCAGCTTCTCTCGCAGCCCCGATGGAGTTTATAATTTTCCACTTCCGCCCACTTCCGGCCGCCACTGTCCAATCTTGCGGCCTGGATCTGAGCTTGGCGGCTTGCTAGCGAGTGTGGCTTGCCGGCGAGTGTGGCTAACCATTTCTGGGCGACTTCGCCTCCTGGAGAGTCCCATTTGAGCCTGCGAAGAAGGTCTGCGAGTGGGTGGAGACTGTGTGCGGCCTAATGACGCGCAGACTGGACCCTTAATGTCGCCGCTTGTCCAGCCGGCCGGACGTCTTGGGGGCGCGCGCGCGTGTGTGCCTGAGCTTGTCTGTGAGCGAGTAAGTTCGCGAGCGGCCGAGACAATTGGACAGCGCCGAGCTGGCGGCGAACAAGCGGCGCTATTTTGAGGAAAAAATTCGCCCCAACGGACAACTGCTGCCCGTTTCGTGTTCATTTAGGGCCGCCCTTTGGGCCTTGGAGTGTGAGCGGCGCCAAGGCGGAAACACACACAACTGGAGCTAGAGGCCAGCCAGAGACAGTCTACGACGACGAACAGTCTGTTCGTGCGCAACTGGCGCCCCTCAAGCCGCCCCCTCGACGACTGTCTCCGCTGGGCTTCAACTGAAGGCGAAGGCTGTCAAGCTTGCAGAGCTCGAGAGAAGCTCGGCCGGCCAGCTCGCAAGGCCAGCAGAGCTCTGCCATTGGGGGGCCATAATGAGCGCCCGAGAGCTGGCAAGGAGTTTGTTTTATTGAAACAAAATTACTGAAATTTCGCCCAAGATGATGAGGCCGCCCCGCACAGCTAAGCTCTGGGGCGTGGCGCGCGCCTCCGTCAAGCAGCCGCGCAAACAATGGGCCCAAAAGGAGAGGGCAAAGCAAAAGGAGCTCGCACGCAACTCGCCCTCTTCCGAGCTCCTTTCGGACTGCTTTTGGGCTCCTTTTGGACTGTCTTTGGGGCCCAAATCTTCATTAAATTCCGCTCGGCTTGTCGCGAGCTCGCCCATTGTCTTCCGGCGCCAGCGAGCGAGCAGCCAGCGAGCGAGCGCCGCAGACATCCTGCGGGAAGGGCGCGCGTGTCTCAGCCGTCTGGGCGGCGCTCTTCTGCTCGGCGGCGCAAACTCGGCCCCACTTGTTTGCATTGGCCGGCCGCACGACTCTCTTAAGGTCTCCTAAGGTCTCTCAAGACACCAGTTTGGCCAGCCTGTGGCAAGCTAGAGTGCGGCAAGCTAGATTCTGGCAAGCTAGAGTGTGGCTACCGAAGACTGTGGCAAGCGAGCTCCTTCAGCCGCTCCCGCTCGGCCACTCCTCTGGCTGCTCTTCCGGATTCTGGCCCATAAATTGGCCCCTCGGCCCCCTGGGCTTGTCTCTGGCTGGCACGCGAGCCAAATGGGAACCAGCCCACTTTTTGGCCCCTCAAGGCCGGCCGGCTGGCTGCCTGTCAGGCCGGCAGTTAGCAGAAGATCTCTGGAGCGCGAGAGAGACAGAGACTGGGACTGGGACGAGTCTCTGTCCTAGTCTCTGGCACGAGACACAGTTACTGTCTCTGTGCTAGTCTCTAGTGCACGAGACACAGTTTGCAAGAGCACGACAGTCTCCAGGCGCACGACTCAGCCAACAGCCGCTCCTAATGTCTGATAAGGCGGCCTCGCGCGGCCGGCTCATCATCAGATTGCGTCCAGCAGCGCCACCGTCAAGGCAGACGAACGGGGACTGGGCCAGGAGATGGGGGCGACAAGTGGGGCTGGAGAGAAGTCCAAATGAGCGGCTGCAGGTCATGCGCGCGGGCTGCACGCCGGCCGCTCGACAAGCGCGGCCAATTGGGCTCCACGAGAGCCAGATTGTGGCCCACAGCTAAGCTTCCGGCGGCCCAGCGAGCTGCTCGCGTGTTGGGCTGCGTGCCGAGCGCGCGTGTCGCCGAGGCTCGTCTGCGGCGCCAATTAGCACGCGCCGCGCGGGCCGCCAAACGGGCCCAGCAGCTTGGCCTCCAGTCGACGAGCAGTCGACCGCCACAGACTGGCCTCGGCCGCCTTGCAGAGCCCGGGCAGAGCTCGCCCAGAGACACACAAAGCACGGTGGACAGTCTGCGAGAGGGCAGCCTCCGAGCAGGTCCAGCCGGAAGGCCAGTTCGCCGGAAGCGGAAACACGTGCCGAGTTATGGGCCAAGATGGGCGCGTGCGTGCGGCTTGCAACGCTGCGTGTTGCCTGAGACTAGGGCTGGAGCTTGGCAGGGGCGCCGTGCGGGCGAGCTGGCGGCAAACTCAATTAGATGCACCTGGTGACTTTTAAACTAGCGCCAGAGACTGTCTCTGTGGGCCTTTGGGGGCGACGAGTTGCTAGTTGCCGGGCGGAAGAGCCGCCCGGCGAGAGGAAGTGGCTTACTAGAGGGCGCAAAAAGGTAAGCTTGGGGATAATAAGGCGCTGATAAAGAGGAAAACAATGACAAAAGAGTGGCGGCAAAGAAAACAGTGAGCAAAATAATAACTAAAACATAACTCAGCTCAGCTCAGCTCAACTCGACTCGGCACCCAAACAACCTTTCCTCTACCACTAATGTCTACCACTGTCCAAACTAGTGTCGAAAACTTCTGGCAAAACTGCAGCCAAAACTTCAGGCGAAACTTCAGCCAAAATTGCGGCCAAAACTTCAGGCAAAATTCGCTCCTTTCGGCCACTTCCGGCCGGCCAAAAAGCCGCTCATTTATGGCCGGCGAGCTTGTTATCTGCAGCCAGTCGGCGGCGAGTTATTGGTGGGCAAGTTTGGGTTTGCTGTTGAGCGAGGCAGCGGCAATAATTTGAGCCAAATTATTGCCGCCGAGCGCAAACTGTTTTTTCCTCCCGAACGAAATGGAATGAAAAAAACAAACAAACTCTCCAGGTGCTGCTGGCGAGTGGCCCAAAGGAGCGAGGCGAGTTGCAGCTTGCGGACTGCAGCCGGCCCTTAGGTGGCGCCCCATTTGCGGCACGTCGCCCGCCGCAGTAGTTTGCCACCGGCGCTTCATCGGAAACGGGCACTTGTCGCCCCCTCGTGGCGCCTAACAAGTGCGCGCCATGAACTTGGCAAAACGCCCACTAATTGCCAATTAGTGGTGGCCGCTGCATTCCGAAAAGTGCCCATCGAGCAGCAGTCTCTCTCTCTTTCAGACCAGCTCGCTCAGAAATGGGTCCAATTTTGGTCCATTTGTTTGTGATCTTTGGCTGCCAATTTGGCCGGCCCTTTGCTTGGAACTAGCCTCGCGCGGCCGGAAGCATCGGGGGCGCCATTTAACTGGCCGCTTGGGCTTGTGGGCGCAAAAAGTGGCGCCCCATTTCGCAACGCCACAAGTCCCCAAAGCTCAAGGTGGGCCGGCTGCTTATCTGCGGCGAGCAGCTGCCAGTTGGGCTCCCATTTGGCGGCCATGCAAGTCCACTGATTGTCCATCATCCGCCATTGAGCAAGCTGCTCTGAGCCAGCGAGCAGAAGAGGCGCCTCGACTCAAGTGCGCAAAAGCACACAGATGCATGCACTTGCACTTGGAGGCCGCCCGTGCGCCCCTATGCGCCATCTGCGAACTGCAGTCAGTCTGCGGCTCTGTGCAGTCCTTTGCGCGCTCAGACTGCAGCTGGAAGGGCGCAGAGTGGAGCGTACTTGACTGGATGCAGTGAGTGGGTGTGCTGCTGCCGCCGCCGAGTGAGTATTATTAATGGCCGGCGGAGTGCGAGCTTTGTTGACGGCCGTTTGTGTGTGTGTTGAGGCTCATTTTGTTGGCCGCCCAGCAGCAGCAGCTCGTGCAATCGAGAGTGAGCAGAGAGGAGAAGTATAGACACTCTTGGGCGGCCAGTGAGCGGGTGGATTTCTGAGCAGAGAGAAGAGGAAGCCCAGAAAGAGAGAAGCAAGCAGGCGTGGAAAAATGGTAACGAGCAGAGAGAGACTTGGAGAAGCAAAAGAGGAAGCAAAAGGAGGAGCACAATCTGTTTCCTTTGTTTGTGTTCTGGCAGCCTGCACACTGGCTGCACTCTGCAGTTTCTCCTAGTCTCTGCTGCTCGCTCCTCTGCCGTGGGACAGTCTCTGCTCAAGTCCGCCCAAGTGGCCCTCACCTTGAGCCTCTTTCCTCTCTGGTCTGCAAACTTCCGGCGGCCAGTGGGAAGCCCAAATTGAAGCGGCGAGCTTGGCGCCGGGAGCTAGTGGAGCGCAAGTGGCGAGAAAAAGAGCGGCCAAAGAGACGTTTTGGCTCGCCCTTCGTGAGCGTCTCACTTTGGCTCGCCGGCCGCCTCGTGCACAATCACCGCCTGATTGGGGAGCCCAATCGAGCGCGTGACTGGATAACCTTGGGGCTGCTGCTCGTCCGCCGCTCGTTTGCTGCTTGTTGGCCGCCAGTTTGCGCCCAAACTGGCCACTCATCAACAGGTAGCAGTTGTAGGTGTGTGCAGCGGCTGGCAGTGTGTAATTGCGCGACTAACAGTTCCAGACGAGCGAGCAGCCGGCCGAGACAGGCTCGAGTGTGGCCGAGGAGCGTCTCTGGCCGGTTAGCTGGCCAAAATAAGGGACACTCTTCCATGTGTCTGGCTTCCGTCTGGGCTGCTCTGCGAGGCGCTCCAGTCGAGCGGCGGAAATGACGCCGCCAGGCAGCACGTTGCGAGGCCACAGGCAGAGCAAACAGGAGCCCTAAGGTGTCCTGTTTGGTATCAATTCAAGTCTGGCGGATGTGAACCTTTGATCACGTTTCGACAGCGCCCAGTTTTGTTGCCATTTTTGTCGCTCGCTCCTTCATTAGCGGGCCCGTTCAGGGTCAAAAGAGGCAGCCGGCCATTAGGCGTCAGCTTTCGTGCCAGCTCCAACTGGCCGGAAGACTAGCCCTCTTCCAGAGGAAGCCCCAAAGGCTCGTCCTCGTCTCGCTGCTGACATGGCGTGTCAGCCAGTCCAGTTTGGAGCAAATGAGCAACGCGCTTGATTGGGGCAACTTTTCGCCCCAATCAGATGAAGTGGGGCGAAAAATTGGTGTCAATTTGCACGTCGCTCGTCTCGCTGGGAGCTCGTGGTGCCCTCCGGCCCTAAGGGCAATTTGCACGCGCTCGCCACCCGGCCAGACACGCGCCACTTCCGGCCTGTGGTTGGGCCCTTTTCTGCGCCCACGTGAGCTTGACGGCGCGAGCTTAGCTCTGGCGAGGCGGCCTGGAGCTGGGCTGAGAGTGTGTCGCGCTGGAGCCTTTGGGCTGGAGGCTAAAATTGGCGTGGGGGGAGAATTTTGATGAATTCGGATGAATTCTGCTGAACTCTGTTGAACTTGGTCGCCCTGAGCTGCACTCTCTCTCTCTCTCTCAGAGACACTCTCTGGCTCGAGCGACTGGCAAGCTCCGATTCGAGTCCAGCCCGAAAAGAGAAGCTCAGCCAGCGGCCAAGCTCGACTGGGTGGCGAAATATCATTAAACAAATGGCCAGCGCCGGCCGAGTGCAAAATGTGTCGCCCGATTTGTGTGTCTGCGTGAAAGAGGCCCCATTTGTGCTCGTGTGCGGCGCTTTGCCAGCAAGGCGCACCTACACTTTGCACCAGCGCCAAATGATTCCCAAGCCGCCGGGCTTTGCTTCCGGCGGAAGAGCAGGGAAATCGGATTAAGCAATGGATGGAAAGCGGCGCGCGCAAAGCAAAACAAAGGCCGCCCACTCTGGCCGCTTGGGACTCAGTGGCGCATGTGTGCCCGCTGTTCACCATTGTCTGCGGTGGGCGAGCTAGCTGGCAAGCTAGCTCGCTGGCAAGCTGGCTGGCTGGCTGGCAATCCAGTGGGCGAGCTAGCTTGCCAGTGGCGGCCTTGTGGGCGCGCCCCAACGACCAAGCACCAAGGCCGAAGGGGCGGCCCTTAGGAGCCGCCATTAGGCCACTGACGCGCGCCAGTTTCCCATTGAGCCCCCTCAGAGTCTAGAGCTCAGAGTAGGGCTGCATAAAATTGAAAAGGCACAATGATGCCAGATTGTCGCCCAGCTCACTTGGCGAGCTCGCCCAAAGGCGCGAAAGGTGACAAGCTGTTGTTGTTGTTTTTCTTTTTTCCCTCCTTGTTGCTGCTGTTCCTCCGCTGCGATTTGGTCGCCCCACACACAGTCTCTCTCTCTGGCGGCCGCCGCTTAGCTTGGCCGCGCCCGCCGAGCTCGCCCATCGAGCGAGACGCGCGAGCTGCAGCCAAGCGCCGGCAGACAAATGTGCCAAGTGTCTAGTGGAGCATCTTATTTGTCGCCCTTCGAGGCGCCTCGCCGGCCGCCTGTCATTTGCTTGAGCGCTCACCAGCCGCCCCCAAAGGGCGCCCAAAGGAGGCCCACTGGGGCCGCTGCTGCACTTCGAGTTGCTGCAGTTCGAGTGAGCGGCACGGCCGGCGCTTAGCTCGCGTCTGCGGATTGGCAGCCGAACTGGCGCCAGCCCTAAGGTCGCGCCACCTCGCCCAGAACTGAGCCCGGCGACTGGCTTAGGAGGCGCCCTCTGCAAAGCTTCGGCGGGCGTCTTGCTGCTGCTTGTCGTGCGCCCAAGCGAGACAAACAACCAACAGAGACCACCAGTTATTGTTGTCGCCAAATGGGGTTCCACAAAGCGGCCAGACAGACACAAAGACAGACAACGCAGAACAGCTCGCCAGCAAGGCCCGAGAAATCATTTAATAAGCATCATTTGGAATTTGCCGCATTAACTTGTCAGCGAGCGCCCAAAAGCGCGTCCAAATTTGCACAAACTTTCGGCCAAACTCTCGCGTTTGGCCCAAAGCGTATCCAAAATGCGACGAAAACGTATCCAAAATGTGCCCAAAATGTATCCAAAATGCGCCCAAAAGAGTCCCAAAATGCGACCGAAACGAAACTCGAGACAGAAACTGGGCCCATTTGGATGCAAAATTGCAAACTGGCGCCTGATGCAAACCAGGTGCCCCCACAAGACACTGTCTGGCAAGACTCTGGTCGATCTTGCCGCCAGTTTGAGGCCACACTCTGGGGCTGTGCACTCGCCGCTGAACTGCCACGAGCTGCCGCCAGAGACACTCTGCAGCCGGCCGGCTGATTAACCCAATTTCGGTCCGCCGCCCATTGTGTTCCGGCCACACAGACACAGACACAGACTGGGCCCACTCTCGAACATCGGACAAAGTGCCCACAGAGCCGGCAAAACTTCCGCCGCCGGAACTGGACACTGGCCGAGCTCGCTTCCTGCGCGGCCTCTCGGCTCATTATGAGCCCGACCATTAGCTCATTAGCTGGCGGGGGCGCCGGCCGGCCAGCTCCTCGCGCAGAGTGCAACTTGTGGCCAGCTCCTCGCCGGGGACAGTCTTGCGCGCCCCCGACGAATCGGCCGAGTTCCGGCCCACTTCCGCTGGCCGAAATTGTCCCCCAACTGCTCGGCGCTCGCAACCGACTGCTCGGCGCTTGGCGAGTGCCCCCCGAAAGCAAACTGCTCACTCCTGATTGGAAAAGCCCCCAACTTCCACCCGGGCGGCCCACTTGATTGATTTGCACCCACTGGGCCAACCCCAAGTGGGCCACCCAGCTTACCATTTCAACTGGGAGACTGTGCCAGAGGTCGGCCGTCGGGGCTTGGCTCTGGTTGGACTGGGAGGGGCGACGGTTGGAGGCAGAGGCAGAGGGGGGGGGCCCTCTGCCGATTGGTGAAAAGTTAACGAGCGAGTGGGCCGAAAATTAAGGTGCAAAAGGGGTGAAAACAATAGCAATCAACTTGATTAATTCCGCCGAAGTGTGCTCCTGGCCAGGCGGAGGGGCCACCAGTTGGAGGGCGAGCTTGGCAGCCGGCTTGCTGGGTCTCGCGAGGGACACTAAGGGCGCCCCAGTGGCAGAGTACACGCTCAGTGCACGCCCAATGCACACAGTGCACACACTGCGTCAAAAATAGGGTTACATTTGTGCGCAGTACCGTACGGAAATTTATCACCGTACTTTTGACGCATGGTGCACACATTGGGCGCAGCTGGCAGCGCGCGGCATTCAGATATTCCTACAGGCAGTGTGCAGTGCAGAACTCTGCACTGCGAGGCTGGCGCGCAGTGCACACAGTGTGCACTGCGGCCAAACCTGCACTCTGACACAGTGGCCCGCTGCTCGTAAATGTCGGCCTCTGTGTAACTGTGGGCGTGAAAGCGCCCGTCCTAGTCTCTGGCCTAGTCTCTGGCCTCCAGAGTGGTGCACACTCTGCGCCATTTCATTGGCCCGCCGGCACGATTGACTGGCCCCCGCGAGGCTGCACCTCACACGCCCCATTCCAGCGGCACACTGCGCACTCACACGCCACTCTCTCGCATGACAAATGGACGTCAAAGTCGGCCAGACAAATGGGCGCCCACACACTCACTCCAGTCAGGCCGCCAGTCAGCAAGACTCCTCGACCTCACTCCTCCTCAACCAGTCAATTAGATTCTCCGCCGCCCTTTCCTGCTCTCGATCTGGGTGGAAACTGAGCCCCCCTGGTGGCCAAAGGGCGCCACTTTTCACTGGGCTCTCCTGATCTGGAGCTACAGACTGGCTCCCGCGACCAGGTGGGCCCCAACGAGCGTTAGAAGTGGGCCAAAAAGCGGCCCATTGTTGGTCTTGCCAGCGCTCGCTTGTCGGCCCACTGGCTCGCTTGGCAGCCAGCTCGTGCCGGCGTGCACTTGGCCGATCGGGCGCCGATTGTGTAGGGGCGCAAATTGGAGTCAAGATGGCCTCTGAGAGTGCGACTGGCGAGCGGAAGGCGGGCGAGCGAGCGCGCGCCAGAGTGGAAATGGAAGTGCCAATGGAGGCCGGAAGGAAGTGGCCGCATCATCGTCCATTAGCAGACACTTGGCGGGCGCCAAGTCGGCTCGGAGTCGCCTCCGAGTGGCGCCAAGTGGCGACCCTTAGGCGCGAGCGGCATACAAACCTAATCAGCGGGCTCCTGCGGCTCGCGCGCGCCGCGTGCCCTTCGGGCAGGTGGCCGGCGGCTCTGCGTTGACGAGCGGGCGCATTTGATCGGCTGATCAAATGAGCAGTCCTCGCGCGCCTTCCCGCCAGATGCCACTCGCAACCCTTAGGAGCGGCAGTCTGGCCATCCCAAGCTCCAGGGATGCTCGATGGCCTTGAGCAGCTCGCCATCTCGCCCGATTGGCGCCCGTTTGGCCGCCAAACACCGAGCTCAACTCTCGAGCTCTTTCTCAAGCTAGACTCTTTCTCAAGCTGGACTCTTGCGCAAGCTGGAATCTTGCGCAAGCTAAACTCTCGAGCTCGCCGAGCAGCTAATTAGCGAATCTGGAGCGCTGTCCTGCGGCCGGCGAGCTCGGCGGCGGCGGCGAGCTTTTGGCGCTGGTTGCGGCGCTTTGGGCGGCTGAGCGCAGCGGCTGAGCGCAGCGGTGGAGGCGGCTCGCTCGAGGCCGAATGGAAATGGCGGCCCAGAAAAGGTCGGAAGGATTGAGCTGGGCGCCAGTGGGCAGGCCGGGGGCAGCTTTTCATCGGCCCACTTCAATCATTCATATTGCGAGCACGAACGCCTCCTCGCTTGCCGGCCCGCCCAACAGCCGACTGGACTGACCGGTTGCTTGGTCGACCTTTTGACCAGCGGCCAGTGGCTGGTGGCTGGTGGCTGGTGGTCAGTGGTCAGTGGTCGGTCTTGGCGAGCGGCGGCCAGAGTGGCGAGGCGCAGGAGCCGGCGGGGAGCTGTTGGCGTGCGCGCACTGCACTTGCTTGTGGAGCACGTCTGCAGCCAGCGCTGTGCCCAAAGGAGGCCAGCAGTGCGCACAGAGGCAGGCTGCTCGTTCGCTCGCACACACAGTTGCAGGCGGCATCTCGCGCACAGATTACCATTGGCCCAACTCCATAAACAAGTTGCCTGCTCTGCGTAGTGTGCTGCTGCTCTGCTACTTCTGCCTCTGCTTCTGCCGCCGCTCCTTAGCCGCATCTTCTTGTTTTCATTAACCCCCATTCTCCTCTCCTCTCATGACTCCTCATGAGTCATGACTCACGCCCGGCCAACAACAAGTGGCCAGAAATCAGCCCAAATGCACTCTCTCGATCTCTCAGCCCAACCCTTAGCCCCACCACCACCCCAGAGCTAAGTATCGGCGGCAACAAGCGACGCCGACCCAATAAGCCCATGCTCACTCCCCATCGCTTATTCCTTTTTCCTCTGTCATCGCTCCTCCACCATTGCTGCACCACTTCTTCTGTTCCAATTTTCGCCCTCCCAAGCCAGCCAGAAGCCCTATCATCTCGCCCGGCTCCGCCTCGCTGGCCCAATTAAAAGCGTGTCCCTTTAATTGATGCCAAATTGAGGCCACGGCGCCGCGCCGCTCAGCCAACGGGCCGCCGTCTCTCAGCGCCACTAGGCGAGCACCGACGCCGCCCACAAGTGAGGGCGCGCCGTCGCATGGGCAGCCCCAGAGGAAGAGCGACCGAGCGGAGAGGAGGAAGAACAACATGTGCTCGTTGTGGCCTTTTCATGCTGGAGAAAAAATGAACCGGCTCACGTCCGGTTGGCGCAGGCCAGCAAAGTGAGTGAGCGCACTGTGAAACGTGTGTTTGTGTCTGTCTGACTCACTGCTCACTGCTCACTGCTCACTGCTTACACTGCTTACTGCTCGCTGCTTAGTGCTCGCCGCCGCTTGGCTGCCCAGCGCGGCGGCGCAAAAGCCCGCTGGCTCCGCCCTTTGCCAGCCAATCGAACCCCACTTCTGCCCCGCACGCATGAGGCGCTCCATGACACACGCACAGACGAACGCACACGCAGACTGGCTGGCTTCTGATGAACGCTCGCACACACGCACGCACCCGGTGTTTGTGCCCAAGGGTTGGGGTTTTTTCTTGTTGTCGTGGCTGAAAACACGCGAACTCCCCCATTTGGCACACAGCCGCCGCAGATGTGTAGCGGGATTTTGGCGCCGCAAGAAAACTGAATTTCAATGTCACGTTGACGTTTGTTGTGAATCTGTGTGTGTGTGTGTGTCTGTCTGTGTGAGTGCGTGCGCCCCAACCCGTGTCTGTCTGTGTGGCTCCACTCGCTTCTTCTCTATCTGTCTATCTCTCTCTCTCTCTCTCTCGCTGCTCCTCCCAGAGTATAGTGGCATTTCTCCTTTCCAGTCCCATTTGGTCGCCGACCAGAGAGGAATCCGTGCCAGATTAACAACTATCACCCTCAATCAATGAATCGAAATGACGAGAGGAATCACTTCCACATCCGCAACACCAGCAACAGCCTCAACTTTCTCCCCTCTTCCACCAATGGATATCAATAATAACAGTGAGCAAGAGGAGGCCGAGGCCTTCAATGAGGCGCTCGATCCATTTGTGGCCGATATTACCTCCTTGGATATATTCCACATCGACAATGGAAATGAGGCCAAAGAGATTTCTGGTGCACTAGCATGGTTCCGTGAAGCGATCTATTACAATTTACCACATGGGAAAAGAAATCGTGGATTAGCGGTTGTCATGACACACAAGATATTATGCCAGCACTTCAATCAAAAACCTGATCTTTATCGTGCAAGATTAATTGGTTGGTGTATAGAAATGTTGCAAACGCACTTTTTGATCCTAGATGACATTATGGATGAATCGTTAACAAGACGCGGCCAGAAATGTTGGCATTTGAAGAAAAACGTCGGCAATATAGCCATCAATGATTCATTTTTCATGCAACAGACCATTTTCTACATATTGAGGAAACATTTTTTCAATTGTGCCTACTACAATGACATAAATGATCTAATATTTGACACTATGTTACGCACAACCATGGGCCAATGTTTAGATTTAAAGTCCTGTGCAAAAGTTGGTGAAGTTCCAGATCTGAAAAAGTTTACCAATGAAAAGTATAACACAATCATAGATTATAAGACCGCTTTCTATTCATTCTCCGCACCAGTGAGATTAGGCATGCTAATGTCGGGAATTTTCGATAAGCAAATCCATCGGCAAGCGGACGTTATCCTCAGGAGGATGGGAGAATTTTTTCAAGTTCAAGATGATTATTTAGACTGTTTCGGCAATCCCTCTTTAATGGGAAAGGTTGGAACTGATATCGAGGAGGGAAAATGTTGTTGGCCAATTGTTACGGCTTTATCACTAGCTAATGAATCACAGAGGAAAATTCTCGAAGAAAACTATGCTCGAAAGGAGAGAGAAAATGTTGAATCTATAAAAAAGGTTTATGGAGAATTAAATATTGAAACAATCTACAAGGAATACGAAGTTCAATCTATTGCCGAATTACGAGCTATGATTGATAAATTCACCAACGAGACGCATATACCGAAAGAAATCTTCCACTTCATGTTAGTAAAGATTATCGGAAGACAGAAATAGACACCTTTCATCTAAAACTCATTAAACCCTATATACACGTACGATAGTGAACAAGTGGAAACTTGAGACGCTTGCATGGTATTGACTCCTTTCTGCCTGTGGCTTATGGCCTATCGATCTTATTGCCTAGAATCAACATGAGGCGGTTGGCCGATTGCTCGACAAGCCTTGCCAACGCTCCATCTAGCTGAACCAGGATATCATTTCGGGGCAATAGTTAGGCTTTTCTCATTTCAATATTTCGTTTCGGAACATCATGTCTCTGTTGATATCATGGCATGAAAAATCTAAAATCCTAGTCTTTTGCTGACTCTGTGACATATGTGGATGACAGTAGGTGCCGCATCTTGGTGAACAATTCTTCTGTCCCCGTGATGAGTATTCTGAAGTGCCCGCTGCGCGCTTGCTTGAAGCAAGTTCGTTCTGAGCACGCAATTCTGTTTGTTTACTATTTCCCACGAGATATTTACAATTTTTGTTGCAACTAACACCTCTCGTAGTTATTATCCGGAGAGAGTCTAAATGATAACACTGAACGTGCATTATTACTATGTTGAGATCGATCTTATCTAGATGGCCTGGCAGGGAGCAGCTCTTCCAGAGTGCTCGTATCATTTTTAGGCACAGACACACAAGAAAAACCCTACCATGGGGGTTGACTTTTGCCGCCATGGGTATCTCGGCGGCACCTCCTCTCGACGATACCATGAACAGACATCAGAGAGTGCAGACTATGAGCGCGAACCCTTTCGGCGAGTTTCCAAACGGAGTGTACATCAATTGGAATCAGTTCTGTTACCAAATGCTCGCCAAAGGAGAAGTGGAAAGAATCATAATTGATCCAGGCACAAACATTGTTCGTGTCATTCTGCATGAAGGAGCCATAATCAATGGTCTCAGGCCCATCATGAGGAACTACATCCTCCAAGTTCCAAATGTAAACAACTTTGAAATCAAAGTACGCGAGTTCGAAAGGACGATCGGCATCAGTCCAGGTAATGAGGTAACGATTGTTTACGAGAGACCTAGCGTCACACCGATAGTATTAACGTTGATTGCAGTCGGAATAGGTTTATATTTCCTGAGAAATATCAGAGTGGGCGGGCCACAAAGCATACTGTCGTCTTTCTCAAAAGCAAAATATACATTAGTTGACCCAGCCTCTGCAAATGGTGCGAATAGCGTGAGATTCAAAGATGTGGCCGGGTTAAAAGAGGCGAAGGTGGAGATCATGGAGTTCGTGGAATATCTGCAGGAGTCTGAGAGGTTTCTCAAATTAGGTGCAAGATTGCCGAGAGGCGTGCTTCTCACCGGACCGCCTGGTTGTGGAAAGACCTTGTTAGCAAAAGCCGTAGCCACCGAAGGGAACGTTCCGTTTCTAGCGCTTTCAGGTTCAGACTTTGTTGAAATGATCGGTGGAGTAGGCGCATCCAGAGTTAGAAGTCTATTCAAAAGCGCCAACAAGCTAGCCCCCTGTATAGTTTACATTGACGAAATAGACTCTATCGGCAAAAAGAGAGGCGGGAGTCAATATTTCAATGGTGAGATGGAACAAACCCTCAACCAGTTGTTGGTCGAGATGGACGGCATGACAACAAGGAAGGGTGTGATAGTTTTAGCATCGACTAATCGTGCTGATGTCCTCGACAAAGCTTTACTTAGGCCTGGAAGATTTGATCGCCAGATCCTGATAGATCTTCCTAATCTGGAGGAAAGAAGAGAAATCTTCGAAAAATACGCGTCCAAAATCAGACTCGCCGAACCACCAGGTGACCTGGCTCTAAGAATTGCACAACTCACACCCGGTATGAGTGGTGCCGATTTGGCGAATGTTTGTAACGAAGCTGCCCTACATGCTGCCAGAAAAGACAAGACTTTTGTGACCTCAAAAGATTTAGAATATGCTGTAGAGCGTGTTGTCGGTGGAACTGAGAAGCGGTCCAGCTCTATTTCAGCTGAAGAAAGACGGATGATCGCTTACCATGAGTGCGGCCATGCCTTGGTCGGTTGGCTTCTAGAGCATACGGACCCCTTATTGAAGGTGTCGATTGTTCCCAGAACGACCAACATACTTGGATTCGCGCAATATCTGCCCTCCGACCAAAAACTATACAGTCCCCGGCAATTCTTCGATAGAATGTGTATGGCGCTGGGCGGCAGAGCGGCGGAACTGATCAAATTCAATCACTTGAGCACAGGAGCTCAAGATGACCTCAAGAAGGTTACAGAGATGGCAATGGCCCAGATAACTGAGTACGGATTTGACCCCGTTGTGGGGCATCTATCATTTCCTAAAAAGGACTCGGAAGGTATGGCGAAGAGACCCTACAGCAAGCGTCTAGCGAACACCATTGACGCGAGAGCAAGGTTGCTCGTGAAAGAAGCCTTCGAAGCGACCCAAGCGCTGTTGAATGCGAATTCTGATAAATTGGATCTGCTTGCTAATAGTCTGATTGCTAAAGAAGTGCTCAATAATGAGGAGATTGAGAAACTCATAGGTCCTAGGCCCTATAAAAAAAATAATTAAATTCACTGAGCCATTGGATTGCGGGAATCTTTCCCCACCTTATGTATCAATGAGGAATACGATGGCGTCAACTGCCGAATGATTATCCCTCCGAACTAGCCCGGCTTGGTGGTGGCCGCCTAGATCCAATGTGTCGAAGACCCTATGCTTCCAACTGCGCTCCTCCACCAGATTCAAACGTCAATAATTCAATCGTGGGTATCATTCAACGGGAGATCGAGCAAGCTAAAATCAATTGACGAGTGGAGAACATCATTTCTGAGTTTATCCTCTGCCGTTTTGTGACCTCGGGGGTCGATAGTAGTTGGAAACGATTGTGATATCCTGAAAACTACACCGTGAGTTGGAGGAGAATTGGTGCTCTATCAAATTAAAAGGTAGGCAGGTCGCGGATCCCCTGCACTTGGAGTGGCCCCTCATGAAGACCTGATCATCACTGCCTGTCCAACGCCCGACCCCTAATCTCTCTGAGACCATAACCGATGCCTAGAGCTTTGCTCCAGGCAATCAGTGTCTTTCGATTAGAGAAGCTAACCCCAATTGAGGACAGATGAATTGGTTAGGAGGAATATCCTTTGAGTCTAATCTATTGCCTGACCGGATATTCAAGGCATACTCACCAGGCGAGGAAATGCAGGATATATCCGTAAAGAGGCAGTATCAATCTACTATGGTTGCAGCGCAAGGCCAGCACCGCCTCTTTGGCAATCTGTTCTGGCGTAAGGGACAACAATATTGTGCTGTTTTTAGGTCAAAGGCATGTGTTATCGGTCAATGATTGCTCTGATTGGGTATGGAGGCTCATGAGTGGCTCACTCTTGTGTGACATCTATACTCACTCTGAATCGATACCGGAATAGAGGTTGGATTTGAAGAAAAATGGACATATCGAAGTGGTGCGAATTTTGTCACCAAGACCCAAATGATCTAGCTCCATGCTGAGCGATTGCTCGAAGCCAACTGTTGATTGTTACGCATGTCAAATTAGTCATTACTCACTTAATAGGGTGGCTAATACAACTCGATAGAGCCAACTGTTGAACTACTCACCAACGGCGAACTTGGATGCACAGTAATCAACCTGCTTCACGGAACCCAAGAGACCACCCAACGAGGCAATCTCTAATATGTGTCCCCTTTTGCATTCAATCATCTTGGGCAGGAAGGCTCTCACCGTCCAGAAGTGGGAGAGTGTATTGACATGAAACATTCTTTCTATTTGTTCGTCAGTCAACTCCTGCAAATAAAGTCCGTGATAGATGCCTGCATTGTTGACCAAAATAGAGACATAACGATCATCTTTTAGGTCACTTTGAACTTTTTTCGCAATTTCATAAATGTTTTCTCGTTTGCTCATGTCCACTTTGTGAATGAGACAAAAGTTTTCCGCATGATTAGGCCCGGCGGGAACAGTTCGATGCACTTTTTCGACTAGTTCCTTAGTTTTCTCGAGTCCATCCATGTCGATGTCCCACAAGACGAGAGAGCTGCCGAGCTGGGCAAATTCAAGCGCCAAGTTTCGACCAAGTCCCGAGGCTGCGCCCGTGATTAGGACAATATCATTTGACACATCTTTGGCGTACCAACTCCTCGGTATAATCCACTCGAGAACGCCTAGATACATGGACCATATAATATTGGGCAAGTAGTTGAAGAATCTCTCCCATCGAGACATTTTGTGACTATGATGATGATTGAAAAACAGTCCAAGTTGTCAATGTGAAAGTTAAAAAATGAAACAATCTGACCGAGTTCCGATTAATGTCGCAAGAGGAGTGTTGACTTTTTGGCGGTTTCGCACACCTCACACCTGTTGCGGCAACAATGTTGCCGCTCGTGGATCAGATCGAGACTAGAATACAGTGTCTAACTCGAGCTTATCAAAAGATGGCGCCCATTTTCGATGTTTTATACGGCATCATGTCGCCGCTCTGTAGATCCTAAGCTCGCACACATGACCAAAAGCTCCAGACCTCCGAGCTCACATTGACGCCCAACTACATTTCGAGTCCCAGCAGCGAAACAGGATTGATGATAATCTCTACATCAGAATAATTTACATCAGAGTATGAGCATGAGCCTGCCTTGGAAAAGTTACATCACTCTGACTTGTTCGTCCAATTGTTTGGGCCAACATCTCTGCCGCGGACTATCATACTTCTCCGGGATATCCACACGAGGAAACCAACCGAGTTGTTCAAGAGGAGACGAGCACAAGTCAAGAACGTGCAGCTCCAGGTCTTATAAAGTACCTCAGCTCTCCTGAGGGTAGAGGAAAAAGGATGAGATTGAAAGGACCAGTTATAGGCGCTGAGCTCAGGTAAGAGTGCTTCATAAAGAGCCAACAGACAACCTCTTCATTCGGCTCAGCAGCGATGCGCTTCAGGCTCTTCTGATCTCTGAATGGCTTTTTTGCCGCCCAAGCAAATAAACTACTCTCCCAAGTGCGCAACTCGAGGCAGGCTAGAGAAAGACAGAGAGAGAGAGAGAGTCCACGGGAAAGAAAAGTGGGCCCGGCTCGAGGGTGAGTCGAGACGGTTGAGATTTACGGAGCTCACAGTCTCAGGAGTGGGCTCGACTGACTGTCTGAATAGTTGGCTGGATAAGAGTTAGGGAAATGTCTTGCACAGATCTTGGGCGCTCCAGAGGTGCTGTGGAACAAAGTTGGAAACAGCGGGGACTATTATGAGACAATAGTCGAGAACATTAGTGGAAAGACGTTGGACTGTAAGTGATCTTCTTGCAGATTCAGATGGTCCTGGCTCCATAAGCCTTTGTCTTCTGGGAGCTGAGTTGATTAGTCTTGGAAAATTATCCAAGCTGGCAGCGAAATGAGCTGAGATTGTGAATAATTTGAAAAGCAATGAATCTAATAGCTTTTGCCTGACTTTGTCGGAGCTTGATCACAGATACTAGCGCGTCCACGCTTTGAGAACTTGGCAGAGAAAGAGAGAGAGATGGAGGCTAAAGAAAACTCGAATCGGCTTTTGTTTCGCCCGGAGCCAAGTTGAATTGCTAGATGTCAAAAAGGTGCCGCTTCGTGACTTTTACAACAACGCCACAACTCCACTTTCCAGCGCAACGCAACAACTTCGACCTCCA
>Ga0268247_10000141_pt1 | contig 24341 bp, 19 predicted proteins | sample AgamicOrMae_FD_200245 | JGI IMG/M metagenome (GOLD analysis project Ga0268247, IMG submission 200245) | Agave microbial communities from Guanajuato, Mexico - Or.Ma.e (v2) (version 2) | ecosystem: Host-associated > Plants > Phyllosphere > Phylloplane/Leaf | place: Guanajuato, Mexico | collected...
TTACCTACTATTGGATTTGAACCAATGACTCTCGCCGTATGAAAGCGATACTCTAACCGCTGAGTCAAGTAGGTCAAGCTGAGTCAAGTCAGAGAAAATTTCCTAATATAAGAGAAAGCCGCGTAACCATTTTCTTTTGAAAACCCAACTACGATCATACTATGCTTCATACGAGTGGGCCTCTTTCATCGTCACCTTAACGTAAAACGAGAATGTTGAAGTGCTACGTGAGAGAGGGCGTCTTTTTTGCAGAACTCTAGTTGGGCAGCACTACTCCGTCATGCCAGGCGAGTATAGTGGACCACTCGGCTAACCTAGCTGTAAACATGACGCGCTTTAGTTTGATTTTCGTTGACATAGAAGTAAAGATTCAGCGGCTCTTGCAGATTGACTCATTCTTCTTTTATGATGGTAAAAATATTTGCAGTAAGAATTCTCTTTTTCCGAGTGTGAGAAAGATCCTGTTGGAGCCGGATTTACAAAGTCTTCTGCTTGCACTTATAGACTGAGAGCGTCTCGTTCCTGTCTTTCTTCTCCCATGCTTTGAAAAAGCGTTGAGCTGCAGTGATTAACATTAACTCTGCGTCAGTAAAAAAATGGAATTTCAGACTCCTCATCTACGATGCCTACCCGTTCACCAGCGTCCTCAATAATGTGTTGGCCTTCCCCTTACTCCATAGGGTGCTATGCCTGCTGATCTATCCGGGAGTCAAAACCCATTCCAATCTTTCTGGGGACCCGAACGAGAAGGGCAAAGTGGTTGAAATCCCTGTAGCCGATAGTCGAATTAGTTTTAGTAAAATACCTCCGCAGATCGAAGGATTTCCTGCTATCTTAAAACGTATGATATGAGAAAAGAGTTTCTATGTCCTACTTGCAAATCTGATGAAAAGAGAAAGGAGAAAAAGTTGATCAGGTAGCCAGTCTTATGGGACCTTCTTAGCGCTGAACTCGAGAAAGGCTTTCTTCTGCAACTAGAAAATGAGAATATGATTCCAGCCGCAGTTTATTGGCTGTCCCTATAGCGTCAGTAGAAATAAAAGTAGACCAGATGCAAACTATCTACTAACGTAGAGCCTGCAGCTAACAAGGTAGAACCCTGAGTCCGAGTTAGCTGTTCTAGTTCAGGACAGTATGGGACCTGAAGCTGTTGGCTTTGGAAGCAACCCGGCAGAAGTTGACGTTGAAGGCAAAGAGTAGGCATTTTTTATTAGGAAAGAGTCATGATTGTAGAAAACTCGAAAAAAATGTCAGCCTATAAGTTCTTTTCAGGTCTGATTTTCTCTCCCTCAAGTGGTATACCAACGGTTAACCTAAATGTGATATTGTCTTTTAGAGATTTTAAAGCTACAGAAAGTAACTGAAAGAAGAGAAATTTATGTGATTTAATAAAGAATATGAAGTACGATTTCTCTTATTCAAAGCTACCTTATGAAACTAGTCTTTACGAGTTAGATCGCATCCGAAGCATTGAAGGATAGGATGGCAGGAGGGCTCAGCAGAGCGGGGAAAAGGAGGGAACGATGGTGAATAAGACAGAGATAGGCTCTTCGAGACCTTGCCAACGACCGAACCGAAGGCGAAGAAGGGTCACCAGAAAGCTTGATTGCGAAGATTTAAAGATCCAATCATGCCAATCTTTCCCATTTATCACCTTTGTGGACACCCCTTCCGAAGCTTGTCGGCAGCGAGTTAGCCTTCGCGCTCCCAACTCCAAGTATCAATCAAAAACCTCGAAGTGCCTGAGACATATAGAAAAACCCGTCAACCGCTCTGACGGAAGTTGTAGACGCATGGAAGGAGATTCATTAGTGACGAAATGAATTAAAAGAGAGTACCGGAACGAAGTAACCCAAGTAAGCGCCGGGAGCGTTGGGAGAGCTCGGATCCAATGAATTCTCTGATCTTTTCTAGGGCCGAGAGAACGATGGAGATGGAATTAGCAACTCGGGTAGGTCGGTCGAGCATCTGTTGTATCCATCCGGCAGGTGGGAGATGAAGCCAAAAGAAGGGACAGTAAACTAATAAATGTTTTTTTTTCGGTTCGGGAGAAGTTCACGATGGATGAATCCAACCGAGAGAGGAATTAGATTCTTCTTATCTACGTATTAACGACCGGTGGGAACAGAGTGAAGCGGGGGTGGGTTTGGATGCTTTAATTGAGGAATGAACCATCTAAGATGTTAGCTCCCTAGCGTCTGTCTTCTCCATTCTTTGCTCTTTTCTTGTTTGTGGTTCGGAGGCAGAGAGTCGAAGGTTGGTTGAAAGCTCCTGGTCGTTAACTGGTTCGTCAAGCTCTCCTTCAGGTAATGCATTATAGGCTGTCTTCCTTCCACCCCTTTTAGCAGCTCATCTCGAATCTTGAATGTTTAGCAAATCGTGGTCTGACCGCTCAAGGCTTATCTCTATTCCCCTTTGATGACAGCACTGTGCCCGGACCCATCACACTGACTTAAGTTTTTCCCGTATTGTTTATAGTTTATTATAGTGATAGTGATGACTGCTTCCATTAGCATGCCAATTCCGGCCCAATATCAACCAATGTGCCAACCCTTCCGACATCGAGTAGTGATCGCCTCAGTCTATCTATTATCTTCGCTTCAGCTCAGACATACCAACCGTTTCGACCAAAAGCCCTAACTTCTCACTAAACTAAACTAAGTAGTAGTGCCAATTGGCCGGCCCAACCATTATCTTAGTGTTAGCCCTTTCGACATGTCACAAACATTCCGCACAGCCCTCTTAAGTAAAGGTTTATAAGCTTTCAGTTCCGCACCAAATCGTAGCAAAGCGCAGATGCGGTAGCCATTTTTGAAACCGTTAGCTTAGTAGCTGCAAGACTTGTCAAGTTCCGCTCTTCCCACTTAATCCTGCAAGCCTATACTTCTTGCTTTGATGGCTGTCACTGCAATCGTTGGAATTGGTTGGTCGCTTGCTTGATTGGAAGGACTGCCGCTTTTCTCTCTTAGCGACGCTTGACTGATCGTGTAGCAACGAGCTGCTTGAATCTGAAACCCTAACAAGCATGATCGGCCATTTCCCGATTGAACCAACACAGCTGTTCCTATACCCCACCACCCCAACGAGCTCTTTGCTAATCGAGGGCTTCACTTCCCTGCTCTAGTTCAAAACTAGCTAGGCATCTTCCTCAGTCTCGTTACCACGCTAGCTTGAATAGCCAGGCATTTACCTTGGAATGGCGGACTGAAGACCAAACCTTCAACCATTACAAAAGGGCTCCCCTGTTTGCTTTCGCTTAGCTTTATCTTATAAGGGGATAATTCATAAAACCTTGCTTATCCTTCTGATGAGCAAGCTTTCGTCTAACAAAGTTAGACTGCCTCTTACGAGCGGGTAACCTACCTTATAAACCATGCCCCACTAGACTTTCTTCTAAGCCAGCTTAACCCTTTAGTTACTTCTAAACTAAACCCCATGGATCTATTCTATTAGCGGTTATAGTAACTGTAAGGATGGAATAAGTAGAAAGATTACTCTTTCAGTTGTTGATTAAAGTGAGCCTGAACGCACTTCAAAAGTCTTGGTTGCCTGTTGCTGTTTCAGCCTATTCCCTATAAGGTGAAATCCATATCCCGAGCCTTGCTTATACAGTTTAATTAGCCCCGACCTAGATACGAGCACGTTGAGCTTTTCAGCGCATTCCGAAAGAAGCGATAAACTGACTCGAGAGGACAGAGAAAAAAAGCGAGTTAGCCTTCCGTGTGGTTATAGGGGCGGGCCTACTTTCCACTTTGTTACTATGGAGCCGGGCGGCAAGCAAGTGAATGTGATCGCGCCCTCCATCGGCCGGTGTGTGTGAGCTTCGCTCCAACTAGCTCTACTTGGAAGTTAGGCACGTGACTCGATAGCGCAGGCACTTCACCTTTGAATGCAAACAAAGAATAGCGAGACCGCATATCCTAAGGAAAGGAACCCAAGCTTACCTTATTATTATGAAAAGGAGAAGGTTTTAGTAGGTGTAGGTCTTTCCAGCCGCATTCATTAATGCAATGCAACTCCAGAACTTGAAGAACTGGCCTTGGAAGAAATATTTATAAAAAGAAACATTTTTCAGAAGCTGGCATCGCGTTTTGACTCTTCCTCGTCGACAGCCAGCAGCAACGTCAGCATCCCGTCTGAAGGCAGAAGCTTGTTGAGATAGGGGAGAAAGGGTAGACGCTCTTGCTGTTATTAGTGCCCTTTGCTGGTGTTCCCCTTTAGGAGGAAGCGAGAAAGCTTCAAAAGGCTACCGAAAGAGCTAACTAAGGCCAGGCTTGGCAGCTAGTCTGAAGCAAGGCAAGGAAAGCAAGTCCTACTGCTTCAAAGTCATAGCTTCGGATGTTAGAGCCTGCGATGGAAACTTCGACAGTGCTATTGTTCTTTCCAAGATGCTATGGCGGGCGTACTAGGAGTTCAAAATCTTAAGAATCCGCTTTTTTTTGGGGTTGCCGACAAACAAATTCCCAAAGGATCTGGCTTCTCCTCGGATGTGCATGGACCTTAACTTACCGAACTGGCTTAGTAAAGTATAAATCATTAGCTGTCAACTGTTCATAGTCAGCAGTGGAAGAGGGGGTAGCTTTGATTGCTCAAGTTGCCCTCTCATGGTTGAATGTGAAAAAGAATTGCTTTTGTTTAGCAACAGTCTTCGTCTGATGATGCTTCCCCTGTGCCTTATCAATAATTAACTACTTTTTGCTCACCCGGTGAAAGGCATAGTAGGTAAAAAGGCTATTGGTTGCTTTACTTCCTTACCTCGGGTAGGTTGAAAAAGCTGCTAAGAAGAATCGTTTTCTTTTCTCTTGCGACCTTCCACGCCAAGGAGGGTTGAAGGGATCGATCCCAATAGCCTTTCACGAGGGGAAAGACCCATTCTTTATAGCCGTTACGAAACGAAGAGAAAGAGGTCTTTGCTGCTTGACTGCGTGAACCAGGTCCAGGTCTTGCATTTGGCATTCCCGCTGTTGACGTCCTATCGAGTTAGCTAGTTAAGGGTGAAAGGGATTTAGGAATGAATAGCAGGCAAAGTCCTTGCTAGGAATTCCGGGTAACTTTCTGTATTCCTTAAGGTTACAGGTGAAGCTGACTTCCTTGGACCTTAGCCTCTTAAGGGTTGGGTTATAGTGGCGGGCTCTTGGGTCGTCCGGACCCATATCTGGTAAAAGCGATGGGCTGTCTGAAATAAGCGGTAATTTTTCTCAGTCCTAATCCTAATAAATACCACGTGAAGCGCGTGATCACCCAGATTCCTTTTCAAAACCTTTTTTCCCGCATCGGAACAAGACCTAATTTAGCCAATTCGGGTGCGGATGGGGATTCCCCAATAGATTCTACAGATTAGGATTTCGCATAAACATATGGAGATGCGGCGTCAAAGGCTCGTTTGAGTGATTCATAAACCCTCGTCGGGATAAACAAGCAAGGGTTTCATCCTCTGCTTATGGGAATGCTTCAGGATAAACTGGATATTTTCCTATGGCTTGGACCCTTTCACTCGAGAACTCAAAGGTAAGGTCCTCTTGAATGGATTACTAGTTCCTTCCTTCCCAATCAAGGAAACTCTATCTTTTCTAATCCGCTTGCTGCCTCAGTTCGGCTATAAGCCTTTTGTTGCGAGTGTTGTGTACTAAAATAAAAGGATTCAAAGCCCGGCAACCGGATAAGGGAAGAGAAAGATTCTTTTGGATCGTAAAGAGCTTTGGTTTACGAACCTTCAGATTCAAATCTTAAAAAAAGCCCGAGAAAGAAGAATTGGACTACGACTACCGGACAGCAAAAAAAGACTTTCTACGAATACTGGCACCCGTAACTCAACTAGCGACAAGATGGATTTCCCTAAGACACTGGAGCTGAACGTGTTTTCGACTTTAACTAGCTCTATAGACTGACTCGCCTACTCCCTACGCCCTACAACCCGAAAGACAGAACAAAGAGTTCTCTCTGCGGCTTAACTTAAGGCTCTGTCCTCTGTTCATAAGTTCAGTAGCCAAAGCTGCAAGAAAGGCACGATCTGCAGCCATTGATTCTCTTTTTTAGGCTAAGGCCCAAGCTAAGCCTTTTTTAAGTGAGAGAGATGAAGATGAAAGGTTCTCCCATGGGGCTGCTGTCAGTTCAAGCTCTCAGATATAGGTTTTAGTCCTGTAAGCCCTTTCGATATGAGTCCCTTATTTCCTTCTTAGGAGCGAATCTCTTCTTGACTTGAAAGCCTTCTTCCCTGATTCCTCAACCTAGGATAGATCAATTGACTGTGTAAGCTCTCTAAGGTAGCTATCTATCTTTAATGAGGTTCCTAGTGAGGTCATTCTAATCTTCCCATGGTTCTAACCGGACGCCTATCCTAGTTACATTCTATCATCCTGTGTCACTATATCAATATTAGTAATACCTTTCATCCTAGTTGTTCTCTTTCCTCTAGGATAGAGAATATCTTCTATCTAGATGTATTTATTACTTACTGCACTGGGAGAGGAAAAAGGACTGTAAGCATGACGTTTGTGATAGCTAGTATGCGAATGTCTCTTTCCTGCTTTGATAGTGGCTGAATCCCTTCATAGTAAGGGAACGCGGTTTAAGGTATTTAGTTATCTTCCTCAATCAAGCAAGGACCTCTTTCTTTTTCTTTAAATAGAGAAAGTGGTGGCTAGATTCGCGTTCCCTTTCCAGACTATCAAGGATTTCAAAGATCTTTCATACTATTCCCGAAATTGGTTCTATAGCAACGAGAAAAAGAAATGCAATAGCGTCATGGCGATGGGCAATATCAGTCAGCCACAGACCCCCAGTTACAGGATCTAATCCTCCACGAATTCCGCATATTTTGACCGTGAAAACCCTCGGCAAACTGGGATAAAGTTGAGCCAAAAGATCTCGATTCATGAGGAAGTGGTATCTCTTTAGGATCTACTCCAGCGTTTAGAAATTGGTTAATCGGTAAAGATAGATGTACTTGATGCCCCGCCCAAGAGAGAGACCCAAGTCCTAGTAGCCCTGCCGGTGATTCTGGTAGTGAAAGAAAGCCCATACCTAACTCGCTATGCTTGGCGCGGTCCCGTGCTACGCTATTTGATCGAGACCCTTCCTTCACTTCCTTCAGAGGTAGCCCGATTGGAATCTTGTACACTTTCCTTATCTTTCTTTTTTTGATCCAGCCTATACCTATTTCCTCTTGCTTCGCGCTTAGGGCCTCTACCTCATAGAAAATCCTGTTTAGGAAGCTAGCGCCAAACTTCCCTTTAGGGCGTCTAGAGGGGCTATTGAGTCTGCTGTTCTTTCTTTCTAGGCTACGATTTCTCTTATTCAAAGCTACCTTATGAAACTAGTCTTTACGAGTTATTGTTAACACGAGATGATGTCTCGCCTGCTAACTCTTCTTATCAAGCATAGCTCTTCGAGCCTTCTATAGTAAGATATCAGAGAAGGAATTAGAATACCGTAAAGACTCTTTCCATCGCTCTTAGAAGGTGAAAGACAGAGTGACGATTCGATTTCGGACTAGGGGAACTATGCTACATCCCCGAAGGGATAGCCTAAGAAAATGCTAAGGCCTTTCATTATATTAGACTTTGTCGATTCATGATTCATGCTAAATATTGTAGGATTACCATTTCATGAGGTATGGATTATATGAGTGAATGAGTCTAAGTTGAATCTGACGATTCCTGGTATCGTATCAAGTGGAATGAATGAAAAAGCAACTGGATTCAAGGAATGGTTGGTATTTGGTCTCGCTCCAAGTATGGAGCTCGCTGGGTCAAGTTCTGCAGCCCCTAGGAGATTGTAGCTCTCATTCAGTCCTTTTCGAGCTAGCATAGTTATTGACGCCTGGAGCCTGGAAAAGCAAAGGGAGATCTACGATACGCCATAACCATCCACACGAAATAACGTAACTATACTTAGACTATGGATTTGTCCACTCCTTCAGTCTTTTCCCTTTCTGCTCTATCCTCTTCGCGACCTTTCACCGGGATCAACTATTCTTCTATTCTTCGGGAATCCGCTCTAAAGACCCGCTACCGATGAGGGGCTGGTTCTCTTTTGTGACAGCATGGGTTGGATAGCTCACCGGTCATGGGAGAGACTCCCTGGACATTTGGCATTGGTTCCGAACAAGCATTAGAAAATAAGAAACGAACGGAATGAGTTTCACTTAGTGAAACGAATCGATACGTATCTTTTCGTTCCGGATATCTAAGATATCTAATAGGTGTGAACAAGCACCGGTAGGTGTGCGTTAGTCATTAGTCAAGCTATGTTAGTATAACGTCAACGAGGAGGGAGATTTAGAAAAGTGATCTCTCATCGGACCGAAAAGAGTCGACGGACTCTTCTCTTCCGTGAAACCCTTGGAAGAGATTGCGGGACAATCTCTGGGGGCTACGGAAGAATAATAGACTCACTTCTGCAAGGAAAAGAGGCTGACGTTACTTAGAGGGAAACCCAGAGGCTTGGGACAATGTACCTGATAGCCCCGCTAGGCTGGGCAAGGGAAGGAGCACCGGGCCGGACTTTACTCTTTTTCTCCTGAGTAATAGCGGGACGCTTCGACGGAAAAGGCAAGTAAGGACAGCAGTACTGAGCTACGGATATGCTTCTCGAAAGAACAAGCACTTTCCCGCTCTAATGACTACGTACCTTTAGGTGGATAAACAAGGCTAGCTTAGGTAAGATATAAGAAAAGCCAGAGGCAAGTGAAGGGCTTTACTAAGGATTTTTCCCCTGTCTCTGCCAAGGCTTGTTTGAACTCCCATCACCCATATGGGGCAATGGCAGTCCACCTAAAGTACGGTTTACAACCCTGTGCCGCTTAACCGGAGTAGGATATAGAACCCGCACTCGCTCTGTCCATACCCGCAATCTAAAGATTGAAAGGTACGAAGTGACTCATATAGCTATATGAGGCACGAAGTCACTCGACTTACAAGGAGAGGCCCTTCACTTGTTAGCCTTGTCACTATATATAAGTGAGGGAGCCCAATAGACTTCAATGTCTATCTTCGGGATATGAACTGAGTCCCTGCTGCCCATAGGAGTGTACAAATGTCATTAATGACTTCAAACTTTACAGCGGAAAAGCACAATTTAGAATTGGCAAGTTCCCGACTACGACCTAAAAGCATATAAGCGATTAAGGGCTGTTCACCTGAGGCATAGAAGATACTGATTTCCAGGCCAGGTAGGCTGACGGATACATTTTCAATCAATGCATTACGCGGATGATCGAAGGTATTATAATCGTCTCGTGAACAAACCCTTTACCTTTGGGCGCTAAGGAAGGCAGGCTTTCAGGCCTTCTTCGGGGATCACGCCCATGCCCATGGCACTTATTGCTACTACAGATGCCCCATTCTTATACCTTCCTTCACCTACGCTCCTTCTTCTAAGAGCAAGGAGAAGTCAACGGGGATGGCAGCTATAATAATAACCTCGGAGCTTCCCTTCGAGGCTTATTCACCATCAACAGGAAAGATACTAAGTTGAACTAAAAGTTTGAGATACAACTAGCTAGTATCAACTCATTTCAAGTAATACGTGTAGTAGAAGTAACGTATCGTTGATAAACGAATAAGTATCGTTTGACTATTACTCCTCTTTTATCGTCTAAAGATCTGACTTTCTCCTCACTCCGGAGGGCATCTTCTTTTCAAAGATGAGTCGACCCCACATATCGACGGTTTTTTAATGCCTTCCATCTAGTTGATCGAGGGATAGACGAGTATAAAGAAGGGATGGAGAATCTTTTATTTGATCTTGATTTGATGTATATGTTACGATGCCTTCGTATGAAGGAGGATTGGGGGTACGGCAGATAAGAAGAGCGACCCAAAAAAGGAAAGAAGAGTATGAGGGGCAGCGGCTCACCGATAATAAGAAGAACTCACATTCTCGTCCTGACAGATGACCAACCTGTTAAGGCATCTTTCTCAATGACCATCCTCTCCCATTCCAGTTCTTTTGGACAAGTTTATTTTCATTCCCTCGATATGGCCAGGTGTGAAGCAACTTCACGATCCTCCCTAAAATCGGATGAAACTAGAATAGGCTGATTGACCCAGGTAGCGACAGGCGGAGCGTCACGCGAGCGTAAAGCGATGATTCAACGGAAGAACGCGTACGCTAGAAAGACGTATAGGCATGCCTTTCTTTATGGATCACTTTTCTTTCCATAGGCATAGATTGCAGTCTAACCTGCTTTGGGACCGAGAATCAGTCTTTTGATCCTCCTCGAGCCTACTCTCGTCTTTCGAATGTTGCTTCCAATTTCAGAGGCTGAAGGATCAGCTGACACTAGATAGGAAAGGCTTTCGATCGAACCTGTTCCGAAGTCACTTTAGGATTCGGTTTCCGATCCGGTTGATGTTCCGACATCCCGAATCGAGGTGGCTCTAAACTCAGGTTTGCCTACCTCTGACGTTACAGAGAGAGGAGAGGGGCTTCGAAGCCTTAATGAAATCGCTAGAAAACTAGCCATATCGATCTAGGTAAGTGGTGACAACGAAAAGGCTTTTAAGCCTGAGGGGCGGTGAGCGAGGTAGGATAAAGTGAAAAAGAATGGTATTTTAACCAGGGCGGTGAGCCTTCAGTAAGCAGGCTGTGACAAAGAAGATGTTGCGAACATAGCTAATTGCTGAGCATCGGCTCTGTCCAAAAAGCCAACCACATGGTCTTCAGTGACGAAGGCGAATCAGTGAGCAGTTGCGAATTGAGATTGCTACTATGAGAGCGTCACCACTCTTTCTCTACTGAGAAAAGCTTAAAGACTTCTGCTCTTGCAGCAAGGGACTGGGGATAGAATAGGCGAATGCAATCACCATCAAAGTGGGCACTCAAGGGCCCACATATTATAGGTTTTATTAGATAAAAAGTGCTGGAAGGGAATCTATGTGAGTCATTGGCGGTCTGCTGATGAAAACTTTATCTCCATCCATAATCTAAAGTGCAACTTGACCTGGTCGGAGAAATGTATGCCCCTTGCTTGGAACCTCCTCCTCACAAGGACCGATTTAGGTGCGAGGTGCGATCAACCGCGAAAAGTCAGTAATAAAGAATCTGCTCTCCGGTAAGCGAAGGAAAGCAGGTCAAAGCCTGCGCGTCAAGGCAGTTCGACAAAGGCAGAAAGAGTCTTCTCCGTCCTGAACACAGAAGGAAGGCGGGTTTGTCAATGCTTGAACTGATTGATCTAAGTGAGCTACGAGGTTAGTCTTCGCAGATCAACTTGCTTCAAAATGCCCAAACATTTATTTATTTGTTTTTTTCAGGAATGATGCTATCAGTGATTATGTACTAGGCTTATCTAATGAATCTGCTAATTGAGGTTGACGATTCGTTCAAAAGGCGGAAAGGAATAGGCGTCGGGCCGTACCTTAATGATCCCTAACCATATTGATGTTCCTGAGTTTGCTTCTTTCTGGTAGCCAATGATCTAAGGGAGCGCAGAGTGTAAAGATAGACGAAAGTGGTACGCGCACATATAGGAAAGGTTGGACGGTGTCTTTCTCTCTTTTGTTCCTTCCTCGGCAAGCTTGGGAGTTTCCTGACCCTGGGTACGGCTTCGGAGTTTATGTAAATGCCCTATCTTCAAAGGAAGCTGCTGACTTAAGGTATCCCTGATCCGAGGGTGAGCTCGAATTTCGTATGGTGATTCAGAAAGGAAGAAGTCATTGTAAAGGAAGACGACATTTACCATGTTAGCTGCCTGCCGTCAGGCTTATTGGTAGTTCTTAAGTTCTCTGTCAGTAGAGTGATTGCCAAAACCGTTGTATGTTTTCGGAGAATAATAAGAAGGAAGAGACGGTTGTAGTTTTTAGAGACTATCCTCTGCAGCTGTAGCTACGTGGAAGCCAGCTGCTTAAAGACAAGCCCCCTAACCATTCCGCTATTCCTGCCCTAAAGCAAGGGAATCTGCTCTGACCCACCACCCTGGTAGGAATTGCCAGATTTACAGTTAATGAATCAAAGTAATACAAGTTCTTTCCTCTCCTTTCAGTCGAGAACTTCGTGCCTCTCCCGGTGGTGGCTTCGCAGCCTCTCAAGGAAGTCTTTTGCGAACTTCGTACCTCAATAGGTGTTAAGCTTCTAGGCCTCTCCTTGAAGTCTTTTGCGTGATTTCATACCTCGTACGATGGTCGAGCTGCTTCGCAGCCTCTCCTTTCAGTCTTTTGCGTGATTTCATACCTCTCCTTGAAGTCTTGTGGCTTTTCGCTCCTGGGGTTCGAACTAGTCATTAATGGTCGGCTTCATGGGTCTCATTTTTCTGGTATGCCGCTCCGCGAACAAACCTTACCCCTGTAGTTTCATGTTCTATTCTATATGTAGAACTCTATATCTGCGTGTTCTTTTGTCTAGTGCAATTATCCTTTTTTGGGGTTCTTTCACACTTGTGAAGAATGTTCCAAAAGAAAAGGCGTACGAATCTATTTCGTAATTATTGGTCAAATCGTTTGTCTTCTTGTTTTGTCCAAGTTCTTCTTTTAACTCGGGTATCTATTTATGGACGATCTTAGTCGTGCCATTTCTCAATTCGCACCATCTGCTTCGGGAGGAATGTCTGGGGGGTCCAGTACACCACCGGGACCCTTTGGGGATCCGTCTTTCATTCTGCTGAATTCGGAAGAGAACCTTCAGCTGCCTGGTACTTCAGAAGGACAGGGTAGGGCTCGACGAGATTATATCCAGGAATTAAAAAACGAGAAATCGCTGGATATACAATATCGAAATGCCCTGATCAACCTTCAAAGAATTAGCGGAGAAAATACGACGTAACACTCCCACCTGGGAAGATGTTCTTGTAAGCACAGAGGGTTCCAAGTAACACCCTTCTCAGCTACCATATCAAAACACTTCCGCATAAGACCAAATCGGGAAAGCTCTTTCTTCTCGAGTTTGGACTTCCAGTAAGTTTTTCATAAAAGGGAGCTTTGAAGAAGTCTTCTAAGTGTACATCAGGCGAGTGTGCTACATTCCAGTACCAGTGAACGTACTTCAATCACTCTTTTATCCAATTACTACGTAAACTTCACTCAAGGTGGTTAAAAAATGCCTCTCGGTGGGAAACAACTCATCAGGTGTCACTTTCAAATCTTTTGAGCGCATCTCTTTTATTTATTTTTTTTTTAAGAAAATAAATTCACTTCATAGCCTAACAATTTAAAGAAAGCGAAAGCTCACTCGACCAAGCCATAATTCAAATGGATGGTTATTTGACATAAGGCATCCTATATCTATAGGAAAAAATCTACATATCCTCGATTAACCCTAAAGCGCTTTAGCCGGTCAATGGCAAGTTCTTGGTATGATATGAGTTTGGGCTCTTTGGTCTTCCACTCTCCTCCCTTTTCTTAATCTATAAAAAAAAAAGCCTTTCCAAAAATAAGGTAAATTCAAGCCCCTTTAAACGGTTGGTAGTCTAAGCTACCTTCCTTCAGCCGGTGCGCAGCTTCATAAATAAGCTCCGCGACTTTGTTCTGCTTGCTGCTCACCTCTATCTCGTCAGGCCGATATGTTTCGTAGCAGCCAAGGATGAGTTCGATCCATTAGGTTCTTCGATTTGTTCAGAAAAGAAACGAGAGACAAGAAAACATCTTTGATTACAATTAAAAAAAACAATCTCAAATAGACCAAGATCAAATTTCGGGTCATTTCTTGGTGAACATGATCTGCCATAATCTCTTCGATTCCTGAATTTATGTGCCAGAATACAGAGAGATTTGGTAGGAAAGTGGAAGAGACTTTTTTGTATATGATAATCAAAGGGAGTGGGAAAGCTGCAGTAATTCTTTGGAAAAGCCCGATTCTCTTTGTCTTCGAGCTTTCATTCTTCAATCCACTGATTCGTTCCTTCATATACCTCCCCACCAATAGATAGAGACAAATAAGAATAACCAAACCACGTCTACAAAATGCCAGTACCATGCAGCTGCTTCAAAGCCAACGTGATGCTCCTTGGTCAGATGACCAAAATATTGGCGAATACCACATATGATCAAGAAAAGAGTACCTATAATCACATGAAAACCATGAAAGCCAGTTGCTAAGAAAAAGGTAGAACCATAAATACTATCCGAAATAGTGAAGGGTGCTTGATAATATTCCATTCCTTGAAAGCCAGTGAATACGCAAGCCAGTAAAACGGTAGCTACTAAAGCGTAAACTGCTCGTTTTTGCTTCCCCGCGAGTATAGCATGATGAGCCCAAGTTACGGCAGCTCCGGATGAAAGAAGAATAAGGGTATTAAGAAAAGGGATTTCCCGAGGATCTAAAACCCCAATCCCTTTTGGGGGCCAAATACCTCCGATCTCTACCGCAGGTGCCAAAGAAGAATGAGAAGAAGCCCAAAAAAAAGCAAAAAAGAACATAACCTCCGATACGATGAACAAAATAAAACCATATCGAAGTCCTAATTGTACGACTTTGGTATGATGTCCTTCTAACGTGGATTCGCGTAGAACATCACGCCACCATACAAACATGGTATATAGGATAAAAAGAAGGCCCAAACTTAGAAGTGTTGCACCCCCTTGAAATGAGTGCATGTACATCACACCTCCTACGGTGGTTGCCAAAGCTCCGAGTGAACCCGAAATAGGCCATGGACTTGGATCTACCAAATGAAAAGAATGCCTTTGAGATTCAATCATAAACCACTTTGCCTCAGTTGTATGTAAACCCCCCCCTTCACCCCCACCCCCTAAAGTGGTAAAGAAGGACTGAATGGGGTATAATCTTCTTTCTATCTGACAGGACAAAAAATAGGAAGGGATGGTTCTTTCATTGCATTGATAGAAGTCTAACTAGAAAAAGATCTCTCTATTACTTTGAGAAGAAAATCGTTGGTTTGACCGACGAACTACGTGGGAAAAAAATGGACCAACAATCTTTGATTTTCAGCAAGCAAGTATTGGAAGCGCCTTCTAATCGGCCTGAACAACATATACGCCTTTTATTGATTATTATTATTTTGATTATTATTATTTTGATTATTATTATTTTGATTATTATTATTAAAAAAAAATATTAAATCAATGAACAATTCCTGGTTTTGAATTGCCCTTATGACCCGTCGGTAAGGAATGCTTTGACGGGTGCCACTTTGGGCAATTTGTTGTATATAACGAGCTAAAGTGGCTGGCGAAAGGGGGGTCCCTCGGGGATAAAAAAGAACTCCCCTTAAGCGGTTCAATTCAGTTAAAACTCGCATTGCAGGAATCCCGTCGCGAACAAGGGCAGCCTCTATCTTTTTTTCTACCTCCGCCTGTTGATAGACGATGTCAACGAGAGTCCTCAGGTTAAACTCCCGCACGATCGAATGCGGACCTAGTCTAGACGAAAGTTGGACCCGTCTTAGTTCATCGTGAATTAAGGGCTGCTCCAATACAGGAATGTCCGGAGGTATAGGGGGGACCGGGACCCCCTCCTCCTCGTTGACTTGCGGTTGAATATAGTCCGCGGGGTTAGTTGAGTACCCTGGATCTGGATTGTGGCAAGCCAAAGCCACGTCCATATTTAAAATAATAGAATTTAATATAAAGAAAAAGTAAAAGAAGAATTCCAACGGAACACGGTTAACAACCCAACAAACGGTTGGGTTCTTTGGTATAACGAAATAGCGAAAATAAACAATACTAAAAATTAGTACAAAAGGCAGAATCATAAGGAATTGGGAAAATATGCCTTTTTCTATAATTATTCGCATTGTGAGATTAAACTTTGGCCGTGTAGAACATGGATTAGCATTATGTCATTCTTACAAGTGATCCCCCATCCATGATTGGAAAAAGTGCTATATGAAGACTTCGAGATCAAATAGAATATGTTTCTTTCCATTCCTCGTGAGCCACTTATTTCTCCGAAACAAGAGATCAAAGTGATTTTATTCCTTGAACCCAATAAGTCGACGGACTTACACCATTGGGATACTTCGAATAAACTAGAGTACATATAGGATACACCTGTGTTAAACCCTTTTCTCAAGATATCTTCCAAACTGTTGGGGTCCTTGCTTTGGATGTTGTTCCCCCGGTGTGAAAGCAGTTGGTTTCGTAGTTTTAAAATTCTGCTGATCCCAAGTACTCCATCTCTATCATTGCATATTAAAATATAGAAAGTAAAGAAGAAGAGGCATGACCAGAAGAATTGTGTAAAATACGTAAATTTATCTAGTTGAGGCATGATTCATTTTTACAATAAAACTAACTCCCTCCATACAGATAGCTTAACTCCGTCAAGCCCCGAGGATTAGTGAAGAATATTAATTACTTTAACTTTGCCTGGTTGTTGACCAATGTAGGGCAGGGGACTGAATGAGGCACTGACTGACTTACTCCGTCTTCCGACAGCGTTCTACTTGCATGTCGACAGCATCACGCAGAACTTCGAACACTCTTATTTCGCTCCTTGCTCGCTCCGCGGCATACCGAAAAAAAAGGGATTCAATCCGGGATTGGACCTCTCTCTTTCTGTCGTTCCCGAAGTGGTAGAAGAAAGATTTCCGGGCGTACTACTTGGAAACCTTTCTTCTCTTATGAGATTTCGTATTAGATAGAGAGATCCTTCCTCAAAGCGGCCCTTCTCTTATATACGATACCATTCGCCATGGATGATACTCTGAAAAGAGACAATAACCTATTTTCTTGCAGCCTATTCTCCATGACGTGTTCTGGCTCTAAACAGTTATATCCTCTTTTCAGTCCTTTCAGTCAGTTCCGATTCGGTTAGCTACTTAGGGTGAACCACACAGAGGCGATCTCGAACATCACTTGCAGAAACTCCAAAACGGGAGTTCAAGTTCACTTGACAATTTTGTAAAAGCCAGATAGAGGAAAGTAGCTGTGATAGAAGAATGGATTTAATTCGATTGAGGAAGGTTAGTATTAGAAGCTGAGATATAGTTTGTACGAGCATCGTGATAATTGACTCTTAGTCAACTATTGAATATCAACCCGGCCCTTCAATCATTTCGCCACGAGCCCCCCGGCCTTCAAAGGCTAAGAACTGAGATATATCCGGGGCCTCTGTGAAGTAGTTGGGCTTTCCTTCCCGCTTCTCACGAACTCTGATCCCTACCTGTCGTAACTATAAGAAAGAAGAGAGCTCCCTAATGATAAAAAGCCCTTCCCTTTGAAGTGTGGTAGGCTCATCTTCTCCCGCTCTGGCTCTCTTCCCAACCCGGACTCGGAAATGAAGCCTTACCCGTCGCTTTCCTCCCTCTTTGGTTTGGTACGCTGCTTCCCCTTTCGTTCAAGCGGCTTGTTGCTCCTTAACAACACCTAAAATGCGTCAAGTTTGGTTGTTTCAGACAGTCATCCAGTCTTTGACTTTGCTTTTTCGGGCATTCAGCCCGAGACTCCATTCCAAACGGGCGGAACTCTTCATCTCAAGTCTATGGCTATCAGTCCAAAGCTTTTACTTTAACAGACCTGCTTGCCCTAATCGAATGTTATCCGAGACTCCATCCCCTGTCTGAAGGTGATCCTTCTGATAATGCCGTGCTTTTCCAACTCCCTTTCTTCCCATCTCAGTCATCTCTCTTACCTGAACATAGAAGATAAGGGAAGAACTCCTCTCATCGTCCAATAGCGGAGACAAAGCCAATGAAAAGCGGATTCGGATTTTACTTTTATTCATAGGAACGGATCAAACAGTAATAGTGGCTCGTTCCTCTTTTATTCGATAGTGGGACTTCCTTGCCTGAAACCGGCCTTAGAAAGAAGATGAGTCCTCTTCGTCTTTTCCCTCAGAACGTTAGTTGGTTGGTTAGCAGCTTTGACAAAGACAGCTCTTTCTCTTGCTTCCTGGGACTTTCCTTCCATACATACTTTGTTTTGTACTTGACTCATTTTCTGTCGTCGGGATTCCAGAAGAAGGGAAGCAGCTTTCAGCTCCTCCTTATGTAATTACAGACTTCCTTTATCTGACATGACTGATGCTCTTTCTTCTTTTGTTAGCTTTTTTGCCCTTACCCCCATTTCACCTTCCCTTCCTTCATAAGATGATATGCCCTTAGTTTAGAATCAGCCCAACGAAGATTCGCTTCCCTTCATTATGGCACCTCGCGCTAGCTAGGGATATTCTTTTTTAGTTCCCTGCGGGGCTGTCCCACGCCCCCGGGTGAGCTACCGTCACATTAAGCGGCGGAAACGAGGCAATATATAGCCTATAAGAAAATGACGTAAGTAAGGCTCGAAATCACTGATGTACTCCAGTAGAAACGAATCTCGGAACCAAGCTCAACGCGGCATGTTCCGGTACTGCCAATACAATCTTGTCCAGAAATTATGAATTAGGACTGTAAGTAAGTGATCAGTAAGGAGAAGCTATCAACAAGAAAGAAAAAGAAAAAAAGCGTTCTGTTGCTTGCAGTTTTCTTTTATCGAGATTGGGTTGGTGTTCAGTGTACTATACTAAGGTTAAGGTACTTCATCGAAAAGAATGCATTGCATGAACATTGAGATGCCCAAGAGAAAAGGAACGAGGGGAAGAATCGACGAGAACATAAAATCGTGAATTATCAAGCGTGACGAGAATGTGAAATTCGAGATCTGTTAAGGTCAGGAAAGGTTTTTGGTCACAAACAAGATCATGGATGCTTCTGTAAAGGTGAGAAAGGACAAAAGGGGCGAGAGCTAAGATAGGGCCTGAGGCCAAAGCTATGGCAATATGGCTGTATTCCTTAGTCATCATATTGGATTGAAACCAAAGAAGAAAGGTGACGAATCCTGACCTCTTATCTCACCTTTCCCCCATCTCCCTACGAGCGTAGGAGCCGAAAGAGATATGTACATTATCCGCATTCAATTTCACATCACTCGAAGTAGTCAACATATCCACAGTCACATCCAGTCCGTAGGATGGCAAGCTAGTCAACGAGGACACGTCCATGACAGAAGGAATGGAATCAACCCACAGCCGAAGTAAAAGGTCTTCGTAGATGCCAACATTCTGGAAAATCTCCACAATCTTGTCATCACTCTCCATACGCTCTACCCAGTTAAGCCATTGAACGGTTTTGGCCATCTTCTCACAGAATTCTACTGGAAGCACTTGGTCCAATCTGGCTGGAGGTTTAGGCGCAGGTAAGGTATTCGTCACGAGCAACCGGCTAGCTCTGCTGTGAAAAATAAATAAATGATCAAATCATCGTCATTCGGAATGATGGGATAATGCCCCGGTGTCAAGTGCATGTATGAAAGACTTTCTGAGGAGAAAGATATGTGAATATAGTGCTAGTTCTTACTGAAACTTCTTTATCTCATGCACTTCCTTATCTCTAAAGATAGGATGCCCTAACCACCCAACAGTTGTGTGGGACCATTGCCGTCTGTCTTTGCCAATGGTTTCTTAAGGTTATAAGTACGAGTCTGTCCCCATGCGCCTATCATTTTAGTCAGCGGCAGTGCCTTTCCTCACGTTCTTTGTGCAAGTTCAAAGCTTCTCTCTGCTTGTTGTCTCCTGAAAGAGGATATTTCTCCTTTTTTAGTCTACCCGACTGCCGAGAGGTAGCTGGGGATGCTTCCTTCCCTGCTTTCAACAACTCTTCTCTTAGCAAAGACTGACGAAAAAAGGATGACTTTTGGCTTGCTACAAGCTGGGCTCGGGTTTCTGGCTTGGAAACTGCTTCCCCTGTAGTCGTCAGCTCGTTCTTGACAGAGGAGATCGGGTGTTCATAATCTGGAGTAAAAGGATTCGAACCTTTGCATGCCGGTACCAAAAACCGATGCCTTACCACTTGGCTATACTCCATACGGCCTGTTTTGGACGATAGAACGGGGGGAGGAGGAAGGGAAAAGCAGGGATTGGACAAAGAAATTCCGTGCAAGGACGCGAGGATATAGCTTCTAAGTAGCTTCATTCTCCCTTTAGGACCGACTACAACTGAAAAGCGACTCTAATAGAAACAAACGGTAAGCTCTCTGCTCTATTTGCTTGCAATGCTATGCCTATCAAAGTTCAAAGTTGGCGAACGCTTCTTGTTCTCGTCCACCCCCTTCTTTCTTTTGATTTTCTTATTATTTCATAACCGTCACTAAAGAAGAAGCTCCTGAATCAGCGCAGGGCCAAATCAGCAGCAAGAGAACTGTCCTAACCTGCCGCCGGTGACTTTCTCAGAGCTCCGCAGGAGAAGAAAAAAGGGAGTCCGGGTCCAATTTCTAATGAAGCGAAGGTCCCCCTTACTCCCTATTCTCTCTTAAACCTTTTTAAAGCTCTAAGAGAAAGAGTTGGTTAAGAACTATTGACTGTAAACCATAGCAGTTACAGTATTGAGATGTTCGCCTTTGGAATGAAGATGGATGAAGAGGCACTTGAGCCTGGAACTGATAAAATTCGGGGAAAACATGAAACCGGTCACTATACGTCAGGAGGGCAAGACATGACCGCGACTTAAGATTCAAGTACCGTTAATTAAAAAGAAGACTAAAAGAACGAGATAGCGATAGCTGTAATAAAGCACAGGCTAATACGAGCCGACCAGAAGAAGCAAAGCTTAGATTACCAGATCCCGGACACAATCTTCGACGAGATGGGGAGCCCCTTGCCTTTTTGCACCTCTCCTTGAAGCTTGCTTACTTAGCTCTTGTCTTAGTTACTTTGATTTATTCTTTTTTTTTTCGTTGTTTTTTCTGAGTGTTAAAACTATCGATTTCTCGCCAATGAATTGGATCCGCTCCGATTCGATCAAAAATGGGATTTTGGCGTCAGAAGGGTTCTGTGACATGGACGCTCAGCCCAACTCGGTCGGTCGGTTAGCCCACCTAACAGATGATGAGATTCTCGATCGATTTGATCGAATTTGGAAAAGTCTTTTTCACTATGAAGAACAGTGGAGCTTTCGATCTTCATGTTATAGCGTCCCCCGTTCGTTCGGGCTCTCGCTCAAATCTCCACCTTTATGCCTTGGTAGGCTTTCGACTCAATCGTGACGCCTACCTATCGAGCGAAAAGAAAAGAGAAAGTTTTCGCATGGGTTCATCATCTGATGCAGAACCGATGCGAGAAGGATAAAAAATATGGGGGAAGAGGAGATTGATAGCTTTCAAAAACCAGTAGAAAGGAAAGAATGCGGGGAACAACTCTTTCCTTTCCAAAGACAGTAATTATCTTCGTTTTTTTAGCATAAAAGATTTGATTGAATGAACGCCATCCTTGGTTCTTTTCAAACAAATCCAATGTTGGGCCAAGCCTTGTATTAAAGTAATAGCCGAAGGCAAAAAAACACTCTTTTAGAAGAAAGGCGAGAATAACGAGAAGAAGGATTAGTAGTTGCCTAGCCGAGGAACTTGAGGCCGACATACAGAGTGCGGTCCCGGAGTTCAAGACGCTGTCTAAAACTCGTGTCGATCATGGAAAAGCATTTCTTTTTCAATGAAACAAACCTCATTCTGAAGTTCCCTCCCGCTTCAACAGCAGAACGTCATGCGGATACAGATCGTCATGCGAGATGATCCCGAACCTATTTCATAACCACCATCCATCACCAATCACATTCCACATCCCACTTCAATTTCATTGCCTCGGGCAGTCTCCTAACGAAAGGCATTCCAGCTTGTCAGGCTTGAACGCCGGGTCAGGAAGGAGTTTGACTGCAGGGATGGGATCGGGTCCTACTCGAAGCACTCCACCACGAATAAGATCGGGTTGGATAGACAGTAGAGATAGGAACTCCTATTAGGGTAGGCTTTCAAAACATAAATGCACTACTCCATCTGGACTGGAAAGGGCTTTCCCTCGGGGGAAAGAGAAGAACCTGCAATAGTCGCGACGCGCCAAAAGAGAGTAAAAATCCATAGAAAAAATCCCTTCCCGGCCGACCTAAGGGACTCTACGTTTGGTCCCATCTCAAAAAAAAGTAGGAAACAGATGTTGAAGAGTGCCCTTGAACTACAGATCAATCATAATAAACAATACTTCAAAAGATTCGCATGGGCTCATCACCTTAGGCGAAAAAGGAAGGGGGGGGAGGAAGTGCGAGAAGAGGAGATTGAGGATAGTCATTCTACTCCATATATAGTGTACACAGATTGTTCTTTCATTTTCAATTCCTTTCGGGTCGGACGGGCTGGGCTGCTGGTGGGGCTGTGCCCATTCTCCCCCTTCTGGAGCTTTACAACCGGAATAAGGAACCTTAGAATTCACCCGATTCGATGAAAAGATTTGAGAAGACCACCAGCTAGCGGATCAGAAAGATTTGTATGGAATGCCCTATTCCTGCCTGAGCTTTCCGATCAACCAATCCCCTATTTCAGGGGCGTGTTAGGTAGGCTCAGGGATCACTGATTAGTCGAAGCCGGAGGCTCCCTTGACCTGATCTTTAATCCTACACCGGTTAATGATGCGATGGGAGAAGTTTTTTTTTTCATTTTTTCATCAATGCTGGTCGAGGCTCGTCCATGCCCAATCCCAATGGACAACCCTTCGATCTGCCCTTAGCTCTAGTTTCTACCCCTCTTCTCCAGTCCCTGAAAGCACTCCTGGGCCTAGCCCTCTTTCTCAACTCGAGTCTGCCGTTCAGCGGCTTTGATCGTTGACGAACACCTGCGAAAATAAGACAAAGAAGTTCCAAGTCTATGCCTTTAATGATTCAGTAACAGCGGATTTTTAGAATGAGGGATCAAGAAAGAGATAAGGGGGCTCGGGGGAACCTGAGTCAATTATTGGTGGACCTTCCCTTGAACCGGTCACGGAGCTCTCAACTGAGTTGTTTAGGTTCCGGAATTCCATCTCGTGAAGGGGGGGAAAGGGAAGATGGATTGGATCGAGAGGCGATGCTTATGCCTCTTATTTATCGATAGGATTCCTATCATTTGAAGTCTCCGGCGAAGGAGACAAGGGCGAGGCACCGAAAATGGAATTGCCTCCATCTCTATCCGTCATTAGTAAGATCAATCTGCTTTTCTTATTCACTAGTACACAACTAGCAGCCTATTTCTTCTTACTAATAATTTGAAATAAATAGAAAACGCGTTTGCGCTAGCTAGCTACAACTAGCCTCTACTCAACGGATAGACGAAGAAGCCCGCTGAAAAACAGAAGCGCGCTAGCGCGCAACGGCTGAAAGGCCACTTGTTATGTTGAGTAGGTTTTCTTCCAGAACCGCGACTTTGTTCTGCTTGCTGCTCGCCTCTCTCTCTAACTCTGACAAGTAAAGTGCTCTTATGCACTCTACTCGCCGCCTACTCCACTCCTTACCACTAAACGACGAAGCCAGGAGCGGAAGGAGGGACTTGAACCCTCAACCTCAGCCTTGGCAAGGCTATGCTCTACCATTAAGCTATTTCCGCCAGCTACGGTAGTGGCGAAGCACTACTGAGCAATTCACTTGCACTTATTGAGGACGACTTCTGTTTTTCCTTAGGACCACACTGAAGACCTCCGATCGAGCTACGAGCACGAGTAGGTAGGTGGCTAGGGGGGGCGGGATAGAGGACTCTTTAAAGAGGTGAGCCAGCAGACGTAGGAAGGCGGCATGCCAGCTAACCGAACTGCGTTACCAAAGCTACTCCTTGTTGATGGAAGATAGGGCTATTTTGATCTTCTTCGCCTGTGTCAGTTCGAATCTGACGAGTAGCTCGTTCGTTCTCACTCGTATTGTTCTTCTTTTCAATAAAGAAAATCTTTCTTATTTCTTTAAATAAGAGGAAGAATATTATTGAGTTCTCACTTGATCTCATGTCTTCTTTTTCCCTTTATTATATATGTATTTTTTATTATAGAATGTTTCTAGACAAAAAGTTTCAAATATCTTCTTTAGGGCCGAAAAGAAGGTATGGTTGGTTGTGGGAGAGGAAGTACTTCGGCAATGAGTTTTCTCATAAGCTCCGTACAAAAGGTCAGTCCCTGCGCTACAATATTTGAAGATAAGCCTTCGCTTACCTAGCTCCCACATTCCAAGTAAGGGAAGCAAAAGGATGTGACAGAACCCATCTTCTTAAGGCTTATCTTTCTTGAGTCAATTTTCTTCCACATTCTGAAGCTAGCAGTTCGAAGACGTGAAAATCGTCTGATCGGCGGATGCCTTCATCTCATCTATGAAGAAAGCGTTTGGCCATTTCTTTGAATTGATTATCAAGTCCGGTATCCCCTTTTCAGGCAAGCGCAAGAGAAGCATTTGTGAGCGGATTGGGATAGGATCAAAGAACTGAAAAACTTTCCAATTACTCAACCACTTTCATTGCTATAAAGGCATAAAAAAGATTCATCACACGAGCCCATATCCTTGCTTTTCTATCAATCTCTAATTCTGATCTTCCTCCCCAATCTGATATTATTGTGCCGGTATAGACCGAAATTCCGTTATGGTCCAATTCTGACCGGTAATAAATACCGGGGCTTTGCAATATTTGATTGATCAC
>Ga0268247_10000142_pt1 | contig 24281 bp, 26 predicted proteins | sample AgamicOrMae_FD_200245 | JGI IMG/M metagenome (GOLD analysis project Ga0268247, IMG submission 200245) | Agave microbial communities from Guanajuato, Mexico - Or.Ma.e (v2) (version 2) | ecosystem: Host-associated > Plants > Phyllosphere > Phylloplane/Leaf | place: Guanajuato, Mexico | collected...
GCCAGTTGCTGAAGCTAGTTGCTGGAGCCAAATCGGCCAAGACGCCAAAAGGTGGCCGAAAAGCCACCGAAAGGCCGCTTTTGACGCTCCGTTTTGGCACCTTCTCCTCGAGGCTCTTTTGGTGGGCCGCCCGCACGACGAGCAAATGGGGGCGGAGATCAGATCAATCAGTTTGGGGCAGCTTCGTTGCGCGAACTGAGCTCTTGGGTGGCCGTTTGGCACTTGGCGAGCAGAATTTCGCTTCCTCAGCAAAGGCGCCAAGTTCAGTCTGTGAGCGGCAGTCTAGCTCGACTGATGCGAGGCAGCTCGACGAAACTGATGCGCGCAAATGTCGTGACTGCTCTTTTTGAACTAGAGACTGCCTTGCGCAACACAGTCTCTAGTGCGCACAATTCGATCGCCGCTGGAGAACAAATTAGGACTGGCACCCAAGCGCAGACTGTGAATCAATCAATCAATTTGCGCCTCGCTGGCCGCCCCCAAACACACCAACTGGGCGCTGATTTGGCCAAGTAATGAGTCACGACTGCGAGTGGCCATGAGTGATTTTTGTTCCAGTATGTTGAGACAAACTCGCGCGCAATTGTTTTCCATCTGGAGCGCCGAGCTTGCAATTGGAGGAGCCATTTGTAGACTCACTCAGGTCTGAGCACTGACAAGGAAACACACCTTAGGTGTAACTCGCGCAAAAGGAGTTCTTTCTTCTTTTGCACCAATTCCGGCAGAACTCGGCTCGAGAAATATCCAGAAAAATATCCATGTCTTGAGCCCAACTTATGAGCCGTTTGCGAGATAATTCACCAAAAATATCGAAAATAATAGAAAATATAAGCGATTTCAATTTATTTTGTTCGATTTATAGCATTGGGAAACCTTGAGGGCGCATTTTGCGCCAGCGAAGTTCGCTCAGCGAATCTGGTCGCTGCGCGCAGGACAAGCAGCGGCAGGAATAGGCGAACTGCAGGAATGAGCTTTCCTGCAGGAACGCGGCTCGGCGCAGCACTGGCGATTGGATGCAACTCAGACTGGCTCTCTAGCTCAAACTTGGGCCCAAAAGTGTGCGTCTCTAGCTCGGCCAGCTGGCCACACAGCGAGTCAAGAGTTTGCGCCGCTAGTCAAAAAACGATGCCTCTTCGCTTGGTGACAAAATCGGCCAGTGAGCGCGCAGAACTGGTGCTCCTTTTCAGCCGAGTTCTCGCCAGTCTCCAGCACGCATCTCAGCAGTTCTTTGCCATTCACAGCCGACAACTGGCCGCCAAATGATCAATCAAAAACAAGTTAAACAGAGGAGAAAAACAGAGGGAAACTTTCGCTCTCTGTTTACCTGTTGCGCTCGAGAATGGAGCTGTCCCAGTGGGCCGGAGACTGTGGCACGAGGCGGAGGCAGAGGGCAACAAGGCGAAGAGGCGAAGAGGCGAAAAGGGGCCCACTTCTCTGCGCTCGGTCCTTCCAACTCAATCATCCACTTCCACCAGCGCGCCTCAGCTCTCTGCCTGTCTGTCTCTGTTGACACACACACTGCTTGGCTCCATTGGTGGCCCGTCTTTGCTCGAGTCTCTTGTTGATCTTCGGGGAGTGAACGAATTTTGAGTGAACACATTCGAGTTCTAGTCCAAATCGAATCAAGAAACGCTGACTGACCGCAACTGGTCTCAATTGGCCCCCAAGATCGCCGCTCGTTTGCATCCACTGACACGCCGTTCGACTGAATGTTAGACTGCCGCTCGTCTGTCTGAGTGTCTCAGTCTGTGTGTGTGTGTGGGTTTGGCCAGTTGAAAAAGTTATGCAAACAGGAGCGAAATTGGCTCAAATTAGCCCATTTGGGGCCAGATTCCAGGCGGCGAAAAGCCAATATTTGAGGTGCCTCTTGTTTGCTCAAGCGGCCAATGCGCGTGGGCGTTCGCCGCAGACACTCTCTGGCTGCGCGCTCGCAGTCCTGCCGCTCGACTTTGGTCCTGCCGAGAGGCCAACGCGCGGCCAGCGAACTTCAAGCTGAACGAACTTGAAAAAGTGAACGAAAAACTGAGCCAGCGAACATACAGCTGAACCAGCGAACTTCAAACAGCTAGCACTAAGCACTGAAGAGTGCAGCGAACGACCAATTTTTTCGATCCACACTCTGCCACGCCCACTCGGGAAAGTACTCACCTTTTTGCGGGCTTTTCGGGCTCTTTTCGGGCCCTTTGGACTTTTCGGACTATTCGGACTGTGCAGAGCGAGACCCTTGGTTTGGGTGGCAATTTGGGCGGCCGAGCTCTGGTCTGGCCGGCGACCCCGAGCCGCACGGGCAACAGGCGAGCAACGGGCGAGCAACAGGCGAGCGCAGCTCTCAGACAGAAGCACCACGCGAACTCTTCTTTGTGACGCTCGCCGACCACACAGAGAGAGCGGCCGGCACCCAAAGGAGGCTTCTGCTTGGCTTGGGCGCTCTCCCTTTGCTCGCCTGCTTCTTTCCGGCGGGCCGCCCACAAAGCGCCGCCCTCGGCTGGCAATTACCGTCCGCTGGGTGCTCTTAGCTGTGGGCCCAATTTGATCTGATTCGATTTGATTTGATCGGCCGCTTTGGAAGCTCACAGAGACAGACAGTCGCACACGCACTGCGCGCGTTCAGTGGACGCAAAGGGACACTGATTGTGTGTCTTTCGCTTGGGCCCACTGGTCAGTCTGCGGCGAGCGATTGGCAATTGTGTGTCCAGCAGCAGTGGACTGCCGCTAATGTGGTTCCGCCGCGTTTGGGTGCGTGTCAGCTGAGACGAGCCAGAGAAGCTTTCTCGGTGCTGCTCACTGTCTGCAGTCTGCTCCTTGCAGCTCGTTGCTTATTGCTCGTTGCTTGTTGCTTGCTGCTCGTTGCAAGTTCGCCGGCGCAAATCTCAAAGAGCAGCGCCACAGCAATATTGATGCCTGATGACAATGACAACGAGTTGCGGCCGCCAAATTGGCCACAATTTGCCCAATTTCCCTCCTCACACAAGCCCCAAAAGCACCAGTCTTCTGGCTAACCCTCGACTGTCGCCCAGTCGATCAGTGTCTCCAACTGACAGACACACTCTGCTCGTGCTCGTCTCGCGCTCGTCTGTGTCTGGCTGCACAGAGTTCGTCTCAGCCAGTCTCTGTCCTTAGTGTGCGCGTCTCTCTGTGCGTCTCTGTACGTCTGGTGCTTCTCTGCCACTTGCGACGCTTATCAATTTGCTGCGGCTTCTGTTTGAGCTCTGCCTCTGCTCTTCTCTTCCATTTGCTTTTACTTCATTTTATTTCATTCCATTTCGTTTTATTATTTTTTACTCTTTTTCTTTATTCTTTATTCTTCTCCCCATTTGCCCACCACGCTCAGTCTCAGTCTCAGTTTCAGTCCATCTTCTGCTCGCTATCCCGCCTCCAATCTTCACCACGCACTCTCTTTTTTTCCTCCACAGACTGCAACTGACACTCTCTGGCCAGTTTCACGCGGTCTTCTCGGCCCAAAGCACCCAAAGTTCAGCTCTTTGCGCTCTTTGTGCACCTTTGCTCTCGCGGCAAAGGGCTGGTATTGCACGTCCGGCCGAGCTTGAGATGGAACGAGTTTTGGCTAAAAATTCTTGCGAAAAAGGATGGCAAAAACTCGAGTTTGCGCCCCAAAATCGAGCCCAAAACACTCTCTCGCTCGCCTATACTTGAAGAGACAGAGCTAGTATATAGTTGAACTCGACTGGACAAACTTGAACACAATTAAACACACTCCAGTTTGGCTGCTCGACCTTAGGCTTCACTGCTCGTCGAGCGTCTTGGACTCGAGCCAGTTGCGTTCTGGCAAGGCGACCTGAGCGCAGCCAAGCAACAGGTTGTCTGCGTTTGAGGCGGCGCTCATTTTGCGCTCATTTCGCGCGCTCATTTGCGCCCAAAAGCAGCCAACTCGCAACGGCAGAGCTGCGCCAGCTTGGCGTCTGAGCTGAGCACTTTCGGCCCAGCTCCTGCAGCTCGGCTCTTGCGGCTTGGCCAGCGAGCGGCATTTTCCGCTCGTAGCTCGCAGCTCGCAGTTCGTCGCGCAACCATTGCACCTGCTCGATAATTTGCAAACTCGTCCAAAAGCGACTCCAAAAGCCTCCCAAGGCAGTGCGCGTGCGCCACACGCTGGCAACTGGCTCCACTCGTTCGGCTCGCAACTCGAAACGAAGGAACTAAGGGCCGCCAATCGATGGCTGTGGGCTGCATCTGGGCTCTGGCGCGAACAAATTGGCGCCTCGTTGCGCAACATTCACAGCTCCAACTCGCCCCCAATCAGCTGGCAGGCCAGCAGGAGGGCGGCACTTAGCTCAGGCCAGTCAGCCAGCCAGACCGTATCAGCGCGCGCAAGTCTCGCCCTCTGACGCTCGGCCGGCGGCTTCCTGCGCCGCAAGAGACACTCGGCGGCAACTGGCACTGGTAATTGCCATTGTCTCGCCGTCGTGGACCAGCCGGAACGAAGCAGAGCCAAGCTTGAGGCCGTTTTTCGTGTTTTTGGTCGCTAGTTCTCGCGAGCGCCGCCAGGGGGCGCGCGCGTCGCCAGTGCTGCACTGTAGCAGCGGCCTGCGAGCAGTCGCCGCTTAGCAATGGAAACACTATAGTCCGTCTGCGGGCTTTTTGGGCCGCCCGAAAGGGCTGACAAGGCTCGCGAGTTTGGCTTGAGACATAGATATTCTTGTTTCTCAGCTCGAGGCGAGTGTTCAAAAAGAAAAACGTCGAAAATAAACAGTGCAAAGTGATGGGGGACAGTCTGTTTTGGTTGCTTTTCGCTTTTTAATTTTGAAAAAAGAGAACAAGTTTATTTCACGCCCATGGACAAAGGCACGCGTGTGAGTGTCCGATTTGCCATTTGCGAAAGGGGACGAGACTGGCCAGAGATGCGTCATTATAAACAGTAATCGTTTAATAGTATCAATAATATTAATGAAATGGTTAACATTGAGCAAATGGGGACTGAATGCGCACTCTACAGTGCCCTTAGGAGCACCGCTCGGCCACCGAAGTCAGTCACTGGCTGTAGAGACTGATCTGGTGCTGGTGGTGGGCGAAGGTGGGCGCCAATGTGGCCTGCTGGGAGCTGAGGGGCGACTGTTGTTGGTGGTAGAATGAGGCAGCGTGTGGTTGTTGCTGTTGTTGTTGTTGCTGGTGGTAGTAGTTGAGCTCCAAGTGTTCGGGGCCTTGGTGGTGGTGCTGCATCTGAGACTGTGAGTGGGACTGTGAATGCGAGTGGGAGTGGGACAGCCACACTTGCCGGTGCTGCTCGGTGGCGGCGGGCGACAGTTGGCGCGCGTCCACCGGCGATTGCATTTGGTGCTGCTGGTTGGGGCTGGCGGCCACTGGACTGTGGGCCTGCTCTGTCTGCTGGTGTCCTTGGCTGAGGGCGCTTCCTTCCTGGAACCAGTGGTGGTGCTGCTGCTGTTGCTGTTGCTGCTCGACGAACGACTCTTGGTGCTGCTGAATCCAGAGGTGCGTGTGCGACTGGCCAGACTGCTCCAGGCTGGCCGGCGACACTTGCTGCTGGTGGTTGTAGAGTTGCGTACGATTTGCCTCGTGTATATGATCTGTGATTGTACGATCTGTGCGTGTACGATCCTCGTTCAGTGTACGATCGTCTATGTGTCCTAAGGGCGAGCCCAGCTGGCTTGGCTGGCACACTTGGCCCACACTGCTCGGCTCCAGCTTGACGAACTGCTCGAGCTCGTGCTGGCCAGTGGTCAAGATGGCGGCGCTTCTGTGCTGCTGCTGCGGCTGCTGGAGGGCTGGTTGGCCGAAGTGGCGGACGCGCTGCACGCGGTGCACGCCCAGCGAGACGCTCGACTGTTGGCTGCCGAGCGAGGAGGAGGAGGCGCAGCTCAGCGGCTCGCACACACTCGCCGGCCCCTCAGGCTCGTCCAGGGCCGCCATTGGGCCGCCAAGCATGTGGCCGGCCTCGAACTCGAACTCGAGCTCGGCCTGCGAGCGCGACTGAGCTAGAGACTGGCAGTGGGCGGCAGACTGTCGCCGGTCGACTCCGCTTGGCTCGATTTGGGCCCCCTTGAAGTCGGGCTCGATGCTCTGGAGCACCTGGACCAGGCTCTTGATGTGCTGGATGGCCGCGCGCAGAGTCTCCACCTTGGAGAACTTCTTCGCCTTCGACGAGCAGGACCTGTTGCTCGCTAGGTCTGGAGTGGCCGGCTCGCTCGTCTGCTCGTCGCCCGTCGACTGCAGATACTCCACAGGCAGATGGTCGCGCAACAGAGCAAAGCCGTTGTTGACCATTTTGACTCTGTTGCGTTCGCGCTCGTTGCGTCTGGCCACGCTGAGCTGCGGGTTGCGCGCCTGGCGAGTCCGTCGCACCTTGGCCACAGTCTGGCCTTGGGCGAGCGTCTGCACATTTGTCTTTGCCGCTCGCTGTCTGCCCCTCTTGGTCTGCTGCTCGTGCGCCTTCAACTGGGCGCCGCTCGTCTCCATTTGCGCCGCCTCGTCGCTGGAAAGCAACTGTTGCTCGATGGACATTTTGCTTCGATTTGCTTCTGGTTTGGTGGATTCTTCTTACTATTTAGCTGATCTACTTCCGCTGCTTCGCCTCCGCTGACTCTCTTCAGCGTCAAGTTCAAATTCTTACTGTGATTCTTGTCCTTATTACTGTTTGTGTTTGAGTTTGACTTTAAGGTAACCTCTCCTCTCGCTTCGAGCAACTCTGGCAGACTGACTTCACTCTGTCTGTCTCTGTGTCTGTGTTCACTCTTGTCTCTGGCGGAACTTTAAACTTTAAACTTTAGCTCCAACTTGCTTTTGGAGGACAATCTCTGGGCCAAACTTTGGGCGAAACTCTGTCCAAAACAAACGCTCGCACCTAACTAGAACTATTCCAAAAGAGCTCCTCTCCGCTCGGACGCCTGTTGCTGAATGAACATCGCGCGGGCCTGTTGCTCCTCAACTGCGGCGGCTCGTCTGCCGCTGCTCTGCCTCCAACGCTCACCAGAGGCAGTCTCTCTCCTGCGCACTGGGCCCCTGCGAGCGGCCCAGCAGCGCCCCAACAACACTCCCAGGCGGCCCCAAAGCTCCGGAGGCCAAGCAACAAGTTGGCGCGCATGCGCACTCGCGCTCTCGGTGGGCCCGCACGAGCTGGCCTCTGCGGGCCGCTCGCCAGCGCCGCCTGGTGGCCGTCGCTGGCAACTGGCGTCGGTGGCCAATTGTCCTAGTCTGTCCAAATCGCTGGCAAACAATGCCAAACTAAGGCAGACAGTTTCCCATCGGATTGCGCAAATCGGACGCAATTGGACGAAAATTGAAAATCGAAATGGAAGCGAATCGAATCAGATCAAATGAGCCGTCGGGCCGAATGTTGAACGGCTTGAAAACTGGCCAAACAATAGCAGAACCTTCTGTGATTTTCTCCATTTTCTCAATTCTCTCGATTCTCTCCAATCTCTCAATTTCCGCGCAACATTGGCCCCAAGCCTCAATCCTCGGGGGAAAAGCAGTGAAAAAGGATGACTGGCTCTCGTGTGTGTGTTGATAGAAGTTTGATTGAAGTGTCAAGAGGCGAGCAGAGGCCAAGGCAACGCGCGACAAAGACATCACTTGACCTGCGGCTTTGGGGCCTTGCGAGTGGCCCAGCTTGGCTTGGGTGTGGAAATGTGGCGAAAGCGAGTGGGAAATGTGGCCGAGCGAGAAGAAAAGACGCCCCAAAGAGTGAGGCAATCTTTGGGGCCCATTGGAGGCGAGCGAGAAGCAGTGAGGAGTGTGAATGATGAAAGAGTGCAAGTCTCTTCCATTTGGCGGCTCATCTTTATATCGCCGCTCAAATTCTACTCCAATCGAAGAAATTGGACACAGAATAGTCCAACTGAGAAAAGGAGAATTCTCTGCTCAGTGATGAAAACTTGAGTGCAGCTTTTTTGCAGATTTCTTTCCCCCAAACTCGACTAGAGCTGGTCCAAAGTCGAGCCAAAGCCTTCAACTTGGAAGCTCCAACTGAACTCTCAGAGGTCTGCTTCGAAATCGAATTGGCCTCCAATTTGATCTGTTTCGTCATCATCTGTTGAGCTTGAGCAACGTTTCATTTGATCCGCCGTGAAACAAGCTGCAACAAGCAAGAAGAGTGCTTCTTTGCGCTTTTCTTCGCAGAGTAATGCTCTTTTCTAAGCACAAATGTCCAATTTTGAAGAATTCTCCTTCTTCTCCAATTCTTCTCAAATTCTGGCCCGCAAAATAACGGTCCTTCAGACTGTTATAGTTATTGTTGCTTTGCCCCAGAGGAGGACTGCCTCTAGCCCCACTCTTCACCCTTTCGAGCGAGAGAACGTCCAAGGCGGGCGACTGTGTCTGCTTCCGGCGCGAACTGGGCCTGCAGCTGCGTCTGGTGGCGCCAAAGGGCAGAATGTGTGCACTTTTCAGGCATTTTCAGCCATTTTTCAAGCATTTTCTAAGCATTTTTCGCGCTTTTTCGCCCAATTTTGTCCATTTTTCGCAATCGGAAGAGACTCTTCTCTTTCGGCTTTGTGGGCGAGCTCGCGCGCGCCCCTCGGAAGACAGTCTTGCGTTTGGGGCGCGCCCACTCGGCTTTGAGTGAACTCTGGTTGGCGCAAAAAAGACTGACTCTAACCAATTCCCATGCGCAGGATTCATTAGCCGTTTTGGGCGCACTTTTTCGCCCAAATGTCCAAATGTCGCCCCAGCCACTCGAGACTGCCCTCGAGAGGCGAGCGTGCGAACTGGATTGGGCCACTCTGAGCACACACGAGCAGAGTTGCGCCCACCAACCAAACTGTGGCCGCAAGATCGCATTTGGAGACGCCTCCAAATGGGCGAGAGGCGAATTGGAAATGGAAAAATCAAAACAAAATCGAGTTCAAGTGGAAAAAAGATAATAAATCAAAGGGCGCACAGTGGGCCCTTCTGCTTGGGATCTTGCGCGCTGACTACAAGGAGCAAGAAGGCGCAAGATTTTCGGCCGCGCCACACACAGTTGCGCGGCCGAAAAAGTGCTCTGGTGGCGCAACGAACTGTTGCGACAAACGCAACAGTTGCTCTTGCATAAAGTGCTCCTCATTCGCCGCGCGACTGTCTTCCTTGTTGTTCATCATTATCGCCCCGCCACTGCCAAATCAACAAAGCATCCAGTGCCTCTCCTAAGGATCCAATGCCACACCTAAGCACTGGCGAAATATGGTCTCCAGTGGGCGCATATTTTGGGCCGACAGCTAAGGTTGACTCCAAAAGGGCATGATTCACGCGTCGCAAGAGCAGCAGAACCGCAAGAACAGCACAATCTTCTGTCGTATTTTGGGGCCTCCACGCGAAGCTTCTGGCGCTGCACTTGGTTCTCCTTTGCGGAGACGCCAAACGCTCCAGTGGGCCGGCCAACTGTTGCCCCCAACTGGCCCGCTGGAGCCCAGTTGCTGCCTCTTGGTGTCTGGCTGGCCGGCCGCAGTTGGGGTGCGATAACAATCGAGACTCGTCTCGCTCTGGGCCAACTTCAGGCTAAACTTCTGTCCCACTTGGCGTCTGCTCCCGCGGACTAGGACTGGGCCAGCCACGAGCAGCAAATGGGGCCGCGGGAATTCGGACCGGCGGACACGCCCCCGCGCTTATTGCGGACACGCGCGGGCGTTCCCGTTCGCTTAGCACGTGCGCTGGGCCCGCGAATGTTCGCCGCTTTGGGTCGACGCTGCTCCTCGTCCCGCGCAAATGGGGCCCACACTTCGAGATGCTCATGAGGTGCTCATTCACGTCGTTTCCTCGCAATGAGGCTGCCCTTCCGGCGCTGCGTCGGCGGCCAACTCGGCGGGATGTTTGGCCAGCGGTTTTCCCTCCTCGCGCCTCGGCCAGAAAGCAATCTATCTCTCAGTTGATGGAGACGAGAGGTGGAAAAATGGAGCGCCGCTGAAATGGTGAAAGACGAAGGAGGAGAATTGGGCAGAATTCTCGTGAAAATTTGGCCAAAATTCGGGAGCAGCCAACAAAATCAACAGGTAAATGATGATTGATAGGATTTTAAGCGCCCAACTCGCCGCTGGAGATCGCGTGGGCCACAACAAACAGCAGAGAAACGGGCGTTGCGAGAGGAGAACTCCTTCTCCTTTCCGCTGGGCCCCTTTTGGAACTGGGCGCAAGTGTGGCCTAAATGTTGGCCGAGTTTGGCCGAGTTTAGCGACAACAATTAGCGGTCGAGGTGGACAAGAAAGAGGCCAGAATGTCGGCCGCTTGTTCGAGCTTGTTCGAGCGTCTTTTCGCGCAGCTCGGCCCAATTGGCCAAGTGGCAGCGACAGACTGTTGTTTGGCCAACGCGAGTCGTCCTCTGCCAACTGGCCAACTGGCCAGCGAGCTCAGTGGGCCAGTTGCGCGCGCCCAAGTGTCAACTGGCTGGCCCAGTGGAGCGTGAGTTGCACGCCGCAGACAGTCCGCCGCGCGCCCCAGTCCTAAGCTCAGGCAGAGGCGCGCAGCAAACGCGGCCAACAGACAAAAGCGGACAAGATAAATCCCTTTTATTGCCCCTGTTCACTCGAGCGCTTCATTTGGCCGATCGTCGCCCAGAGCTCCGCGACGAGCCGAGCGAACTGCAGCAGAAATGGAGCCAAACTGCGGCAAAAGTGGAGTAAAACTGAGGCAAAAGTGGAGCCAAATTTCAATAGAAACTGCGGCAAAAATACAGTCGGTTATCGGCGCCAAAGACAGTCGCAAAGTGAGGGGGCGGCACTTTGGCAGCAATTTGGCCAGCCGTCTGAATGGGGCCGAGGAGAAGGCGCAGGAGGGAGAGTATTTTGACTGGCTTTGTGGCTGGCAAGTTTGGGCTAAGAATGCGCAACTGTTGCCCATTGTGGCAACAAACTGGCAACAACTGACTCATTTGCGGTGCTCGCTCAATCTGGCTTGCCCATAGCCATTTGGAGTCTGCTTGCTGGTGGATGCAATTGTGTTTCTTCTTCCTCCACTGCTGCTGCTTCTTTGCTCCTTCACAAATCACTACTCAAACAGCTCCATCAGAGGCCAGCCAAACAGCCCCAAAGCTCGGCCGCAAAGGCCGCAAATGGGCAACACGGCGACACAGAGGGGCCAATGCGCGGGAAAAGTAATGCCTTTTTAACGATTCAATTTTATACTCTCGTTTGCATGTAAACTGTAAATTGTTAGCCGAAAAGTGTAACGAAGTGTAAATGTGAGTCCGTTATTTTGCGCGCACCTAGAGAGTAGGTGAAATTGGCTCTTGTTGCAAGACTAAAAGACTAAAAGACTAGAAGACTGTGACACTGCACCGAAACTGATTCTCTGCAACAGGCAGTCTGCGGGCGAGGCACGCGCTCACTTGGCCGCAGCTTGTCTCTGGCTTTTTCTAGAGACTGTCTCTGTTTTCGTTCGCGCGCAGTGACGCGCCCCCGCAACTCGAACTCGCACAGCAGCAGCTCGTTAGCGGCACGTGTCTGCTGTTTACTTGTTTGGCTTTCCGCCCACTGGCCACTGTCCTTTGCCGACTGGCTGCGGCTCGCAAGTTCAGAGCCGCAGCTCACCTCTGGCAATTCGCCGGCGCAAGAGGGGCCCTTTCGGGCGGAGAAACTGGGGCCGACGAGCGGCCGCGGGAGGCAACTGGGGCCCCTCGTGCTGGCCCTTAGGATGAGTTCAAAAGTGGGATATTTGGAGATGGAAGAATACTGGCTGAGGTCTAGCAGAGCTGAGGTCTAGCAGAGCTGAGCTCTGGCAGGAGAAATTAGCATAAGACGCAGGCCCAATGCTTAGGGGCCGCGCAGCACGACGCCGGCGAGCTGGCTTTTAATTTGTTTCTAATGAAAATGAAGCCACGGGCTACCTGTTGCGTGGCTCTTCGCGGGCCAACCTTTGCTCGTCTCAGGCAGCCATGAATGCAAATTAGCGGCGGCAAATCGGCGGCAGTGCATTGGGGGGACAAAGTGGAGGTTTTCACTTCCAGCGGCCGCACGAATACGAATACGAACAAGAATGCCTTGCTGATTGGGCAATCAAATTCGCATTTCGGCCTCTCCTTTTGGCCGAAATGCTCCTCCTTTGGCCAAAGTGTCGCTTGTCACGCAGCGAGCTGTTCGCGCGCCTCCAATTGTGCAAAAGTGGCGCAAAAAATGGCAAAAAAACGGGCCCACCTTGAAGTTTGGGCCCGAGTTGAATGACCAGTTCGAGTCGGTTGGACTCGCGCGCGCTGCTCACTGTGTGCAGTGTGGCGGCGCGACCGAAGCTTGTCTGCAGCAGTCGCGCGCAGTTTTTCCTTAGAAATCGTCGTACACAGTTGCGTGGCCAGTTGCGTGGTTCTGTGCGGGCCAGTTGTGCGCGCGAGTCAGTTGTGCCCAAGGAAAAACAATGCCCAAACAGTGCACTTTTGCAAACAGTGCCCCACAGACTGGCCTCCGGGCGTGCTGCCGAGGCTTGAAACGAGTCTGCAAAGTAACGGCGACAACTGACCCTAATGGAGAGCGGCCGCCAAACCGAAAAATTATACCAAATGGGCCCCCGTCTGATTAAGAGATACGCCAAATGAAAGCGCAAACAATTAAACTGACAGAGATTATTTATAGTCCAAAAACTGCCGACCGGAGACTGTCTCCGCTTCTGTTTGGGCCCACCGCAAACTTGTCGCCAGCCAAGTGCAACTTCCAAAAGTGGCCCACAGCTCAGCCATTGCTCGCCGGACGCGACCTCTGCGCCTGAGCTGGTCTTTGGCAGAACCATTTTTCTGCCAGTTGCATAATCTTGTCGCCTATTTATCTTTCGGCCCGTTTTTTCCTTTCGCGTTTTGTTTTGGCGCTTCGAGGCGGGCGAGTTGGCGCAAGACAGTTGCGCGCAACTGTCTGTGATGCAACTCGGCTTGCAACTGTGACCTGCAGACTGGCTGCACACTGTTCCTGGGCCGCTCGCGTCCAGCTCAGCGCCCAAACCTAAGGTCAACCTAAGGGCGCTTTTGGAGGAAGGAAGTGCCGCTTTGGGCGCGCCTGGCCGCTCGGGGTCAAGCGGGCCCAGTTTCGCTCAGTGTTTGGGCCCCAAATTGGCCCCAGAGAGTGTCTGCAACAGTCTGCAACAGGCTGAAATAGGGCACTCTTCAGGCCGAGGCTAAGGAGCGGCCACTCGGCGGTGGATCTTTTTGCTTCTCCTCATGGGCCGCAAGCAACTGGGCCAATTGGGGCCAGTGTTTGGCCGCAAACCTGGTCTCGAGCGAGCGCGAACAAGTTAATTTTATTATCCTGGCGCGTCGGACAGACAGAGACTGGTGCTTGAAATGGCGGCTCGTGTGCGTTGGGCGAGAGCATTTTCTCACTTTTCGTGAGCGAGAGATTGCTCAAAGTGCGCCCAATTGGGGCACTTTGAGCGCTTTCATGCTCCCCTTTGGGCCGGCCGCTTTTGGGACGCCTTTCGGACATAAAGCATGTTCGACATTTCACCAAATTGGCACCTTTTGTGTTTTTGTGTGTGTTTTACACGACAGTTTTAATTTCATTTTAATGACTCGCGCCAACCGCACGCGCCCCAAACTGTGCGCCCAGTGCACTCGCAGGCCCACTCTTGGGCTCCCTTTGCTCCAAAAGGAGCCCCTTTTGATGAAGTGGTCGGCCCAAAGAGTGCACCTCTTTGCAACCTGTGATTAGGCTACCGCTTGGCCTTGGGGCAAGTCACAAATCGAGCTCGATTTCCACCTTTTGGCCTCTTTTCTTGGGCTGCACGACACTTTCGTACAAGTTGGCGCATCAAACGCGCTTTCGTACGACGCCGAACTGTCTCCAGCGGCGCACTCTTAGCGTGCGCTCCTTGGCCAAGCAGCACAACTCACCCTTTTCCCCCGCTGCTTTCCCCTCTTTGTCCCCAAACGACCACTTGCTGCGCCGCTCTGGCTCTGCTTTCAGCTCTGCCCCCGCAAGACAAGGGCGCCCACAGACACTCTTTACACGCTCGCATGATGAGCCTCATAAGACAAAATCGATCGCCCATTGCCTGGGGCCAATCGCCGCCGGAAGCCAATCAGGAGCCGCGAGCGTGCCACTGGTCTTTTGCGCCTCTTCAGACCTCGAGTGGCTCGCGCGGGCTGGCCGCAACACACTGGAACTCGTTGGGGCTAAGGGCAGCTGAGGCGGACGAGCAAGAGGAGACATTCCATCCAGTGGTGGCCAGTCTCGCCGGAACAAACGCAGCGAGTGGCCACAGACAAGGGCAAGTCGTCCCTCGTTCTTCGGGCCATAAAGGAAGCACACAAAGCGGGCGGAAGCGCCTCAGGTGGTCTCACGAGTGCGCCAGTTTTCGCTCCTCATTCAAACGCTTGGGACAAAGTGTCTGTTTGGACAGAGACTTGTGCAGCCAGAGACTCTCTTGAGGTGACAAAACGGCAACAAATTTCTCCACCAAAAGCTCATTCTCCGTCCAAATGTCTCTGCTCATTCACGACTTTTTGTCACTCTTTGTCACTCACACCACTCGAGCTCGCAAGTGTTTCTTTTCGCTCTTTTCGAGAGCGCAAAAGGAGCTCTTTTCAGAGACTTTTTTCTTTCCCAATAGAAAGCTTTCTAACCAGAAACCAAAATCTGGCTCCACAAGAGATTCTTCCCCAAGAGCTAAGGAGAGAAAAGCCAAACAAGAGAAGGAGCACAGTCAAAGCTGGGGGCCAGTTCGTGCAGGAGACACAAAGACGAGCTTTGCGTGTTTCTTTTCTGTTGCTTTTGCTCATCAGAACAGAGCAAAAGGAACAAATTCGAGGCGGAAAAGTGGGGCCAGTTCATAAATGGGCGCAGGACTGAAGGATAATTAATAAATCATGTCTCTCTGCCTCTTGGCTGGTGGCAAATCTCTTTTAATTGTTGTCCCTCCTTCCATCTAGATGATCGGACACCATCGGCCATTGTGGGCGAGCAAAGGAGTGCTCAGCAAAGGAGTCGAAGAGGGCGATTTGTTGAGCTGCTCGTTTGTCCGAGCTGGTTACCTGCGGGCTGAGCTTCGGCCCAAAGAAGAGGGTGGGTGGCGGACGGAAGGACAAGGGGGGAGTATTGATGATGGCCCAGTTTGGCTAGCCGTTGAAGGTCTGCCCAGCGTTTAGGGGAGCTAAGGGCCGGCAGCACCAAGGAATCATTAATCAAAGTGGCACAACAAGCGCGCCGGTGGACTGTTGGCCGCAGACTGTGTGCGCTTGGGGCCAAGTGAGCGCCGTCCAGCTTCAGCTTCAGCCGCAGAGCGCAGCGTGCATTGTGCACTACAGTGTACGCACTACAGACTGCGGCACACAGTCTGGTTTGTGGGCAGCGCCGCCCAGCGGCGAGCGGCCGCAACTGGCCAATTGTCTGTTGCGGCCCGTTGGACAGCCCGTTGGAGAGTCCAGGGCATTTGGACAGTCAAGTCCAGGTTAAGAATGCAAACAGACACCCAAAGGAACTGGGCCCGCTCGCCGCAACTCTTTAATTCAAGCGGTTTCCAGGCAGCGAGAAAGACAATAAAATAAAAAAGATTGGCAATAAAGTTTGCACGCCGGTGGGCGTGCCCCGGCATGCACAAATGCACAGATGCACAAGCCAAGAGGAGCTGGAGGTGGAGCTTGAAATGGAACTGAGTGAGTGAGGGTTGCCGTTTGAGTTGGAGCTTTGAGTTGGAGGTGAAATTGGAGGCCAAAGTTTAGGATAGAGGAAAGGAGCCAGAGAAAAGGGCCGCCTCCGATTGGTGGCTGTCGAGAGAGAGAGAGAGAGTGGCCGTCAATTGGCGAGCAGTCAATTGGAGGAGCCAGTGGCTCCTTTGCGAGTGGGCGAAATGGTTAAGCGATGGAAATTTAAATTGCCTACTTGTTAGCCCTTTGGCCCACTTCTGCCCGCCGATCTTTTGCCCCAATCGTCTCCTCCACTTGGGCCAGCCTCCCTCAACGCTTAACGACCACCAGCAAGCGCCAAGTGGAGTGCATGCAAAATGGCACTCGTTTCGGCCTTGAGCTTCCGTCTGGGCTTAACTTAACTCGACTGAGACAAGATCAGCTGTTTTGCAGCCGTGAACAGTGGCCACTTAACAACAGTGGCAGACTTCCCCCAGAGACACTCCTCCCATCGCAATCCAATCGTCCTCGAGCGCACAAATCCGATCTCCTGATTATCATCAGCCTCTTTCTGCCTCTTCCGAGCGGACTGAGCGCCCACTTAATAAGCTGCCGAAGAATTGTCGAAGCTGAGGCTTCTTCAGCTGACCAGCAGCCAAAGAAGACAATGCCCAGAAGACGCTCGCAGGCAGCCACTTCCGCAGCAGACGCCTGCCAGTGAGTCTGCAGCGCCCCCAAAGCTAACCTTTGGAGCCACCTTTGACTCTGGCCGCCCACTTTTCCCTAATCAATTGATTGATTTTTCCCCCATTATCTCCCACAGACACACCGCCAGCTCCAAAGAAGCCCCAAAGTGCCGAGCTGGCCCACTCGGAAGAAGGAAAAGCAGCGCCAAACATGCATGACACTCATTTGGAGATTCTTCCTCCCAGTCTTCTCCTTTTGGGCTCGCTAATGAAGCGCCACTCTGCAGACTTGCTCTCGAACACTTGGCCCACAGCTTCAGTCTGGGCGCTGAAATTCTGAAGCTAGTTAGGCCTAATTAAGCAGCCCTTAAGCAGCAGCCTCACTCCACTTCCATTGGCCAGCCACTCTCAACAAAGCCGGTCGTCAGGGGCGACCTGTGCCCAGTCCCTCGTGAGCATTGTGCGAAGAGGCACAAGACTCGAACTGCCCAAAATCGGCCCGGCGCTTTGATTTTGCCACCGGAAATCGGAACTGGAACGAGAGGCGAGCTCCAGTGTTCACTCTCCAAAGGTCGCGCTCTGTGGCTCTGCCGCAGACTGGCCTCCTCCAGCATTGCACATTGGGGCCGCCGCACAGTCTCCGGCCTGCACCCAATGGGACGACACGCGCCAAAGACTCGCACACGCACAGACACGCCCCCGGAAGTGGAAGGAGGCCGCTCTTTCCAGATTGCGTTGGCGCCTCTTTTTGTCGCCTCGTGAGCACTAGAGAGCGGCTCTCGTGGACGCCCCTCGGCAAGCTTGGCCCACTTGTTTGTGGTTTTGTTCTGGCGCGACCAATTCGCGAATTCGGCTGCAAATTTCAATCCTAAACTCGAGCCGTTTCCATGGCGACAAATCTGACCAAAGTGGCCCATTTTGAGCTCCAAACTCTGCCCCTAAGGACTCCTCAAATGGGCGCTGGAGCGCGAAAGAGACGCCCAAGTGGAGCACCTTCCCTGTAGAGAACCGGCGCCTATCATAAAGCTTATCATCTGAGCTTTGGGGGCGCGAAATGCACTCGAAATTAGGGTGAGAAAAATTAAAAATTTTGAGAAAACTTCTCAAATCTTCAGAAATTCTACGTCAGATTTTGCATCAAATTTTGCATTGCGCACTTCAGATTAGCCAAAATGCACGCCCACCCGCCGAGGTGACAACCATCAACTGCTGGCCAGTTAGAGGAAAGTGTTGGGCGCGAGAAACTGTCAGACTCAAGCTTACAATTGTTGGACCAATTTTGCCTTCGTTTAATTGCCCAAAACTGCCCAAAATTGCCCAAAATTTCTCCAAAATTGCCAAGCTCATCAAGCTCATCAAGCTCATCAAGCTCATCAAGCACATCACTAAAGCAGTGACAAGATGCCCAGCTCGACGCGGCTTGGGATGACCAGGTGCGAGCATTGCGGCAGACAGTTCAATCCACACTCAGCCGCCAGACACATCCCCTGGTGCCAGAAGCAGCAGAGCAACTCGCAGCGCCGCAAACTGAGCGCCGAGAAGCAGCAGGCGCTCGAGAGGTACAAGTGGCGCATCAGTTACCGCCCATCCAATGGTTTGGCGCCGAGGAGTGTGTGTGGCGCTCTTGGAAACGGAGGCAAGACCCACCACACGTCGTCCATCAACTCCTCGAGTGTCGCCCTTTCCTCCTCCACCGGCGGCTCCTCGTCGGCCAGCTCGTTGGCCAGCAACAGCCAGTCGCAGTTGGCCAGAAGTGGGGCGAACAATTACAACGACGTTCACAATAAGGTCAAAGTAAATAATAATAACAAGGGCAACACTGGCAAGCGAGGCGAGCAGACCAGAGCTGAGGGCCGGCCGTCCATTGGGCGTCGGTCTGTGTCGTCCGTGTCGCTGGTGGCTGGCACGAGTGGACGAGGCATCGTACGAGCCAGAGCGGCGCAGGAGCAGCGCACGAGGCAGCACGACGAGCAGGAGACAGTCTCCAATGGGGATGAGCGTGCGAGCGTTTCGAGCAGAAACTCGCACGCGTCCACTCGTACAATCACACGCTCGTCGTACGAGCAACAGTCGCACGTCGCCAGTTTGGGGCCCACTCGCGCAAAGTCGAGCAGCGATCTGGCCAACATGAACGAGGTGGTGGAACATTTGGCCAGAAAGATGGAACTCATCTATGCACAAAACAAACTGCTCATCGAAAGTCTGGCCCAACACCGCAAACAAGCCAAACAGGCGGCCCAAAACAGCGACAAACAATTTCAATCCGCCGCTGCAATTGCCGCAACTGGTGCAAGTGATGCCTCCAACGGAGAACGAGATACAAGTGCGCGCAAGTGCCACCATTGTCACAGTCTGTCCATGACAAGGGAGGCCAACTACTGCCACCAGTGCGGCTGCAAGATGGTCCCTTCGGCTGCAAGTCAGGGAGGCAACAAGTCGTCGCGGACGCTCGAGGATCAGCACCAAAAGAGCAGCACACTGAGCGACTCAAGCTCCGAGGGATGAGCTGTTGCAGCTTATTGGCGAGAGATTCAGACTGTCTGTTCGCCCAAACACTATGCCACAGAGAGACGATATTAGTGAGAGAAGCAAAACAGGGTGGCCAAGCTGACGTTTTGATACTTTTTTGCTGCCCGTCAGAGTTTGTACCAACAGTGTTTAGGCCACACCAAAGGGGCGCCAAATCAGTAAAAAATGGCCAACTGGAAACCAATTGGAAATGGTGGCAGATAATGAGCGTGGCACCTTGCGGGCCGAGCGGCCAGAGTTGAGGGTTGAGAGTTGCAAGTTGGGCCTACAGAAGCGAGATGAGGGCGGCCACACGCATGGAAACTTACACAAATTTACAGACACCCTTCGGTCAGCTTTGGACGCGTTTCTGTGGCCACGCGCCCGCATTTGCAGACTGTGAAATGGGCTCGCGAAACGAGAAAGGCGAACAGCAGAGGCCACACGCAAACAATAGTGTGCAACTCGCTTGGACATGCCTCAAAAGATCGGTTAGCCTCTAATTGCGTTGGCCATATTGTTTCATGCTAGCTCAGGGGCGGCAGTTAACGCGCCGCCGCATCACTGTTGCCAGTTGGGGGCGCCCCCTGGCCAATTTGGGCGCGTTAATTGAATATTGAAAAAGCTAGTTATGGCCCAAGAGTGGCGGCGAGCGGCTTTGGACTGTGAGTTGGCCGCCTCGTGTGGCCACTAGCTGGTGGCTAGTGACTAGTTGCTAGTGGCTAGTGGCCACACCAAATGTGCTGCGATGATAATTGTTGATAAGGTTGATTATATTCCTTCGCCTTGTTGTGTCTAGTCTACGTGCTTCGTGTGAATTATTATCCTAGTTAGCGGCTGGCTAGCGTGGAAGCAACACCAACAACAACAGATCGATGCAATGCCAGATCGGCGCGCTAGTCTTGCGAGTGCTGCCGCCTCAACTGGAGGCCTCAAATGGGCGCTTGCCTGCAGACTGTCTAGCGGGCTGATTGCGCGCCCTTCTCGTGCGCCTATTCTTCTGCTTTGGGTGCCAGCTAACTGGCGGCAACACCCACTTTGAGCACCGAAAAAGAGTGATGAGCTGCAGCGGGCGGCACGTAGGTGGCAAGCGGCGCACACTAGGGCGACCAGAAGAGAGGCGGCCAACCCCAAGAGAGGCGAGACAGCGGCGCGCGGCAAACGCCAATCAGCTCGTCACTTTTGCCCACTGGCACTGGGCCGCCCTTTGCACCGTTGGCCACCATTTGGGGCCCCAAACTGAGCTGGTGCCATTGAACTTGATTCCCGCACGAGACGCGTCAAATTACCACACGGGGCACCAAGTTGGGGCGCCCTCTCGCATCTGAGAGCTGCTTGCTGGCGGCGGCGGCCCACAAGCAAACTGCAGACACAAGGTCTCCCTTTCGAGGCGGCCGCCCATTGCAGAGGCGTTTGAAGTGGAAGGTGTTAAAGTGAAGGGCGGCCGATGAGTTCGGCTGGCCACTTTTGGGCCGCCGCGCAGCACCAATGGTGCGGCCAATCTCCCTTGACGAGTGTATAATTAGGGCCTGTTGCTTCCACTGTTGCTCGAGAGAACAGTGGAGGCTGAAACAGACTCAAACGAATGACTGAGGGGCAACCTGGAAAAAGTGGGCCACTAGAAATAGTTGCTCCAAACTGGATGGGAAAATCTGCTCACTCCATTCCAGAGCACTGGCCAGCATCAGTTGCCCGTGCTGCTGATATGACTAGCTGACTAGCGCGCGACCTGTTGAATTCTCCTATTCCAGAACTTCGTTTTCTGTGATCAGTTTTTCCATCTGAAAAGATCATGCTTCCACTCAGCTAAAGCTACTCCATTCGAATATGCATTTCCATTTCGAGTCCAGTTTCCGCAGCTCCAATTGTGCTCGAATACTGACACACATTGGGGCGAACTTTTGCAAGGCTCCGATTAAAATGGAAATCGGAACAAACACATTTGGGCAGCCGCTTCTTTCAGACAGGTGGCCACAGTCCATTTCGAATCCAAGCTAGCCTCTAGCGTCTGTTAGTGAAAGTTGGCGCGTGCTAACAAACAAATGCCCGGAAGCGAACCATTAAATATTCAGCCAAAACAACCAAAGCACTTCCTGCAGACTCCTTTCACTTTCGAGCTTTTCACCAAAGTGGTCGCGTGCTCAGCCACCAGGATCATGGCCAACTGCAAGGAGCCCGGAAACTGTGGACACACGCCACACATAAACACACTCCTTCCTCTTCCTTCCCTCCTTCTTTGCTCCATTCACAATGACACCAATTCTATCACTTTCCTTTTTCTCGCTCCCTCTCCAAAGCGGCCACTTCTTCTGCCCACACAAACACTGCTGACCAGTGGTCCTCTCTTTTTCACCAATATGAGAGGCCCATTTCCTATGGCGCAGCTTTTGATTTGATTTCGATATTTTCCTGTCCGAGTTTTAAATTTATAAATCTCTTCCACATTTGCCACATTTGTGTGCTGAACTGCGCCGCTTTTCTCCTCTTTTCGCTTCCCTTTTGCGCATCAATAACCACTGTTCAAGAGCACAGTCCTACAGCACACAATAAGGCTCCCGAGGGGCAGGTGGCGTTCATTTGCGTAAGCCAATTTGGCGGAGAATCAGTTCAGCAATTCCAATGGCCAGCCGTCTCGCAACTATAAGAAGCCGTCTCTCAAATTTGCCACGTTGCCCTTTTTGGTGCGCTCCAATTTCCAGCTTGAGCCAACAAATACGGCTGTCATTAATAATTCCAAGCATTAGGCGCGTTTCAAAATTTTTGATATTTTCTCCGCCCTGTCCACTCGCAAGAGAAACACACAAGAGAGGAAGGAGAAATGACGAGCGGAAGCGGCCACATTCGCCTCCAAGGTGCTTCTCCTCTTCCTTTATGGGCCTGACCATTGGCCGGTTGGTCAGTTTTTGCGCGCGCGTCCAAATCTTGTTTCACGCACACATTTCGTTTTCTATTTTTGACCAATGGTCAGCCAATTTCGTGCATCTGCGTGCAACTGCTCAAAAAGTAGGCGCAACCTAGGACGATGTCCCTCCTCTTTAGTCTGCCGTTGTGCCTCTTTTCTGCTGGACGTGTGCTTACCGCGAACTATATTGGCCTATGAGTAGAGTAGCCACACGGGCGACGCATTCACCTACGCCGACAGGATGGGCCACCGAAATGGGGCCGCTACATTACTCACTCCAACGGCCACTTTACGAATGCTGGACACCCAGTTGCTGAAGTTGGCGGCTTCATACTGACAGCCTACGGATGGTCAGTTTGACATCTTCACCCAGCTTTCCTTGCAATGGCACAAAAGAGCGTCTGCTCCATGGGTAAAGTATAGCCCCACTTTCCGGCATGAGTTTCTACTTGAGTTTCCCTTTTTTCACGCGACATTGAGCGTTGTTTATGTTGATTAAAAAATCATTAATTTGCAATGGAAATTTTCGCCCCTTGTTATTTTTGCGGCGCGCTCTTTGGGAGCTTTCTTCTCCCAAAGATAGGGCTCATCGTGATTGCTTGTAATGTTGTATACATTACAACAGGGACCACTGCTTAAGGTGTCCCTTGCCTAGTAGTCGATAGTATTTTTCTTTCCATATCAGCACGTAGAAATGGATGCATTCAACAAGTTTGGAAAAAAATCCAATCATTCTGTATCACTCTGAAGCGAGGAGGCTCACCTTCATAGGAAATCTTTTCTACTCGCCTGAAAAAACGACAAACTGACCAGTGCTGATCGCATTTTCACCTCACTGAACTTAGCCCGACTTTCTTGGTTCTCTCTTCTGTTCCAGACAACAAAGTCTGTTATCATTGTTGTCCAACTACGGATGCATTTTTGTATAAACAAACCAAGCCAAGTAAAATGCTCGTCGTCCACCCGGCTCACAATGGTCAAGGCGTCTACCTTTTTGAGCTCGATCCTACTGGCGCATGGTGGGCCCAGTTTCTTGTGTCGCTCAAAAACGGGGGCAAAACTAAAATATTGTACCCAAGAATATTAATGAATTTTCTCTATGACCCAGTGAACTTGAATCAAGTATTGGCCATTTTTCAAGTGCTAGCACCCATGGAGATGGTCTGTTTTGCCATCCTCTTTCGCTTGATTTCTCTCTCGTTCTCTTTTTTTCTCTCCGTCTGAGCAAGCGTATCAAAACAAGCCAGGAAACTGGACCCTCTTCTCTGGGGCAAAAGAAGTTCCAGACTCATTCTTGAAGATCACAGCGGGCACTTGACTTCAGTCGAAGTTCACCGTTTATGTTAGCAGACTCGCCCATTGATGGGTCTGCATGAGATGTGGGCGAGAGATCTGATTTGTATACCTGGAGTAGGAGTGATGACTTTTTCAGTTTGGAGGAATATTTCTTTTGTTCGGCGACTCTGGTCTCTCGTTTTAGCCCCTCCTACTATGTTGTATGATTTTCACCATGGGATGATTTATGTTTGGCTCCGATTTCAGAATGCCAATTTGTTCAGTGTCTCCTCTATTCATAGAATTTGGTTGCACGCTCGCATGTAAAGATGTAAGTCTCGCAGTTTTAGATTACACAATCTATCTCGCTGGCAAAAGCATGAGAAATCTGATGATAATTTGTAAGAGCCAAACTTGTAAGGATGGAATACAGTAGACTAAGCGGATCCGAATAGTCTGGTAGCATCAGACTGAGCGGTGCACGAGAAACCGTCATTTTTTGTCGCAAACGCTGTTCAATAGAACGAAGCCATTGGCGCGCTTCAAGGAACTCGCCCGGCGAACCTTTTTCATTCGTCTCCTTTATTCGCTTTGTCTGGTTCAAAGCACGTGCTTTTGTATGGTGCTCGTTGCCGCCCTGATTTATCGCCGATGTCAAAGAGATTTGTCTCAGATCTGATTGAAATCCTCCTTGTATAAATACAATTGTGCCCCCGAAAAGGGCGAATCCACCATCGGAGTTTAGTCGCAAGGAACCGGCGACAGTAAATCATGGAGTCTGGCTAACACCTTTATTTGGCTCACCGCTCGTCCAGTGACCATTCGACAGATTATATTTTTGTTGCACCCCCAAGTAAGTAATTGCTCCTCAGGATGTTGCACGGCGTTGACGGTAGGCAGACAAATGCCCCCAACAACATTGGGCCTGAACAAGTAGGCATGGGATCCGAGACAGAGAATTGACCCAATTCGTTGGATGCGGATAATATAACAGAGAGGAAAGCGCGAGAAATGGAGCCCAAAATAAGTGGCGGATGAAGCGGCCCAATACAAGCCACGAACCAGGAAGGCCTTCACTGACCGGAGGTAGCCACAGTCTCCCTTAACCATTGCAACGGACATCACCACGAGGGGGAGGAGCCCCATGACCCTCGGCCATCGTAGGACTGTGCCAATAATATTGGGCTACTTTGGTGCGCCATCGGCGACACTTCTTCACGGATAGGCCCCTCCTTCGTTGTGGATGTCGCACAGTTTCGGACAAAAGAGTATCAAACTAGCATTGTGACATCTCAATAGATGTTCCCCCTGTCAGTTTGTCTGATGAAACAAAAAGTGGCGACTGTTTAGCGGCCTGGGCCCCTGTATTCACCCATGTCTGGTCTCCATGTTGGCGCACAGGAGTCAAATTCTACGCGCCTCATTTTTG
>Ga0268247_10000145_pt1 | contig 24133 bp, 23 predicted proteins | sample AgamicOrMae_FD_200245 | JGI IMG/M metagenome (GOLD analysis project Ga0268247, IMG submission 200245) | Agave microbial communities from Guanajuato, Mexico - Or.Ma.e (v2) (version 2) | ecosystem: Host-associated > Plants > Phyllosphere > Phylloplane/Leaf | place: Guanajuato, Mexico | collected...
AACACATTCATGGAGCACATCGGGCTGGCTTTGGGCCGCTTGAGGAGCAGCTAAGGGCGCCCCTCGAGCAGCTGGACTGCTCGCCAAGCCAATTGGGGCCCATTGTTTCAGTGGACGAGTCCAAGTGGCAAACGAGGCGAGCGAGTGGCCTGGAGGGCGCCCTGAGCAAAGGCTTGGCGCTTGGCGTGTCGCCTGGGCCAATGCGGCAAATGCGGGCGTCTTCTGGTGAAGTGGGAAGGCCGGCGAGCAGTGGGCAAAGGCAATCAAATTTCCATAAAGTGTATCTGCGGACTGTATTCTGCAAACTGTATAGCGCAGACTGTATGCTGCAAAGTGTATGCAGCACATTGTGTGCCGCAGACTGTGTGCCGCGCAGAGCCAGTTGTGCGTGTTGGCGGGCGGCCTCTTGCTGCAGTTTGGGCGCAAAACTCGCACTGAAGCTCCGCGAGCAACGCAGCCAAGCACGCGCACTGAGCACACCAAGCACACTGAAAGCAGTGAGCAATGCGTGCGCGCGGGGCCAAAGGGCCGCCCGAAAACTGGCTACATGGCCGATTTTGGGCCCACGATCCGCCCGATTTGGGCCCACTTCTCGCCAAGATAATGAATTGGGCCCGCCGGCCCTTCCGGAACGATAATAAAGTCCCCCCAGCTCTCGGGGGGCCGCTCGAGGGGCGGAAATCCGGGCGCGCAAGTGGCCAGCGCGGCCCAATTAGACTGCCGGCGGGGGGACACTCGCTGGCCAGCTATTCCACCGCACTAGAGCCAGAGACTCTCTGTGGGACGCTCACCTCTTCTCTGCTCGCTGGACGCCAGATAATTAGAGCTAGACTTGGGGCCGGAAGTGGCGTTTTGGGCAAAAGTGGGCGCCCTCCAAGCAAAAGTCTGCGGCGAGATCGCGGCCTGATTGATGGGCGGGGGCGGAATGGGCGCCTGAGAGTTCCTGTTTGTGGGCAGCTCGCAGGCAGCAAGCGAGCAGTTTGTGGGCAGCGAGCGAGCGAGCGACTGGCAAGATCGCCGCAGACAGTCTGCCGGCGAGAAGTGGGCAGTCTAATGCAAATGCGCGCCAGACTCTGTGCTCACTTGGAGCGCCGCCCGGGCCTTGCTTCGCGCTCGCAGGAGTCGCCCCAACCTGCAGACTGAGTGGGGCGCCGCCGAGCCAGCCGGAAGCGGCGCCCCAACTCCGTCCGAGTGGGCGGCACGCGCGCGCCCTTAGGTGCGGCCTGACACTTGGCGGCCGACTTGCCAGGCGCCGCCCGGCCGATCGGCGATAATTATCGGCGGCCCCAGTGGCTGGCAGAGGAGGCGCGCAGTTGGTGGGGAGCCCAATTTGGCGGCGCCCCAAAGCTCCGGTTTGGCGGCCGCTCGAACGTCCAGTGGCCAGATAATTAGATCGGCCAGAAATGGGCCGACGCAGCGCCGCAGACTGTCTGCGGCGGCAGAGACAGTGTGCGGCCGCCAGAGACAGTCTGCGGCGGCCGCTTTTCTCTGTGCTTGTGCCTTTGCTGTGCGCATGCAAATGCAAGCAGAGGCCGCCCGTTCGCCAAGCAGACGGCACCTAAGCGCCACACTGCGCACAGTCAGTGGAGAAAGTGGAGCCAGTGGAGCGCGCCCATCGCGGCCGATCGGCGCTGCTCTTTTCTGGCAGACTGGCACGCGCCGGCAGCTCATTATCTGCGCCCCTTCCTACTCTGCGGCCGCCCATGTCTCGCGGCCCATCACTCTCGCTGCCTTTGTGAGTCTCTCTCTCTCTCTCACTCGCTGGCAGTCTAGCCCCAAGTCTTAGTCCCAGTCTTAGTCTTAGTCCTAGTCCTGGTCTTCCCCTCTGGCGTCTCCATTTCGGCCTTGCCAAGAAAGCCCGAAATGCACACGCGCGCCCAATGGACCAGCGCCGAGCTCGTCATATTTATTCAATTTGACTTCCATTTCACGCCTCCTGCCCAAAGTGGCCGCCCCACGACAAGCACCGCCCGCATGCTGCACAACGAACGTCGAGCTCTGAGGATCGAACGTCGAGCTCTGAAGATCGAACGTCGGCGCTGAGCTTCCACGGCAAGCCAGCAAGCCGGCAGGAAGTGGGAGGCAGCAAGCAGGAAGCGGCCGCCAAGACGCACAAGGTGGCCAAGCTGGTCTTCTCGCCGCACGCACCTGGACGCAGTGCGCCCATTTGCATCCTCGCTCCTAGTCTCTGGCCCTTCTGGCTCTTCTCTGCCCTCAGTCTCTGGGCCATGCGCGCAAATCCCGGCCCCAAAGGCGCGCCCCAGTCTGCGGCAATCCAATTACGCGCCGGCCGCCCAATTCGTCGCCTCGATTGTCGTCCGGCCAACCTTTGGCCTCAGCCAAGGGCGCGCCCACTCTTCTCCGCAGCTCTCTGTGTGTCATCGAGTTGTCCACTGCGCCGAGTTGTCCACTGGCCAGCTCGCCAGCTCGCTAGCTTGCCAAAAGGCCAGCTGGAGAGCTTGCCAGGCGAACTGCTTGGGCCAGAAGAGCCCAAGCGAAAGTGGCCGCGCGGCGAGAGATCTAATTTGTGCCCGCAGACTGTCTGCGGCGGTCGAATTTGGGCGGCGCGCACACGCAAACTGGCGGCTTGTGCGCGCTCCAAATGCACTCTCACTGTGCGCTCTCACTGTGCACCTGCTTGCAACTGGCGCCCACCACTCCTGCTGGGCCGCAATCAATCAATCCACATCACTCGGCCGACCCTAAGCTCCGGCGGCCCAAACTCCGGCCGGAGCTCTGCAGCAAACCAATTAGATGGGCCCAAAGATCGGCCGCCAGCAAGCGCTCGGCCTCCACACTGTGCACTCCACACACAGTCTCGGCCAGTTGCGGGCAGTCTCAGGCAGTCTCGAGCGCCCACACGCAGCCACAGGCGTCCACTCGCGTCCATATGCGGCCAGTCGAGGCCAGTTGAGCGCGCCGGCGTCGAAATGGGCGCCGAACGCGCCTTTTTGCGCCGGAAGGGCGTCCATTTGGGCGTCTGTGCTCAGGCAGCACAGACTGTCCACGGGCCGCCCTCCCCAAGCGACTTGATACAAGGGCTGGCCGGCCGCAGACTGGCTGATGCTCGGCCCCCGCAGCTCGGCCTGCGCGTAATTGTCTTGACATTTAGGGCCATTCAATTGGGCTTGCTGGTGAAACTTTATCGCCCCTGCTCATCGGGCTCGAGTGCGCTTGGGCTGGCCCGAGCGAGGGGGCTGAGAGGCGGCGGTGCTGAGGGGCAGAGGGGGGCCAGAAGGAGCAGCAAAAGGGGCGCCAAAAGGGGCCAGAAGTGGGCCGGAAGGAGCTGGGCGCGAGGGGAGGCGTGCAGACATAATTGTATTGGCGCGAGCAGTAGAGAGCGAGAGGGACGAGCTGTGAGCTGCGAGCTGCACAATGGAACTTTGACGCCAATTGGACGAGTGCGCGCCATTCAAATGGCGTGTGCGAGCGCGCTTCTTTTAGGGCCGCAGGTTGGCCGCAGAAGCACAGCGGCATAAGCACAGCGGCAGAAGCACAGCAGCAGACTAGCAGCGGCGGACTAGCAGCGGTAGACTAGCACGCGCGCACTGCAGTAACTGCATTGCACTCGCAGGCCCGCAGACTGGGGCTCGCAGTTGCAGTTGCAGTTCCAGTTGCGGGCCGGCCACTCTTTGATGCCATTAACTAGACTTGAGTGGCGAGCTGGCTGCCGAGCTAGCTGGCTGCCGAGCGGCCAAAGTGCGCCCCCAAGGCTGGCCGCACGTCGCCCTTCTCCGACTGGGCCCGAAATTGCATTAGTCAGCCGGCCGGCGAGCCGAGTGTGTCGCGGAGGGGCGCCCGCCGGCGCCCATTAGGCTATCATTGTGTGTCGCTGCGGCCAGACTGGCCGCCCGCCGCTCATCCATTGGCCGGCGCAGGCCAACGATGCTGCGTGGGCGCCCGCCAGACGCATCATTCAGGCCGGCGAGCTGCGCGGCGGCCTCGAACAGCCGTCCAAATGCTGCCCAGGTGCCTTCTCTTCCGACTCGGGCGACTTCCGGCGCGCCTCTGGCCCAAGTGGCCGGCGGGCCTTGGGCGGCATTTGGAGGCCTTCAGAGGCGAGCTCGCCCGCGAGCTCATTAGCGAAAAATCTTGCCAAATCAAGAGACAGGCCGAGCTCAAGTCCGCACACAATGGGCAAGGCAGGCCGCCTTACTAGAAGCCCAAAGTGAAAGGGGGAGCTTTTTTCCCTTTTCGGGAAAAAAGCCAAAATTGGACGCCGCTCGGCCAGCGCCCACGGCAGACAGGCCGCCAGCAGCAGACACTGTGCCCCGCCTCATCACACACTGGCAACAACGGGCAGCCAATCGGGCGGCAAGGCGCTAGGCGCCGCGGGCTGTGCGGGCCGCGCCCGAACTGTGCGCGCGGGCCTGCGGGCACGCTCACTGCTTCACTGCACTTTTTCCTCCCGCGTGCCGCGCGCGCGGGTGGGCGTGGCGCGGGCTCACACTCTCCTGGCCCCAAGCCCCGGGGCGCAATGGGTGGCGGCCGGCGGGCGCCATTTGGGAGCCGCCGGGCTTTCGGGCAGCGCGGAGAAGCTAAGGGAGGGCCCGACTTGCCGACTTGGGAAGTGGGACGGCGAAAGGAAACAAATGTCGGAGCCCAGTTGGTCTGTTTGGGCGCATTTGAAGGCGGTTTGAGGCAGCTCTAGAGGCAGTTGAAGGCAGGTCTTGGAGGAGAAGAACTCCGGAGAACAGTCCCAGGCCGCCAGAAAGGCACGTATTCCGGTCAAGCGGGCGCTTAGGAGCCGCGCCAGATGAGCTTGGCCGTTTTGGGGCCACTTCCGGCGCGCCTGTGAGATTTTGAGTTGCCTTTTGGGCGGCACAAAGACTTGCCACTTGGTGGTCACAGGCAGAGAGTGTGTCTGGCTGTGGAGTGGAGTTGAGGGCGAGAATTGGCGATTGTTTTGGCTTTTTGTTGACTCTTTTCCACTCTCTTTTTTGGCCCTTTTCTCGCCCTTAGGACGCGCGTCCAAGTCGCCAATTTCGCTCGAATTTCGCTGGCAAGACTGGCTGGCGCCATCTTGGCGGAAAACATGCTCTGGACGCGCCGGACGCGCCAAGAGCGAGCTAAGCAAGGCGGCTTGCCACCTGGGCTGGCCGTCTTGCCAGGCGGAAGCGACCAGCGCGCCAAGAGCAGAACGAGAGCTCGCTTGGCGCGTGTCTTGAGGCTGAGGAAAGGCTGCGCTCACTCACCTGATTTGTTCCATTGTTGAGACTGAGTCCAAGACTGAGGCTGCAAATTCCAACGTTTCAAATAGCACAGAACGCGGGATTGCCCCATGCTCCAGATGAGCAGTAAGTTCTCTTAGTCTGTTTTCGGTGTTTGTTGTTTTCGTTTTCGTTTTCGTTTTCGTTTTTTCGTTTTTGTGTTTCCGCCGATCATTATTGTCCCTCGCAGACAGTCGATTGTTTGGCAAACATTTCGACGTTGACCAGTTTCGTTCCGGCGGATTTGGGCCCAATGTTATGCAATAATCACGTCAACCATTGTCCAGTTTCACGTTTCCATTTGGGGCCAAAGTTCGGCCAAATTTCGTTGGTGGGTGGCATTTTTTCACCGATCGCTCCATTTAAGTGTTTTCGTGCCCATTCGTTTGGTTCATTTGTTTCGTTGTTGCGATTTGGGCCCAATTTTGGTCCAGTTTTGGTCGGTTTTTCGTCCGTTTTTGGTCAGTTTTTGTGGAATTTTGCGAAGGAGAACAGTTGCAAGTTAGCAAAGTTGGTCTCATTTGTTGGCTTAAATTAAGACAGACTGAAGGCCAATCATTTCGATTGGGCCTCAGTCTGTCTCAGTTTAAAACTCGGCAATTCAAGACTTGGGAATTTCTAAGCCGAAATGCAAAAGTATTTCCTCTCTTCATCTTTTCCCTTCCGGAAGGAAGTGACTTCGACAAAATAGTTTAGACCAAATAATTGACATTATTTGGTTGCAGATCACTACAACATCAAATTATCAAATTGCAAAAGAATGCTCGAAAAGTGATCTCAAAAGAGGCCCCCGAAAAAGGACCTGAAAAGAGGACATCTAGAAATGCAGATTTGGATGAAAATTTTGCTGAAATCAATTGCTGAAAATTGAGACGACTACTAACAGATTCTGTGAGCTTGGCGAGCTGCTCACTGGCCAGCTCTTGGCCACTCAAAAGGCGGCTCTTGGCAGCCAATTGGCAGCTGCGAGCCGCTCACTGACCAGAGACTGTCTTGTTTTGGCGCAAGTTTGCTCACTTTGGGCTTGCTTTTGGGGCTCGCCAAATGGATCTTCCATTTTCAGCTCACATTTGGAGCATTTTCAGCCAATTTTGCAAACATTTTCAACCTTCTCCACGCATTTTTCCTAACATTTTTCATAAAAGATTTTCCATAACATTTTTCAGGCCATTTTCGCCTCAATTTTGGCCAATTTTCACACAATTCTCATACAATTCTCACCGCTCGCCTTCCGGCCGCCAAGCCGGCTCAAAACGAGACAACGAGGCAACCGAGAGACACTCTTTGGGCGGCTAGAGACTGGCAGTAGTTTGTGCTTGCCGCTTGATTGGGATGCAAAGGCTGCTGCTTGACGGCGCCAAAGTTGAGGGCCCACAAATGGCCGTCCAAAGGCCGTGATTTGCCCAGGTGGTCTTATCTCTTTCTCTTCTCGTCTAGCTCTCTAACTCTGGCCACTGCTCGTCTCTGCTCGTCTAGCTGACTTCTCGCACTCTCTTTGTTTGCGCCCACTGCTCAACTGGCCAACTGCGAGTCGCAAGCACCGAGGACATACAGAAAACTGGACTAAAGACTAGCTGCGACTCGCTGCTCGGCCGCCACTCTCTCAGCCACTCGAGCGGCGCCCAAACAAATTGGCCGCCGGGGCGCCAACAAAACGAAGGCAGCAAGACGGCCAGAAAGACGTGTTTTAAATTTAAACAAACGCCTATTTCTCTTTCTCCTTCTCTTTCTCTTACTCTCTGTCTGGCGGCCTTGCGAGTGAGAGTGTGTTTGGGTTGCTTGTGAGTTGCTTGTGTGTTGCTTGCGGCCTCTCGTTTGGCTGTGGCACTGCTCGGCCTCGCAACCAACTGCGCACACAGTCTCCACTCTGCACTCTGCACACTGCACTCTGCACTCACAAACTGCACTCTGCAATGTGCAGGCGCGCACGCACGCACACCAGCAGGCAGCAAGCAGCCAGCAGCAGCCAGTCGGCCCAGCCAGAGAGACAGACAGACAGAGAGAAACAACAACGACAGCAAATTTTTCCTCCCAACTGGCAAGCTCCACTTCGTCCAACGCCGCCGGCTCCAGCTTGGCTCTGGCAAGCTCGTTTGCAGCTTCCCGGCGCGCCTGCGCCCCACTCGCCCAGATAAGGACGCCCCTTCCTGCGGGGCGGCCGCCTTGGGCTCGCGTGCGCCACCGCCGGCCAGGCCGCCCCAGCTTAGCCCCCCAGCTCACCTGCACTTTGCGGCCCTTTGCGGCAGCACAGGCCAGCTCTCCACTGGCCGCCGGATGCGGCTTGGCTCGTGCGGGCGCCCCTCAGGTGCGCCATCGGCCAGCGGGCGGCCGCAGAGCGTCAGCCGGCCCACTTCCGGACGGCCTTCGCTTGCTCGTGGCACTTCTGGGGGCGCAAGGTGGGCGAAAGGTGGGCTGCAGTGGAGGAGCGGCTGGAGCTAAGGAGCGGCGGGGGCAGCAGAAGAAGAGAGAGAGAGAGAAAGGCTGCAGAGGAAGAGAGAGCAAGGCCCAAGCAAGCTCGGCGGGGGCGCCATTTAATTGCGGGCCAATCTTGTCAGATCTTGCAAATTGCAGCCCTTTCATCATGCACTATTCGGCGGACTAGGCTTGCTGGCGAGCGAGAACCAGCTGAAAATGGGCCCCACAGACCGACTTTGGTCTCTCTCCATTCGGCCGAGCGAGTCGCCTTGCTCGCGGCCGGCTAATAAGCTGAGACAGTGTGCGGGGCGTCCAAGTGGCAAGGTGGCCAAGTGGCGAAATGGCAAGACTATTTCCAGCAAACTTTGCGCCTTCTTGCAGCTATTGCAGCTCTAGAAACTCTCAGCTCGCAGCTGCCTGCCGATGGGCCCAGCTGATTGTCTCAGCGTCTGAGCTTTGGGTTAGCTCAGAGCTATTCTGCAGAGTGCAGAGTGCGGAAGTTCGGCGGCTAGTCTGCGGCAAGTGTGCAGCGAGTGCGCCTTGGCCACGCAGACTGTCTCCCGCCGGCCACAGTGACAAACGAGCCCACCAGAGGCGCTCATTTCCGGCCCGATCAGAATTGAATTTGACTTTCGGCACAGTTGTCTGTGCAGCTTGTGCAGCTCGAGCTTGCCGCTTCTCTGCTCCTCTGGAGCAGCGAGCTCTCCTCTTGGGCGGCCCAAGACTGGCGCTAATATGCACCAGTGGGGCGCCAATTGTCAAGGGGCCAGGCTGGGCTTAATCCCATTTCTGGCCGGCGTGCACTGGCCCTCCGCAGACCGTCTTCCATGTCCCAACTTGCGAGCACTTTGGGCCAGCCAGAGGCCAGCAAGCTAGAGGCCAGCGAGCTAGAGGCCAGGCAGCCACCTGGGCGCCCGTCGCGCCACAATGCGGGCGCCCGCAAGCAGCAGTGGCACCCTCTGGAGACACTCTCGAGCGCACAATGGCGCCGCGGTCGCCCCAAGTGGCCCCCAAGGACGAGGGTCCGAGCGCGTTGCTGGATGCACGCGCGGCCCGGCTGGAAATCTTAAGTGGATTATGATTTATCGGATGGCTGCCGCCGATGGCGCCTCGACTTGGCGTTGTGGGGGCGCCCTCGCTCTGAACTGGCCAGCCTCTTCCTCCAGTGGAGCCCTCCAGTTTCTGGCCAGCAAGACTCGCCGTCTTGCGAGCCAGCGAGTCTTCCGGCCGAGCTTGAGGCAAAAGCCCGGCGGACTGTGTGCAGTGGGGCCTTGTGTGCAGTGGGGCCTTGTGGTTATACTGTACAGTGCAGGGTCCATAGTGCGCGAGGGGCGAGCGCAGCGCCATCTGTGTGCGGCCGAACAAAACTCAACAAAGGGCGCCCGCCGCACACTAGCTCCCCCGGCAAGCTCGCTGGGCGGCCAGCAGGCACCCCAATCGGCCTCCAAGCGGGCCCTTTGTCACGATCGATCTTTTGTCCGCCGGCTGGCCCACTTTCTCGGCGGCCAGACAAAGTGCGGCCGCCGAGCTGGCCAGCCCGAAACAGTGTCGCCCGGCCGGCAGCAAAGTGGGCCCGCCATTGTTGTTGTTTTATCGGGCCGGCCGGGCGAAACAATTGGAAATTTGACAACAGCCTTGGCCGGCTAAGCGTCGGCCGGCCGCACACTCATACATATGAATCTGGCCCGCTCGCTCGCTTGGCGGAAAGCAATTGAAAACACGGCCCAATGGCGCCCGGAAGTGGGCACATTGTTTGTCCTCGCGCGCCCACTGGAGCCCGACGAGCTCGGCGAGCTTGGCGAGCTTGGAGCTTGGGGGACGCCCAATCAGGCGGCAGCATTGGCACTAGTCCGCGAGGGTCGCGCTCAAGTGCTCGCCGCTCGGCCGCCCACCGAGACCCGCTGGGCCCAACGGGTTGTCTCTGGGCGCTGCTCGCCGCTCGCTGCTTGCTGCTTGCTGTTCGCCGAAGCCAAACACGCCCAATCGCGGCAACACTCAATTAAGTGCCGGCCAAAGCTCGCCGGCAAAAGCTCGCCGGCCGACAGACAAACAGAGCGCTGTAATATAACGGTCACACTTGTTTGTCTAGCGCGATAAATCAATTCCCGGCCGCCTGATACTGTGTGTGGGCTGGCCGCTGGCTCACTGCACACAGTGTGCCGCCCGCCCGCCCGCCCTCTGCATCGGCGATCAGTTTGCGGCCGCACCCAAATGGGCCCACTGGAGCACCAAGGCTGGAACACTGGGCGGCTCACTTCCGTCGCCGCTGAGGCTCAAGAGGGCGCCGCTTTTGACGGCACTTTGGGCAGACTTTCGGGCCGCCAACTGGAAACATCTCGATGATCCCAAAGCGGAACAATTGGAAACTGGATGAGGGCGAATCTTTGGAAACTTTGTGCGACTTTTGAGCGAGGAAAAACGTCCGAAAAACTCCCAATCGGCATCCATCCAGATCAACGTCTGGCCCTGAGGAGCAGGGCCGCCTCTACGCCGAACTGGGACTGTCTCTGGCGCGCTCAGGGCCGCAGACTGGCTCTGGCGCTGGCAGACTGGCGCCGCTTCCACCCTGGTGAGCAGGCGCCCAAACGGGGCCCAAAACGGGGCCCAAACGGGGCCCAAACGGCGCTCAAACTGCCGGCTCGTCATTAGCAATTTCGGCCGATCTCGTGCGCTCTCTCGCAGGCCAGGCCGGCCGGAAGCTCGCGGCTGGAAGCTCGACACACAATTGGACGGCGCCGCAGCTTTGGCGCCGGTGTGCTCGCGTGCCTGTGCACTCGTGTACTTGTGCGGCGGCCACTTTGCATGTCAGCGAAAAATCGTCCTCTCGTTTGGGGCGCTCCAGAGGCGCCCAAGCTATGCCTCCGGCGCCCAAGCTGCGCCCCCATGCGGCCGGAAAAACTTGCGCCGAACTGAACCAACTCCCAAATGCGCCGCCAAACAGGCAGCCTGGAGGCCGAATTGTGCTTTCCTATTGAAGTCCAACACACTCGAGACAAGGAAGAGCCACTTGTTAGTCTGGTTCTACTGCAAAAACGCCTCTGCAAAAAGTCCAATTAGTGAATTTTCTGCCACCAGATGGCGCTCGGAGCGGAGGCGCCAATCAGCGCAAGCTAAGCTCGGGGGGCCGCTGCCAAGGCCGCTCGAGAGCGCCCAGAAGGTGCCTCTGGCGCCACCTTCCGGTTGCGAATTCCACCAGCAAGTGGGCACTTCTCGCGTGCTCAGCCTCAGCCTCAGCCAAGTGAGCTCAAATCGGAACAAACCGGAAGACCTCTGTCTTCCGGAAGAGAAGCAGGAAAAAGAGGAGAAGAGGAGAGAGACAAATAATAAATGAAAGACAAGATATAAGAGAACAATAATAAAAACACGCCCCCTCGAGCGTGAACAGTACTGACCTTTGGGCGGCCAGGCCGCACGACTTGGCCGCCTCCTCGGCCGGGCCAAGCGTCGAGTCGTCGCCCACCGAGAGGCTGACGGTGGCGAGCACCTTCGGCGCGCCATGCATCTCGTCCGGGCCGGAAGTGGCTCCCACTTCCGCCTCCTGCTGCCTCTGTCTCTGCTCCTGAGCCTCAGAGGCAGAGACAGAGGCCAGCTCTCCGCGCTTGATGCGCCTTCGCGCCACCTCGAAGGTCACCGTCTCGCTCTCAGTCGCGCCCACTGGCTCCCCCTCGGCCAGCTCGCTGTGGGCGCGCGTCTGGCCTCCAACCTGCTGGGCGTCCATCTCTGCTTGCCGGCAACCACCTGTTGTTCTTCCTCTTCCGATGCCCTCCTCCTGCTCGTCGCTGGCCGACAAACTCTTCCCCTTTGGTCTCCTGCAGGCTGCCTGGCCGGCCGAGCTCGAGACGCTGCCCTTTTGCTCGGCCGACTTCCGCTGAGAGAGGAGCCCAAATCTGGTCCAGTCGGGCCGGCGCGAACCCGCCGCCAAGGCGCCCTTCTTGCTGCCGAAATTGTCCGCACTAAGACTGGTAGAAACCTGAGCTCGCCTTTGGGGCCACTCTCGGCCACTCTCTGGCCTCTCGTGCGCCCTCAACTCGCTCGCCTCCTGCACCTGTCTGGCGAGACTCCTTCCGGCCGCCGCCGAGACCAAACTGGTGCAGCTGGCGGCGCTCTGGCCGAGCGCGCTCGAGGCTGGTTTCACTTGCGTCTGGCGGGCCAGTGCTCGTCGTCGGCGCCGACTGATGAACGCCCTGAGGCTTGAGCTTGAGATCTTCTTGATGAGGAATTCTTCGCAGTCCAGTGGGGCCAGATTTGCGCCATTTTCCATTGTCCGACGTCCATTTTAGACCATTTTAGGCCATTTTACATGCAAAATAAGCCGTGCGGAGTGTCAGTGGTCGTTTTTTTAGTTTTCGGGGCCAATTTTGAGGCCGAAAAAGAGCGGAAATTGCAGTTTTTTTTCCGAAAAATCGATCAAAATTAAGCGTCGTCCAAGGAAGGCGGTTAGTCTTTTTTTGTCGCTACAGCTTAGCTCCTCCAGGTTGTCATGACGAGCCCCCTTCGAGCTGCAACTCTAGGCAGTCATTCGGACAACTGTCAACTGACAAGTGGCAAGCTAGCTCGCCAAGTATCAATTGCTGAGCAGCAATTTTTCCTTTTTTTGCCCAGAAACAAGCCCACTCCCAAGCTGCTCTACTTACTCTTGCACGAGTTGATGCGGTTCAGCGTTGGCTCGCCTTGCTGCTGGCGGCACGCGACTCCTCGTCTCAGCTCGCCCAAATGGGCCTCCTGTGCGCCCCTGCTCGTCGAGCCCTCAGAACCGCCCTCCTCATGGTCCTTCGCGGCACAATGCTCGCCCGCAAGCCCCTCTCGCTGGGCCCCTTCCGGCGGGGCCACTTCCGCTGGGCCGCTTCCGTTTGCCTGAGCTGCACTTGATGCAACAGTCGGCCCCCCACCAGAGACTGTCTGCGGCTCCTCTGGGGCCTCGTGCTGCTGCTCTTTGCAAGCGCTGCTCACCTGTCGCTCCTCGCCCAGACACTGTCCCTTGTTGCCTCTTGTCTCCTGCTCAGCAGCCTGGGGCATCGACTGCTCGTCGGCTGCCTGCTGCTGGCTGGTCACTGTGTGTGTTCGTTTCGGTTTTTCGTTGGGACAAGCTTTAATCTCAATTGTTGGTTCGAGTTTCTCTTAGTTTGTTTTGGTTTTTATTCGCTTTGTTTTGCTTTGTTGCGCCTCGTTTTACTTGGTTCAGTCTCAGCGTCTTGCTGCCAGACAGAAAGTTTGACGATTTCTGTGAGAATTTCTATGAGAGTTTCTCCAATTTCTCGAATTTCACTTCGCAATCAGTCGCAATTTTGTCGAAAATTGAACTTCATTCTTTTGGAAGGATTTGTCAAATTTGCAAAGTTTTGCAAAACTTATGAAAAATTTGCAAAAATCTTGCTCAAATTTGCAGAAATCTTGCTCGAATTTGCAGGAACTTGCACAAGTTTGCAGGAATCTCGCGAAGATCTTCCAAAATCCACAAAAATTCTCGCTGGACAAGCTCTGAAAAGCTCCAAAAAGCTGAAAATGTAAAGAAAAACTTTTTGTCGCCCCCGAAAAGCGCTCTTTTGGTCTCTCGTTCTGATTCGGCCGACTTGTTGGCAAGTCAGCAGAGTGCAAGCTCGGCGCCCATTTGGCAAAAGAAGAAAGCGCCAAGAGAGAGCCGCGCGTTGCAGATTATAAATGCTGCCTAAATGGGCCGATTAATCCGCAAGGCTCGCAAGAATGGCAACTGCATGCAAGCAGTTGCAATGAATCGGCGCCCACCGGAGCTGGTCTGCGGCCCTAAGGTGTGGCGGCTTGTCTTCCTTTGCTGGCGGAGCCTCAGCTCTGGAGAGGCTCGAGTCAGCAGGAGGAAATTTAGTTTGCAAATTAGCGCTCGTCATCCATGGCAGCCACTCTGCTTCTTCTCTCCTTCTCGTCTCTCTCTCTTCTTCTCCGCTTTCTCACTTGAACTCAAGCTCTCGCCAACGCTTAGCTCTCGCCGACGCTTAGCTCTGGACAGACGGCTGCTGGCGAGAATTGCGGCGCCCACTGAGCCGGCCGCCGACTGGCTCCGATGGGCAAAGGGCGCCTCCCTTCCGGCACGCACTCACGCGGACTCTCTGGAGCCGGCTCGGCACGCACACACCACGCCTAGCTCGCCGGCATCACAGTGGTTCGCTGGCAAGCGAGACAGACTGGCAGACTGCTGGCTCTTGCAGACTTCTTGCAGACTGGCGACCAGTGAAACTCACACACACTTGGAGCTTTATTGCTACCTGCACTCGACGGTGGGCGAGTGGCGACTTGCTCGAAGGGAGGCAGACGAGCAGCAGCTTGCCAAGAGCCGCAGACTGGGAGTGGCCGCGCAGTGCAGTGCGCCGGCGCAGCTCGCAAACGAAAAGCAAAACGAACACGAAAACAACAACAACAACCACCAGCTAGCTAGCTCGCCAAATTGCGCCGCCCTCTGTCTCGCGCGAGCCTCTTGAGTTTCCAATCAATTTGGCCAACCAAAAGGGCCGAAAGCGCGCTCCTTTTGGCGCAAAATCCCACCCAACTGGCCGATTTGCTCGCCCACTTTGGCCCCAAATCTGAGCGCAACTCGCAAGGTACCAAAATAGCCCCAAAGGCGAGCCGCCGCTGCTGCATTCGCCAATGAATTGCCCGCCTCCACTCCTTAGCTGTGGCCCCAAATCCGGCCTCTGATTGAATGCCAAGCGAGGCGTCTCGCGGCCGCAACAAGCGCCCTCTGGCTCGCCGTTAGCTCGCCACTAGCTCGCCGCTGGCTTGCCGCTAGCTTGCCAGCCAGCGGCCGTCTGTCTGCGGCGTGTTTGTCTTTCGCGGCGGCCGGGGAGCGGCCCAAAAGAGGGGCAGCCTTGGGCGCAACTAATAAGCGAGCTTGGGAGCAGCCGCGAGCACTTTGGGCTTGAGGCTGGACATTGTTTTGCCGCTTTCTTGGCCGCTGTCTTGGCCACTTTCTGGGCCACTTTCTGGGCCACGAAGCGCCGCTTTCTGCCCAGCCAGAGCAGAGTGGCCAGCTAGCTCGGCGGCGCAAACAAGACGGGCCCAAGCAAAAGATTGATGAATGATGAAGAGTGGCCGGCCGCTTTGTGTTGGGCTGCACACCTTCTTCTGTGCTTCTCCTCCGCCGGCTTGTCCTCCGCAAGGCTTTGCTGTGCGGCCGCTCTGCTGCCCGCGAGACAAGCTCCAAGCACACACAATGCGGCCTGTCCACACCGCAAACAATGCCATTCCCTGTCTTCGGGCGCCCACCAAGCTAGCTCGCCAACTGTCCACAGGCGAGCACATTTCCCCCAAATGGCCTCCCCACAGCCAATATGCTTCCACGCCGCCTCCACGTCGCCTCCACGCTGCCTGCAAGACGCCTGCAAGACGCTCCCACGCTGCTCACAAGGCGCCCCACTCTGCGCCCCTCGAGACTCTGGGCCACTTCCGGTGCCGCAAGTTGGTGCAGAATCTCCTTCCCGCAAGGCAGACTAAGAGCGCAGGCATGTCTTGGGCGCCAGGCGGCTGGTTGGCCTTGAGACGGGCGCTTGGCTGGGCGCTGGCTGGCCGGAGGGCCGAAGGGCGTCTCCAAAGAGGAAGAGGAAGCTCGCGGCGAGACGCTCGAAATGGCGGCCGCCAAATTGCGGCCCAGGTTCACCTTATCGCGCGTGAGGGGCCAACAGACACTGCGCCGCAGACACTGATAGGCCGGGCTTGTGGGCGAGCCAGCAGACGGCGGAGAGTGCGCGCCGATGCGGCCAACTGGCGCCCTGGACTGCGGAGGGCGCCCTCTCGCAGCGCCAAGGCCGAGCGGCGTGGAGAAAAGGCAGGCGAGCCACTGGCGCCCAAAAGCATCCAATGGGGCCCAATGGCGTCCAATGGTGGTGCCCAATCGATCATCGTGAAATTCATGCAACCCTTGGCGAGCTCGCCCCTGCGCCTCGAGCGAGTCGAGCGAGCAGAGGCCAGAGGTGAGCTGTGGGGCGCTGGCGAGCTAGTTGGCGAGCTCGCCCCTCAGCCAATTCGGCGCCCCAGCCGCCCAAGCTCAATCGGAGCTCGCGATCGATCCTTAACTCGGGCGGCCGTGCAGAGCCTGCGAGTGGCCGCTCGCAGGCTGACCAAAGCGATCAGCCTCAAAGGGGATCGAGCGAGACAAAGCGGCAGCTTTCCGGCGCAATGAAGTGGCCAGCGCCGACTCTTAGGGTCCCAGTGGGGCGAGCTTGAGCGGCCAAGTGGGGGCGCTCGTTGGTTGTTGCTGGCCGACGTTTGGCAAGCTTTTGCCAAGCTATTGCCCTGCTTTCTCCCAGCTTCTGGCGAGCATTCTTTCTGGCAAGCGAGCGGCCGGGCGGAAGGAAGTGGCCGGCTGCAGTTGTGAGTCGGCCCGCTGGACAGTGGCCGATAAAGATGGACGCTCGCTTGCAGCTGCAACTCCAGCCGGCAAGCCTCAGCTTGGGGCAGCCTTGGATGGGCTTTAGTTAGTAGTTTGGAGGCAATGCATTGGGATTGTTTGTTTTTGTCCCTTGTTGTTGTTTTCGCTCTTGTTTTTCTTTCGCTCTTTGTTTTTTCCCCTTTTTGCTCTCTTATTCTCTTATTGCGCCGCATTAAGACTGCCTTCAGACTGCCTTCTGAGCGCCTTCCCAGAGTGTCAGCAGTGAGCGCCGGAAGCACAAGTGTACATTAGCGCCCACTTGGTCTGAGAACTGGAGCTAAGCTCGCATTTGAGCGTTGACGGAAATTGGAGCATTGGAGCAATTTTCTCTTCATTTAAATTGCCAATGATCGAGCTTGGGGAATATTCATCGTTTTCCTCGCCAAACAGCACGAGCACCTCTTGGCGCGCACTCAGCAGAATCAAGCACATCACTGTCTGTAATCGAAGTCAACCAAGGGGGCGCCACTTCCGGGCGCGCCACTCGAGCTCAGCCCACTCGGCTCGGACTGACACCTGTCGCCTGTTTGCGGCAGACTCTTAGTAACCGCCGTCGACGTTTGGCCTTGTGCAGAGCTCACCACGAGCTCTCCTGAGCTGCACAATGGCCGCCTAGTTGTTATTCACAATCCACAATCTGGGCCCCCATTTCATCCAAACTACGAGGGACAAAGTGCGGCGCCCAAAGAGCGCTTGTTGGCCGGAATGGAAATCAAATTTGGCCAGTGCGACGCGCCGGGAAACTGTACAGTGCCAAGCATATACAGTATGTAGTTTCCTGGTGGCGCCATCAGGAAACTAATGAAAAATGCCACCCACTGGCCTCCAGTGAAAGCGAGCTCGCCCACACACTGCAGAGACACGCGGCACAGACTCTTATTGGCCGCCAACAGCCAGCTAGATAGCGCCCATTGTTTGGACAGAGACAGGCCCAGATTGGGGCCCCAAAGTGGGCCGCTGGCGAGCTCAACTGGCGCTGGCAAGCTCGCGAGCTTGCGAGTCAGATTTCGGCCCCATTTCCAGCCTAGACAGTTGCTTTTGCTGGCACGAAACCAGCGCAACCTCGTCCATGGGCGCCATCTGGACCTCCCTCGTGCAGGTGCAGTGCACTGGACGCGCTCAGAACGCGCTCAGCACAAGCTTAGGACGCCCTTAGGATGCGCAATCCAACAGCCACGCCCCTTCCGAGAAGGCTCCTTCGCGCGTGCTTGCAGGCGGCGGAAGTGGGCGCCCACTTCCGCCGCCCGGCCGAAGACGGTCAGTGGGGGCGAGCTGGCTGTTGGCAGTGCCTCGTGCGCCGGCCCACACAGTCTGCAGCTGCACGTCGCGGCTCGCTGCTGACTGTCACGTGCGACTCCCACCAAGAAGCCACGCCCACCATTCAAGCTGGACGAGCTGGACGAGCTAAGCCATGAGGCCGACGAGGCAAGATTGATGAGGCAAGATCGATGGCCGTTTGCAGTTTGAGTAGCAAGAAAAATAAGCTCTGATTTGGCGGCGCTTTGGCTCGCGTGCGGCTTTCATGCATCTTCAACTTCCGGCTGGATTTGGTGTCGAGCGAGCGCGAAGGAGGCGCGCATTTGTCACAATTATCGGCCGGCGATTTGCATGACGTGCAGTTGGCCGCGCGGTCGACGAGCGAGAGACTGTCTCTGGCCGGAGACAGTCTCTAAGCGCCGCGCGAGGCCGCCAGTCTTGGTGGCAGATTACCAATTGGGCGCCGATTGGGCGCCGGCCAATCGAGCCAATCAGGCGGCTGGTGACATTGCTTCAGTTCGTAGCAAGCTCGCGGCAAGCTCGCGTCAAGCTCGCGGCAAGCTCGCGGCAAGCTTGCAGAAAGCGGCGAACGTGCGCCCCATACGAAGCCGAACCTTAGGGGCGCCAGTCGGCCCAGTTTGGTCGCTCGGCGAGCTCGCAGTTTTGCTGCAAGACGACAGATTAGCTTTATTAATTTGGCGACCAAACTTGGGCAAAAGTGAGCCTTTCGGCGGCCCATCAGCAGCCTTTTGGCCACTCTCGCCAGTTTGGAAACTGCAGCCAAAGACAGTCTCGCCAGGAGGCCCTTTTTCCTCCTTTTCGCCCGCCAATGAAGCCGCTCGACGGCCACCAAGCCGGCGCCTTGCCGCTCGTCTCGCCAGCTTCCCACTCGGCGGCTAATCTCCGGTTTCACAATCTCCAATGGCCAAACGAACGAGCATTCCACCAGCCACGCCCACATGGAGCAAACCGGAAAGCCCAAATGGAGCCGGCCGGCTGAGAGTTGCACTGACTAATCGTTTGCGGGCCACTCTTGCTTGTCTCAATTTCGGTCTGTCTGCCGAGGTCTGTCTGTTTGGCTCGTCTCAGCCAAACGAAACCAAGTGAAACCAAACTGAATTCAGCTCAAGGAGACCAAACTAAACTAAACTCGGCTCGTCTCTTGCGCCTCTTTATGGCTGGCCGAACAGGAGACGCGCTCGCTCGGCGCTCGCCCGTCAGCAAGACAGCCGCTCGTCAGTCAGTCAGTCGGCCAGTATCCGGCTGGCGATCTGGCCCATTTTGCCTTCTCCACGCAGCTCGAATGGCAATGGCCACTCGAGTGGGCCTTTTGCGCGTGCAGAGCGCACTTGCTGCCTGCGCTCTGCAAGTGCACAAGCCAAGTGCACGAGAGCCCCGCAGACTGTCTTTGGGCGCGAGTGGCCACTTGCAAGTTGCAGCCACCCAGCACCGCTCGCTCAAAAGTGGCCGCCGATCCAATTTTTGCCCCCTCGAAGGCCGCCAAGCTCGCCCAAATTCTGCCTGAATTCCTGCCCGAATTCAGACCACACCCTCCGGCTGAGCGGCCGCGTGACAGTTGGCGGCGAGACGTGCCGTCAAGGGAGACTGGCCCTCAGGAGAAAGAGACTGTGTGTTTGGGTCTGTGAGTGGCAGACTGTGAGCGGGAGGCCGAGCGAGAGCACGCGAGCGGCGCCTCGTTGGGCATCCAAATGCAGTCATCGATCGGCCGGCAACTGTCTCTGGCAGACTCGGACGCGCTCAGATGTGCTCAGATGTGCTCAGATGCGCCGCCCGATTGGAGCTCGTTGGCCGCCGATCAGATTCACACCCGACGAGCTCCGAAGAGAAGCCATCGGAGGTTGCGACAGGCGCCCAAAAGAGCAGCCGAGGGGCCCAAAAGAGCAGCTGAGGGGCGCCCAAGCTCGTTTGTAGTGGCACCAGTTGGAGGCAAAGAAGAGCAGAAAAAAGGGCGCCCTCTCGAGAGTCTGGCTTCCTCGCCCTTTCGGCAACTCTTCTTCCATGAGCAGCTCCTCTCGCAGCCGCCGGTGCTTATTAATTTCCACCAAAAGTCTCTCTCTCTCTCTTCGCTTGGCCGGCAACACTCCTCTCTAGCTTGCCAGTCTTGCGGAATGGCGCCAATTGGCTCGCCGGCAGACAAAGAAGGCTCATTCTCGACACATTGAGCTTCAGTTTTTGCACTCGGCTTTTTGCAGCCAGTTGGGAGCTGCTTTTTGTGTCCTCACTGCCGCTCACTGGCTGTTTATTTGGTCGCGCGTGGGCGAGAGATGGGCCGCAACTGGGCCGATTATCGAGCAGTGTGCGTGGCGCAAATGGGGAGCAACCATTGCGCCACTTGTCCTAGTCTGCGCTTTGCAGTCTTAGCAGTCTTAGCAGTCTTTGCAATCTTTGCAGTCTTGCAGTCCGCTTAAAGTCGTGCAAATGGGCCAAAGGCAAGAGCACAACGAAGCAAAGGGTTGCATTGTTTATCTTGGGCCAGCCGCGCACTTGCACCACTGCGCTGTGCTGTGTGCGGATGTGCACGATTCGTGTGCTATGGACTGACTGTTCGTATGCGTGAACGCTGCGACGTGCCGCGCGCAGTGATGTGACGCGCTCCATGCACTCTATGCGCTCGCCTGCAGACTCACGCGGCTTATTATTTACCGGAAAATGCGCCCCACTGGAGGCGCCCCCAACTCTTTGGGCCCGCCCTCTGGCCTGCGAGCCGAGCGGTGTTGGGGCGCCGCCGGAGCAGAGTGAAAAAACAAATATGAAGGCTCCCATTTGGCGCCGACAAGCAGCCAGAGGAGCCCGCAAAGCCGTCCCGAGTCGAGTCTGTCTCTCGGCCTGTGGCGCTGTAATACCAAAACTCTGCACTAGTGTGTGACCCTGCACCACTGTAACTCTGCACTACAGACACTCTGTGGCGCCCCGGCCATCCAAACAGGCACAAACAGAGCCATTCAGCGCCCGCCGAGGTGCAGGATGGCTCGTTTCACGCTCCGGCCAATCGCCTAATGCCATGCGCTGGGCGAGCGCACAGCACCCTGTTCACCGGAGCTTAACGGCGCCAATCAATCGAGAGGCAGCCCGCCAGACAGACAGACAGACAGGCGAGGCTGGCGAGCTGGCGAGCTGGCAAGCTGGCAAGCTGGCGAGCTAGAAGGCGAGTCAGAGGGCAGGCTAGCTGGCGAGCCGGATGGCAAGCTAGCTAGCCAGCGAGCGAGCAACCATGCAGACAGTCCTCGGCAAAAGTCGCCCCAAACGGGCCCATTTCTCTTCCGGCGTTGGCGGAAGGCTCGTTGTGTGTGGGCTTCCTCAATGGCTCGCTCGCTCGCTCGGCCAGCTGGCCAGCGAGCAAATTGGGCGCGAGAATTGGCCTTCTTTGTTTCGTTTCCCCTTTTCTGCTTCTCTTTGGCCCCCCAGAAAACGTCTCCATCTTCTTCGCCCGCAGAGCTTCTCTCCCCCCGGAGACCACCAGCAGACCGCCGGGAGATCGCCCAAGAGCAGCGGAAAGGCGCCCTCCAGCGACCTTAGGTGGGCCCGCATGGGCCGAGGTAATTGGAGTCGCGGCGGGCGCGCTCCATTGGCTCGCCGGACCAAGTGGGGGCGCCGGAAGTCGCCTGGTGGCCGTCTGGCTGTTTGCGGGCGGCGAGAGAAGGCTAGAAACTGGCCGGCCAGACCTTGGGGCCGGCCGGAGTGAACAACTTGAGATTATTTCCTCTCAACTTTGCGGCCCCATTCTCCGCCCGCACACAATCGGCGCCCATTCTAACTCGGCAACAATGCGTCCGCGAGTGTTCCCGGTGGGCTAAATTAAGTTATTGAGTCGCACAGGCCGCACACAAGCTCGCCAGGGGCCACCCAAAGGTCGACCGCCCATTTGGGTGGGCCGCTCCTAGTCTGCGGCCCTTTGCCGCTCCTAGTCTGTAGCCCTTTGCTGCTTGTTGTGTGTGGCCCTTTGGCGCTCGTCAACTGCCGTGGGTGGGCGAGCGGCGCTGGCCAGTGGGTGATAAATCTTGCCCAACGAGACCGATTGGGCGAGAATTGGGCCTCCTGGGCGGCCCTTCCTAAGGGCTGGCAGCTGGCTGGAACAAAGCGAGCTTCCCAACGAGCTCCAACTGGCAGCCCTTAATGCTTGCGCTATCTCTGAAAACATTTCGCCCAAATATTTCCCTTCTGGTCCACTTGTTTGTGTTGAAAGCGAGACCTAAGGGCAAGTTGAACTGGAACTGGAACTAAAAGTGAGGGAAGAGAGACCGAAACTGAAACTGAAAGTGAAAATGTTCCAACAATTGGCCAGTGGTGCGAGCGAGCGCCGCTAAGCACCCAGCGGCCAACTCCAAAGCGGTCTTGCCAGCGACAAGGCGCCTGACAAGACCGATTGTGGCGCATTATTCGATTAGAAACGAGCGATTAATGCGCCAAAGATTGTCCCGCCTCGCTGGACATACTGGACACACTGGAAACTGGGACAATTTTGGGCTCTCTCAGCTAGCCACTGTCTTCCAAACTCTGTCCCACACACGAAGGAGCCGTCTACTGCGCCGCCTGGCCTGCCGCCAAGCTCAGGCCGCAAAGCGAGAAGACACACGAAACTAACGCGTCGCTAGACGCCATCTGTCGAGACTGTTCGCCATTCCTGAAGACTGTTTATCACTGTTAAAGACTGTCTTCCATTATTGAAGACTGTCTTCCACTTCTAAAGACTGTCCACCGGTTCTAAAGGCCGCCATTTGGGAGCCGAAACTGGGCGCTCAATTGGGAATTATCCAAAAATTATCCAAAAATCATCCAAAAATTATCCAAAAATCATCGGATCTCAAGCCACCTCAACTCGCCGAGCACTTACCTCTGATCGTGTAGGACACGTTGTTGCTGTTGATCACGATGAGCCGGCCCTGCAGACAGTTGCCGGCGGCCGCGTTCGACATGCGCCTTTGCCCCGCCAAGCTGGACACAATTTGGGCCGTGCAGCTTTTCCGCTTTCCGGCCGGAAGTTCGTGGCATTTTCCAGCCCGCAGACTGTCCTCCTGGCGCAGTCTCTGCGCCTGTGTTCTCTCCTCCTGGCTCGCCCGCTTGGCCTCCTTCTCGTCCAGCGAGTAGCCCCGCCAGCCAGCCCGCCCCCCAGCCAGCCAGCCGCGCCCCTTCCGGCCTCTCGTGCGGGCGCCTCTCTGGCCGCCAGCATCTTTATGGTCGCCTTGCAATTGCAATGGCGTCTCGCCAACCAATTCCACCTCCTCTCTTTCCGAAACCTTTTCAGTGGCGCCCTCTGGCCCGCATACTTCCGCCCTTGGGAGGCCACTCTTGGGCCCTGCTGGCTGGCCCTCGTCTGCGCCCGCATGATATTCAGCGAGCGCCGCCCGCTTAGCTCTGCTCTTGGTCCCCGTCGGCTGCACGCGGCCCAGCTCGTTCTCGGCCGCAATGCTCCTAATCGAGAGCAGGTAATTGCACAAACTGCACGCCCGCTCGCCAGCTCCGCTCGCTTCTGTGCGCCTCCCCCGCTCGCCCAGATCCACTTCCGCTTCCGCTTCTGGCTCAAACTCGAGCTCTCGGCTGGCCAGCTCGCCGCCTAGGCCGCCCTCGCGCGCACTCTTGCCGCTGGCCATCGAGAGACTCTTGCTGGCAGAGGTCGTCTCGAGCTTGCGGCCGGCTGGGCCCAACTGAGCACTGGACAGTCTCGCCCAGTCGGTCTCTGTGGCAAAAGAGTTCTTGGCGTCGCTTCGACTTCTAAGAGTGGCCAAACTCGTGGACAGACTGTCTTCGGGCGCAGTGCTGTGCAAAGGCTGCTCACTTGTCTTGCCGGCAGAGAACCACAAAGGCTCATAACAAGCAGATTTTCCTTCTTCCAACTTGCTCCTCTGCTGCTCTTTCCCTTTTCTTGACCTTCTTCTCGCTGGCGAGCCGCCTTGCCGCCTCTCAGCTCGTCTCGAGCCGCATTTGAGGTGGCGCCCACTTGTGGCGCTGGGCCAGTCTTGGGCCGCGAGCTGAGCGGCGGCCGAACGAGTGTGTGTCTTGCTGCAAATCGGCGCTTTCAAGGTTTCTCTGTCGCAAACTCCAGCGCTAAATCTTCGTCTTTCCGGCCGTCCAAAAAGCTCATCTTGCAGCCCACAAACAGTCCCACTCTCTCTGCTCTCTCCTCTTCTCCTTTCACTCACTTTACTGCCCAATTTCGGCCCTCTTTTATGCCCCTTTTTTGCCCCTTCTTCTTCTGGCTCTTTCTGCTGATAGTTTTCCTCTTTTTTCTCTTTTTCTTCTTTTTCCGCTGGTTCAAACTCACCAAATTCACCAGATTCCTCACAACCTTTGGACGAGTGCAATTTGGGCAGAGAAAACGATCGACTCAGCGCCCTCCTCTGCTTCTCCTTCTCGAATGAACGATGATTGACCACTGTTGTTGGCTGCTTTTCAGGTGATTCTTTCGCCTCTTTCGCCCCTTCCGGCGCCCCGCCCACAACTGGCCCTCTTTGCTCACTCTTCTCGCTTTTACTGCTGGCCACTTTCGGAAGCCAAACACTGGCAAGCTGTGGACTCTGCTTAACCCTGCTTGCCCAGCTGGACTCTTTGGGGCATACTAAGCTTCCTGTTGACGCAGCAGTTTGGCTCCTTCCGGTGGGGAAACTATCTATTTGCTTTGGGCTTGCTTCTGGCTCGTTACTTGTCCATTGGAGTGGCGATTTTTCACTCTGCTCCAGCTGGACGCCGCCGCTGGCCTGTTGGCTGGCCTGAGGAGTGGAGAGCAGTGCAAAAGAGATAGAGGAAAATGGGGATAAAAAGGGGGTTTGAATTAAAGTTATTGTCCTGAGGTTAGCTGTTTGATGTTGTCAGTGGCTAGTGGAGGCAGTTTGCACAGTGC
>Ga0268247_10000147_pt1 | contig 24038 bp, 6 predicted proteins | sample AgamicOrMae_FD_200245 | JGI IMG/M metagenome (GOLD analysis project Ga0268247, IMG submission 200245) | Agave microbial communities from Guanajuato, Mexico - Or.Ma.e (v2) (version 2) | ecosystem: Host-associated > Plants > Phyllosphere > Phylloplane/Leaf | place: Guanajuato, Mexico | collected...
TGTGACTGTTGTGTGTGTGTGTTTGTGTGCTTGTGTTGCTTCTGTGAAGGCACTCAAGTGAATGAGCTGGAAAATATATTTGAGAAAAAAGGCCCAAGTGTAAGCCTTGTTGTGCTCTGTTGTTTGTGTCTTGTTTGTTCTACAACTAAGGCTGCGCTCGCAGTTCTTACTCCAACGCTTGACCAATTGGCCACTGGTACAAATCTAAGGCTAGCTTTGCAGAGGCAGAGCCAAAAGGGCAGCCAGTGAGAGATGGCGAAAGAGGAGGAAGAAGAAGAGGAGGAAGAGGAGGAAGAAGAAGAAGAAGAGGGGTGGAAAAATGCGAAATGAAATGAAATGATTTGGAATCACTTTCTCTGCAACTCCAAACAAGTGCAAGTGGTTTTTGGTCAATTCAATTCACAAGCAATCCCGTGCGGTTGCAGCTCGGCTGTGGTGGCGCCGCTTCAGCTTCTGCTTCTCCTTCAGCTTCTGCCTTGCTGCCTTGCTGCTTCTGCTTAGCTGCCTCTGCTTAGCTCCTTCTGCTTAGCTGCCGGCACTTGTTGGCGCCGGCGCTTCTGCTCTGCCGCCAAGCTCAGCCGCCAAGCTCAGCCCGCCGGCCGCCCAATTGAAGCCCGAACAAGCTTCCTCCCACTTGTGCGCCGTCTTGGTGGCCGCCGTCTGGCTTGGCGCAGCCGCCGCCTAACCAAGACGAGGAGACGGCGCTAAACGACGATGATGATGATGATGACGGCCGAGCTGGACGCGGATGCAGATGCAGATGAGAAGCGGGATTATGTGAACTACTGAGCGCGACAGATGCCCAGACTGGAAACGGAGTGGAAGGCCGGCGAGAAAGGGAAGGCGCAAGGTGGTCGAGCTTGGGCGAGCGAGCGAGCGAGCTTGGCAGAGGGGGCGAGATGGAGGCAGATTGGGCGCCAGTTTGCCGCTTTCCATCAACGAGAGACTGTCTGTGTGGCTTGAGAGTGGGCCTGAGAAATGGAGCAGAGTGAATGGAGAGCCAGTCTGAAAGGAGCCAGATTGGAGCGCCGCCCGCCACAGACAGTCTCCCCGGGCACATTAAGCCCATTCTTCCACTCTCGGCTCCACTGGCTCTCAGTTGGTCGGCTCGCAAGGTGGCACATTTGGCGTCCGGCGAATCGGAGGCAGCAGCAGCTCGTGATGAATATGATGAAAGTGATAGTGATAATTCCAGCCCCTTTCTTCTTCTTCTTCTTCCTCCTGCTCTTCTTTGCAACAGGCCGCCTTCCGAGCGCCAGTGCTAGTGTGCAGCACACTAGAACTCGCCGCCCGCTAGTGCACACTGCGCGCCGCTCGCGTGCACTAGTCTGCACTAGTCTGCATTAGGCTGCACTGGTCTGCACTAGTTGCGCCCGTTGGCTTCCTACTTGGCCGGCCGCTCCCCAAGGCGCCAGTGCACTTGCGCGCCGACCGGTTAACTCGGCCGCCACTTGCCACTGGCCACTGGCCACTCGGCGCGTTTCTGTGTCAAAGTGGCTGCGCGCGCAGCCAGGCCCGCGCCTAGTCCATCGTTTCTGGCCCTCAGCCTCTGCTTATCCGCCGGCCCGCTGGCTAGGCAGAGTCGCCAAGGCGGCAACCTGTGCCCATAATCGACTAAATCATTGCAGCCAGTTCGAGCTCCCGCGCGTCATTAGCAGCGACAAACAATAATGGCAATAAAAAGATTGGAAGCCAATTTATCGGAAATCGCGGCGACCAGTTTGCATGGGCGCTCAGCAAGTGCGCGCCCCTGCAACTGGCGCTCATTTTAAAAGCCTCCAAAAAGGCTCTCGGATTTCGCTCCCGCCGGCCACAAGGCAACGGCGCCAGTCATTAGCAGCAGGCCAGCGGCGAGGACTGCCCTCCAGCTGCTTCCGCCGCGCTCGAGCTGCGGCCGCGACGCCGCCGGCGAGAGCAGGAAGTGGCCGCCACTCGCCGCTTCCTCTCGGGCGAAAATTGGCCGGCCCAAAGCGCAGCAGAGGCAGAGGAGGACAACTGCCGACGACTGGCTGCAAAAGGATGTCACAGCGGCGGACTGTCTGCACTGGTCTGTGCACTCGCTTTTGTCTCCAGCCGCATCATTGCACATGCACTTCGGGGGACAGTCTCTGGAGCTGCATTTGAATGTGGACCTGAATCTGGATTTGGATTTACATTTGGACGCAAACTTGGCGCCCTCCAAGAGCTCTGCAACTCTCAAAAGAGAGCCACTTTCGCTCCAGGTTCCAGTTCCAGTGGGCCAGACGTCTGGCATTTGAATGTGAGGTTGTAAAAAGTGTAAAAATCCATCAAATTCCTCCCAGAGGCCAGCTCCAAAGCGAGAAAACTGGCCGGTTTTCTCTCTTTGCGAAGGTTGGAGAGAACAAAGTGATAATTAGCGCTCTTGATATGCATTTGGCGCGAGAAAAGCTCAAGCTTAGGGCAAGAAGTTGCCGCTTGTCGTCCAGCTGTGAGTGTTGGATGTTTGCTCTTTTTGCTGGCTAAAAAGGCCAGAGTTCAGTGAGAAATCACGACCACTCGTTGTGCATGCACGAACATAGAGCGCTAATCGGCCGCTGGAAACTTGATGAATCTGCTGGGAGGTGATTCGGCGCCAAGATCGACCGGAATTGGTCGCCAGCGAGCGAGATCGAGAGATTCTGGCCAGTCCTTAGGATTGGCCGCACGGCGCACAGAGCGCCTCTCGTTTGCATGGGAAGCGCGCAGTGCAGAGTGCACGCTGCAGAGCGCACACAAAGAGCGCAACGCATCCCAGTCCTTGGCTGCAGCAGCATGTGATGCACAACAAACTCCTGGCCAAAGATGCCAGCAAGTCGTGCCAGAACATTTGCCTGCCCTTGTTGAGCAAGGCTTTTCTTTTCCCACTACTCTTTTTTCATTAGTCGAGCCAAAAGTGTGGCCCAACCAGAGCCTTGCAAGCCGCCAACTCGAGAGCAGGCCCGTTCTGGCTCGGGCTCCAAGAGACTGTCTCTGTTTGTGGGGGGCAGCTCTCTCTCTCTCTCTCTATGCCCAATAAACTGGCAGTGCAAACAAACCGGCCAACAAGTGTCACTTTTTCCCCGTGAGATCGTGAGGTTTATGCAAATTGGGGGCGAGCAGGTGAGAAAGTGCAACCTGCTGGAAGGGGCGCATCCTTTTCCCTCGCGTCTCGTCGCTTGAGAATCCTCCTTGGCAGTGGGCAGAAGAGCAGGAGAGCTCGTCTGAAAGTCGGAAAAGCAAAAGTAAAAGTCCACCTTTGCTCTTCCTGTTCCTCTGGGAAAAATCCAGACCACTTTTGGGGGACCACTTCTGTGCGGCGGCAAAGAGATGCGAGGAGACGCTCGTCTCTTTGCAGGCGACAAGTTGGCGAAAAAATGGGCGGCAGCCAGAAGATGAGAGGGAAAAAATGGCTCCTCGTTTGGTGGTCAGAAAGTGGGCAGCCTTTTTGCCGCATCTTTTCGGGCTCGACGAGCGAACTTGAACTGGTGGGCCGGAAATGGTGGCGCCGAAAAGGGTCCGAAAGGCGCCCGGCGGCTTAGGGCGAGCGCGCAGCGTGTGCACTGACTGCGTTGAGTGCAGTTTTTGCATTGAGTGCAGCAGCGGAGTGTGTTTGCATGACGCACTGGCGCAGCTCCATGCATGCGGGCCACGCTAAGGGCCAGCTCTAAGGGCTCTAATAGGGAGCAAAATTGCCCCGCTTATGCTAATTCCGATTCTCTTGGCCAACTAACAGAGAGCGAGCCAACTGGCCCTCTCTGTTAATCATCCGACGACGACTTTTAGAGAGGTGCTTCATTAGAGTGGCGAGGATGAGTGGGCGCCAAGACAAGATGAATTGGAGCGCAGTGTTGGCGCTGGTTGCCTTGAGGTTGAAAAGTGGAGCTGGCAAAAAGGAGGAAGCAAGAGAGAGCGAGAGAACGTGAGCGGAGAGAGAAAAGGAGGGAGATAAAGTCTCGCCAGTGGAGCTTGTTTCTGGCTTAGCAGCAGCCAGTGTGTGTGAATAACCATTTGGTTAATTGTTGCCCGAGCGGCCAAACAAACAAAGAGCACTCGCTCGGCATCGCAGATCGTCTCTCTCACTTCCTGTTCAAGGGAAGGCTCCACTTTTCCCGCCGGCTGCCTGCTGCTTGCACGCGCCTTTGGGATGCGAGCCGAACTGGCGCCGAGCTCGAGATGAAGAGCGAGACTCGCCACCAAGAGACGCCAGAGATTAGCTCCCCCGGGCGGCCAGAAGCTGCCAAGCGAAAGGGGACAGAATATCGTCAGCTTTTCAGGCAGCGCCACGGACCTTTGGCGAAGAAAAGGATGAAAAATATCCCACAACAAATGGAGGACTGTCTGTTGCTCATTCTCTCTAGTCTCTTGTTTCCTATACACACACAGAAGTGCAGCCCAAACTGAAAGCTAAACCGAAAGCTAAACTGAAAGCTAAACTGAAAGCTAAACTGGAAGCTAAACTGAAAGCTAAATGGAAAGCTGAACTGAAGCTGCACTCTAGCTAAGAAACGAGAGCCGAGCAAATCAATTTGCAAATTTCCAGCTCGCTTCCAGTCTTTATTCCGCAACCCATTTGCCTAATACGCCTACTCGAGTGGCTCCATTTGGCGGCCCTTCTCTGCACTGCTCCTCTGCACTGGCGAGATAGTGGCCGGCCTAAGCGCGTCCACTTTCTCGCCATTTGAGCAATTGATGCAGACTAGCCACTGAGACTAGCCACTGAGCCAGTTTGCGCAAATGGACACCCAGATTATTGTCCAAGGAGATTAGAGACAGACACCACTGGCTAACTGTTTGGCCGCACGGCCGTTCAGCTTCCGTCCGAAGCGTCGAGCTGACTCAAACCAAATGGACCAAATGGAGTCGGCCGCCCGCGCAGCTAGACTGCGGCTCTTTGCAGCCTTGCGGCCCAATTGCAGTCTCCAGTCGCAGCAACAGGCGACTGGGCGGACAGAAGGCGCCCACTGAAGAGGTCGCGCTGAAATTGAGCCTTTTCGTCGGGAAGGCTCAGTTCCGGGGGCGCATCTTGCTCTTCCGGAAGGAGCGAAAAGTGGCCGCTCGAAGTGGAGAAAGCGAGCCAGATTTGCAGAAATTGAGCCAGATTTTGGCCACTTTTGGGCCCGCCGGCGAGCGCGCAAGCTGGGCGAACGGAGGCTAAGCTGGTGATTCATCGTCCGTGTGATCTCGAGTCGTTTTCGCGGGTCGCCCACCTCGCGGGCGCCGCTCCTAAGCTCCGGCCCGATCGATCATTGTTTGGGCGCGCGCGGCCGCCAACTGCGCGCGGCGCTCTGGCGACACTCGCGGGCGAGTGAGAAGAGCGGCCAGCGCCGCCACCAAGGCAGTCTAACAGTTGTAAGCGCCCGCGAGGAAGAGCCGCGAGCAGCAACGGACGCCAGAGGCAGCCGCTGGAGCCGCCCGAGCTTGCCAGTCGCCATAAGCCGACGCTAATGAAGACATCGGCCTGATACTTCTCGGGCCGCGAGATTTGCGCGATCGCAAATCTTTGTGACTGCAATCAATCACGAGGCAGCGAGAGGAAGCGGAAGTGGCGCTTGGCGAGCGCTGGACGCGCCTTAGCTGCCGCTGCGCCCGCAGCGCCACAGCCCCGAGCGCCGCCGCTCGGCCATGCCCACCGGCCGTTGCTGGCCAGATATTTGCTGGCAAATATCTAGCTCTGAAATATCTAGCTGGCAAACATCTAGCTCTGAAATATCTAGCTGGCAGATATCTAGGCGCCTCTAGAAGGCGCTTTTGCCAAGGAACTCGGGAACTCTCAGGGCAGCGAGAAGCGAGGAAAAGTGTTTGCCAGCGCAAAGTGGCCGCCCGATCATGATGGTCTCGCTAAACGACTGCTCGGCGGCACGCACGCGGCGCTCGCTAACTGGCTCTCGTGATACAATCATGCGAGCCGGTCGCCTTGGGCCGCCTGCAAGCGGCCTGCAAGCAGCGCGGACTGTCTGCGGCGGGCGGCGTGCACCAAGCGGGCAGCGGGCAGAGAGAAAGAGTTAGTTAGTTGCCATTTTGTTTGACCAACAAAACAGCCCTCGTCTCTCTTCCAACTCTCGGCCGGCCGATTGAAATTCAAATTTGCCGGCCGCCCGCAAGCCAGTTTGGCGCGCCAACCAGAGCTCCAAACTGACGAGCTCACAGAGCTCCATTTGGCAAGCTCGCCGCTCTCTATCGCTTGGATCGCCCTTGCCTCTCGCGAGCCTTTCGTGCAGCCCAATTTGCCAGAGACTGTCTCTAATGCTGCCCAATGGTTGCGCTGCTCTGCCGTGTGCCCAATGCTGCCCTCAGCCAGCCATTTTCCCCCATTTCGCGCTCTCCGCTGCTCGCAAATTGAATATCAGCCGCACAATAATGATCCCAAGCTGAAGCTGATCCCCAACTCGGCCAGCTGCAGTCTGTTTATCCAAATTTAATTTTTCCAAACTTTTCCAAGTCTCCTTCTCGCGCGCGTCGTGCTCCATTTGTCGGACGGGGATCATTTCGGCGCCATCTCGGCGCAAAACAAACTCCAACTCCGCCTCCACTCGAGCGCCTCGCCGCTCGGCTAATCTTCCGCCGCCGATTGAGGAGAAATGGCACTTGATTTGGGCGGAAATGGCGGAAATTTGGATGGATTTCTGGCCCTTAGCTGGCCCTTAGCTGCATTGTTTTGCTCTCAGAAAAGTGCACTCAAATCTCGCACTGAAATTCCAAAAAAAAACTCTGAAAAGTGCTCCTCAAATGCAAACGCAAATGCAAGTGTGCAAAAGGCCACACTTACAGCTTAGGCTCGCCCGCAGAGTTGCCCCAAACTGCGCTCGTCCCTAGTCTCTATCGCGCTCCATCTGCGAAGCTCCATCTCCAAAGCAATTGGCGCCACTAATCAGCTTGTGTCAATCTCCTTTCCTCTCTCAAAGCTTCCCGTAAAGATCTTTCCACGCCGGCCCGAAGCAAAGGGGCAAAGAGCGGCCGCAAATCAGCCGCTCAAAACGCACCATTTCGGCGTTCAAATGTTGCTTGTTGTCCGCCGCCGCAGCTCGTCTGTGCTGACCAATGGCAGAAGTGCTGCTTTCACCAACCACCTGGATGGAAAATATGATAAAAAAGCACTAAGGTTTGCCCCAAAGTGGAGCCACTTTACCTTGCGCCACACTTCTCGCCCAGCGGCACCTTGAGACAAAGCGCCCGTTTGGCGAGCTCGTTCTCATCGAGCGCAGAAGGAGGAACAAGCTCGCCAACTGAAGCCGCCGAGTGGTGGTCCTTTGCGCCGCTCGGCTGGCGGCCGTCTGGCCAATTTGAGTTGGGCCAAGCGACAAGGAGCGAGCAACAAGGAGCGACAAGGAGCAACAAGGAGCGACGAGCAGAGAGGCTTGCTGGCCGATTGGCAACAACTTTCGCTCTCTCTCTCTTGGCTCGCCCTTAGCTTGGGGGCGGCCAACGTGGCGCGTAGACCATTAGGCTTGAGATGATGAGGTGGAATTAGTATTCATAGCTGCTCGTCGTCGGTCCAGCTCGTCGTCGGTCTAGCTCGTCTCCCCCTCAACTGTCAGCAAGTGTCTGCGGCTCGTCTTTGCTGCTCGCTGGCCAGTTGGCGGCCGAGCGAGCGCGACAAATGCGCTCAGATTGGCCAAACTGGCGAGCTCAAAAGGCGAGCTGGCCGCAAACAAGTGCCATTGCCGCAAAGTGGCCGGCCGCTAATTCCAATTTCCAATTCGGCAATTCGGCCAAATTGCGGCCGCAAATTGCACTCGCCGACCACTGTGACTGTCTGTTGCACAATGTTGACCCGCCGGCCACTGGTTGCAGCACCAGTCTTGCTGGGCGCCACTCTGGCCGCCTCCGCCTTTTCGGGCCTTCTGGAAACGGAGACTCTTTGGTCTGATTCGGGAAAAGGAAGATGCATGGCCAGATGGCAAGACGGCAAGACGGCAAGACGGCGAGACGGCGAGACGGCGAGGAAGAAGCCACTTGGCGATGACGAGGAAGTGGAGTTGGACGGGCCGCCAAATGGACGCCCAGAGACATCAGACAAGCGGGCGACTTCTTGTCGGCGGGCGCAACTGGTGTGATACGGCGCCGTATCTAAGGGCGACCGCAAGGCAGGTCAGCGCGGCCAATCGGGCGGCATCGGTTGGGTTGGGCGCAGGAACGCGCGTGACCATTATTATTGACGCCACTTGGTGACAACTTTTCCCACTCGCGCATACAAATTGGGCTCGCGTACGGCACACACTTTCATAGGCAAGAGCACAACATACAGTATGTAGTTGCTCCATAACAAGCGCCGGCTCTAAGGCAAAACTCCTGCACAGGGCCACTCGCGTGCTCGCCTCTATTTGAGAGCCCTGCTCGCCGCTCTCCATTTATCTTCCCTTATCATCTCTCCAATGCGATGGCCAAGCGGCCAAACGTTGAAACGTCCAATCGTTCGCACGGCGCTCACTTGGCCCACCAGCCACACCAACTGACCACTTTCTCCCAATCTCGCCTGCTCGTGTGCGCTTTTGCTGGCGGCCAGCAAAAGCCGGCCACCAGCAAGCATCACTGCCCCTTCTGGCTTGCCAAACTAGAAGCTGCTTCCACGCGGCCGCCCAGCAGCCGGATTTCATCAATCCTGATCTGTATCAGTGGCTGGCAGCGGGCGGCCAAGTTGTCCGCCCGCAAAGCAAGTCTTTGCGGCCGGAAAGCTCGCCCCAAGTCGTCCAGCTGGCGCGCAAACGGCGCCAAGTCCGCCTCGTCGGGCGCCAAATCAGTCATTGTCCAGGCGGCTGGGCGACCGCTGGCAAGCGCTGGCCCAGCGCCGCAGGACAAAGCGCCGACAAAACGGGCTCCCAATCCAGCGAGTCCACCAGGCCGGCAGACAGTCTCTCGCGTGGCGCAATTGAATGCGGCCGCCTTCTCGCCCAATGGACAAATGCACAAATGCACAAACACGCCTCCCAGACGACTGGAAAAGCATTCCCCCAGCACAATGGGCGCCCAATCGGCCCTCTTTTGGACAGTGAGCGACAAGTGGGCGCCCTTGTTGCTCGTCCTTGTTCATTGTCGCCAACAATGAAAAGATGGCTGAATTTTGGCTCGTCGGCGGCGGCAAACAGAGGCCCGGCGGCCGCAGAGCAAGGCCAGTGGGCGCAGCCACTCATGAAAGCAGCAACTCAGACGGCCGGCGGCGTAATTGCATCGGAAGTTTTTGCAAATTTCGCTCGCCAATTTGCAAATTTGCAAATTTGCAAATTTTCAATTTTCAATGTGAAAATCCGATCGGAAAATTTCCCGCATCCAAACACTGGCCGCCAGTTCCACTGCACTCAGTCCACGCAATGCAATGCAATATTGCATACAATAACACACAATTGCATACAATTGCATACTATTACATACAATGTAGTGCGCTGACTGCGTACACTGCATTCAAGGCACGCAATACTGGACGCAGTATGCTGGACTGCCAATGCGAAGAGTGCAGTGTAACAGGAGCCAAGTTTGCCCCCGCGACACACAGTGATTGGCGAGCTCGCGGAAATGGTGCCTCCTCGTGTCCAATGGGCAGCATTGGAATGAGCAATGGCAAAAAATCCATCCAAAGGCAAAAAAGAAATGATCCAGAGGCATCATTTGTTCCTAAATGCTCCTGAAAGCGTCCTAGATGCTTCTCGATCGATTTTGCGGGCCGGTTTTCTCTTACAGACTGTGTGCGTCACCAGTCTGCAAACTCGGTGGGATTCCTCTTTTGGAATCTCTCTTCATTAAGAGAGAAATCCCCTCAAAGAATATCCCTTTCGATGGTTTCAATGATTTCCAAATTTGCTAAAATTGCAAAATCTGCCCTCAACTGTGATCCAGACTTGACTTAATTTATACTTGATCTATCTTGATCAAAATTCACCGGAAAAAGTTCAGAATTATTCTAATATCTAAAAGAGAAGAGAGAATTCATCTTAATCTCCAAGAAGCAAGCGAGAAACCAACCAACCAAAATGGCCGAAAGCTCGGCCCCAAACGGCTGGCGAGCCTTAGGCAGCCAGCAAGCCGCCAGACTGCTCGAGCTAAGCAGAGGCGGCTGGCCCGCAGCTTGGCCCCGGAAGTGGAAGCTGAGGCGACTCTCCATGTACTTAGGCGCCACCATTTTCATCACTCTGGTCGTCTTCTACCTAGTATCTAGCGACTTCGACCCAAGCAAGCTGAAGATGCGCGGCAAGGCGCGCGCCAAGCGCCAGCAGAGCGGAAGTGAGGGCACCAATCAGCCACTGGCCAACGCTAAGGATCCGTTCGCGGGGAGGCCAAGGATAAGCTCGCGCAATGGACATTTGATCATAGAGAGCAGCCAGGACAAGAACATTGAGTTCCGGAGTGGCGGCGCACGAGGCTCAGTGCTGCTTAATGGGCAGCGGATGGAGCAGTTGTTTGGGGTGGCGCGCGCCTTTGCCAGCAACTCGCGCCGTTTGGGCTCCCTTTTGGGGCTCCAGAACGAAACTAGCTCGGCGAATGGGACGCAGGACAGTCTCGAGCAGCAGTACGACCTGTTGCTGGCCAGCGTGTTGGAGTCAGGGCGCAAGCTTGGCCAGCTGGAGGCGGCCAATGGGGAGCTGCGCAAGGAGGCGAGTGTGGCGCGAAGGCAGCTCGCTGAGCTGAAGACTAGGGTGGCCAAGCGGGGCCGGAAGCTGAAGAGGCTGGCCGAGCAACAGGAGGCGATGAACCGGACCCTTAGGGAGAACAACTGTGTGGACGCGCGCGGGCAGCCAGTGTGCTTGAATGGGGGCGTCTGTGTGGACTTATACGCCAGCTTCAAGTGTCTCTGCCCTAAGGAGTGGGAAGGCGAGCGGTGCGAGCTCGACGTCGATGAGTGCTCCACGCTGGCGAACACAGATTTAGGCTGCCAAAATGGCGCCCAATGCGAGAATCTGCCCGGCTCCTTCCGGTGCAAATGCGCCGCCGACTTCCGGGGCGTGTTGTGCACCGAGCGGCACGACGACTGCGCGCTGGCGCCCGCAGGCGCCCTCTGCGGCCACGGGCGCTGCGTGAATGTTGGCCGAAGAGAGCCGGGCCGCCCAAACTTCCAGTGCATCTGCGACCAGGGCTGGACGGTGGCCCAGGACGGAGACTCGCCCGCGTGCACGGTGGACGTGGACGAGTGCGCCGCCGGCCGCCAGCTCGCCGCCGACTACGGTCTGGCCGGCCCAGTCTACGCGGGCAACGCCACCGGAAGCCAGACGGCGGCGGCAATCTCAGCCAGCCCCTGGCCCTACCCGTGCTCGCAGGCGCCCTTCGTGGAGTGCGTGAACCTGCCGGGCTCCTTCCGGTGCGCCGCCTGTCCCCCGGGCTACACCGGAAATGGGCACGTGTGCCGCGATGTGGACGAGTGCGCCGACGGCCAAAATGGGGGCTGCTCGAGGGCGCCGCTGGTGGAGTGCATCAATGTGCCTGGGGGGCGGCGCTGCGGGCCGTGTCCGCCGGGCTTCGCGGGCGACGGCCAGCTCTGCCGCCGGCTTCCCCCCTGCCAGGCGAGCCCCAACGGCGGCTGCCACCCCGCCGCGCGCTGCCTCGAGCTCGCCGGCGCCTCGCTCGACGCCACGGGCGGCGGCCTGGAGCGCCTCTGCGAGTGCCACGCCCCCTTCGAGGGCCACGGGGTGGGGCCCGAGGGGTGTGTGCTGCGGCTCGACGCAGTGGCTGGAGCGCGCGCGCGCGCCCCCTGGCTGCCGGCGGGCGAACTGCAGCCGCGGCCCGCGGCGGCCACGCCCCCGCCCACTGGTTACGCCCCCGACGACTGCGACCCGAATCCGTGCCTGAACGGGGGGGCGTGCCGCCGGGTTGACACTGTGTCGTTCGAGTGCGCGTGCGCCGCCGGCTGGGCGGGCCGCCTGTGCGAGCTGCGGGCCGACCTGGACTGTGGGGGCCAGCTCGGCGGGGGCGCGGGCCTGTTCCGGTTCCCGCCGGCCGCCGCCGACCCGCAGGCGCCCGCCTGGTTCGCGCGCCTGCTCGCCAAGCTGGCCAGCTTTAATCCTTCACTCGGCAGCCCCACCGGAAGCTCGGCCACGGGCCAGACGGAGGGCGGCGCGGCGGGCGACCGGTCGCAGTCTGGCCGGGCGGGCCGGCTGCACGCGTGCACCTGGCAGCTGCGCGCCGCGCCAGCCAACCTCTCGCTCAAGCTGGACTTCTTCAACCTGGCCGGAAGTCGAGGGGCCTCCACGCAGCTGCACCTGCTCAACGGGACTGCGGGCCGCGCGGCGCCGCCCTGCGAGCGCGCCGAGCACCTGGACGTGCTCGAGCTGGGCGAGCCGGAAGAGGGCGTCCTGCCCCGTCGGCTGGCGCGCGTCTGCGTGACTTCGGGTGGTCCTCCATCCGCTTCCGGCCAGCCACACCCTGCGGGCCACACACAGTCTGCGGGCCACGAAAAGACAGGCCGCCTCAGCACCGTTCTAGTTGCCTCGGGACGCGCCGCGCTCGAGTACAGCTTCGCGCTGCCCGCACCCAAGGGGCGCCCCTCCGAAGAGCCGCAGCTCAGCTTCCAGCTCGACTGGCAGTCGGTGGAGCCAGCGTGTGGCGGCGAGCTCGAGGCGGCCACTTCCGGCTCGCTGAGCTCGCCCAACTTTCCGCGCTTCTACGCGGCCGGCGTGGAGTGTCGCTTCGTCGTTCGGGCGCCCCCCGGCAACAGACTGCGGCTGCAGTTCGGCGAGCTCAGTCTGCTGGCGCCCCCGCAGCCTTGGGAGCGCGCGGCCGGCCCGCAGACTGTCTGCGCCGACTCGCTCACCATCCTGGACGGCGCCGCCGGCTCGCACCGGCCGCTCCTCTTCCGGCACTGCGCGAACGGCGCCCATGGGACCTCAGGATCGGCCAGCGCCTTAGGCTCGCCCGCATCCGGCCAGCTGGCCAGCCAGCGCCCCGGGCAGCTGCCTGCGCCCGTGGTGAGCTCGAGCGCCGCCATTGAGCTGGTGCTGCGCTCGCGGCCAGACTCGCGGCCGCCCCTCATGCGCCCAGGCCAGCGCGCCGGCTTCCTGCTGACCTTCGCGCCGGAGCCTCAAGAGCCGGGCTGCGGCGGCCTCTTCACGGCGCGCGCCGCCACCCTCGCCTCCTTCGACTTCGAGCCCGCGGAGGCGCCACAAGCGCCCGACGAGGCGCTGCTCGCCGCCGAGTACGGCCGCCTGTTGCGCGCCTCCGAGCGCCAAGCCTCGGGGGCGGAAGTGGCGAGCAGTGGCCAGACGAGCTCCAGCCAGACCCAAGCTCAGCCTCAGCCTCAGACTCGCTGCGAGTTCGAGATCAGGCCCGGCGAGCGCGCCCGCAACCACCAAATCCAACTGCAGTGGCTCCAAATGCCCGCAACTGCCGCAGACTACCCTCCCGAGCTGCTGCTGCAGACAAGGCGCGCCCGCTGCCACCGCGCCAAGCTCAGCCTCCTCGAGCGGCCAGACAGCCAGCAGCCGCTGGCCACCTTCTGCGCCGGCGACCAGTACGACGCCAGACCGCCAGGCGGCCTCCTCGCCGCGCCCATCACTGCCCCCGGCCACGCACTCTTCCTGGTCTACGAGACGGCGGCGGCCAGTCCGCAGGCGGCGAGCTCAGCCAGCTTGCCAAGCTCGGCGGCTAGACAGCCGGGCGGCTTCAAGTTGCACTACACGACTGTGTGCAGCGCCACCTACCGGCAGCCAGAGGCAACCATTGTCAGTGAGCTGGATCCGGCGCACCAAATCGACGAGTGTCTCTACCACGTGGAGCTGCCCGAGAACAACACGCTCAGTCTGCTCATCGAGCCCCTGGGCTTCGTGCTCGCTGCGAATGCGCAGGCAGACGCCCAGGCGGACGCGCTCGCCAACGCCGAACCCGAACGCCTGCTGCCCCTGGCACTTCCGGACGGCTCCTGCGCCGTCCAGGCCATCGTCATGGACGGCCCCAAGCCGCGCGGACCCCTCGAGCTCGCCCAGCTCGAGCGCCAACTGCGCGACTTCCGCCTCAGAGACGAGCAGCCGGCCGCGAGCGGCACTTCCGGTACAGTGCAGGGCACTTCCGGCGGCGCACAGCCCATTTCGAGCGCCTGGGAGACGGCCGAGGACTCGCTGTTGGGCCCGCAGGAGGCGAGTCGCGCCCAGACAGCTCGAGATGCTAGCGAAAGCGGAAATGCGAAGAACAACTCGGCGCCGGAAGTGGCTGGGCACGCGGCCAGGTACTGGCAGTACGCGCGCAGCAGCCAGGCGCACGACATCAAGGAGTTCGACGTGTGCCACTGGCCCGCCGTGACGCTGGACTCCATGTGGAACCACCTGAGCCTCGTGTTCCGTCTGAATAGTCAGCTCGTCGACCAGTTGAGGCGCGAGCGGCTCGCCGGAAGTGCCTCTGGGACCGCATTTGGAGCCGGAGTTGGAACCGGAAGTGGCGCCGAAGCAGAGAGTGTCAGTGGAGGCGGAAGTGCAGGTGCACCATTAGAAAGCGAGCAGCTCAGCCGGCTGGCGCCCGCCAAGATCCAGGTGCGCGTCAGGTACAGGGCCCAGCGCGCCTGCGGCGGCATCCTCACCAGCCGCCAGGGCAGCTTCCAGCTGGTGCACCGGAAGTCGGGCGCCTCCGGGTCGAGTTCCGGCGCGGGCGAGGAAGCCAACTGCGCGTGGATCCTGCGCAACCTGATCCCCAACCAGCCCATTAGGATCGAGTTCCAGCAGGTGCCCACGGCCGAGATTGAGCGCCGCCGCTCCGCCTGGATCGCCTGGGTGCGCGCCTCCGCCAAGAGCCGGCCTCTGTCTCCGTCCATGAACCAAACCGGAAGCGCGGCTATAGGGAGCCAAACCGGAAGTGCGGCGACAGGAGGCCAAGCTGAAAGGAAAGCCGGCAGCCAAACAGGAAGTGGCGCCTCAGTGCAGGAGCCGCGCGGCTTCCTGCCGGCGGTGAGCAACTGCGCGCAGGCCTTCGAGGAGATGGTGGAGTTCTATGAGCCGTCGGTGAACCGGACGCGGCTCGTCTGTCCCAGCGACCTGGTGGAGGCGGCCCGGCCGGCCCACTGGCGCTCGCACTCAGACACAGTCTACGTGCGGCTGCTCAACTCGAGCGCCGTGCTCGCCGCCCTGCAGCCCCCCGCCCAAAGCGGCAACAGCTCCTCCTCCTCGTTGCCGCTCTGGCCCGGAAGGGCGCCCCTGCTGGCCGGCGGGCGCCCCCTCGTGCTCAGCTTCGCCATGCAGGAGGCGGGCCCGGCCGAGCGCGGCTGCGGCGGCAAGCTGCTCCAGTCGGCGGGCCTGGTGCAGAGTCCGCGCCACCCGTTCAACTATCCTGCGGGCGCGGACTGTGTGTGGCTCATTCAGGCTCAGGGCAGCCAACAGCAAATCCGCCTGAACTTCACCCGCTTCGAGCTCGAGCCGCAGCTCAACTGCATCTTCGACTTCCTCGAGATCCGCAACGGCCCGAGCGAGCAGTCGCCCCTCGTGGGCCGCTTCTGCAACCGCGAACTGCAGGGCCGCGTCCTAGTCTCCCACTCGGCCAGCGTCTACCTGCGCTTCCGCTCGGACGCGCACATCAACCGGGCCGGCTTCCGGCTCGAGTTCGAGGCCACCCAGAGCGGCTGCGGGGGCCTAGTGCGCGCGCCCAGCGGCCACCTCCAGTCGCCCAACTTCCCGCTCGCCTTCGCGCAGGCCGCCGACTGCGAGTGGCTCGTCGAGCTCGCCCAGGGCAGCCGCCTGGCCCTCCAGCTCGACACGCTCGACCTCGGCGGCTCCTCTTTGGACAGCCAGTCTCTAGCTGGCCAGTCACCTTTGAATGGCCAGATGCAAACCGGAAGCGCCTGCGACCCGGACGCGCCCGACGCTGAGTACCTCGAGGTGCTGGACGGGCCGCCTGAGGGCCAGGGGCGCTCGCTGAGCGGGCGACTGTGTCGTCTCGAGGAGAGTAAGGCGCCGCTGCGCATGCGCTCGAGCGGCAACACCGTGCGGATTGTCTACCGCAGCCAAGCGCAGGATGCGGGCCGCGGCTTCTCGCTCAGCTTCCGGACGGAGTGCGCGCTCGCCGACCAGCCAATCGAGAGCTCGGCCGGCGCCCTCGAGTCGCCCGGCTTCCCCGAGAAGTATCCTGCCCACCTGGAGTGCGCGTGGCGGCTGCGCGCCCCACTGGGCAGCAGCCTCCACTTCCGGCTGGTCGAGCTGGAGCTGGAGGACGAGCGCCGGGAGGCGAGCTTGGCGGAGTTGCCGAGCGACGTGGCGCTGGGCGACCACTCGCCCAAGGCGGGCCCGCTGGTGCGCGACTTCCTGGCCATGATGTTCGCGCCGCCGCCCGAGCTGGGCCTCGATGCGGGCGGGGACGAGCAGCCGGCCGGAAGGGGAAACGCCACAGGTGCCCTCTGCCCCTACGACTGGCTGCGCGTCTGGGCGCTGCGTCCGGCAGATGCGCAGCCAAGCTCTAATAACAGTCTGGCGCAGCTGACCTCTAATAACAGTCTGGCGCAGCTTAGTACCAATAACAGTCTCCCGCTGGCCGCCATGCAAGGCGCGCGGCTGGCCGAGGGCGCAAGACTCAACGCCTCGAGCGGCACAGCGACGCTCGAGCGCCAGTTCTGCGGCTCGCTGGCGGCGCTTCCGGCGGCGCGCGCCGCCTTCACGCTGGACACCAACGAGGCGCTGGTGCAGTTCCGCTCGGACAGGGCGACGGAGATGCGCGGCTTCCGGCTGGAGTGGCGCGCGCAGTCTGCGTGCGGCGGCCACCAGCTGGGCGGCCAGGCGCTGCAGACGATCGCCTTCGACGAGCGCAGTCTCGCCCACCTGAAGGGGCCCGTGGAGTGTGTGTGGACGGTGGACTTGGCGCAGCTGGGCCGCAGCATCGAGCTGGAGCTCAGCTCGGACCTGCGCCCGGCGAGCGCAATCGGAAGCGCAAGTGGCGAGTCGGACGACGAGCTGGACGCGCGCGCCGAAGGGGCGGCCTGCGCGGAGGCCTCGCTGAGTGTGTACGACGGGCGCCTGGCCTCGCCGGGCGGTCTGCTGGCGCGCAACTGTCGCGCGCGGCGCCCCCACCAAACGCTGGTTGCTTCGAGCGGCCTCGTGCTCGTGCGCCTCTTCCTGCGCCGCTCGCAGCCCGCCGGCCGCAGCTTCCTCCTGCAGGGCTGGCCGAGCGCGCGCGACGGCTGCTCCCAGTCCTTCTACGACGTCGAGGCGCCCTTCCTCCAGACGGCAGTCTCGCGCGCCTCCCCCAACTACCCCGACCGCTACGAGCCCAAACCCTTCCGCTGCTCCAGCCTCTTCGCCTCGAGCCACGCCGGAACCAGCGGCCGCCTCCGCTTCACCGTCGACGAGCTCGACATGCCCGCCTCTTCCGGCTTGAGCTCCTCCTCCGGTGAGGCTTCCTCCTCCGGAAATACTGAGCTCGGCCTGAAGCGCGGCGAACGCTGCAAGGAGGCCGAGAGCTACCTGCTGGTGCAGTCGGTGGGCGGGCGCGAGCTCGAGCACTTTTGCGGGGCCAAGTTCGAGCGGAGCGCCGCGCTGGCCGCCGCCACTTCCGCGTCTGCGGCCAGCGAGCTGGCGCAACGCTCGCAGGTGGTCCTCGAGCAGTCGAGCGGCTGGCTGACGTTCAGCTCGCGCGGCTTAGCGCGCGGCAAGTGGCGCGTCTCGGTGGACCGTCTGTGCGGCTCGGCGCTGGGCCCACTCTCGACCGAGCAGGAGTTCGCCACGCCCAACTTTCCGGGCCGCCCGCGCTGGCCCCCAGGCGGAAGGCTGGGCGCCCTGAGCGAGCAGGTGTGCGTGTGGCGTCTGAGCGCGCCCCTGCAGGGCCGGGCGGCGGGCGACAAGCTGCGCCTGCAGATGGTCCAGTTCGAGGCTGGTGGCGCGCCCGACGACTGTCTGCGCGTCTACGAGGGCCTAGAGCTGAGTCTGCGCCAGAGCGCCTTCAACCTGAGCGAGCTTGACGCGCGCCACCAGCCCAAGTTGCGCCTCTGCAAACAGGCCGACCTCACCCACTCCAGTCTCTCATACACCAGCCAGGGCAACCACCTGCTCGTCCTAGTCTCTGGCGCGACGGTGGCCAAGTTCCGCGTGGGCCCCCTGGCCACCCAGTGCGGCGGCGAGCTCGCCTTCGAGGGCGCCCAGTTCGGCTCGCCAAACTTCCCCCAACCTTACCCGCCCGAGCTGGACTGCCACTACTTCCTCTTTGGGGCGCCCTCCAGTAAATTTGCGCTCCAGTTCGACACATTCGAGCTCGCCGAACCAGAACAGACGAGCACAGGCGAGCTCTCCTGCGACAACGTGGACCACCTGGAGCTCCGACAACTGTCTCTGGCGAGCCGCATCCAACTCCGACTGGGCAGTCTCGCTTCCGGCTGGCCCAAGCAGCCGCTCACCAGTTTGCGCGCCACGCTGGCCGCGCGCAACCTGCTTCCTGCCAGCGAGATGCCAGCCGGAAAGAACCAAACTGTTGCTGGCCAGCAACAGTCAGTCGCCGACAAGCAACAAGTGTCCGAGCGGAAACAGCAATTGGACCCAAACAGGAAGGAACAACAAATGCCCCCCGAGCTGAAGCGCAGCCTCGAGTCGCGCAGACGCTTCCTGGAGCGCCTGTTCGAGCTGAGCAAGCTGTACAGACTGACGTCGGAGGCTAGTCGGCCGGGCAGCCTAGAACTCACGCATGCGCCCTCCAGCCTCGTGCGCTCGCCCATGCCCCGTTTGGCCATCAGTCTGGAGGACTACTATGCGCGCTCGCGTTTGGTGGGCCGTTTCTGCGGCCGGAAGGCGCCCAAACTGGACGGGCTGCTGCAGGACGAGCTGCTCCTAAGGTTCCGCTCGTTTGCCGCTCCAAACTCGAGCTCGGGCTCGTCTGGGAACCCGCGCGGCTTCCTCGCCTCCTACAAGCTCGACTACGGCGGCCTCGTGCAGGTGGAGCCGCCGGAAGAGGCGCCTGCTGATAACTCGGCGGCCGGCGAGCAGCCCCAGGCGGCCCTAAGGAGCGGCTGCGGCCTGCTGGGCTCGCCGCGCTTTCCGGCCGCCTTCCAGGCGAACCGGAGCGTCGCCTGGACGCTGGAGACGCGCCCTGGCCACCTGCTCGAACTGGAGCTGGTGAGCATGCAGCTGGGCGGCGGCGCAAATGCAAATGGGGGCGACCTGCGCCACTGCGCCAACCTGGACGCCCTAAGCCTGTTCGACGGGCCCACCGAGGGCCACCCGCGGCTGGCGCGTCTCTGCGGCCACCTGAGCTTCCGGCGGCTGCTCGAGCGCTCGATGCTGGCGAGCTGGGCGCGCGCCTTCAACGGCAGCCTCGCGCCCCGCACTCTGCCCCTCCACTCGGCCGGCGTGCTGCTGCGCCGCTTCCGCTCCAGCTCGCCGGTCGCCCGGCTGCTCTACGAGAACTTCCGGGCGCCCGGCCTCTTCCTGCTGCGCTACTGCGCCGTCAGAGAGACGCCCTTCAGTGTTTCCGGTTTGAATGCTTCCACCAATAATGGAAACAATAGTTCCACTTCCGCCGGCGAGCTCGAGTACGAGCTGGAGCGGCCGCTCGACGCGCTCGAGCAGGCGCGCCACGAGCAGTACTCTGCACCAATGTCAGACTCAAACTTGGAGCCCCAAGCCGCCGGAAGTGCCAGCTGCTCGCGCTCAGTGTTGCTCACGCCCAGCTGGCTGGCCGCCGGAAGCGGAAACGGAAGCGCGACGGACGAGCTGGTGCTCGAGTCGCCGGGCTGGCCGCGCGAGCCAAACGAGGACGAGCTCGAGTGCCACTGGCACGTGTTCACGCGCGACAACACCAACGTCAGGCTCGCGCTCGAGCCCGGCTCCTCGTCCATGGTGCGCCCGGGCGACCTGCCGCCCGGCGGCGACCCGCTGGCCGAGCTGGACGCGTGGGCGGCGGGCGGCGCCTGGACCGGAAGCGGAGCGAGTGCGAGTGGCCGCCAGGCGGACTGTGTGCGGCCGGGCGGCGAGCGCAACATGGTGCTCGTGTACGACGGCTCCAGCGTGTTGGCGCCCCTCCTGGCGCGCTACTGTCTTCCGGCGCCGCCGGTGGAGCTGCGCTCGAGCGGGCGCCACCTGTTTGTGCGCTACGTGCACAGCGCGCCCCCAGCCACAGTTGCCGGACTGGCAACTCGCGCGCACTCCTACAGACAGACCAACTCCCTGTTCAGAGCGCGCGCGCGCCTCGCGCAGTGCGGCGGCCAACACTACGTCACTGGGCCGCTCTACCTTAGGGACCGCCCCTTGCACCCACGGCCCAGCGCCACCTACCAGAACAACCTCGACTGCTCCTTCCAACTCTTTGCCCGCTCCCTCGACCAGGTGCTCGTCGTCCACTTCCCCATGAGCGACATCAACCTCTCGGCAACGCCCACAAACGCCGACTGCTCCGTGGGCGACTTCCTGGAAATCCGCGACCTGCCCCTCATGGCCGCCGCCAACCCCCTGCAGCAGCAACAGTCTCAGTCTCAGTCGCAGGCCCAGACGGGCGGCTGGCGCGCCACTTCCGGCGGCAGGCTGCTCGCCAAGCTGTGCGCGGGCCGCACGCCCGACAGAGAGCCCTCGTTGCGACTGGAGTCGCCGGGGCCGGCGCTCGAGCTAAGGTTCGTGACGGACGGGGCCAACGTGGCGGCCGGCTGGACGCTGTTCGTGTCCAGCTCGGAGCCGCACTACTCGTGTCCCCGAGCCTCAATGTTGCTCCATCCGAACGAGCGTTTCGGCTACCTAAGCTCGCCCAACTGGCCCCAAGGATTCACGGGCCAGCGGCGCTGCAAGTACAACCTGGTGGCGCCCTTAGGGCGCGCCCTCGAGCTCACCTTCGTCAAGCTGCGCAGGCCCACGAGACGAGGCGCGCCCAACTCGGCCGCCTCGCAGTGTCTCGACTCCATACAGTATCTGGCCGACAACGAGGCGCTGGCGTTGCGCTACAACTCGGAACCTCTGGCCGAGCTGAGGTCTGTGGTGAGCAAACATCTGATGCGCCAGCTCGTCCGCGAGCTCAACTGCTCCAGCTCCCTGAGACACTATGCAATGGTCAACTCCTACGACCAGTCGCTGGACAACTACCGAAGCGTGCTCGGCTTGCTGGCGGCCAATTCGAGCGACCAGCAGCCGCTCCTCCAAAACCCACACTCCTACGGGCGCCTCTCGCTCGAGCAGTTCGAGAAACTCAAGACACTAGCTCCCAGCAGGCCGCTCAGGATCACCACTAACTCGAGGGTGCTCCTCATGGAGTATTTGGGACAAAATTTGGCCCAAATGGAAGGCTTCTTGGCCATATACAGAGTGGTGGAGCCTGAGGAGAAGTGCGGCTTTGAGTTGGTGGCCAATGGGCCAAACGGGGCCAATCTGATCCAGTCGGCCAAGTTTGGCCAGAAGATGGACGACTCGGACGACTTCGTCCAGTGCGAGTGGTCCTTCAAACTCGATAGGGGACTGTATGCGGCCGAGTTCGACGCTCTGGTCAGCGACGACTGGTGGTTGCAGGCACCCATTTCAAGCCAAAACAAATCTACCCTTAGCGTGCCCGTCCAGCCCGAGTTGCCTGAGCGCAACTTCAGCACCAGCTTCATGGTCTTCCAAACGATCGAGCTGCCTCCTCAGGCTCAAAATGCCTCAGTCTTCGTGGAAAATTGGTCCTTCTATGCAAAGTCAAACAGTCAATTGGGCAACTCGGCCCCAAGCGAACTCTGCGGCCCCAACAGAATGCTGCTCACCGACTTCTACAACGGCCGGGCCACCATTGCCTGCGGCTTCATCCAAACCAAGAGCTTCAAGTGGACCTTCTTCGACGACCCCTCGGCGCACCTAATCCTCCGCACGAAGAACCTCCAACGGGTCGTCTACGACAACTACGACCTAGCCAATGGTCGCAGTCTCACTTCCGCCGATCAAACGGCGGCCTCTGGCACGCAAGTGGGACCCTCGCAAAACAACGTCGGCCAGCCCAGAGTGTTCCGGGGCCTCAAGGGCTACTTCTACGCCAGCGAGTGTCCATCCATCAGGCGTTTGCCGAGCGGCTCGCTGGGAATCAAGTCGCACCTCGCCTATAGGCTGGACAATGGCACTAACGTTTCGCAGTATAGGCCAAGTATTTGCAGATGGATCGTCAGAATGAGGCCGGGCGAGTACGAGGTGAACCTATTGAGTGTGAGTCTGAGAAATGCAACAGTAAGTGGCCAGACTCAAACGGAATGTGATCCAGACTCGGACCCTAAGCTTGACTATATTGAGTTCTCCTCCGACGAGCTCAGTGGATCGCCCATTTTGGCCCGCATTTGCGTCCACAATCAGGCCTCATTGTTGGCCGGCAGTCACCAGCTGAAGGTGCGCACCAGCGGCGAGTTGCAGGTGCTCTTTGTGGCCGGTTTGGAGAGACTTGCGGCGGGCCAGCAGGAGTTTGACAAATACGAGCTCGACCAGCAGAAATCGCTTGGCTTTGAGATGAAGATTTCGCGCCTCGATGGCTCGAAGAGTGACAACTTTTGCCTCCAGCGTCCAAGAGAGCCAAGTGTTTATAATTTCATCAGAAACAAGGACAGCCCGCAGACAGATTATGCTCAAACTCAATTGAGCACCAACTTTCTCTATCCGAAGAATGTACACTGCCAGGTGGATTTGATTGCAGATGATGAGCAGCAGAGGTTCAATTTCTCATTTGTCAACTATTTCGACCTGGAACAATCACACAATTGTACGGCAGATTATGTTGAGGTTAGCGATCTGGTGGAGCTGTCACTTAGCGAATGGCTGCTGAAATACCTAAACGCGACCACAACACCAGCACCGGGCAAGAGAGCGACCACGCCGGCTAGACAGGGCAAGAGTAGGACCACAAGCGATAAAAAGGGCAAGAAAGTGACCTCCACGACGGCTAAGCCTCCGATAGCAATAGAGAAGAATAACTCTGCCCAGTTGTTTGCCAGGCAAACGGAAAGTTTGGTGCCCAGGCGGATTGGTCGATGGTGTGGGCGACAGTTACCGAAAGGGTTCTTCGTCTCCAAGTCAAACAGTATTCGAGTGGAGTTCCATACAAATGATCACGTCCAGGGCAAAGGTTTCATGCTTGAGTATAGCTTGTTCAACGACAAATTGGACGATGCAGTCGAGAATGACACGACTCCTGTTGGGTTACAATAAAGCTTTAATTTCATGAGTCAGTTGACGAGATATGTTTGGCGATTGTAATGATATCAGGAGAACTCTAATATGTGTTCGTACTTTGGATTTTTGAAATTTATCACTGGATTCTTTATCCTGTTGATCAAGGCTGCTCCCTTGGCGAGGGCCTCCGGCGGGGCCAATCTACACATGTTCATCACAATCTGGCACATGGCTGATTGATGCGCCGGGCTGACCAGCCTCATAATAAAAATGTACATGTCCGACGCAAATAGGGAGCGGACATTGGATTGGTCAAACAAGTGCTTGAGCAGGATCTTCTGGATTGATTGAAATTTTTCACTCTCTTGTTCGCAAATGAATTTTGCACACTCTGAAAAGGTTTTCTCGTAGTGGGATAGGTCGTCCTCCATGAGCTGAGCGCCATGATCGACGTCCAACGAATATATGATGGCATCTAGTTCCTCAATGGTGTGAACCATGATTTCTATAGTAAAAATGACTTAGGATAAAATGATATGTATTGGAAAACCTGATTTAGGGACATGAGATGTCCATGAAAGCGTCCAGAAACCATGTTTTGTTGGCATGCAAGCGCACCCGATCAGGACAACCAACACGCGCTCTCGCGCAATTATTCCCAAACATTCAACAACAATCCATCGCATCTGCTCCTCACGTCCCTATTTATGAACGAAGTCTCCACCTCAGATGATATAATCATTTTATCCGAATAACCTTCTTCGGAGGTACTCCAACCTGAAAGATGGCTAGTCTCGCCGTCCAGCATCAGAGGAAGATCGAAATTCCCTATGGACAGGGTGACGAGGTTTTAGAATTAGAAGTAGCAAATCTTCCAGAGCCACACGAGTCCGTTGGTATATTGCAAGAGCAGGATTGTAAGATCCACCTATGGATCCAGCTTGCACTAGAGTATTACAGACAAGGTAAACATGATGCCTTTGATCTCTTGCTGAGCGCATGCCTGGAAAGATGGGACCAATCAAGAGTCAAACGGGAATCCGCCACCTATCCTGACAGCTATAAAGATCGCATACGAGC
>Ga0268247_10000148_pt1 | contig 23876 bp, 9 predicted proteins | sample AgamicOrMae_FD_200245 | JGI IMG/M metagenome (GOLD analysis project Ga0268247, IMG submission 200245) | Agave microbial communities from Guanajuato, Mexico - Or.Ma.e (v2) (version 2) | ecosystem: Host-associated > Plants > Phyllosphere > Phylloplane/Leaf | place: Guanajuato, Mexico | collected...
AAGCATATTGTTGCCTTGGAAATGAGGCCACTTGCACAGTGGGAGGCAGCCGAGAGGCGTCTGTGAGAAGGTGGGCGCCCAGTTGAGCTGAGCTGGAGGCGAACAGGAAGGTGGGCTTTTGGCTATTTGGCAAGGCACGTTATTTAAGATTATATGATGCATTATTCGGTTGGACGCGGGCGGCCAAACAAATGGTGCTAATGGTGAAAATGGTTGACTCGTGAGAGCGGCGAGTGTGTGCTTTTGAGCGTGAAGTGGTTGCGTGTTTATTATTAGAAATGGACTAGCAGATTTAGTTTGGGGGCGAAGACTGTTTGTTTCACTAGACGAGTGTGACTCGTTGCAAGCGGAAGGCCTGGGGAGCCTCACTCATCGTTGGCCAGCGACGCCAGTGGACAACACTTGCACGTAGTAGGTGGTCATGAAACCCTTGCCCTTGACGTCGATGAGTCCGCGACAAGTGAACTTGAGACTCTGGTCGTCCTTGAGGAAGGAGTGCACCTCTTCGGTCACTTGAATGAGACCTGGCTCGCAAGTGGACTCCATGCGGCTGGCCACATTCACCGTGTTGCCCCAAATGTCGTACTGCGGTTTTGTGGCCCCAATCACGCCCGCCGTCACGGGGCCCAAATTCATGCCCACCTTGAGCTTGAAGTTGTTGTAGGAGTGTTGGTTGATTTCCGCCAAGCTGGCCTTCATTTCGTGAATAAAATCCAGCATTATTCTCAAATACTTGGCAATCTCCTCATGGCGTTGCTGGCGAGCCCTAGTCTGCGCCTCCAGTTGGGCCTGCGTCTCCTCGGCGCTTGGCAGGGGCGCCCCCCGATCACTGTGGGCGGCCCGCTCGCTGGGCCCATTGGACGGAGTGGGCGTGCCGTTGGGCGCCGACACTGGCGTCTGGTCGCTCTCGGCGAGGCTAAGGGGAAACTCCTGGTCGGGAAAGAGGCCAATTGCGGCCATGTAGGTGGAGCCAATGGTTTTGATCTTGTCAATGGCGCTGAAGCGTTTGTCCTCGAGGAGCAGGTCGAAGTCGCAGATAATCTCGTTCAACAGGCGCAGACAGTCTAGTCCATGGTTGTTGCTGTGCACCTCGTAGTAGAAGTCGCTAAAATTGGACACAGTGGCAAACATGACCCCGATTAAATTGTACGACCGATGATACAGGTCCATGTGGCCCACGTTCTTCTGGCGCAAAAAGTAGGTGGCCACGTGGGGCGGGACGAGGTTGAAGAAGATGGACTTATTGCAGTCTCTCACACGGGCCATCTGTTCGCGGTCCCTAAGGGCAATTTGTTGCCAGATAAAATTTCTCCTCGCCAACAATTCCACCTTGTGCATATATACCAACATGGTGGCCACAAACAGGAGCGCCACCAGCCCGGCCACCAGCTGAGCAACCAGCCGGCCTCCCTGGTCTGTGTGTGGCCGCTGCTGCTGCTGAGCTTGGGAAGTGGCCCACTGGCCAGTGGACGAGTTGCTTAACTGGCCAGTGGACGAGTTGCTTAACTGGCCAGTGGACGAGTTGCTCAGACTCTGGCCGGCCTCATAAGGCACCGTCGGGAGACAGTCTGCGGGCGACGAGCTGGAGGCGGCGGGCCCACTGGCGAGCATCATCACGCTTTGGTGGTAGAGCAGGAGGAGCAGGGCCCACAGGCTGAGGAGCAGGAGGAGGACGGCGAGCAGGAGTCTTCGGTAGCCGAGTTGCTTCATGTACAGTTGGCCTATTTGTTTGTCCTCGAACTTGAGACTGAGCTGGTTGATGTCCTCGATTTGGCTGCGGGCGCTCACCGCCTGCAGGGTCATCTGTTTGACCAGCGCCAGACTGGGCTCGCAGTCGAGATTTGCGAAGGGGGCGTCGATGGTGCGGATGAAGTGGAGCGCGTTGATGATCTTCTGGGTGGTCTGCTTGAAGCGGCGCCGACCGAGGCCCCCCGAGTGGCCCATGGCCGCGGGCTGGCCGGCCGCCGCCGCCAACGCCACCAGACCGGCCGCCGCCGCCGAGCAGGTGGAGCCCCGGCGCCGTTCGGGCGGCGCCACCACCAGGTAGGTCTGGATGGAGCGCTCGGCCAGGTAGGAGTCGCGCTGGCTTCCGTTTCCGGGCTCCACCTCGAAGGAGCCGGCCAGGGCGGCCAGTGTGTCGGCGGTGATGTGGACGCGGCCCGGAATGCCCGACTGTTCAGTGTGGTTGGCCAGAGTGACATCGTTTGAGTGCACGTCAAACTGCCACTTCTTTTTTCCCAGCACGCCGCAAAGCACGCGGCCCGTGTGAATGCCCACCCGCATGTTTAGGTCCACTCCATGGTTGTTGCCCTGCGCCAAATCGCCCAATATCTCTATCATATCCAAGCCCATCTCCACACACTGTCTCGCGTGGGCCTCCTTCTGGTTTGGAATCCCACTCACACAATAATAACAATCGCCCAATATTTTTATCCTCAAACAGTCGCGCCGATCGGCAGCCTTGTCGAAGCGCCCAAATAGCTCATTGAGGGACTCAACCAGCAGCTGAGCTGAACAGTTTGAGGAAATTTTGGTGAAATTTACTATATCGGCAAACAGGATGCTCACATTATCATAGGAGGTCAGATAAATTGGATGAAAGTTGCCTATTTGATTGGTTGGACAAAGGATATCATTGCGCAGCTTGCCAGCCAAGTGTCTTGGTATCACACTCTCGATGAGTCGCGACAGTTTCTTGTCCTCGTTGTCGAGCTCGATCTTGGAGCTGACATAACTTTGAATGTCGCGCTCAATGCCCGTCTTGTTGCGTCTAACTAAATAGACGCCAACCAGATGGAGCAAAAGGTAGACGAATATCACCAAGGCCGTGTGGACGAACACCCCCGGCGAGCTCGCCAGCGACAGTGGCGCGCCGCCAGGCACCACTGCCTGAGACTGGTGCTGATTGTGGGCGGCCGTGGGCGTGGCACAGTGAATGCTGGCGTTTTGCTCCAACTGGACAGCCACTGGGGACTGCTGTTCGGCCAGCTGGAGGGGCTGGCCCAGTTGGCGGAGGTGGCGGGCATGAGCATGATTGTGGTGATTGTGCAGGTGAGCTTGGCGACGGTTAAGATTGTGATGACTGTGATGGCTTTTGTAACTGTTATGACTGTGATTATTATGATGATTTCTGTGGTGATTTCTGTGATGATTTTTATGATGGCCGCCACTTGCCAGGTGGTTGTTTGGGCGCCACGTGTTTGGCGGCTCGGCGGCGGCAGAGGCAGAGGCACTTGTTGAGGGGCTGGCAGGTTGAGACAGTGTGGCGCTTGCGGTTCTTGGGTGACTTGGGCCAGTCTCTGACATGGCTAAAAGTGGAGCATTGTATGCCCCAGTGTGAGCATGGGCACGGTGCTGACAACAATGAGGCAGCTCACTTCTCTCTTCTGGTCTGTCTCGCTCACTTTCTCGCTCGCTCACTCGAGGCGGAGGCAAAAATGGGCCCTCACCTCTTGGCACATGGTGGCCGATTGGCGCGTCTGATGTTCGCCGAGTGGGCCGCCAAACTGAGGGCACCTTTGGGCCGCCAAACTGGGGGATAGAGATCGTGGCCGGCCGGTGACTTGGCGGTGGGCGAGCGAGCAGGATTGGTGGATGTGTTGCAGGGCCGAGAGCATGTGTCTGAGTGCTGAGTGTGTGTGTTTTTGTGCTGCCCTCGAATGGCGCAAATGGCGCGAATCGGCCCTCTGCTCCGTTGCGCTTCTCTGCAGTGTATTGTGGCTGCCTCTCTGCAGTGTTTTCTCGCCGCCTCTCTCTGCAAGCGCCTCTGCTCCTGCCGATGCAAAAAGTGCACTTCTCTCTCTCTGTCTATTTACGTGCCTGCCTTTCCGACAAGAACGATCATCATCATGATAAAGTGTGGGTGTGTGTGTGTGCCGCTCTCCGTCTCTCGCGCGTCTCTCGCCCGCCAGCTCGCAACTGGCGCCCTCCACGCACACACAAACACACACACATACACAATGGCGCCAAGCTCGCGCCGCCTCGCCCCTGGCGCCTACCTCTGGCGCGCTCGCCAACCGCCAGCCAGCCAGCCAGCCAGCCAGCCAGCCAGTGTGCTCGATGGGCGCCCACAAAGACGCTCATCTGGCCAGAGAGCTCTCGGGCACCGGTGCGCCTTGACGGGGCCAGCGCGAGGGCCGCAAGATGCGGGCTTTGCGGCCAGAGCTGGGCGGCCAGATTAACTAACTGGCGCTGGCGCAGGCGCGCAATCTCGACCCGACGGGACCGCAAAGGGAGACACAGAGCTGGGGGCAATAATGAGCCAACGGAAAAAGGGAAAAGAGAGGAGAGATGGCGGCCCAAACACATGCGCAGAGTGGGAGAGAGAGAGAGACTTTCAGGCAACTTTGATTGCGCCCCAAAAGCCCCCCTGGATCCTGTGCTCATGTTCCTGTTCATGGCCGCGATCATCTCCATCTTCATCCGCTTTCCTTGTCTTTTATTTGCCCCTCGCTGCGAGACACTGGCTGCTGCTGCTGCAAGCTCAGCTCAGAGGGGGCCAACCATTTAGTTATAATTTGCCAAGCTCGCGGCCGAGACAAGAGGCAGGGAGCTTAGCTGGCAGCCAATGCAGGCAGACACGAGAACACAGAAACACTTACACCCCACAGACAAGTGCGCGCTCTCGAGCACACATTGTCTTGGGCCCAGCTCTGTGTGCCTTTGCCATTGGCAAGCTGCAATGGGCCGCCCACAATTGCCGGCCCGCATCCAGCCCCACACAGAGCCCCTCTTCTCCTGGCGAGACGCGCGGGGTTTTAAAGTTCACGCGCTCCTTGCCAAGAGGCTCGCTTGCCAGGAGGGAGGAGTGAAAAATGTGCTTGAGATGGGGGAACAAAAACTACTTAGCGGCGGCCCTCACAGCTAGCCAGCGGGGCACAACAAACTAGTTAGATACTAGTCCTCCCAGTGGGCCCGCCTCTTGTTCCTCTGGAGCTCATCATTTTTCATATTTGTTCTCGGCCTCTTGCCACTTTCCACCTCGCACCTCCTAATTCCCAATTCTCCATTCTCTATTCTCTATACTCTACTCTCCATTCGCCGCTCCTTCTCTCTCTTGGCAAGCTCGACGCCGCAAGCTCGCCAGCTCGCCGCTCGCGCCCATGCACACAGCAGCCAGCGCTAAGTGAGCCAGTTTGCATTGTTGGCCTGGGCCCGCCGTCGGCGCCCTCGCCATTCAGCCGGCAGGCCCCTCCCAAACGAGCGAGAATCAGACGCAGCCAAAGAGTCTATTTGGGCCCCAATCTGGCCCCACCTTTGCCGCCCGCGCCTTTTTAATTCGGCCCAACACCGGCGCCAAAGCAAATTAATTTCTCCCCTGCTCTCATGATAGCCGCCGCTAAGGTCTGGCCGCCAAGGTCGCCCCCTCGGCGGCCGGTGATTTTGGGCGCCCATTTCCAGGGGGCACTCGTAGGGATTCGCGCCGGGCGGCGGCCAGCAAGTCGGAGGACAAAAACAAACAATCGCAATCAGGATCGGCGGCGGCGCTGCGGGCCCGCAGTCTGTGCGGGCCGCCGATTGGCCTGCGCGGGCGAACTGGCCGCTGACAAAGTGTGCGCCTGCCCGCTGGGTGCGCGCGCCGCCCGACAGCCCGCGCCCGACCGGTTTGTTTTGGTCCGCGCTCGTGCTCGCCGCTCGCCCCGCCGCACTCGCCGCCCAGTCGCCTCCTTTGAATACCGGCCCACCCTTAGCTCCCCAGCCGGCGCCCCAGCGAGCTCGCGGGCCCAATGAGCGTCCGCATTGGCGTGCGGCGAGCGCCCGCTCGGCCAAGTGGAAGGAGCGGCCAAGAATGTCGTTTGATTGATGGCTAACAATCGATGCTCGCCCATTGTGCCCCGTGCGTTTTGTCCCTCCTCAGCAGCACGAGCCGCTTCGAGGAGAACCTCCCGACGACTGGCCAGCGTCGTTCGTTTGGGGCCTCGAGACTGTGGCCCCAAGACGACGGCCGCTCCAAGACTGCGGCCCCAAGACGACGGCTCCAAGACGGCTGCTTCGAGACGGCAGCCCCGAAGTGGCGCCCGCGATGCGTGACAGCCGCGCTCCCGGGCCGACCCTAAGCAGCCGGAGCGAGCAGTTGGCAGCTGCATTTGGCGGCCCGCGAGGCGAGCTCGCCAGTCGCTGGGGCCAGCCTTTGGCGCCGGCCGGCTGGCAAGCTGGCCAGTGAGCCAGTTTCCGGCGGCTGACAAAGATTGCACTTGGCTGGCGGGCGGGCGGCGAGTTCGTATGCACGAGCTCACACAGAGCGCCCCGACAGACTGCCTGGCGCGCCTAGTCCCAAGCGGCCGCCGCTCGATAAATCTTTCCCGGACGGCGCGCATCCTTAGGGCCGCCGCCCAACTTGTTGTCCCCCCGCAGTGGCCGCTGCTGACCTTGCACCTTGGCGCTCGAGTGTCGTGCGTGTGTCTGTGATCAAGATGGAATTGGCCAGACGTGTGCAGCTCGACGGGCCGCCCCAACAGTCTTGGGGCGGCCCAGCGAGCGGCCACTCGGCCTTCCTCCTGCTCGAGCAAGCTCCCGCAGACCAGGTAGGCCGGCCTCGAGTGGCGCCGGTGGGCACACTCGAGGGGCGCGCAACTTGAGCTCGAGCACATAATCGGCGACCATTGTTTCGCCGCCAGTGGTGGTCTCTGGCAGTCTCTGTCTCTGCCAGTCTCTGTCTCTGCTAGTCTCGAGTGTGCGCTCCAATGCCAATTCTTGCCTGCGGACTGCCCTCCGCACGTCGCCCACTGCACAGACTCTTGCTTGGAGTGCCTGTGCACTGCAAGCTGGGCCTGCCCATTTGGGCGCCACTCATTCCCGCTGCAACTTATTTCTCTCTCCTCCAACTCGGCCCGCTTCCCCTCGGCCAACTTATTCAGCCCGGCAAATAATTCACACACGCCCAGCTCGCCATCTCGAGCGGCCGCAGACAGACAGCGGCGCACAGTCGGCGCCCAACCAGCCGCCACGAGGGGAGCACAAAAAGAGGACTCCAAGTGGGAGGCGAGAAGTGGCTTTTTCTCTCTCTCTCTCTCTCTCTCGAGCTGGCCGGCCAGGCTTCTCTCGAAAACGTGAAAACTGTTTGCGTAACTCAGCGGCGCTCGTTAAACTCTCGCGCATTATCTCCACTCGCTCGTTGGCAAGCTCGCTCGCTCGCTGGCTGGCGCGCCGGCTGGCAAGCTCGCTCGTCGGCAAGCTTGCCTCGCTCGCTGGCCCAGCGCACAGGAACACACAGCCGAGTCTGAATTTGCTGGCCCCCCAAAGGCGCCAGTTGTGCGCTCCCTTTTGGGGCCCGAATTGAGAGAACAAAGCATAATTTTGCGCCCATTTCGCCGGTGCGTGCGTGAGGCCCGCCGGCGACCCTAAGCGAGCGGCCCTCCTCTGCGGATTGGCCCTGCTCCTGGGCCGAAAGGGCGCCACAGAAGTGCGGCTTGCCGAGGGGGCGCCACTCGGGCCCAGTGGCGAGCCCGACGCAGCCTAAAGGGCGGCCCAAAGTGGAGGTGTTTTGCAAAATTCGGCCGACTCTCCTGCAAACCGCGGACCAATTTCCGCCCAGAGCCAGTGCAAAGTGGGTGCGCCGCCTCCCAACTGGCAAGCTGCGCCAGAGCCAAACCGGCCGATCTGCTCGTCTGATTGGCCACCTGGCGCCTGGCCCAATTGGCGGCCCATTTGCATTGCAGCTCGGCCGCAGCTTCGCGCCTGCAGCAAGCTCGAGCTTGGGGGCGCCAATATCAATCCATCTTCTGCGATCATGCGCGCGAACTGACACTCGGCCTCCCAGAGACAGACACCAATTTGCGGCCACGGGAGCATGTGTTTCTCGCGGGCGCCAATCCGGCCTCAGTGTCGCCCTCTCAGCGCGCCAGTTTCCGTTTCCGAGAGCGCCAAGAGGCGCCCGGAAGCGCCGGAAGGAGGCGAAAATTATTGGGCCAAATCTGTATTCACACATAATCAGCAAATGGTGGCTGAGGAAAGAGGCCCCTAAGCTCTGGCGGCCGAGCAGCCGGCAAGCGAGCGGCCAGCAAGCGCCGTGCAGACCAGAAGCAGCAGCAAAGTGCACATGCGGGCAGCCCGCAGGTCTTGCACGATCCAGCGGCCGAGCGGCGAGCAAACAAATTCCGGAAATTAAATTGCACGCCTTCTGGCCGGCCGCCTAAATGGGGGCGCAATCTTTCAGGTGGCCGCCCATTAGCGGCGCCACTGGAGTTCCGGCCCTTAGCTGCAGGGGCCCTTAGCTGTAGAGGCTCTTGAGCGGCGAGCTCAGAGCGGCGAGCTCAAGGGCGGCGAGCTAAGAGTAGCGAGCTCAAAAGAGGCTCGAGGGTGCTCCAGTGGGCAGCCAATTTCTCTGAAGTCCGAGCTTGTTCGTCCAACTTTGCTTCCAAGTGCCGCAAATTTGCCACAAACTGCGGCCGAAACGAGCCAGTTTCATGTCGGCCGGAAGAGTGAGGCTGGCGGAGGAGAAATCTGCGGACATTTTGGGAATGGAGAAATTTGAGAAATTTTTCAGAACAAAATTTTTCAGAACTTTTTCGGAAATATTTTGGAAATTTCAGGAGAGATTTTGGCAAAGACTTTCGCCCGCTTTCTCTCCACTTCACTGGCCCCGCAAACGAGACCACCTGAAAGAGCTCTCAAAGGCAGTCTCTCGGGAACACAGTCTCCAGTGGAGCAGGAGGAAGAGGAGGTTTTATTTTGTATTTTGTATTTTATTCCATTCCACTCGGCGGGCTGCACACAGTCCCAGCTGACAGCCGGTCCACAACCATTCTCGTGCCTCAATAACCCTCGACTAGTTACTCTTTACTTGGGCTTGTTTGGCGGCCCTCTTTACCTACAGTCTCTAGGTACACTCTCTAGGTGCACTCTTCACCTATGCTCTCCACTCGAGCTACGCGGCCTGCCCAGACTGCTGCTGCTGCTGCTTTCTGGCGGCCGCCTTGCCCGCCGACCGGCCCAGAGTGAACGCGCCCGCCAGGAAGCTGCGCCGCTTCCTTCCGGCCGCCGGCTGCTCGGCGCCAGTCTGCTCGCCGCCGGGCGCCGCGCTGGGAGGTCCCGCGAGCTCGCAGGCCGACTGGGCGCGCGCCTCAGTCTCCGGCGGGCCCCCAGCCTCGTCTGCTGCTCGCGGCGCCTCCGCGGGCGCATTTTCAGCCAGTGAACCCGCAGGCTGGCCGCTGTTGCGCCTGCTTCCACTTCCGCCGCCACTTCCGCCGCCACTTCCGCCGCCCAGACTGAGCGAGAGACGCTTCATCCAGCCGAAGTGGCCGCCGCCGCCGCGCCGCGTCTGCTTGAAGCCCGGCCGCCCGCTCACCACCACCACCTGCTGCTCCTCGTCTGCGGCCACACTCCTCGTCTGCTGCAGGTCGTTCTCGAGGGGGGCGTGGCTTGGCGCTTCCACCGGCGAGGCTTGGAGGTGGCCGGCGCTAAGCTCGGGCGGCTCGAGGGAGGCGCCGGAGCGCGACTGGCGCCGCTGGTGGTCGGCGGGCTGGACGCCGTTGGCCATCGAGGAGAGGCTGTAGAGACCGCTGGTGCGCCGACTGTCGCAGTTGGCCAGCTCGTCCAGCGTGGCGCCCACAATGGTGGAGCCCGAGTGGCGCTTAGACTGCCCACCGGCCGAGCGGCTGGGCCCCGAGCTCCACAGAAGGTTCACGGGCGGCGAGAGACACCGGAAGCGGGCGGTCAGCGTGGAGTGCTTGCTGGAGGGCCGCTGGTTGGCTGCCGTGGCGGAAGCGCGCGACTGTCTGCCCAGAGTCTTGGACTGGTGAGGTGGGGGCGGGCCCAGGCGGGAGAGTCGGTGGCTGGGGGGCGGGCCGAGCAGCTGGCCCGCGTGCATTGGGTGCACGGGTTGCATGTAGTGCATGTGCTGCGCGGGGTACGGGTAGGGCTCGTAGAGGGGCTGGGGCGGGGCGCCCGCGAGTCCGTTCGCTGGGCCGTAGTAGCCCTGGAAGGGGTGTGGCGGGACGGGCGGCCCGAAGTGGGCGGCTGCTGCGGCGGCCGCCGCAGCGTAGTAGGCTGCCGCTGCTGCTGCCGCGGCCTGCGGGCCCACGGGCGGCGGCGGCAGTTGCGGGCCGCCCGGCCCGTAGAGCGGCTGCCCCAGCGGGCCCGCCGAGAAGTGGGCCAGCCTGTCGCGGCTGGCGGCCAGTCGTCTGAGGTCGGCCCGTTCGTTTTCACTCGGACCCGCTTGGATGGGACCGCACTGGCTCTTGGAGCGCGCCTGCCCGAGGCCCGCAGTCCGATGCGTGCGCCGGCCCGCGCGCCCGCCCCTGCCGCCCGCGTCCTGCGGCGCGCAGCACGCGCCCACCGCCGCGCCGGCCCCGCCCACGCGCGCATCTCGCAACAGGTGCTCGCCGAGCGCGCCCCGGCCCTTGGGGGCGCCCGAATCGGAGCCGCTGGTGGTGGCCGAGTCGGCGGGCGGCCCGGCGGAAGTGGCAGTGGCGTTTGTGGCGCTCGAGTCGCGTTCCTTGCGCTCGCGCCGGCTCCCCAAGGAGCCCGAGCTGAGCGCTATGTTGGCCTCGGAGCGGGACTTGCGCTGCTCGGCCCGCAGTCTGTCTGAGGCGCTGAGGCCGAGCGGGTCCTCCTGGTGTCTGGCCGGCGAGTGGGGCGTGTCGGCGGGCGCCTGAGGGGCGGCGTTTCCGCTTTGGCGCTGGCGCAGGTTCTGCATGCTCTTCGAGTGGCGCTTCTGGTGGTGCGGACTGCGCGCCACCATCGCGTAGCCCAGCCGCTCGGCCGCCTCCAGCTGGGCCTCCTCGGCCGAGTCGCAGCAGCTGCTGAGCTCGAGCTCGGTCTTGGCGCGGAGGGCGCCCTTGGAGGTGCGGCGCTGCTGCTGCATGGCCTGCACGAAGGCCAGCTGGTCGAGCGAGTGCGACAGGCGCCGCCGGTCAGCCTCGCTCGAGCTTAGGGCCGGCGGGGGCGCCAGCGGCAGGGGCACGGGCGGCGGCTGGAAGTTGTCGAAGAGGCTCCTGGAGGAGCCGGCGGCGCGTCTGGAGCGCGTCCGGGAAGCTTGGCGGGCGCGGACAGTCTGCGGCTGGCGTGGGGCCGAGCGCGACGAGCTGGCCGAGTTGGCCGAGTCGTTGGCGAGCTGCGTGGCGGCGAGCTTGTCGCGCTTGCTGATGATTGCGTAGTTGTGCTCCTGCTCGTCGCCCGTGGTGCTGCTCGACTGCAGCGAGTGGTCGCTGGCCTGGGCGCTGCTTGCGCTGCTGCTCGTCGCCACGGCCGAGTTCTCCACCGAGTGCTGGCCGAGCGCCGTCTGCATGCTGCCGCCTTTGGGGCCGCGCCTCCCGAAGGGCAGTCTCGAGGGCGCCTCCTGCGCCTCCACCGTCTGGTACAGGTGCTGCGGGTGGCGACTTGTGGCGGCGGCCGCAGACTGTTGCTGCTCGAGCTGGCGGTGGAGCGCGCGCCGCCGCTGCCCGCTCGGCATGGTCATGGCGCCCGAGCTGTGCTGCTGGCCCGCCGCCATCGCCTGGCTCTCGGCCTGGAAACAGTTCCGCTGCCTTAGGGCGCCGCCGGTCTGCATCAGATTCAGCTCGCTCGACAGCCGCCTGGCCGACAGGAAGTCCGCGTAGGCATGTGTGCAGCAGCGCACCAGCGCGTTCGCCGCCGCGTCTCGCCGACAAATGAACGCGTGACACTCGAGCACCTTGACGCCGCTGGTGCGCCGCATGATCGAGGCGAACACCGGCGGATGCTTGGCGTCCAGCATGCCCGGAAACTGGAAGATGGGCGCGTCCAGGGGCAGGAAGCGCCGCTGCGCCTTGGGGCCCTTAGCTTCCGCCGGAAGGCTGTTATTGTTGTTCAGATCTTGGCTCAGATTGTTGTTGTTGTTGTTGGTGAAAAGGTTGTTGTTGTTTGGCTCGGGCGCCAAGTTGGTGGAGTGGAAGAAGCGCACGGCGGCGCAGTAGTGCAGCGACTCGATGCTGAAGAAGCGCCTCACTTCGCGCCCAAACTCGTCCACATTCTCCAGCAACAGGCCGTTGCTCCACACACTTAGCCACGAGTCGATGCCCAGCCGGCCGCCCAAATGGCTGATGTCGATCTTGGTTCTTATGGTGTTGTCTGGCCCGAGACTGTTGCTGGCAGAGCTTTGCTCCAGCTCGCAGGGGCCCGCGTTGAACTGGTCGTCGGGGTACAGCTGCTTCAGGGGCTCCTGGATGCCGTGCAGTCCGTTTTTCGTTATGTGCGGCACCGAGGAGCCCAGATACATCACTCGGCAGCGGCACAGCGGCTTGTTGTTGGGCATCATGGTGGGATAGCCGCCCGTTTGGGGCTCGTGGTAGATCTGTTGGCCCTTGTTTGGGCCTGCGAGCTGAGCTTCGGGACGGCCCGCGCGTGCTCCCGAAAACTCGTGCGGGTACGAGCCCGCGTACAACGGTTGGCCCGCGAACACTGGCTGCTCGTAGAACCCGTACGGCACGCCCCCCGCGCCGTTCGCCTGCGGGCCCAAATTCGAGCCCGCGCCGTAAATGTGGCCCGATCTTGACAGAGTTGCCGCCTGGCCGCCGGGCTGAAAGTGGGGCATTTCGTACTGGTTGTTGTTCTGGTTCATTGTGGATTCTCTTCTCGCCGAGTCTTGTCTTTGTTCTCGCTTGTCTCTGTTTGTTGTGGGCTTTCCAGGCGCTCGAATGGGCGCAATGCTGGCTTTCACTTGGGCCCAGAGATTTGCTTTCGGGTGTTTTCCAATTCGACTTCTCTCTCAGACTCGACGTCTGTTGTCATTTCTCGTTTGTTGTCTCTTCTCGTCTGTCATCGTCTGTCCACTGCTTCGGCTGCTTGCTGCTTGTAGCTTGAGGGTGCCTTCCTAAGAGGCAGAGGAAGTTCGCTTGGGGCGAGCTGGATGGCGAGCTGCTCGGAGGGGCAGCTCTCGAGGGGAAACAATAAGAAGTAGGGAAGGCAAATCAATTTGATTGACAATGATTGGGATAATTGTTTTCGTTTGGTGGCACTAATTGCGAGCAGGATGCTCGGCTGTGAAATGATTGGCTGATTTGTGATTTGCAATTTGCAACTTGCGCTCCGCTGTCTGCAAGCTCTGGCCCTAAGGAGCCCTCTCGATTGGGCGGAGTTTGCTTGCTCGGAAGTTGCAAGATGATGGACTCGGCCGGGGGGCAGCAAGTTGTCCTTTCTTGACAGTCTATGTTAGTCTATGCTAGTGTCTTATCAATTCTTTGTCGCTCTCCTATTTCGCTGGCTGAATGGCAGCACTTGGCCCTGCTGGCGACACCGGCAGACGGGGAGCAAACATCGCACGTACATACGAAATGGCCGCCATCGAGCACCAAAAGCATCAAGCAAACCACAACATCAACAACCACAACAGCAACAAGTGCGGCAACAAAAACAACAACAACAACGACGAAAACGAAAACGGCAACAAAACCAGAGACACTCGAGCTCAGCCAAGTGACATTGCAACTCGCCGCTCGCCCTAACTGCTGGCTCTGTGCGGCCACCTGTGCTCTCTAAGGCCGCTCCTCGTTATCTATCCTTCGGGTCTCGCTCTCTGGCTCTTTGGCTCGCCCACTGAGAGTGGGTCTGAGTCTGCGGCTTGCGATCTGCAGTCTTGTGTGTGCAACTGTCGCCTGCTCTTGCTTCTTGTGGACTGTCGCCTGTGGCCTGTGGCGACTTGTTGCTCGCCACCAGATCCAAACGCGTCTGTATCGGGCCGAAAAGGATGATGATGATGATGATGGAACTTTAATCGAGCTCTAAAATGACGACCGTGCTTCTTGGGCTGGCACTTTGCTGCAGGTTAGGCGCTCGGCGGCGGCACTTTAGCGCCACGATGCTAAACTCGCACTGCTCGATCGGGACACACACACCTAAGGTAGCGCCGGCCAGAAAGGAAAACTGGAAATCTGGAATTTCTCTCCAAAGGCAAAACTATTCCTTGCCGCTATCTGTCTCAAGCTAAATCTAAATCTCAATCCCAGTCTCGCTCGCTCGCTAACTGGGGGCCGTATTTTACTCGAGTGGCACTCTATTCGTGCAACTTCGCTTGGTCACCAGCTCGGCTGCTTGTCGCCATTTGAGTGCACAATTTTTCCAGTATTGTCGCAACTGGTCCACTTCTTTTTTGCCAGCCTCTCCAGTCCCTCCAAAGCCAAAGCAAAAGACGCTCGCCCCGATCCCACTCACTAACCGATTGGTGTCTCTCTCTCTCTGTTTGCCTGCCTCCCAGTCTGCTCGCCTGCTGGCCACCATTGCGAGCAGCCTCCAAGCGGGCAAGGAGGGCCACTTGTTTGAATGTGTGGTCAACAAGTGGCCGGTTTCAGTTTGCAAGCGAGCACGCATGCGCACTGCAGTCGCCCTTTGTGCAGCCATGCCCAAGTCCAAAAGCTAGCGGTCTTGGCGGCGAGCTCGGCGGCCAACTAGGCGCTTTCTCGTCGCAAATTCGGCGCCAGTTTGGGCGCCTCAAGTGCTTCTGATTTTTCCACACTCTTTTGGTGGACACCAAGCTGCTTTTCACGGCTCCACAATGCACCAGTTTGCTTTGACACACGACGAGATGGTCGATTATAATTAGCACCCCCAGCTAGCCAGCTACGTTATCTAGAGACTAGAGCGAGCGATTTATCAAACTCTATACAAAGTCTCTCTCGCCCAGCAGCTGATCGTGTGCCATTCAGGCCCCACGCTGGCCGCAAATCATCGCTCACTGCTAATTGGCAATCTATTCTCCCTTTCTGCCCGCTCCAGCTCCACAGTCAGAGGCTAGCTTGTCCTCTACAGTCCCAAACGAGGCACTAATCCTTTTTGTTTTGGCCCAAGGGGGCGGAAACGAAAGAGAAAGAAAAGGAGAAAGAAAAAGAAAGAGAAGGAGAAAGAGAAAGACAGAGATACAGAGACAGAGAAGCTCAGCGGGCGCTCTTGGCAAAGTTTGAAAGTCAATCCGAGGGCCAGTTGTGTGGAACTGTGGCTGAGAGAAGAAGCAGAACTGCTTAGCTCTCTGGCTGCAGGTCGCTTTTTCAAGTACAACACTCGAGCAGCTAGCAGAAGTCTGGTGCCCTGGGCTCTGGTCAAGCTGCGAGACTAATCCAATATTTAGCGGAAAGTGTGCGCCGACCGCCATGGCTTAGGGATAACGAGCGGGCGGCTTGAATCGATGGGAGGCAAAAGGGGCGGACTTTCTCAAAACTATCCACTTGCTTGCTCGCTCTCTCAGGCTGACTGTCTGTTTTGACTAGAACTCGCACACACTCGCCTGTCCATCTTTTGGTCTCTCTGTCTTGGCCACTGGCCAAGGGGTTTCTCTATTCTCCTTGAATTGGAGTTATTTGCGTTTGTTTTCCGCCGCTTTGTCCGTCCATTTATCATCGTGGACTCGGCCCTAGTCGAGCGTTGTTATTATTAGCTGTTATTATTGGCGCCACTCACTCGCTTGGCGTCCGGCGCTCGCCGCTCAGAGCTTGCCGCCTGGCTCGCTAGCCAGCCGAGAGAATGGAAAAAGTGCCACACACACACACACAAACACTCTGCCAGTTGGCGCTCCAGATAATAGTAATAACAATAATCATCATCATCCATCTTGATCTTTGTGCTTAGTGAGCTGGCTCGCTCTCTCTGGCCGGCCACTGCCTCTGACCAGTGTCCATCTTAACGACTGGGCCACCACTGGACTGAGCTAGCCAGTAAGTCTCGGCAGACCTAAGGCCGCCCTGAGCACCGTTTGTGCAGCTCCGAGTGGTCAGCTGGAAACTTTGAGCCTCCAGCGTGCAGCTGCGAGCTCCAAGCTCGAAGCTTGTCCAGATCCAAGCTCGTCCTGCTCGAGCCGGACGTGGACGAGCTTGCGTGGCCTGGATAGCGTGGCCAGCTCGCAGTGGACGAGGCGTCCTTGTGGTCCCTTTGGGCTCGCCGGGCAGCCACTTGGAGGCGCCAAGTGCAGGCTGATGTGGAGGCTGCAGTGGAGAGTGAAATGGAAGAGAAATGGGCTGAAAACAAGTGTCCGGCTGCGGTGGCCCAATTTGGGTCTGCCGCTTTTATGGCTGGCAGACGAGAGGAAATCGGATAATGTTGCTTCCAGCTGACGCCAATCTCGGGCCACTTGTTGCCGGCGCTTCTCTCTATCTCTGTCTCTGTCTCTGTCTGTGGCCAGCGGCGGCGGCGGCGGTGGCGCATAATCAGTTTCATCTAATCGCGTGTTCCGCCTCTCAAATTTCGCCCGTTTTCTCCTCATTTCTCTCTCTCTCTCTCTCTGTGTCAGGCCTGCGTGAGGCCGAGGCGCCCGCTCGTTCCGTCCAATGGAGCTGCAATTCCAATTGCACTCTCCTCATTGCTGGCCCATAAGAGACAAGCTGGAGCGAGCTGGAGCTGCAAAGACACAAGAGAGATAAACAAACAATCCAATGACGGTCATCTTGGTGTCCAACTGGCTGGAATTTGGTTCCTCGCGAGGGCTTGTTTGCATAATTTTTCCGCCCAGGGAGGAAATAAATCTCACTACCAGAGGGGAATATTTATCCTCCAGTCTTGAAAATATTTCTCTCCTCTCTTTGTCGCTGGTGCTGCTCGTCTCCGGCGCTCGGGCAATGTTTTTATTTCCCTCCTCCTCCACACTGGCAGGCAGGCACACAGCCTCAGCGCCGGAAACAGAAGGAGATTGCCTTTTTGGCGGATGGAAAATTTCTTAAAAATATATTTATATTAGAACGGCAGCATTCGTTCAGCTTGCGTGTCCAGCGGCAAATTGGCTTCCAACCTGCGCTTGCTGGGCGAGCCGCAGCAGCACACCAGTGGGCACGACTGCGCTGGCCCTTAGCGCCGTTTCGGCCAAACCCAAGCGACGGCCTCGCCAAACGTCCGGCCGGCCCTTAGTGCTGACGCAATGGCGCGCGAGTTCAGTTCCATTTATTCAGGATTTGGGAAGTCGCGTTGAAAGTCCAACGCGAAGGGCCAGCTGGAGGAAAACAAACAAACACACAGCTTGCACTCACGAAAGAGAGAGACAGACACTCAACAGGTGCAATGGGCCAGGAAGTCTCAGATTGGCCTTGCCCCCTCGGAGAGTGTGTTCAGTTTGACGAGTTCTGGCTGGCCACAAGTTTGCTCGCCCACCTAGTTGATTCCAGGCGGGCCCAAAGGAGAGGAAAGAGATAAGAACTCGTTTGCCACACGGTCGCACAAGTTGGCCAACGCATTCTGATCGATGTTGTCGATTTTGTCCCATTCAGTCATTTGATCACTTTTGCACACTCTTTTGCAGAGGTCAAAGGTACTCGACTGCGGCGAGCGGGCCACACGCAACGATGAGGAGAAACTGAAAATTTTCACCAGAAACAAAATGCAGAACTTTGCCAAATTCCACACACATTCGAGCAGCCTGACAAATCGAAATGGCCGCATCCGGCTTCCATGTCGGCCTAACCTGTGCTCTAACAACAACAGCAACTGCTACTGCCCACACTCAGTCGCCAGAGCACGACCACCGGCAACTTCGGGCCAGTTGACAGGGGGCTGGCCAGTGTGGCGTTTAGCCACTCGGCCGGCAAGCTAATAGCATCACTCGGCAACTCCAACCGCTCAACCACTGGGATCTGCAGGGAAGCCACAAGGAGTCGCAGCCAGGCGACTCCTTGGCGGCGTCTCCCCCGGAGACTGTGAGTAGTCTGGGCAGCAGGAAGCTTTATTAATAGTTTAATTTATTCCAAACGCGGGAATGCCCCCTGTGCTATGGTGCGGCGGCGCAATTTGCAGCGGCGCGTTGGGCGAGCCAGAGCGCGTCTGTGGGGCGCGCGTGCCGTCGCCAAAGTGCGCCAATATCGCGCATTGCCATTGCACTGCCAGTGGTGCGCCGCCGCCAGACACTCGCCAAGCCACAAGCTCCGACTCGCGTCCGGCTCGCAACCTGTTGCGGTAGATTAATTAAAATGCCCGACCACTTGGGCAAAAGTGGCCCGACGCGGCCAAGGAGTCGGCCAGGATCTTTTGGCGCCTGTTTTCAGCTCGAACGAGTCGAAAAAGTGAGACGGCACGAATATTCTGCCTCCCTTCTCTCTCTCTCTCTCTCTCTCTCTCTGGCTCGGTCGTGGTCGCAAATGTTAACCGAAACTTGCATGCAACCAATTCAATCCAATCCATTCCAATCCAATCCAATCCCAATTGGCCGGGCTAGCAAAAATGTGAACGACCAGTGAAAGAGAACATTAGCTCATTTATCTTTCCCCCAAAGTCTCCTCCAGAGTGGCCAAATGGGCGGCAAAGAAGCCGGATAACTATCTCTCTGCCGTCTGCTCTCTTCCTAATGCACGGGGCTCTCCATCAGAGCTGGGCGGCATTTGGTCGCTGGGAAACAAGTTGCTCGAAAACTAAGGAGACCACTAAGGAGCAGAATGAAGCTCGGAGCGTGCATAGTTTGCATGGTCTTGGCGGCGTTAGGCCATAGGTTGACCAAAAATTGATCTGGTCGCGTGCCAAAAACATTATCAACTTGCAAATGTGCGAGCAAGTGAATTAAGGCTCCTTTCTGAGCTTCTCACAAAACAACAACAACAACAACACTCTTTTCATATGAGTGGACCAAAAGGGAAATGCGCTGATTCTCTCCTTTTGCATGCTTCATTTTTCGGTAAACCACAAAAAGACGCATTAATTTTATTCCCATTCTGCCCTTTCCTCTTCTCCAGTTATACTCCACCATCAACACCACGAAGCTCGCCAACAGCCCTTAGCTCCACTTAGTGGTGCAACTACAAGAAGCTGGACACCGCTTCGTGGACCATTATTGCTAAGAGGCGGCTGAAAACCGATGAAATGCCTCTGAGGCACAAAGCCGCTCGCTCCAAGACACAGTCTGCGGTTGGTCATGAGACGAGGATTGGCTTAAATAAGGCCCAAGCTAAATGGACGCCTAAGTGGAGCTAGCTGAGCGAAACGAAAGCTGGAACAGATCGGGCCAAAGTCAATTAGTTGGCGGCAAATTGTTATTGCACCACTAATGGTTCCGTGAGGAGCCACTAGACAGATCACACATCTCTACTAATTGATTGGTCATCCAGCCACTTGGGCCAGAGTGTTGTGCTCGTTTTATGTAGAATATAATGGCGGGCCAGTTGATGGTGCTATTTGGTCGAGAAATGCAGAGAATGCAGAGAGTTGCAGGCCCAATTGCAGCCCAATGGGAGCAATTGGAAAGCATGACTGGTGTCAGAGAGAGCTAAGGGCAGCTGGGCGTGTGTTGGATGTTTTGAGTGCTCTCGTCGCAGCCGATTTGCCACAATGCTTCGGTCAGCGGGCCAACAAATGGCGTGAAATCTCATTCTTCAATGCGAGCAAATCCAAAACTTTGGCACAAATTGGAAGAACTTTCCCATCGGATTGGATCCACAATTCCTTAGGGTCAGTCCAAATCGGTTTGGCCAACTTTTTCACTCTACATAGAGGCTCTTTGGCAACTTGGACTCCGCCGAAAGGCGAGTGAACTCCAATGGAAAAACGAGGCGGACTTGTTGCTCTCTCGCGCTCATGCAACAGCCGAGCTAGTCTGCAGAAAGGTCACCAAATTGGCGATGAAAAGTTTATCTAAATCATCTAAAGGTTTCAGCAGCAGTTTCTAGTCTCCTGCAACCAGTGTGTTTGCGTGCGAAATTCAACAAAATCAAACTCCCTGCCAGCAAATTGGGCTGCCCTTTGCTCAATGTCAAACTGAGCTTATCGCAACAAGCCGAATGCGGGGGCCCGCCGGGCAAACAACTAATTGCCAATAGCTCACTATTATCATAATTGAAATCAGTATCATTCTCAGCGGTCAAGGAGGCGGCAAAGGTCCGAGAGTGCATTTTTCGCCACACATTGAGGGCACACACACGAAGATCCGTTCGATTGGCTTGATTGGTGGCCAATCTTTGCCTCTCGCATGGGAACAAATCGCGCAACGGTCTGCTTATCAATCCATTGGATCTCTCTCTCTCAACTCAGTTTGGCTCTTCCAAATTCAGAGCCTTAGTGCTTTCCCAAGTCTCACTGACAGCCGATTGACTTCTCTCCTTGGAGCTGAGAAAATCAATCAAATTTAACAGAGCCCATAAAATATAATGGAATATGGTCCAGCTTGGCACTTTTGGCTCATCGCATCCGAGCTTCTGCCCGCCTTCAGCACACTCGGCCACTTTGGCCAGCCCTTTCGAGCGGCCGGCCAGTCACTGTGGCTTGATCCTCTCCCATCGAAGAGGGCCTGAGGCCAGCCTTTGGCAAAGGGCAGATGGCTACTGGCAGACGGCCGGCGCCCTGCAACTTGTTGCACAAATTGATTGGCCCGCGGGGCAAACGAACGACCGAGAGAGTTGGGGAGAAAAATTAACTAAACTAAACTAAACTGAACTAAAACTAAGACTGAAACTGAGACTTGAAATCAAGCCAGAGGAGCAAACAACAAGTGTCTTCAGCTGCAGAGTTACGCGCAACACAGCATCAGATATGAGCCCGAAAGACATACACAAATACAGAGCCACCGCCTCCCCTTTTTTATCTTCCGTTTTCCCACTGGCCAGCATTTGGGTGCGAAAATCGGACGAGTCTAGTTTAAACCTTCAGAGAGTATCTCATCTTTCTCTCGGGAGAAGCGATGAAGCGAAACATTGCAACATGTCTGCCGGCCAATCCGGCGAAATGCTGAATCCTTGTTCGGTCCAAAGCTTGCCGAAGATGAATTACTTCGACAGGGGCAAAACTATTTGGTCACGTTCTCCAAGCTGAGCGTTTCCTTGAAGATAGTCTCGAATTATGTTTAAAAATGTTCGTACCTTATTTTGGCAGCACTCCATTCGGAAGCCACCGGGAACATTTCGCCTCCTGATTTCCTCGCTTCTCTTCGTTTCCCATTGCGCTCTGGCTCTAAATGTATCAGAAACTAACCTGTTTCGACACAAATAAGTCTCGTGATGATACAATGAGCGAACGATCAACGCTCCGGGCTCTCACAGTTCCACACCCCGAGGATGGCCAAGTTATGGCTTGGCTCCTTAGGAGATCCAACTGGACGCGTGCAAATGTAGCTGAACATACAAACAGGAACTCCTTATTCCTCTATGATTGCATAAACAGTCCTTCAGCCATGCAGCACTCCTGGCAGACAGTCGCCAGGCAAATGCACGCCTCACTCATCAATAACAAACTCCACACGCTCGCAAATCTCTATTATTATTATCCCTCTAGTTCTATCATCAATTAAGATAGAAATATTTGCCAAAACTTCTTTCCTGCCCTTTCCTTTTTGCCCTCGCACCCTTTCCTACTCTCGACCAGCTCCCTCGCTCGCCCATGTCTAACCTTGGCCAAAATTAAGACCGCCAAAAGGCGCTAGCCCGAATACGAAAGTCGCCACTGAGCCAGACTCTTCAAATGGCAAGCTCGCCGCTCTCTGGCAAGCCAGTTCGCGGGTCCACTCAGATCCAAAGGGTTTCCCCTGCGCTCTGCACGCATCCAATGAGAGCATCGATTTTGCCTCCCACACTCCTCAGGATCCGTCGGGGACTCTGTCCTACCAACTCCAGTATCGCCATCTCTCCCTCGCCGTCCATCTCGGGCGCATGTGCAATACGGCACAAGACTGCTGCTATCACTCTAAGGTGCGGAGTGGGCGAAAGAGTTCTCCACATTTAAATTCATGAACTTTAACTCCAAGCTCGGATCTCATTTGGCAAGATCTTGCCAATGTCAATCGTTGAGGGGGATCACCATGTCCTGCAGGCAGGCAATCTCGGCAGATTCTGGCCAAAAATAGGCGGCGCCTGGTGCACCCTCTTTGCTCGCCTTTATAAGACATTACTTTTTACGCGGCTTACCTCAAGACCAAGCTGAATGGCATGAGTGGCAGAGAGTAGAGATAATTGTTTCCGATAGTTTTGTTTCATTGAATTCAACCACTCGAATGGTGGTCATTACCGCAAAAGGCTAAAAGCAACCACTTCAAGCAACACTAGAGCGCCAATTCTTAAATGGGAAACTTTTAAAGTGGCCCACTAAATGGCAGTCTCAATTATATTCATAAAGTATATCATTTTAGTTTAACCTCAGCTCAACTTGTTCAATTACCCCACTACTGCACTTTTAGTCTTTCCGTTTCAGATGGATGTAAACTAGAACACTTTGCATGCTCACCCTGCTTGCCTACACTTTTTCCCACTTACACAATTGAGCCTGAGCTATTTTACGACAGAGGAATGCATGCAATACCAAGAAGAAGGAAAACGAGGCAATAAACATAAGATGAGCAAGTCCTCGAGAAAGAGCAAAAACAGGTGTCTCTACGGCAAGCTGGCTGGCAATGCTAATAATCGACGATGAGCACTTAGGACGAGAGGCGTTGAATGCACACCTTTGCCCACTGGACCAACTGAGCCTTTCTCCCTCTATCTCTTTTTCTGTCTCTCAAATGCTCTTGGAATTCCTGCATTAGAATTACCAATGCAACTTTTTATTCTTATTTTATTAAATGCTCCTATTATCCAATCCCATAGGGTGAGTTATTTTTCCTGAGTCTTGGTCAATTTAGTTAGTACTATAACCGAAATTGCTTCTCCAAAGAATCTCGTCTCCTCCTTTTTGTTGTAGTGGTGGTAATTTATTCTTAAATTATAATTCCTATCATTCTACACGAAGTACCTTTCCTTTCTATCACTCTGGCAACAGCTATCCTCTCGTTTTCGCAATTAAGCAGCCTAAGTTGCCTACTATTGTTGCTCAACATGGTGCCAACAAATCAAATGGCCCCCATCACCTACACCTTCACGCATTCATCTTCGCGCTCAACTAAAAGCTCCAATACTTTGTATTTCTTAATGCATTCTACAGCCTTTTTATGTGTCACAAGGGTAAAATCATGCCCGTTACATTGCAATATCCTATCTCCCGGCCTCAAGCCGGCCGATTGAGCTGGCCCACCATGCAGCGTCTTCGTCACATAGATGCCCGTGTCTTTGAATTCATATGGAGATTTTGAGAGATCTTGATCGATTCCGCCAACTATCGAGAACCCACATATGAGGGTAGGCAAGCCAGTTTTCGAATCTATCGAAGCGACCTTTTCGAATCTAATCGGTACACTCAGACACTGAAACTCATCTCCAGGTTGATAACCGCTCATTCTCGCATGAATCACCCTAAGGCTTATCCTCGCCGGACTTGAGGTATCCCTAGAAGCTTGTACTTCTGTTAGATGTTCCTTCAATTGTTCAGTTAACCATGAAGCGTTGGTGTGAATATTTGAGTTATTTACTTTGAAGACCTTATTGGATCAATTTGTTTGTGCCAATGAGTGCTCCGTATCCTTTTCTAGATGTTGCTTAGTTCTTTACTGAGCACTGTTCCAGGAGGTATTCTTCTCCGTAAACAATGGGAAGCCTGATAATGTAGTTGTTCTGTAATGATCATAGTATCAACAAAACTAACGGGATGGTAGCCACATTATCAATGAGATCACATATTCTAGCTAGATCCTCAGTGATAATAAATGATCTGATCTATTGGGTGGACACAATTCCGAGAGCATGAACATTGGAAGAGAGTGAAACTGGAGATAGTTGCACATTGCCGCTTCGGCCAATACTACAATTGCAAACCATCAGATGAAGATGCACTCCCTAGTCAATACAAATTTACACATTCACGTACGCTAAAAATACAATAAATTCACATTGTTAGCATTTGCCTGCGTGAGAAAACCCACGCACGTATCTAATGGCAACAAGTGTCTCTTTGCTACTTTTCGCATTCTTGGCTCTTCCGGTTTAATTGTTCAGGGGGGAACCTTCCTGGACTGAAAGGCAAAAAATTATTTGCGATCTGATGTGCATCAACATGTAACATCTTGAGCGAAGAAAATCCAGACAATTTACGTCAAGATTTCACAATCAAACCCTTTCGAACCGGAATCTCCCAAGAGTTTTGAGCTGCCAGTTGGGGCCTTCTATTTC
>Ga0268247_10000149_pt1 | contig 23862 bp, 28 predicted proteins | sample AgamicOrMae_FD_200245 | JGI IMG/M metagenome (GOLD analysis project Ga0268247, IMG submission 200245) | Agave microbial communities from Guanajuato, Mexico - Or.Ma.e (v2) (version 2) | ecosystem: Host-associated > Plants > Phyllosphere > Phylloplane/Leaf | place: Guanajuato, Mexico | collected...
TCTGCTTTCCCCCCCTTTTCTGCTTTCTGCTTTCTGCTTTCCCCCACTTTCTCTCTTTTTCCCCCTTTTGTCGAACGCAGCTAGTCTCTCTGGGGCAGCTTCTAGTGCGCTTCTAGTCGCAAGCTCGGCAACATTTTCGCGGCCATTCCATTTGGCGGCCTCTCCAAACAGGCGCACACAATGATGCACCGCCACCAATGGAAGGGGCGCCGATGAGTGGCCGCCGTTCGAGTGGAACCAACAAGCTTTCGAGAGCCAGCAACTAGCAGCCAGCCAGCCAGCCAACAAAGAGCCAAACACTAACTCCAACTCCTTTGTCTTGCCACTCAAACATAATTTCAAACTCAAACTGAAACTTAATTTCAAACTCAAACTGAAACTCAAATTGCAACGCATCCATAAAACATAAACAACCTGTTAACTGGGTGGCAAACGTGCGCGCGCACCTGGCCTTTGGGCGGACGAGCAGCAGGAGGAAATAGAAAGAGAAAGAGAAAGAGAGAGAAGACAAAGGAAACAAGTGAAATATCGCGCCTGAAAAGCCTGAAAGAAGCTGAAAAGCCGGAAGAAAACTCAGGCGGCCAAGTGGCAGGCCACAGACAGTCTGCGGGAAGGAGCTGCACTGTGCAGCCTGCACACAGTCCTCGAGAAGGAGACAGGCAAATCGGGCGAGCAAGATCTGACTGCAAGAAGTGGCGAAAACGTTGCGCAGTTGGCAGGACAAATGTGAGTGTCTGGCGCAGATCAGCTCAGCTCAGCTCAGCCTCCAGAGCTCAGGACACCAAGCGATCGATTGGGCCGCTCTGGTCACGTAGGCGCGCACTCATCGGCCGCCCACTGGAAGACGAGCCGCAGCAAGACAGCCCACCAAGCAGCAAGCCACAAGTCCCGAGCGGCGCCCAATCGCCCAAGCTCAAGCTCGATGGCCGCACCGGAAGCGGAAGAGGCGAGTGGCGGCCAGCAGGTGCGCATCAAGCTGAACCGCGAGCTGGTCTTCAGGTTGTCGCGGGCGCTCTCTGGCAGCCCGCAGACAGTGGGCGGCGCACCTAAGGGCGCACCTAAGGGCGCTCCTAAGGACGCACCTAAGGAGGCTCTCGAGAGGCCGCTCGCGAGTGCCCGCCGGCAGACTGGGCTCCAGGCCGAGCAGACGGCCTGGCCAGAGCAAAGGGCGCCCTCGAGAGTGTTTGCCGCCGGCAACAAGCCACACACTGCCCTCGGCGGCCAGTCTGCCGGCGCGCGCTTGGCCCGCCCGCTCGAGCCAGCGCCAGACGGAAGCGACAATCAGTCTGGGCGGCGCGCCCCAGTTTGCGGGCCCCAAGGCGTCGCCGTGCCGCTCGGAACTTTGCTCGCCGGAAGCGCCACACACACGGGCAAGGGCGCGGCCGGTGGGCGACGGGCCGCGTGTTGTTGTTGTGGGTCGGCGCGCGCGTGCACTCGAGCCGCGCGGGAACAATGTAAGTGTGCCTCCCCCTCGCCGCACGCACTCCGCAGTGCAATTTTCCCCCTGCTTTCCCCCCTTTTTTCCCACCCTTCCCTCCCGCGCGCCTCTGCTTTCCCCCCTGCTTTCCCCCCCCCCTCGTGCGGGCCACTGTGCGTCGCTGTGGCTATGCTTTGGCTGTGGCCATGCCTTAGCTTCGGCGGCGGCAAGACGCATGCAAGTGTTGTCGACGGCGCTCTTTCCCTTCGCCTTTGGGGACTCTCCTCGGCAACTCCTTCTCGGCGGCAACTCTCCATTAGACACTGGCTGCCTGTGGCTGTCTCGTGCGCCCAATCATCAGTCATCGCGCGACTCGACAACTCGAAAGGACAACCAAGCACCACTAACCACGTACTTCTCTCGCTTGCCAAACACAATTCTCGACAAACAAAACAACCTTTGGACGCAAACTTTGCACTGTTCGAAAACAACAACCATCTCAATCGCGAATGGCCAACGACGAAACGACGAAACGACTAAACTGGCGCAAAATCGGCGAAAAAAACAGCTCAAACTTCGCGCAAAAACTCCCACAAACAGCCTCAAGAGACTCACTGTTGCCGGAAGTGCAGCAGGAGAGCCCCCCACTCAACACTAGCTCGCCGCCAACCAAGTGCCTCCTCAGCCGAACAGCTCGCAGCCGCCAGCAAGCTCGCCGCCGGAAGCTCGCTCGCTGCCAGCCCTAAGGAGCGGCCCCAAGCCAGCCAGGCCCACTTGCACAGGCCTCTTTCCGGCCGCAGCGAGACGGGCAGGAAGGAAAATGCGCCCCCCAGAGCTGAGGATGCAAAGAGCGAGCCAGTGGTCCTTTGCAGTCCTTTGCAGCAGCGAGCGGACCTTTGGGGCAAAGAGTGGCACTCGGCAGACTGGCGCCAACGATTGGCCGCAGACGAGGGGTCGAAGAGTTTTATTTTTCACAAAACGCAAGAAGAGACGACGAAGGCCCAAGAAGAACTGCACTCGAGCGGCCAGCAAACCGGAAGCATGGCCAACGAGCCGCCTGGAGAGCTCTTTGCAGTCTCGCGGGCCCGCCGGAAGGGCGGCAACAAGTTGTCTGTGATCCAGCAACAGAGAGCGGCTGTGGGGCGGCCGCGCGACTCGTCCAGCTGCGATTCTAGTCGGCGGCCCAAGCGGCCCAAGCTGAGCTCTGGCCGCCAGCGCCGCGGACTAGGTGCAGCCGCGGGCTCGCGGGACTGCAGCCCCGCCCCCTCGGCCGCGTCGGGCGGGCGGCGTCGGGGCCCGCAAAAGGCGCGCACTCCAAACTCAAGTGAACCTTGTGATAGCCCCAGGGGCAGGCCGCGAGCAGCGGCCGCAACCAGAACGCAAGAAACCGCCACGAAGATGCACACCGCACTGACAAACGCCGCCCGGCCCGCACGCCAAGCCGGGTGGGCGTGGCCAGGCGGGCAATCGAGGCCAGGCGGCAGTTTGAGGCCGTCGTCCACGACGAAACGGTTCGAGGGCCGCGTGGGCCGCTTTTCGCTGGGCCTGCTGGTGCGCATGATGCTGCTGGCTGGCCCGCTGCTGTTGGGCGGCCTCCTGGGCGGCCTGCTGGGCGGCGACTCCACGCTGGGCCCCTCACAGTTGGGCAGTGGCGGCGGCGGCCCCGCCCCCCTGACGCGACCGCCCGCGCCCGCAGCCCGCACGGACGAGCTCAAGAGCGCCGTGCTGGCCACCATGCTGGCCACCCAGCCCACCGTGAGCGCGCCCCTCTCGGCGGCGTCCGCGGGCTCGCCCAATGGCGAATTCGGGTTCGCGGCCGGCCCCAGTCCGTCGGAGTTGAGGGGCCGCGATGAAGAGCGGGCGCCACGCCCCTTCGCCGGTGAGGAGGCGGAGGCTGCGGGCGAGCCAGCCGAGCAGCTGGAGCCGGCGGGCCAGACGGCGCCCTCGCTCAGCCCGGCCGACAACGACGACAACCTGCTGGCTGCGGCGCTGGCCGAGGACTCTGCCAGCTTGCCAGACTCCGGGCAAGACACCCGAGAGCGTCAGGACCGCCGCGAGCAGCCCCAAGAGCAGCCCCACGAGCAGCAGCAACAGGCGGCCAACTGGAGCGCCCCCAATGGCTCCAATGGGAACTCGAAGCAGCCTGAGGGCGTGGAGGCGACTTCCGGCGAGCTGTTGGAGCGCACGATGAACTTCTTCAGCATCTTCATCATGGGCGCAATCATTGTGGGCGACATTTGCGGCAACAGTCTGGTGATTCTGTCAGTGTGTCGACATAGCAAGTTGCGCGTGACCACCAACTGGTTTGTGGTGTCGCTCGCCTGCGCCGACATTCTGGTTGCCCTGTTTGCAATGACCTTCAATGCGTCGGTGATCATTTGGGGCCGCTGGCTGTTCAAGCCTTGGGTGTGCGACTTTTGGAACTCGTGCGACGTGCTCGCCTCAACCGCAAGCATCCTGCACCTCTGCTGCATCAGCATCGACCGCTACATTGCCATCCTAAGGCCCCTCGACTATCCGATGAAGATCACCACCAGGCGCGTCATGTACGCCCTGTGCGCCGTTTGGATAAGCTCGGCCCTGCTTTCTTACATTCCCATTTTCACTGGAGTCTACACGACGAGCGAGCACATCGAGTGGCAAAAGGCCAACCCAGACCAGTGCGAGTTTGTCGTGAATCGAGTCTACGCAATCGTCTCCTCGTCCATCTCCTTCTGGATCCCTTGCTGCATCATGGTGTTCACCTACTATCGCATTTACCGCGAGGCCACCCGCCAGGAGAAGTTCATCTACAAGGCCCAGAGCATGATGCCCGCCCCAATGGCCAACCACCACTCGCAGCAGTCTGGCCGCGCAAAACAGCGCCGCTCCAAGTCCATGGCCGCCCCCTCCTTGACCGGCGCAAGCTCGCAGCCCCCAAGCCAACAGGCCAAGAGTCTGGCCGCACCAAAGGACTTTGGAAGCGGCCCCGGAAGTGCCGGAAGTGGCGCCCCAACAAGCTCCAGCAACCACAATCTGCCCATCAATCTGCAGGAGCCTCAACTGGCCACCACTGAGCTTTGCGTTGGGCCGGCCACGCCCACTGGCGCACAGGTGGGCGTGGTCGGGGGCGTGGCTGCGGGCCAGAAGGAATCTTTGCCTGTGAGCAGTGGAGTCTCAAAAGGGACAGTGTCTGGTGGTGCAATGGTGGTGTCCAGTGAGCCGGTCGGCTTGGGTGGGTCGCAGGCGCAGCTGAACTGCGCGCACAGCCAGGCGAGCGGAAACGGAAACGGTGGGCGGCCAGCGAGCACTAAGCCGCCTGGTGCAGCCGCTCCTAAGGGTCGCCAGCAGCAGCAGCAGCAGCAGCAGGACGACGAAGACCGCGACTCAAATTCGGGCCAGTCCACGCCCACAAAGAGGTCCATCTCGAAGATGAAACGCGAACACAAGGCCGCCAAGACGCTGGGCATCATCATGGGCGTGTTCATTCTCTGCTGGTTGCCCTTTTTCCTCTGGTACACACCGCAGCATATCTGTGGGGGAGCGTGTGCGGCAATGTTGCCCAAAAGTGGAGTCACACTGCTCTTCTGGATCGGCTACTTCAACTCAACACTCAACCCAATCATCTACGCCTATTTCAACCACGAATTTCGCGACGCTTTCAAAAAGACGCTCCAGTGGATCTTCTGCTGCTGCCAAGACCTCAAGTGTCTGCGCGTCAACAGACCAAACGACAACCAACACTACAATTGCACCTACAGGTCCACCCAAGAGATCGGACTGGTGACAAATGGTTGAGCAACAGAGTCTCGAAATAGGAGCTCTCAATTTGGAAAGCTAAATTCTTTTCCTTTTTGCCAAGCTCCAATTCGAGCTCGAATGGGCGACTTCATTTCTGCGTTAAAAGATGTAAAAGAAGCCAAAAAGAGGCCCACAAAAAGGCCCCAAACAGAGCCCAAAACACTTCCTAATGGCCAGCTCATCTTTTGTGACTGGCCGCCGGAAGTGCTTTGGTGGCAAGACAAGTGCAGTCTTTGTCTTTGAGAGACTCTCTTTGGAGACTTGTTTTCTGGGCCCACACAAATCTCACTGATTGACACACAAATCACTCATGTTTCATCACTGTTTATACACTCACACTCAAACTTACACACTCACTTAGACACTTACACGCAATTGCCCAGCTCATTTATATGTACAAAAATGTGAGACTGAGGCAAAAGAAGAAGAAGAAGAAGAAGAAGAAGAGACACACATTCGGCGGCCGCAGATCCACTTCACTCAGACCTAAACCTAAGCCCAAACCAAAGCCAAAGCCAAACCCAAACCTAAAGCTGAACCTCAAGCTCGGCTCCAGTTTCATCTAGCTAGCTCGCACTTGAGCTCGCCAGATGAGCTTGCCAGATGAACTCGCCTTTTGTGTGGCCGCAAACAACGAGCAATAAAGTGAACGGCGATCAAGTTCTCATCCGAAACAACTTTTCTTTGTTTTATTTCTCTTCATCCTCTTCTTTCTTTTCTTTATTTTCTCGCTTTTCTCACTTTGCGCCAATTCAAATCCAGATTCAAATCCAAATCGCAATTCTAATCCAAATTTCAGAAATTTCAGGCCCAATTTTCCCACTCAAATCACTCGTTTCGCCCAACAAAACAACACAGACGACACGCACTCGCCCCCAAGCTAGTCTCTAGCGCACAACTCCCACTCGACTGCTTCTCCTCGTGGCTCGCCAGCAGACCGGAAGCGCGTGCATTTGCGCCAGATTGGTCCAAATTGGGCCAGATTGAGTGGGGCACAGGCGAGCCAGAGGCAAGTGTGACTGCATACAGTACAGTCTGCCGCGCGCAGACTGTGTACCCAGTCCATGCGCCCCACACACTGTCTTTGGGCCGCCCAACTGCAAGTGGTCGCAAATATTCCTAATTCGGCATGTTGCAAGGCCGGAAGTGAACAGCGTTCTCTGGGGACTTGTGTCTGTGTGTGTGTGTGTGCTTCTGTGAGTTAGAGGCAAAAGCAGAGGAGGAAGAGGAAGCAGTGGCCTCTGGCGCGCCCTAGTCTGCGGCACCTTCGTTTGGGGGCGGCCACTTTTGGGCGGAAAACAAGCGAGCGAGTTGGGCGAATTTTGTCGCCCGCGGCGCCAACAAGCAGCGGTGGGCGTTCTCTGCAAAGGAGCAAAGGAGGCGAAATGGTGTGCAGGGCGCCCTCAAAGTCTGGCCGCACACAAGTCTGAGTCTTGGCGGAAAAATGGAGCCTCCATTTCTGGCGAGCTTAGTGTGCGAGCCTAAAACTGTGCTTGGAGTCTCTCGCAGGCAGTCTGTGCGCGCTCAGGCAACCCACTGGGCCGCCTCACTTGCTCTCCTGCCTCTGTCTCTCAGTCTCTCGTGGCTGCCTACTAGCAGCGAGCCGCAAAAAGGCAGCCAGAAAGGAGCCGGCCGGCGAGCAGCGCCAAATATAATCATTAATATTCAATGCATGAACGGGCCCAGTTTGTCGCCGGCGAGCCAAGAGTGGCGCCGCCTCCTCGCAGCCAGTCTCTAGGTCTCTGAGTTGGACTTTGGCTTAGACCTTAGCTTTGAGTTGGGCGAAAGGCGAAAGGCAAAAGGCGAGCGAGGCAGCTTTTTGGCTCCTCTTGGACTGCACGCAGAGAGCCCAAGACGCCAAATTGGAGGCCGCAGAGTGTGTGTGGTGCGCGCCAGTGCGTCTGAGCCGGGCCGCTTCCACTCGCATTGGCAGTCTGCAGTCTGCAGTGTTCGGTGTGCACTCTGCGCCCTAAGCACTAATGATTTGGGCCCGAGAAGTGCGCCCAATGCACAGTGCTCAGTGCACACTGAACACGCACTGGCACGCAGCCCCAAAGGAAGACTGTGTGCGCCCCCATTGCGGCTCATTTATCTTGCACACTCCCCTCTCTTCGCCCCTATTTTTCTCATTCTTTTCCACTCGCCCGGCCGGCCTCTGTCACTGGCACGCCAGCCCCACACAACAACACCAACAACAAACGACCACCTTTCGCCTTCTCTTTCCCTCTTTCCCTCTCTCCTCCCCCACTTTCTCTCCTCCTTCTCTTCTCCTCGCAACACCCGAAGACTGGCGCCCAGATTGGGCTCATCACCGCCGCTCCTAAGCTTGTCCAACTCGCCGGCAAGCTTCTCTTGGTTGGCGAGCTTGGCCTTCTCAAGGCGAAGAAGCTCCTCCTGTGGCCAGCCTGGCGCCTGTACCTTTGCGCAGCCAGTGGACAAAGGACGAGATTTGAATAAGAAACAGAGAGCGAGACTCAATTCGAGCTTATCTCGCGCCCGAAACTCTCACTCGCAGCCAGCTGGCCGCCCACTCTGCACAGCCTTTCAGGGCACCTTAGGGCTCGTTTGTGGCCCTAAGGTACGGCCACTCGCCCGTCTTCAAGCTGCAAGGCAGGCGAGTGGCCAACTTGGGCCGCTCGCCCAGCCGGAAGCGGCGGCGGAAGTTTGAAGGCGCGCCCACGAGCATATGAATTTTTCAGCAGCCGAATTCGCATGGCCGCGAATTAGGCAAAAGAGGCGGCCTCTTTTCTGGCCCTAAGGAGCCGGCCGGAAGTTGAGCTGAAGTTGCAGTCTGTTTGAGACTGTCTTGGCCGGCGTGGTGGCCAAGACAGTCGTCGAGCAGAACTGAAAGAGTGAGACGAGTGGAAGAGAGTCTGATAAGAGTGGGCGCCGAACTCGCGCCGGTCAAGTGGCTCGAGTGCAGAGGAGGCAAGACAGTGTGTGGTGGGCAGAGGAGACTGTGTTCGGTGGGCCGTGTTTTGCTCCGAGCGCGCTTCTTGTGCGCGCCTGTGCACTGTGCACTGTGCACTGTGCACTGTCTCCGTCTGCTTAGTGTCGACCGTGTTTGGGAGGCAAAAAGCGGCGAGCTAAGGGCAGATAGAAAGCGTGTTTTGTGGACTCCACTTGGCCAATTTGGGCCCCAAAAGAGTGGCAAGTTGCGAGCCCTTGTCTTTGGGCGCGCACAGACGACAGTGGTGATGAAAAGCAGCCGCTCTCTCTCTTTCTCGCCGAGGGGCAGCTCCGTCGAGCTGCCAATCGGCCGACGCTGGTCAGCTGCTAGTCAGCTGCTGGAGCTGAGCATCAGGCAGCTGACCAGCGTCCAATGCTGCAGCTCGCCAAGCTGAACTTGGGGCCGCGTAATTAGATTAGCCGCTGCAGGTGGTCTGCGGCTGCGAGGCGCCAACAGGCTCGTTAGTGTGCGCCCTATGGAGCGTTGGAGAGTCTGCGGCATGTGTGTGGCCCGGCGGACAGTCTGCGGCCGTTGGACCAGCTTTGGCCCAGCTCAAATCGGGCCCACAAGTGTCCCAAATTGAGCTGCTGGACGGCCAAAACATTGCACTGACTCCTGGCCGAGCTTAGCGCCGGCTGGCCAGATAAAAAGGGGCCACTTTTATCGCCCTTAGCTCAAGCAGCAGCTCCAGTTCGAGTTCCAGTTCGCCGCCACTGCTAGACCTTAGCTGTAGACCTTAGCTTGGGGCCGTAAAGTCGCAAAGTCGCCCTGGTTGCCATGCCGACAATCTAATGGTGCAACAACTGGCCCCAAACACTCGCCCGTTGCCAACCCGCAGCAGTGGGCCCAAATTGGGCCGGCAATTAATCTCAATCTGCCGCCGCTTTTCGCTGCTTCTGGCTGCTTTCTGGCCGCTTTCTGCTCTCTTTCTGCTCTCTTTCTGCTCGCCTCTGGCCGCCGCTGACCCTCCGGCCACTGCGCCTGGTCTGCAGGTGGCCAAGTTGCAGCAGCGGCCAAAGAGCTGCCCTAAGAGCTGGCCAAAGCGGCGAATTGTTGGGCGCCCACTGAGCCCCATTGCATTGGCCAGTCTCTTGCGCCCTAAGGTCCAGCAGTGTGGCCAAATGGGCGGCCACACGCCACTCGAAAGGGCGCCCAAAAGTGACCCTTAGGGCGCGCCTGCAACGAGCTGCAAGGGCCAGCTGAGCGCCGGGCGAAGATGCGCGCGAGTGGGCGCGGCACGTGCCAGACTGTGTCGCGCGCCATCAAGACAGCGAGTGGGCGAAAACAATGGACCAACAATGGAGATTCGCCGGCGACAAGTCACTTTGCAGCAACAGAAAGTGGCCGCCCACCCGCCAGAGCTCGTCTCTGGCTGCTCGACACTCTCTAGCTCAACCCGCACTCTGGCTAGACTCTCTCTCCAGCCATACTCTCTCTCTCAAGCCAGCCAGCCAGCTAGCTTGCCAACAAGCCAGATACCCAGAGAGCCGCCGGGGACAATCCGCGCACGTCGGAGACAAGTCAACAGGGCCCAGGCTCGCGGGCCGCCGAGCTCGATGATCGATCGTCCGATTGCGTGCTCTCTTGCCCCGTTGGGCCGCAATAACTAAGACTCCCTCTTGCCTTTGGCTTGTTGGCGCGCCGAGCTCGCCCCCTTCCTCTTCCTCTTGCTCGCCAAGCTCGTCTGGCCGAGCTAGCCCTCGCCAAGCTTGCCCCTCGCCAAGCTAGCCAAGCTCGCCTTCAACCCAAGCGGCTGAGCCTGAGCCGAGCGACCTGGCTGGCCGCTCGGCCAACCAGGTCCAACCGCCGCAGACTGTGTGTGCCTTCCAGCAGGCCGGCCACTTAATTGTGGGGCCACTTTCGGCCGGCCGTGAATTCTAATGCCGCGCCTGAATCCTAATGTCCAATGTCCAATGTCCAAAATGTGCAATGTCGGCCCACAACGAGCCCTAATGCCGACCCTTAGCTGCGGCGCGTGTTAGAGAGCCAGCGGCCTGCTCTTTGTGCAGTGCGCAACAGCCGCAAGTGGCGCCCTCTCGCGGCAGTCAAGGGCAGCCCCCCAGCTCGCCTTTCCCAGTCTCTCCGGCCGGTGATTTATTAACATTGTTCGCGGCAGCCCAACCATTTGGCAAGCGCGCCCCCCACACACCAACCGAATCCGGCCCCAAACGTTGGCCGCCGGGCGAGCAAATGAAGGGGCTTGCTGGCGGCCGCGAGCAAGCCAGTGAGCAAGCTAGTGAGCAGCAAGCTAGTAGGAAGCCAGCCAGCAAAGCAGCCAGCAAGCTAGCCCCAAACTCCACTGATTTATGCCCCACGAGCGGCCGGCTGCTGCTCTCTGGGCGCTCGCAGAGCTGGCAGCCAGCTCGGCCACTGATCAATGGCCTGCGTCTCTTGGTGGGCGCACCGTTGCGGCGCCTAGTCCGCCGCCAAAGCAGAGCAAAGTCGAGCTCGCCGGCCACTGTTTGGCCGCGCAGGATGTGTCTGAGCTTGGCCAACTGCACGCCGGCCGCAGTTTCGCTCTCAAGGCGGCCAAGCAGCAACACTGGTTGGCCGTCAGGAGCAAATATTCAAATCTTTCCGCTCTATAAGAAGGCCTTTGTTGCGGCCGGCCTGCAGTGTGGGCGCATGGGGGCGGCCCTAAGCTGCGGCCTTTGCTCCAGAGCGCAGCTCAGAGGGCGCCCGATTTGCCGCTCACAATGGGCCCAAACGGAGGAGATAAATTTTCACATTCTTGCTGAATAGACACACTCTGCTGGGCTGCCTCTGCTTAGCCCAAGACACTCTCTGCTGCCAAGATGCAAAGGGGGGCCATTTGGTTGCCGCTCGGGCGCGCTGGACGCCCATTTGCAGTTTGGGCCAAATTTGCCTAATTAAATGGGCGCCAATGCGGCCAGAGACAGTCGCTGGGCTGAGCTGACTGCTCGCTGGCTCAGTGGCTCCAAATGGGCGCCACTCGCAAGCGTGTGGCCAAAGCAAAGCGAGAACAATTCCGCTTCACTCGGGCAAAGTTGCCTCCAAAATGGCCTTTCTCTTTTGGCTGCTTTGGGTGGCCAAAAAGGGCCGCAGACTAGCTCCACAAAGCAGCTTCACTTCGAGACGCAGCTGTAACAGTTGGCCGGGCAAATCAATCACGGCCAATGTTCACTCTTGCTCCACTTCTCGCCGCACCTCTGGCCCCTCGAAGCACAAACTTGGCCTCTCCTGCTCCTTGTCCTCCGCTCGCTCCTCCTCTAAATCGGCCAATCACAGTCTCTGCTTCTTCCGGCGCACACACTCTCCAGCAGACAGACACACTCTTTCTCTTTCTCTTTCTCGTCCCATCGGGCAGCCTGTTTCATGGCCAGCCAATTGGCTTGCGGCCACAGTTGTTCGCCCCCTCAACTACATACTGTCTCCAAACACTACAAGCCGCCCACGAGCCACTCTTCGGCCGATTCTGCGCGCCCAAAGCGGCCGGAAATGGGCGACAATATTTCATGGCTGCTCGCTCGCCATTTGCTCTTCTCTCTCGGACAACAGTTGTTCGAAGACCAGGAAGGAACAGTGCAGATTTATGGACTCTCATGGATCGGTCGGCTCGCTCGATGTTGCTCCACTGAAGCTCGACCTTCGCTCCTCCGCCCACTCAAAGCTGGCCAGACCTCAGCACAGTCTCATATTCATCAGCAACCGTCTGCTGCTGCTTCTTCTTCTTCTCTGGCGTGATTGTGTGTACTTCTAGCTCACTTCTAGCTCACTTCAAGCTCACTTCTGGCCCACTTTTGGCCCGCTGCTAAGCTCGCAACCAGCTGCCACACACCACTGCCCATCTGGCCGCCACTACTCGCCACTCGCCCGCAGCTCGACTTTGGCCCGGGCGCTAATCTGGCCGCTGATCCCGCGGGCGCCTCATCAAAGTGGCCCCTCAGCTTCTGCTTCCTGTTTCTGCCCCCACTCGGCCACGCCCACCTGCGAGCGGCCCTCAGACTTGGCTGGCTGGCTGGCTGGCTGGCTGGCTGGCGATGAGTTATCGCTGCTGCGGAGGGGCAGCAGTGGTGGCCGCCTTCTCGGCTGGGCCCAGGAAGCCGCCTGGGTGGCCGCTTGGCCTCTTGGTCGAACGGCGAATCAATTAATTGGCCCGCGCGATGGCCTTGGGCGGCCTCACTTGGCCACTGCTGCGACACTGCACTGCACTGCACTGCACTGCACTGTACTGGCCAAGTGGAGTGCAGGCGCGCCCCGAACGAGAGCATAGCGACGGTGGACGCGCGCCATCTGTCGGCCGCCGGCCGCACTTTGCTCCACTTCCACTTCCAGTCCTAGTCCTCGTATCAAACGCCGCTCGTTTGATACCAGGCCTCTCCTACTCCTTGAGAGAGTGGCCCTTCTCTTGCCCACTCTCGCCCACTCTTGCCCAATCACAATCTACTTTCGCGCCTCCTCGGCCGGCTCAGGCCGACCGGAAGTTGCGGCAGAGAGTGGCAAGCAGGAGAGAGCCTGTTGTGAGCTTGGCGGTGGGGGGAAACTGTTTCTGTTGGCCAGCCGGACGAGAAAACCGCTAAACATCCACATCAGTCGTCCGGCCTTCATCTTGATCATCGGCGCTGGTCGTTATACTCAGACTTCGCAGGACTTGCCGAGGGGAGACTGAGACTGGCTGTGCGCAGTTCGAGTGGCTCGCACTCCTCCAGTGCAAACGCCTTACCACTGCAGCACCCCAGACACAGTCTCGCGGCCTCTAGACGCTCGAGATACAGTGGCCCACACACACACACACACACACTCACCCACTGGCCGAGCTCGTTTGTCTGGCGCCATGTCGATTTTGAGCTGCTGCCGGAAGTGGCGCACAATTGGGCCCCGCAGAGAACTGGGCAGCTAGTCTTCGGCAGCCAGTCTTTGGCAGCCAGTTTACAGCAGCCAGTCTACAGTAGCCAGTCTTTGGGAGCTAGTCTTTGGCTCCTCCACGCAGCAACCTCGAGTGGCAACTGATACAAGACAGGCAGACTCAAGTAGACACAAGTGAGAGTGGACCTTCTCGACGACGCGCTCATCATCTTAATGGCGGCCAGCGAGCGGCCAGTTTCTCCTTGCAGAGATCAAGAAAAGAAGCAGCGCAAATGATGCGCACGAAATGGGGCGCCCCTTCCGCTTTGGGCGGCCCATTTCTCTGCTTGGGAGAAGCTCGAGCGAGTGCCAAGCATAGACTGGCCCCCACTCGCGGCCAGTGTCTGTCTGTCTGCCGCCGCATCACCAACTGAATAGACTGGCACTGGCCAGTCCACCCGCCGGAAGTGCCCGGGAGTGTCCATGGTGGCGAGCTAGTTGGCGAGCTAGTTGGCGGCGATCTTGTGGGAGAAAAGTCTGGCGGACTTTTTGGCGGCCATTTGGGCGCCGCTGGAGACTGCTGGAGACTGTTGGAGACTGTTGGGGGCGCATAAGAGCGGCAAGTGGAAGAGGCGGCCCACTGCTTGTCATTGGTTGGCCCAGCGGCGAGTTATGGTCATTAGTTTGAGGCTGGCTGGCTGCTTTGTCTGGCAAACTGCGCGACCTAATCTCTGCCCCTATTCACAATCATCCTTGGCCAGCGCCTTTCACTGGAGCTTCACTGGAGGAGCTCCACTGTGGCAACTTGAGACTAAATGGCGAGCTCGCGAGTAGCCAGAAGCCAGCGCCTTCCGGTGCAGCTTGGCCGCCGAGCCAGATGGGCGCTGGTTGAGCTAAGGGCAGGCTAAGGACAAGCTAAGGGCGAGCTAAGAGTGAGAGAGAGAGACTGGCTTCTCTTTGGCGGGCCACTAATGCTCGGCGGGAAAGGGCAGTCTGCGTGTGGCCAACTGGCTGCCAGTTGCGCACTTAACCTCCTTTTCACTCCATTCGACTCGATTCAATTTCACTCAAGATCTGGGCCGGCCAAAAGCTGAGCAATCTGGTTGGTTTCCAAACTCCAACTGGGAACACAATCGATTTCTCTTCGCCTCTTTCACTGCAACTTGGCCAACCAGTTTTGTTCTTGCTTAGCTCTGGGCGCTTCTTCTTCTTCTTCTTCTTCTTCTTCTTGGCCAGTTGGTCGTTTGAATGCAGTTTCCAGCAAGCAACTTTTACTGAACAGTTTCCACTGAACAGTGAACACTTTGGGCCAATGATTGTGAGTGCTGGAGGAAGGAAAGAAGAAAGGAAAGACGAAAGGCAAGCAAGTGAGCGGCAGACTGTTGGCGGCCGGTGGACGTTTTGCAAAAGTGGGCAAAACTCGGCCAAGCTCAAATCGATCGATTGGGCCAACTCCAAATTAGAACTGAGCACAAACACACACTTGGCCCACACACACGAACACTCGCTCGCTCGCCGCTGATTGAAAGCGGCGGCCCGATAATTGTATTTGGCTTCTGGCCTCTGCTCCTAGTCTCTGCTCCTAGTCTCTGGCTTCTGGCCACGCCGCTTAGCTCAAAAGGCCCAAAACTGCGCTCCCGGGCCAGATTTGGCCGCCAAGATAAGTTCCCTTAGCTTGCTTAGCTCGCCGCCCCTAAGCACCGGAGAATTGGGGCCAGTTTCGCGCACATGGAGGCGCCTCCCAGGCCCAGACTCTGACTCAGACTCAGGACTCAGGCCGGCTTCCTGGACACTGCCAAGGTTCCCGCTGTTCTCCCTCGCCGGCAAGATGGTCGCCGTTGGTGGGCCGGCCAAGTGGAGTGGGAGTGGAAATGGAAATGTTGGCCGCTTTGTTTTATTGTTCTGCCGGTCTGGGCGGCGCGCTGGGTGGCCTTTGGGGAGAAAATGGTCCGAAAAGGGCGACTTGAGCTGGGCGGCGGCAGAGCAGCGGCCAGTGTGCACTCTGCACTGCACTGCACTGCACTGCACAGTGGAAAGCGCGCACTGCAGTCTAGACTCTAGAGTGCACACTGCATTGTATACAGTCCAGAGTGCAGTGTGCAGTGCAGTGTGCGCTCCTTCACAGCGCGCGGATTCGGACGCCCCGCAGACTGGCCTCCATTGCTCGCCCGCCGCGGCTTAGCTCTGGCCTCTGTTTCTGCTCCTCCTCTTCCGCCGGCTCGATCCCACTTCGGCTTTCGCTTTCGCTCTCCATCTCGCCTCTTCCTCTGCCTCCACTGGCCCCCCTTCTGCTTGGGCTGCCCCCTCGAGTGGGATAGAATTTTTGATGAAAAGCGAGAACAGGAGAAATCGCTCAACCAATGCTGCCACATCATTGCCACCCCGTGGCCAGTTCCACTTCCGGCGCCCTCTTTCTCTTTACATCGCCCTCTTTCTCTTTCCTCTGTCCGAGTCTCTGGCCTGCAACTGTCCGTCTGTCCAAAAGAGTCTGGCCGTCCGTTTGCTTTTGCTTTTCCTCTTGGGCTAGCTCGACATGGGCCTGTGGGCGGCCCCAAATCGATGAACAACGAGCAGCAGGGCGAGGAATTTCTCATTCCGGCGCTTTTCCCCACTGCTCTGCTCTCTGAACTCAAAGCTCACACACAGAGAGAGAGAGTGCAACTGGCCAACTCGCCAGCAAGTGCAATCAAGACTATCGCCGGCCAGCAAGCGAGCGCGGCCAGCCAGCGACTCGTTCAAGTGCAACCACTCGAATCAATGAGTCCGAGCTCCTCCGGCTGGCCGCCCGCTGGCGCCTGCTCGCCAGAAGAGCCAGAGGAGAGCAGAGGCAAGCAGAGGAGCTAGAGGAGCCCCAAACTCTCAACTTTCGACTCTGGAGAAGCTTTCGACTCTCTCTGGAGCTCTGGGCTCTCTGCTCTCTGCTCTGGGCTCTTGGCCGCCCCCAAAGCTCCAAGCTCCAGGCGGCAAGCTCCCCACTGAAGACTCTCGCCCGCGAGCTCGCCAATCGCCGCCGTCTGGCCGCTCGATTGGGGGCGGACGTGGAGGCGCAAACTGGCGCTCGTTCGGCGCCCCAAAAGCGATCAGGTGATGATTTTTTCGCCCATCTTGCGCTCACTTGTTGTTTTTGGGCCGGCCTTGAGCGCGTCTCTGTTTGCTTTGGCCGCTCTCTGTCTGTGCTGGTTGGTGCGCGCGGCCCAATTGCACGCTGCACACAGTCTACTGCACACAGTCTCTGCCGCACACAGTCTGCCGCATACAGTCTCTGGCTGCGTGCACAGTGCACTGCGCCTCCTCCTCAGCCAAGCGCGCCCACTGCTCAGCGGCTCTCGTTTGGCGCAAACCAGCCAAATTATTCCCACCATTTGCGGCCCGCCCGGAAGAGGCACTCTGGCAAAGAGTCGGCCACACACACTCCTCGCACCAAAGCCAATTGATTTGCCTCCGAGGGGCGTGACTGGCCGCGACTGCTCGTCTCTGTGCGCGTCTCACACTGCTGCCTCGAGCTCACTTTGGGGCGCCCAAGAGAGCGACCTCCAGCCGTCAGCCAGTCTGGCCGGCCGGCCCAAGTCTAAGCTGCGGCCAGACCTCACACGCACACACACGAACAGACGCACACAGACACACGCACGCACACCAAGCAGCAGACCAGCTCGGCAGCACATTAATTGTCGCCCGCAAACTTCGGCCCAGTTCGCGTGCGCCCCCAGCAAAGTGGGCTTACTGGGCCGGCTTTGCTCGGGCTCGCCATTGCGTCTCCTGCAGACTGACTCTGGCCAGCTGGCTCGTGGCTGCTTTCTGGCTGCCCTTAGCCCTCAGCTAACCAGCTCTTAGCTCACAGCCTCAAGCCTCCAGCCCTTAGCTCGCCAGCCTCGAGCGACAGAACCGCAGAGAAGCGCATTATCTGAGCTGGCGAGCTGGCCGCCCTTCTCGCGCTGCTCTGGACTCTTTTTGGGCGCACAAAATGGAGGAAGAGAGCCCATTTGGGGCGTTTCCAGTGCAGCAGAATTGGGCGACGAAATGGAAATGGGCGAGAAAATGGGCGAAAATGGTGGAGATCTTCATGATTGTGGCTAATCACACGCGACTGGCAACCATCCTAAGCGTCGACTCTACGCTTAGGGGGCGCACATCTTTAGGCGCACATCTGCAGCTCGCTCCTTGCCAGTGTTGTGTTTGTGTGTGTCTGGATGTTGAGCTGCTTTGCGTCCAGCTTGCGTCCACCTGCCAGCCCTTAGGGTGGCCCGCATGTGTCGCCAAGCATCCCAGTTGGATTCCGGGCGGCCGGCCAGCTTTTTGCTCGCCCTTTTCGAGCTGCCAGAAGGCAGAGAGAGCTCGTGCCGTGCGTGCAAAGTGGCGAAAAATGGGCCCAAATCAAGCTGGTCTCTGGCTGGCCGACTTGCACTGTTCGGCACGCGACCATTGGTTGAAATGGGCGGCCCATTTGCAGGCAAAGAAGAGGCAAAGAAGCAGAGGCAAAGAGGCAAAAAGGCAAAGAAGCAAAGAGGCAAAGAGGCAAAGAGGCAAAGAAGAGGCGCACAGGAGGAAGCTGAGCCGCCAAGTGAATGCTGCTGGCCAACACTGCGCCCAATTGGCCAGCCGCCTCTGCACACACTGCAAGGTCGAATGCATGCGCATCCAGCGGGCGACCATTTCCACCAACTTCCGATCGGACTTTTGTCCAGCCGGCGCGCTCTGGGTGCTCTCTCTCTCTCTCTCTCTCTTCTTCTCGCTCTTGTCTCGCTGGCCCGCACCTAGTCTCCATTCGGCCACCATTTGCAGAGCGGCCGCTTCTTGGCAAGCTCCTTTGGGCCTCTCTTGGCGCCCTCTTGGCCTCTCTTGGCGAGCTCTTCTCTTTATTCAAAGTCCATTCAAAGTGGCCCGCTCGGTAAACAAAGCTCGTAAAAAGTTCAACTCCTTCTGGGCCACTCTTCTTCCTCTTCTTCTTCCTCCTTCTCCTTCTCCATTGGGCACAATTGTTGGCCGGGATTTTATTACTTTTGCTGAAACGGCCAACCCAAGTTGCCGCCCACGCGCCGCCCGGATCATCAGCAGCAGCAGTCCAAAGGGCCACACACACACACTGAGCTTCCTCTCCTTCCGAAGCTCAGTTTGTGCTGCGCCCGCAGGACAACAATCAAATCAGAAACGGCCCTTTGCGCACCATTAAACCCAACTGGTGGCCAAATATCTGCCGGCCGCTTGGCGCCACTTGGCCCACTCTTCTCAATTCGACACGGGCCCAATTCGACCACGTCTGGCCGAAGGGCGATCGCCGCTCGACATTAGTTGGATTCGTCCAACTCGCTCGGCACTTTGGAACTGCGAGCTGGCCACCTCAAGCCTCCAGTGTGTGGGCCACTATCTCTCTTCGGCTCCAGTTTGGGCTCCACTTTGGGTGCAGCTTAGGTGGCGCGCGTGTGCTCAGTGTGCTCAGTGCGCCACCTAAGCATTGGCCGCAACAGATCAGCCCCAGTCTGCAGTGTGCAGTGTGCGCTCATTCTGCGCTCGTTCCATGCTCGTCCTTAGCTTGAATCTCGCATGCAGATGCATGGAGATTTGCGCGCACAGATTTGCGCCGCCTTCTCGCCCGCACGCTTAGGGCTCGAAAAGTGCACAAAGCGGCCCACTTTTGCCGCCCACTTTTCAGCAAAAGACGCCCTTTTGCACCCCTTCCAACTTCCAACGCCCGCACATGACCAGAGACTGAAACTGGCGAGCTTTGCGGGACGAGCTTTGCAAGATTTGCGCCGCCGAAGATTGTTATCGGCCGGCCCCGAGCGCAAAAGGGGCCAGTCTGGAGAGATTTGCGCCCTGTTTGGCCACACGGCGGGCAGCCCTTGGGCACCGGAGACTGTCTCTGGAACGGCTGGACCACTTCTGGCTCACTCTCGGCCCTTAGGACTGCCTCCCAGTGGATGGTTTTCGGTTCCGCGCGGGCCAAGAACTGCGCTTTGGCTGCTCCCATTTGAGTTGCCGCCAGCTCAGCTTGGGCAGTCTTGCCAGTGCGCCGAATGGAAGAGTGTGTGTGCCTGTTGGAGGAGAGAAAATGGACCAGGTGGCGTGCTGGGCGAGTCTAATCTGGCCACTTTTGACTCGGCAATCTTGAGCTCGTTAAAACAAAACAGTGCACCCAAGCGGCGCCACCCAAGCCCAAAGGGCCCAAACGCCGCTGGACAGCCGTTTTGGCTAGCTCGCCGGACACTGTCTCGCTTGGACTGGTTGCTCGCGGGGGGTGCCCTCTCCAAAGACAGTCGATGGGGCGCTGATGGTCGCCGCGGGGCGCGTGCCAGTCGCCCGTCGCTAGTCTCTGGCGTGAGAGACTGTCTATGCTGGCGAGGGCGCATTTTATAATTTGTTTTTTGCGCCCCTAAGCCGAGGGGCAAAGAGTGGAGTTGGTTGGGCAAAAGTTGGAGGAAAGTTTGGCCGCAAAAGTTGGCCAGAGGGAAGAGAGCAGAAAGGAGAAGGCTCCATTGGGCACTTTTGGCGCGCGCTCCATTTACTCTGAGCGGCCCTTTGCCGCAGACTGTCTGCGGTGAGCAGGCGCCTCATTGTGCGCGCTGAGAAGGGCAGACCACAGTGTGCGGGCTGGCCCACAGTCTAGCTTTGGCAGTGAACGCACACACTGTGGCTAATCTCATTTGGACTTGGCGCGATATATTTATTTGTATTGTAAGCCGGCGAGCTGGCGAGTTAGCGGCCGCCGGAAGACAAGGGCGCGCTCGCGAGTGTGGCCCAGCTAAGCAGAAGCAGCTAAGCAGAGGCAGCTAAGCAGAGGCAGAGGCAGAGGCAGAGGCGCCCTTCTCTCTGTCTGTGTGTGTCCATTGGAGCGCTTAATGCGCTTGTTGTCACTCGACTCTCGCAATATCGTCTGCATATTTGGACGCCTCCTGCCAGTGGCGCAAATCCGGCCTGGCCAGTGAATATATTCCCAACTTCTAGCCGAGCGGCGACAAAACTGGGCCTCCTTTTGGCCAGAAATTGGCCCATTTGGCCGCAGCTCGGCCGCAGCTCGTCGGCAGCTCGCCAGCAGCTTGCCGGCGGCTTGCCAGCGGCCGAGAAAGAGAAAGAAAGAGAGAAATAGAGAGAGAGAGAGAAGCAACGGAAGACAAGGGGCAAACAAGTGGCGCCAGAGGGGGAAAAAGGAGGAAGAGAGAAAAGAGTTTAAAAAAAAGAGGGAAACTCGAACTGTGTGGGCTGGGCGCACTTTTGATAGCAGCAGCAGGCGGCCAAAGTGGCGAGGCCCAACCACCAAGGCGGATGCACTTCGCCCAACTGGCCAGACAACACACACACACAGACAAGCGCCCACTGCTAAGCCTCCCTAATGGGCCCCATTAATCATCGGGCCGCATTTTGCACTGGGCAAACATGGGCCCCCATTGGTTAGACGCACACACATAGACCAGACGCGCACACAGAGAGAGAGACCAGACACTCTCCTCTGTGAACGCCGCTCGAGGCCCACACACAAAGGCAACTCACCGGCGCAAAATCTAACCCTCGCGGCCAACTGAGCTTCCCCCCCACTTGAAACAACATTCTCCCGCCGCAACAACTCAAACAACTCTCTCAACTCAACTCTCCCAAAGCGCCGCCCACGAGCAGCCCAAATGTCCAACTTCGACCAATGGAACTCCAACTGGAACCTCAACTGGAACTCCACCGCACACAGTCTCTGCAAACACAGACCCAACTCTCTTCAGTCGCCACCACCATTTGGGCCCCACTTCAGCTCCACAAACACACACAAACTGCCTCCCATACACACTCTCTGGCCCCTTTTTTCCTGGTCAAACAAACTCGCTTCCGGTTCATTCTTGCACCTGGAATTTTTCCGCCCTTTTTCTCTCCAAACTGTCCAGTTCGAACGCGCGAGACAGTCGTCGAGGCCAGGCGACTGGCAGCGGAAGTGAAAGTGGAAGTGGAAGTGAAGGGTTGGCGCGTCGATGTGGGCGCCCAAATGCAGTCCAGCGGCCAGCAGGAGAACATGGGGGCGCTGCTTAGGAGTTGCTCCTTAGGGTCCGACGCTTAGGAGCCGCCGCTCAGAAGTTGCTGCAGCTTGAGAGCCGCACAGTTCAGGTGAAGCTCTAATTGGTCGCCCCCACTTGCATGGTGCACCAATTAAGCTGTCGCAAAGAAGCAAGGCCCACTTCTTGACTGGGCGACCATTAGCTCCAGTTGCCCACTGGCTCCACAGACTGACACAGGCTGACACAGACACAAACTAGCACAGACTAGCATAGACACAACTCGCTTGGTGCCTGTGCAACTTGGGGAGGTACAAAGTGGACCGGAAGTGGCGGCTAATCAGGCTGATTAGTTGGGCTTATTAGTGGTTGGTTGGCGGCGAGTTTGGGGGATCCAATTTGGAGTTTTGTTTGGGGCTTGTTTGTTTGTAACAAAGTGATTGCAGCAGCAGCAGCAGAAGTGGTAGCGGCTGAGCTAGAGTGCGGGCCAAACGTCAGAGTTCCGGCGGCACAACAATGATTGTGTGTGGCCGTTTTTTGGCCGCCCAAAAGCCACTTCTTCTCGCTGCTGCTTGTCTGCAGCTGAGCCAACCACACTCTCTTGTGGAGCTCGAGAAAGAAAGAGAAAGAAAGAGAAGCTTCCCACGAGAAAGCCCACACGGAAAAGCTCACAGGGCGCCAAATTGCGCCCCAATTATGCTCCTGTTCGAAATGCAACGTTTTCTCTTCGAACAGCCAAACTGGACACTAAACTGGACGTGGAAGTGGAGCCCAAACTGGACACTCGACGGCGCCACAATGGAGCCACAATGGACGCTCTTTATTGGACCACACGTATGCACGAGAGCAGCGTGGGCGGTCCAAATGATGTTGTCGTGCACAGTATCTATCTCTCTCTCTCTCTCTTGTTCTTTCATTCTTTTTTCCTTTCTCCTTTGCGCCTTTGTTTTCCGCCTGATGATGATGGTGATCATGATGCGGCTGTGTTGGCGACTGAATAAAGCGACATGAAGAGTGAAATTGACAAAAACAATCGTGCCTTTTTGGGGCCCCAAAATGGGCTCATTTGCTCTGTGTGCTCGCTCGGCCGAGCTCATCAAGCGCGTCCAATTGCAGTTCCAATTTCCATTTCACCTCCACTCTCACCTTCATGCTTCCACTCCTAAGCTCCGGCGCTCAGAGACCAGCAACCAACGACCAGCAACCAGCAAGCAAGCGACCACCAAGCGCCCACCACTGACCGCCTATCTGTCGCTTCTCATCTCCCACTTCCGACTTAACTGCCGCGCTGCCCCCTTTGGAGCTGCCGCTTCCGGCCGGGCAAAGGTCGCTCCTTGTTTGTTGTAGGCAGTGTGTGGCCCCAAGCTGAAGTCACAAGTTTGGGCTGGACAAACGAGCGTGATAGTTGCAGGTAACAACTATTAGCGGCCAAGTGGGCGGCCTAATTTCCACACGAGTGCCGCCGCTCCTTCTCGTCCGGCAGCTCGCCACTCGCAACTCGCGCGACCTGCGACCTCGAACTGCCAAGCTTGGGCGGCCAAACTGCGGCGGCCAGTCCACAGGAAGTGCAGGGGGCCCAGCAGAGAAAACGGCCGACCAATTGGCCAGTTGGTCACACTCGCTCGTGCATGGCCCAACCAAGCTGAGCTCACCTCCTTCTCCCGCTCAGCCTCGACACACAAACACACTTCCAGTGTGGCGCCTCCTCCTCCTCCTCGTCCTACTTGCTTCTCATCTAAGCGGCTCGAGCTCGCCGCCAAACGAGAGGCAAAGCGGAGGAAATTGATGCAATTAAATGGCTTGTCAGACGAGCGTCAACTAATCAAGTTGTCAGACAGTCTGCGCTTGATTGCTGCCGGCTTTTCGCCCCCAAAGTGCCAAGCTTCAAAGCAGCAAGCGCGTGCACAGAGCCCAAGCTTCTCCTTAGAGTTCAAGACAAACTTCAGACTCTCTCTTCTTCCTCCTTCTGACCTCCCTCTGGCCACTACGTCGCGCAGCTCACGCAGCCCAAACTCAAAGCCACTCACTCGGCCGGCCACCCAATTAGAGTGTTTCGCTCACTTCCGGCCAAGAGTGGACCAAACTGGCCACGTTGGGCCCGCGCGTTAAACAATGTAAATTTATGCAGACCAGCGAGTGAGTTTGGCTTGCCAGCGGGCGACCATTGGCGGCCCGTTGGACTAGTGGCAAGCTAGGGGGCAGTGTGCCTTGGCGGTGCAGCATTTGCCCTCCACTTTGGGCCAACTTCTCTCCCATTCCAATATGCTGATCCTGATTCATAGCCAATAGTCAACAGGCAAATGGACATTATGATAATCAGGCCAAGCTTGGACTCTTGTTTGTGGACTGGGCGCCAACTTTGGCCTCGAGCTTTGGCCCACTGTGAACTGCTGCACTTAGTGGCAAACTGGCACACTGGCAAGGAGGCAAAGGGCCCAAATCAGCGACCAGCAGGCCCAAAAAGCAGGCAAATGATGACCATCTTTGGCCAGCAAAAGGGCGCACCTTTTCCTTTCGCTCCAAATGGAGAATTCGATTCCAGTTCGAAAATCACAGTCTCGAACTTCAGTTTTCGCCAAAGAGAAGCTCCAACTGTTCCTCCAGAGGAATTTTGCCTCATTGCTGCATTGATTGCTGACACTGTCTCGCAGGGAGTCTTGATAGCGCTTGATGGTGTGCTCTCTTGGGCTCTTTTGGGCGTGAAAGAGCCTTTTAAATATCGAGAAGAGCACCCAAAAGTGGCGAGGAGAAGAGTTAGATGACTTATCAACTCAAATTTGGAATTAGGCCACTTCTTATTCATATTCTTCACCTTTAAATTAAGAGAATTCAATCCAGAAAAGGCAGAACTCGGGGGAGAAATTTCCAGTTGACAAGCAAAAGTTTGAGACAAGCAAAAAGGAATTCTTAAGCTAGCAACATTTTTCCAATTGCCTGATCAT
>Ga0268247_10000150_pt1 | contig 23860 bp, 27 predicted proteins | sample AgamicOrMae_FD_200245 | JGI IMG/M metagenome (GOLD analysis project Ga0268247, IMG submission 200245) | Agave microbial communities from Guanajuato, Mexico - Or.Ma.e (v2) (version 2) | ecosystem: Host-associated > Plants > Phyllosphere > Phylloplane/Leaf | place: Guanajuato, Mexico | collected...
TGATTCGCAATCTGATGCTACAAATGAATCGCCTACCAAGACTCCATTATCCAACTCACAATCACCTACATTGTGATATATATCACGCCACGACTCTCAGTCAATCAATTGATGTGTACATTGGCCACATCCGGTCAGTGACTGTTGTCCCAAGGAGGCCTGCGTGGCCTGTAGATCTCAAAGAAGAGTTTGACTAATAATGACTAATAATCTTGCTACATATTTTAATGTGCTACGTCCTTCTGTCGTCTTTCACCACAACAACTCATAAACTATATTAAAGGTTTAATGTTGCATGTGTCCTCATATTGTGTCTTGTTTTGAGATATTTCTATTATCATTAAAAGCAGGTGTCATTTAAGGGAAGGATTCTTCCTTATCCTTCTTGTCGAAAGAATCAACCGCAATCACTATTATAGACTGGTAGATGTGATAAATCTAAAATTGTAGTGAGGATTGAGGTAAACTCTCTGTTTGACACTCAAGCATCACAGATAGTTCGCGAGGGATTCTGTTACTTTGCTCTGACCCAATATCTAATATGTTTGTATCATTCTCAGATGCTAAAGCTAAACACCGATCTTGTTTGGACCACCCTTGGGTGTCAAATTACACGACATTTCGTCTCTCTGTTTCCTGCTAAGAATTTTGCGGACCGATGAGACAAGTTTTTTTGGTAACATCTTATGGGAACTAGCACACTCGGCTAGGAAAAAATAATAGAAGGTAGTCATGGTCAGGACTAATACAAATATCAACAATACGAAAGAGACTAGTCTCGCCTCAGGGCTTATATGACACCTTGCAATACTTCCATCGGCTCTATCGATGAATACGTACTCGACACAGTGATTTCGACTCCTGCACGACATGGACTCTAATCTATAATCAAATCTATGAATCCTCCGGCAGGCTTGCGGAGAAGTAGTATCAACGAAACCGAATGGGAATTCAAATTCATGACGCTTGCGACAATATGATGCAAGATACTCGTATGATCGCTGGCTGTCAATGATACGAAAGTCGTAGATGGTTGGAACCTCAACAATCAAAACCTGATGTGTAGGCTTAATATGGTGGTTCGATCCAGATGTTTGTTGTTCACTCATATTTGATGGTAGCTTGTATGCGATGAGTGATTTCTTGACAAGATCGCTGAAGAATAAGTAACCATCGTGCACATGCATAGCGGTCGGTGATCTAATAGCGGGTTTTTGAGATAGTTGGCCGATGTATCGAGCGTTCTCGCCCATTAGGTCGCTTGAATAAAGATTATAATCATTCAGCAAGAAGAACAGTTGAGAATTGACTCGGTCGATGGCCATTGCCATAGCTGGAGGCCACTCAGGTTGTGAAATACTCTTCGATGTTACATAGGAAATTGATATCGATGAATTAGACATTTTGAGGGGTAGGGATGAGCGAATGTCAAATACTGAAAATTGTCTCATTACAGTGGGTTTCGGATCATAGGTTGCCGTAAAACCTTTGAATCCTGACGCTAGGTCTATCGCCATCAGCTTACTTCCAAATGAGCGCTCAAGATAGTAGGCCCACCTTGGTGATAAATAATTTAGATGAGCTACATTAGATTGAGCTTTAACTTCGTCCTCGCAGTAATTATTTATATAGGCGAGGGACTTCGAGCTGATTTGTTCCAGGTGATGTTCATTAGGTGTGAGCCCAAGACCTAGAACATAGCCCGGAGTAGGTCTTTCGGTGTCATTGACGACGCTCATGATAATTGTGGCCCTCTGTGATATGGGTTCAACCGTTAGATCCAAGACATCGCAGCTTAAATTTAAGTCTTCATCCGTGATAACTTGTCCACAAAGATCTATCGGAGGAAATTCGTTGAGCCATAGAGTCGAATTGATTCCAATTCTTGCAGTCGTGGTAGCGGATGATTTTGCGGATTCATTGGACTCAATCTCATCACTGCTGCTTAGAAGAACCGAGCCAAACCTCAAGTATCTATTAGCCTTGTCCAGCCAGAATACGACCAGACACTGTGCCGCATTTCCAGGCTCCTGTTGCTTACAGTAGTCGTCATTGAAGAAGTACCCGACCTTGCTTATAGATGGTTTATTCCAGGTGATACCAACTTCACTCAAACCACTGTATAAGTCGTCATCGTGGTCGTCAAGATGCTCCGAGTTAGCTCTTAATCGCGCCTTTGGCAATATAGACTGTCGTATATTTGCCAGAGACGATTGGTTTGAGGTTTGATGAATTTCTAGCTGATGATTGAGCTTGGTCAAGTGTTTGTGTTGGATCCATTTGGTGAAGGTCGAATTTGGGCCGAGTCGGTCAATTGTGTCGGGATCACGAGGGTCGAAATCTTTTGGTCTCACTAGAATGGCATCTTGAGGATTCAATGAATCGATTTGATTATTTTCATTAATGCTGATTGGGAACAATTTGATCTGTTCCCCAGTGGTCAATAGTAATAGATCCTTGCCGAGTATTCTAGTCGGTTCGTCATGCAAATATGGTTTAGTTTCGTCTCCCGCCACATGAAGCAGCTCAATCGTTGGATTTGCAAGGCTTGGATGCAGCACGTGAGAGCAAATGAACAGTAATAATAATAAAACCATGGCACCAAGGTGAAAGGTAAAGGGTTTAGAGAGCATTGTATAGTTCCGAAGTGTGGTTCCCCACCAAGAATGTAATGACGATCAATGAGAAGTGTCTATCTCGTGGCTTAGATTAAATTGACGAATCTTCTCACTGATGTATGCGTGTAATATATCTTGGTCACCCTTGTCTTTCTTTATGAGCAGTATCCATATAACATATCAATTGATGGATTCAAGCTCTTGCTTGGTATTGGCTGAAGTCCGCCATTTGAGTGAGGATTTGCTGGTGATCGGAGAGGTCGTCCGTCTTGGTCAGAGCCTATGGGAGAGTGTGGGTTGGGAAAAAAATAATATATTGTTGATATTCGAGTATGGGGAAAGGAGCGTTGAGATGCAAGCAGACGATAGGGAAATGGAGAGGGTTGATGATGATGATTTGCCGGAATAAACGGTCACGTTTCTCGAGCAGTTCGCTCTTTGTCCTTCGCGGCCTGTCTTACGGAGCGGGTTCTGCGCGTTGTCTCCTTCGCACAGCTATGCACACTAGCATCTATGCTACGCGCACTCCCTTCTGCACTGGCGGCCAAAACGCCATCGAGAGCGGGCGGCTGTCCGGCGTTGGACCATTGAGATTGTTCCGAATGGAAAGTGGCGAAGACCACACTCTGTGTCTGTGGGAGGATTTGAGGCTGAAATACGATCTGCATAGAGGAGAGCGGATATCTGGCCACACTTGTTGTCGGAGACTCGCATTTCCAAGACGACATAGAGCATTCGAGGGAATTGGAATCGTCACCGAAGTTTGAGGCGAGGCTCGAGATTGCAGCTCGCGAGTCGAGGAACTTGGGACGCAGCTGAAATGGTTGTCTCTGATGGCCCGACCGCAACTGGCAAGGCAGCGTTGGAAGCCAAGGTTGACTAGCTCGCGTGGGCGGCCGCCGGCTAGGCGCTAGGCGACGCCGCGCCTGCCAGGCCGGGCGACAGGCCCCGGCGGGCGAGCGAGGGGCTTTGTGGCCCTCTGCTGGCGCCGCAAAGCGGCAAAATAGTGCGTCGAGGCGTGAGGAGGCGCAAAAAGTTTCCGTCCGGCCACGAGATGGCGGCAGGTCTTTTATTGGACTGGTGTTCTCACTCAACTTCGGGCTTCCGGACGGGGCACAGTCTGCCGAGCGGACAGAGAGCGCCGGGGACAGTGGTTGGGCGTTCCCAGTTGTCCGATGAGAGCACAGAGGTGGTTGCTCCGGGGGGACGGAGTTTGGAATTTGCAGCTCGATTTGAGGGCCGAATTTGCGACAATCATTTGAGAGCTGAATTGGTGGCAATCATTTGGGAACCGAAGTTGCGACGCTCCCGCGGCCGAGCGGCTGGGCGGGCCGGGCGGCCGCTCACACGCGCCGCCCAGAACAAGTCCCGCGGGCCGCGGCGAGCAGGGAGGCGTGTTCGTGCGGACTAGTGCGCGCGTTGGCCACCAGATGCCGCTGGCGAGCCGCGGCGTGCGCCTCGGCGCCAGTCTCGCTTGGGGGCACGCTTGGCGACGATGCGGGACTCTGTTCGGGCTCCCAATGCGAGCTGCTGGCCGCCCGGCTCGCTGGCTCGGTGGATTGGGCGGGCGAGCTCGCCAGACTGCCCACGGGACCAGCCGTGGCAAGGCTGGGCCCGCCGAACAGCGCCTCGTGGTAGTCGTGGAGGCGCGCCTGCAGGAAGTGGTCGGCGGGCGAGGAGCCGCCGAGCTCGAGCGAGGCCAATTGGGTGCGTTTGGTGCGCATGAGCACCTTGTACTCGCTGATGCGCATCTTCTTTCCATCCACAATGCAGGTCCTCTTGGGCCTCGGTCTGTATCTGTAATCTGGATGCTTCTCCATGTGCACCTTGCTCAGCCTAGACTGTTCCTCGTAGTAAGGTTGCTTCTCCGAGTTGCTCATCGCTTTCCACTTTTGGCCCAAAATCTTCGATATGTTCGAGTTGTGCATGTCTGGACACTCCTTGAGGATCTTCCGGCGCTCGTCCTTGGCCCAAACCATGAAGGCGTTCATGGGCCGCTTGATGTGCGACTTGGCACACTCGCCCCCATTGCGCTTCGACTGTCTGATGATCTTGGCCCCAAGCAGTTTGTTCTGGCTCGTTATGGTGATTATGTCGCCCCCTCCTCCACCACTCGCCACTGTCGTGCCCGAAGCTCCATTGTTATTACTATTACTATTATTGTTATTCGTCAGCTTCGAGTGGTTGTTGTTGTTGTTGTTCTGGTTTGCCGAGCTCTTCGTCTCCTTGTGGCCGCCCTGACTGGCCGCCGAAGTCTTGGCCGCCGAGGAGGAGCCAGACGATCTGTGGGAGGCTTGCTGTTTGTGCAGGAGGTTCTGCGCAACGGCGCCACTCTGCTGCGAGCTCAGTGCGCCCACGGGCGAGCCTCGCTCCAGACAAGCCGCGCTGGCCAACTGCAAATTGTTTGGCGAACCCGCTCGCTTGGGTAGCGCGCTGTTCGTGTGCGGCGACATCGAGTTTGAGTGTCTCTGCTGCATTGTGCCAACCAACTGGTGCTGGTTTTGGCCCAGTTGCTGCTGGTTCTGGTTGTGATGATTTTGGTGATTTTGGTGCTGGTGGGCCAGAGTTGAGGACGGATGGAGGAGAGACTGTTGCTGGTGGTGCTGCTGCTGCAGGAGAGCCGCCACGCCAGCCTGCTGGGCGGCCAGCGAGCCCACGAACTGGCTCAGCAGCTCGGGCACCTTGTTGCCGGCGGTGGAGGAGCCGCGCTGCTGCTGCTGCTGCTGCTGGTTGGCCGCCGCCACCGCGAGGAGGTATTCAATCGAGGGGTTGAGCGTGCTGGCGCTCTGCTGTTGCTGCTGCTGGATCAGCGCCAGGAGGAGATCGTTGCTCGTTGGTTGTTGCTGCATTTGTTGCTGTTGTTGCATTTGTTGCTGCTGCTGCTGCTGCCCAAAGTAGGAGGCCAACTTGGAGTAGACTTGGATGAGCGGATTTGAGGCGCCCGTCGGCTGCTCCTCAGCTGCCTGGCGTTGCATCAGCTGCTGCTCGATCAGCTGTTGGCGCAGACTCAGCGCAGCAGACAACTGGCCAGCAACAAGCTGAGGGCCACCACTCTGCTGCTGCTGCTGCTCAAGCGCCGACGCTCGAATCATGCTCTCCAGGTCCACCGTTGAGCCACTAGCAGCGCCTTGAGCAGTAGCACCACTTCCGCCGGAAGTCTTTCCAGCCGGCGGCGTGCCTGCCAGACGGCTCAGGTTGAGCGAGTTGCAGTTGATTGTTGCCGAGCTGCTGGTGGGCGTGGCCCCCGTACTTTGGCCACTCTCGCTGGTCCTGTGGGGCGAGGCGCGCATTGTAGTGCTGCTCGCCGCCACCACGGCCGAGCTCAGCTGGCCACTTCCGGCCCGCGCCAGTGGAAAGTGGCCCGGCCGGAAGTGGCTCGGTGCGCTTGGTGAGCCCGCCGAGCTGGCCGAGCTGGTGGGCGCCAGCGGAGACAGACGCTGCAGAGTTGCGTTCGAGTTGGCCGAGTTGTTTGGCGCAAAAAGGGTTCCTCCAGAGGGCAGCCCTCCTAAGGACTGGTGGTGGTTGGCCGCGAGGGGCGACTGGTTGGCGGAATGAGATTGCTGCTGAGACGAGTGCTGCTGCTGCTGCTGCTGCTGAGACGACGTCTGGAGGTGGTGCTGTTGCGAGTGGGCTTGTTGTTGTGAGTGTTGCGAGATTGTTTGTTGTGACATTTGTGCAATTTGTGATAATTGTGATAATTGTGATATTTGTGAGTGAGCTTGAGAGTGTGGCTGCTGAGAGTGCGGCCTGTTGGAGGAGGCGAGATTGTGTATGTGAGAATCGTGGGCAGAGCTTAGGGCCAGCGCCTCGCTCTGCTGTCTGGCCAGCGCCTCGTTGAGCACCTCGATGAGCGAGAGGGGCGCCTGTTCCAAGTGTCTCTTGCTGGCCTGCTTCTGTTCGAGCTGCTGCTGCTGCTGCTGCTCGAGCTGCTGCTTGTTTGCCGCAAGAAGTTGGGCCAGATTTGCGGCCGCCAGCAAGTCACTCGACTGCTGTCCATTGGCCGACTCGCCACTCTGCTGCTGCTGCTGCTGCAACGTTTGCATGATGCCCGCGTAAATGGCCGCCGCCGCCGCCGTGTTGGCCGCCAGCGCCGGGTCCTGGCCCGCCGCTAAGGGCGAGCTGCGGCTGCTCTGGTTGCCCTGCTTGCCGAGACTTGCGCCCACCATTGAGTTGGCCGCCGTCTTGCCTTTGGGCGTCTGCTGCTGCTGCTGCTGGAACAGCGAGCTCAGCGCTGCCGCCGCACTGGGCCCATTTCCGGTTCCGGTTCCGCTCGTGCTCAACCCAAGAGGCCCCAAGTGGGCGCCCATTTGGCCCCGGCTCAAGATCTGGTTGGCGAAGGAGTTCATCAGCAGCAGATTGGCGCTCGTCGTCTGGCCGGCACCCAACTCTAAGGGGCCCACACTGCCAACTCCAACCTGGTTGCGCAACACAGACACGCTGGACGAAAGAGTCCTCCTGGAGGCGCGGCCGCCCGGCGACGAGCGCGCCATCGAGCCCGCCGTCTTGCCGCTGGAGATCTGCTGCTGCTGCTCGAGGTGCTTCGGCTCGCCCATCACAACAAGCTGCTCGCCGGCCTGCTCTAAGCCGCCTGACACTGCTGTTGAGCCCAACAACATTTGGCCGCTGGGCGAGGTGGAACGCGAGTCAGACAACAGTGACAGGTCGGCCCCAATTCGGCTCCTAAGCTCGCCCGCACGCTGCTCCAGGTCCGTGTCGCACACTTGGGCGCCGCTCAACGAGCTTGCCGTCGACGGTCTGCTCTGAGGTGACGATGAGGGCATCAGCTGATGCCGTTCGGCCGCCAACGATGCTACTCGAGGGCTCTCCTCCATCACTACTGCTGCTGCAATACTTTGCCCTATTCTCTTCTTTCTCCTATTCTTCTCTGCTCCTAATCTGTGTTCCTAATCAACTCGGTGGGTTCAAGGTTCCCTTCTCTTCGTCTTCCTATTGGTCGTCTCTGGAAGAGCTCAATTCTTGCTGCAATTCTCTGGCCAGTCTCTTCTTGCTCTTTGTTCCAATTTGCTCCAAATTGCTCTCCAAGTTACGCCTAGTCCTTGCCTGCAGTGTCTGCCTGCTTTTGGTTTTCCATTGTTTCATGCATATAGATTGAAGCAGTGATGTTTGTTTTTGAGTAATGTTTCCACATTCAATTGTTAGTGCACATTCTTGGCCTCTGTTCTCCCTGAGCTCTTAGCGCTTGGCTGCCGAGAGCCTATAAGTGAGCAGTGTAAAACAAGTTCACGCATCGTTCCACTTGGCTCGTTTCGAAACAAGAGAGCATTCCAGTTGTTTTGGCCCAACAACTGAAGACAAAAGACATTGCCTGCTCATTGTTTGCGTCACAGTCACAGACAAGCACACACAAGCACACACACACAGTTCAGTGCAGTGCATTAGCGACGCTTCAATGGTGTTCAGTGGTGTGGCTTGCGGGGCGCCTGCGCAGTGCAGTGCAGTGCAGTGCAAGTCGTTGGCAAACAAATAAAAGAGCCAAGTTTTACGCAACACACTCTCCTCTGCTTGGGAGGCTCCCCCCTGTCTGCTCGCAGGCCAGCCCAACAACACTCAACGCAAGGCCAGGCTCAATTCCAAGCTCTCTCTTTCTACTAGTCTTCCTCCAAGCTCACCACACACCGTCTCCTCGGCTCGCGCGATTGTCTCTGCGCGCCATTGTTGCAACTTTTGTCTCCTCCTTCGGCGCATGAATTTCCAGCTTCGGATGCAGTTGATCATCTGATGCTCGAAAGAGGGCGAGAAATGGGCACAAGAAGATTGGGAGAATATCATACTCATAATATACTCATGATATTACGAATACTAAGCTCATCTCCTCAAACTTTGCTGCCCAAAAGTGCGACTTTTCATCCAGCCAAACTGCCTCACCTCTCATGCCCAATGATGGACTCGCTGCCTGCCCTCAATGGCGCGCTTGCCTCTGGCCGCCCCAGTGATCTCAGTCTCGGCCGCTCAAATCGGCCATGATTGAGCATAATCATCAATGGGCTGCCCTTGTTGTCCCGATACTAAGGTCCGCGGGCAACAACAACAACGTGATACTAATTAAAAGAAAAACACTGGTAGCTCAGGAACAGATTTTACTATTCCATCAGCAGTTCCTGTCTATCCAGAGGTTCGATTGTAGTGCTCATGTATTTCTCTCTCTCTCTCTCTCCTGAATGACTATTAATTCCCTTCAATCGTTCGATGGCTCATCTCGAAACTCGGCCCAACTCGAACCACCTCGATTAGCCACAAGCTCCTCCTTTTGGCCAGAAACTTAAGAATAGCACTTATGTAATGAGCTTGTATCTCTTTTCCTCTGCCCTTTTTCCCTCTGTGTCCAGCGCCAACCATTTTCTCTCTCTCTCTCTTGGTCCATTCTCCCAACTGCTTGGTGCAGTTGTTTCTCCCCACACACACAGTTCACTGTGTTTGCTGTTCCCTGTTGCACAATCTAACTTGTTCGAGCATCAGCACCAATTGGTTGGCCACTCCAAGTGGCGCTTGCATTGCAGCCAGTCACTGAGAGAGAGAGAAAAAGGAGGAAAAATAATTATTTAAAATACAACCATCGCCAATCTGAATCCACGCCCGAGCACTTGCCTCTCTCTCTCTCGCTCTCTGTCTGATGCTGTTGTTATGTTCCATCTGCAACTCGGCCATTCTACTTCCAGTCGTTTAACATTCAATCTGACGGCTTTCGCCCCAGACGCCAGTTCGTGTGTGTGCCGCCGCTTCTTCCTCTGCTGCTCCTTCGGCTCATTCAACGTCGTCCACTCTCAGCCGATGGGATAATCAATTAATTTTTCCTCCTTGCTCCTCCTCCTCCTCGTCTTCTCTCTCTCTCTTTCTGCTCCTTTTCTCATTCTCTTGGCCCTTCGGGAACACAGTGCCTTCCAATCGTGAGTGCTTGCGTGCGAGCGTGTGACCATCGGACTCAATGGTAGCAATTTCTCTGGCCTACATGAAAATGCCACTCACTTCGCTTCCTTACTTCTCTGCCGCCTCTCTCTCGTTTCCTCAAAAAAGGCCCAATCTACTACTACCGCTACTACGGACAGCTATCCACATCCAGACCACAGGCCTTGGATTTTGCAAAACAAAGTAAACTCATAAATAGTCCACTCGCCACAAAGGCATCCCCCCTTGGCCAACACAAAAGGGCGATCCTTTTCCCAGTTGTCATAATCTCAACTTGCATCTGAAAAGACGCTTACGAGATCACCCATTTCCAAACTGGGCTCCATAAAGCCTCCAAAGTCTTTCTCTCTCTCTCAGCCTGGATCATATAGCATAAAAAAGCAACAAAGCCCATGCACAATTGTTGCTTCGTCGCCTGTCATCAGATGGTGAGAAATAGAATGGCAACTCTGCATCGCCAAAGTGTTTGCCTTCCAAATGCCCAGATTTGCCTCCCCTTTTGGCCAGCTAGATTATCCTGGTCATCCCCTTTCTTCCACCCCCCAACTCCGATCACTTGACCGCCCAAAAGAGCTCGCCACTTCTACACCACGTCTTCTGCCCCACTCTTTGTGTTCCAACACTAGCATCAACTCCACAAACTGGCTAAATATTTTGAATATATTAAAATTAATAATGCTCGCCCTGTTGAAATCGTCCGCCTTTCGCGTATCATCGATCATTGACTCTCATGGGAAGAGCGGATGGCCGCCTTGGAGCTGATTTGCCGAGATTAGTCCAGCTCATGAGCTTGCGGGCGCCGCTTCGACGATCTGGGCCGCTCTGGCACGCGATCCCGCCTGCTCTCCTACTTGAACCCACAAATGCATCCCTTTTGGGATTAACTCCAGCCTTGTTGGCCGCTTTGGCTTGCAGTCTAGACCATTGGAGGGAGAATGTGATAAATAGCTGGCTAGACGTTGCAATCGGCAATACAATTGCTCACACCGTTGGTGCTAATGCGTTTCTCTTCACCAGAAAGCGGCTAAGATTAGACTATTATGGTTCTGATTGCAAGGCGAATTATATGGCCCGATTCGTAGTTTTTCCCCCTCGCTAAATGTCTGATCGTTTTGTGAGCGAACTCGAGGGTGCACCGCAACAAAGCGGCTCTGCGGCACCCATTTGATGATTCCATTCTAAGCGCCAGCCAAAGATCCCGGCCTTTTTTCGGCTCTTCAACCTCGAGGTTCCGTCGCCCGAAGTTTTGTTTTCCTTCCACTCTAGCTTGGCTGATCTGCCTCTAGTTAGAGTGGGCCACCACCTAACAAGCCTGTTTCATATTCGTTCAAACAATACTGATTCTCTGCTCGCCAGCTCAAGGCAATAATTACCCCGCCTGTTCATCCAAACTTGGGGTTGGCAACAATCAATCAATCGTTCGATCCCTCGAAGACGCTCATCGATTATCATTATTCTGATTGCACCTTCTTGTTGGTGTTGCGGCAAGCCCTGTGTTTCGCTCAAGCCTCGGGAACACTATTTTAAGGAGCTGAGAGAGCTGCTTGCGCAACCTACATCGTTTGTGTTCTCCATTTTATCCATCGGCGCTCTTTGGCTCGTGTCTGGCGCCCGGAGCATGTTCCTACTCTTTGAGTCGTGCCAGAAATTGTCTGTCGCATTTTATCTCGGCCACCGTTTTTGGCCAATCGATAAAGGCAAGTTTTCAGGAAAAAGAACACACACATTGATTTGGTGCACCCTGTCTGTTTCTCTTGCTCACAATTGTGCTCGCCCAAATGATACAGCCTGCATGCTTGTTTCTACTCTAATAAGAACAACAACAATCTACATACTTATGTTGCATAGTATTTAGCACGAACCTTTGCCGGTTTGTTGTTCTCGCCATTTGTTATCTTTCCTCCTTCTCTCTGCGCACTTGCAACAACTAGCATTTCTACACTAAAAGCTGTCGTTTCCTGCTTAGTCTACTGTTTAATGCAAGCATGATCCTTCCTTCTCTCTCTCTCTCTTTCACTGCTTTTCTGACTCTCGTTGGCTCGGTTCTCTGTTAGAGGAGAAAGAAATGGGAAGATCGTGATTCTAATTACGAGCATCAGCTCTGTGCTGGTAGCTCTGTGGTCAACCTCTGGATGCATTTAGTGTTATGCAACAACACAAACACAAGCGAGCGGCAACCGCAAGAATAAAATGAATCGTGCATTTAGATTCAGTTGGGTGCCAAAGCGTAATCGTGTTCCAGCCGGTAATATTGATTTCTTTCGTCAGTCTGAGCCTTGGCCTAACGAGGTTGGCAAAAAAGAGATAAAATGGAATAAAGGCGAGATCTTTTAAAGTTGCCGCCGCCAACTGTCCATGCAACCGATGGCTCTTGCTTCTTATCCGGCTGCTCATATTATTTTGCTCCAAGACCTTTGCCTCTTATCACTCGCGGCTCACAGCTCGTTTATCTCCTTGTCATACTTTCCATCTTTCTTTTCTCGCCGCCCTTTTTGTTCCTTGCCGAAGAAGGTGGGACAGCTCCACAGGCTAGCCTCCAGGTTTATTGTTGCATTCAGCCCTGGCGATCAGTATCAGGGTGGCATCCAAGATGGAGTGGATCTTAGGAATAGTTGAGGTATCTTTGGAACGGGCTGCAACTTGGCAAGATATGTCATGGCTTCACTTTTTTGGGCCCAGAAATGGACAATCTGGGGAGAGATCCAGGAACAACTAAATGAGGTATTATGTAGACAGGACAGTAATGACTGGGCAAATATGTAAGCTCTTGCCCATTGAATCCATGGGCAAAGTCTGCCTGAGCTAAGATGCCATTGCCCAAGCATCTCTTAACGCAGCCTATGCTTGGGGAAGAGTTTTGCACAGGCCCAATTGTTTACGAACTTGACAATGTTCGCTAGATCGCATGCGCAATGCGCACACAAGCACAAAAGCACAGAAACTAGGCCACAAAGTGATAATAATTTACTGAGCAGTGGCGCGAAATTTGAAACAAAAGATTGGCCAAGAGATGCCAAGTGTATAAAATTCGTGCTTTTTGTGCTCAACTTTGTGGTGCCAAATGATAGTTGGCCATGAGACCATGAGAGTAGAGATTGAGGAGAAGTTTGGCGCAAAAAGACGCCGACGACTAGGTAGAGTAAGATGAGAGTGAGAAAAGAAGGAAAATTATCTCGCTGGAGGGATATTGAATAAATGGACCGAGAGACAGGCCAACTGAGAGGCGAAAGGGAGCGAGAAAGAGAATAGATTGTGTGGAGTTGGCCGGCGTGGTAGAGCGTTTGGCGCTTCAATAAATTGTTTGCGGCGACTGATTTAGTTGATAGTTGATAGTGGAGCTGAGAGAGAGCTGAGAGAGAGAGAGTTCAGAGAGCGAGATTCGAGTCGCATATTTGGGCCGCTCCCTTTTGCTCGGTGGAGAATAATAGTCGAGTAGAGTCAATGAGTGGCCAGTGTGTGTGTGTTTGTGTGTGGGCCACTGTGGAAGGCGACTGCTATTGCATCTTGGCTCTTGCATGGCACTGGTCAGACGAGAGGGCACTCGAGACTGAGAAGGGGCAGCACTCGAGAGTTGGGCACACTCACACACTCACATGGGCTACTCTGCACTCGGTTCACGCTTTTTGTGAAAGAGAAGAGCGAAACAAATAAATTGCCACAAATAAATCAATTCCCAATGATTAATTTTAAAGCTCTCTGTGGGCCTTGTTGCGCATTGGTTTGAATATTTTGCATCTTTGTATTGCAAGTGCCCTTAGCTCTGGCTGGGTCCATTGCTGTGTCGCTCTGACTGTGCGCGCCCCACGCGAGCTGGTCGCAGCACATTGCACAGTGCACAGTGCACAGCGCACAGTGCAGGCCGAACAGTCCGCTGGCTCCCGAAGAGTGTCTGCCGGATTTCTCTCCTCTGGCAGATTGTGAGCGACAACAAATCGGCGGCCAGCTCGCCGCCAACTCGAATAGCTCCAGTGGCTCGAGTGGCGGATAAAGAAGAAGGAAGAGAGAGAGAGCTTGCCCGTCGACCAGTTGGCAGGATAAACTGGCGACTTGTTGCGAGATAAAGCGGCACATTATGCAATATCGCCGCCCCAGAGCTTAGGAGCCGCGCTGGCCACTGGGTGCAAGCAGTGTGCCAAGCAAGTGGCTCAAGTGAGCCGGGCGAGTTCAATCGAAGGGCAACAATCGACAACTCTTCTGCCTTGGGCGCCCAGTCTGCTCCAGTGGGCGTGGAGGCGCGCCAGAGCAGAGGGGCCCGTGCAAGAAAGGCGGAGCTCTCTTCTTGCGGGAAGTAATTGGCGCGCCCTGGGGGATCGTCGGCCGGCCCATTAGGGTGGCGGCATCTCGGCGGTTTTCTGGGCGGCAAATTGTCAGAGTCTCTGAGAGTCTCTTTGTGGTCTCTGTGTGGCTCATTGTGGCTCATTGTGGCTTATTCTAGCTTATTCTGGCCCACTGTGGCTCATTGTAGCTCACCATTCTCGCTCATTGTGGCTCACAATTGTGGCTCGTTGTGGCTAGAGAGTGGGAGAGGCCAGGAGGGAAGCCAGTGAAGTAATTTGTGGATTGTGTTGCGTTGGAGACAGTGACTGGGGCGCGCACAAAGCGGGCGGCCCGATGAATTATTGGCCGCAGCTAAGGGGCGCTCCATTGGGCGCTGCATTGGGGGCTTGAGGCGAGCGGAGGAATAGCGTGCGACACTGGCGCACTATTCCTCCTGGCTCGTCATCGTACACTGTTGGTTGTGTGCGACCGAGCGCAGTGTGCGACGCCGCTCGAAGCACTGCGACTGGCAGTCTGCGGGGCTCGCCTGCAGGCCGCGCATAAAGATTCGCCCTAAGGAGCAGGCCTGCGCTTTGCAGGCTCTTTGCGGGCCTTTGTTGTGGAGGCGCACGCAGCACGCTGAGCAGCCGCGGCCAGACAACAACAAAGACGGCCCGCAACTTTATAGAGACACCAGCAGGCGCGGCCAAATTGGGCTCGCGACAAACGCCCAACGGTGACAAACAACCATGAACTATGGCGGCGTTGTTGCTCCTTACCACTGCTTACTATTGCTGCTCCTTACTGCTTGCTGCTTACTGCTTGCTGCTGCTGATGATGGAGTTGTTGGTGATGCTGTTGACGCCATTTGGCCCCGCCCCCAGTCTCGAGTCGTTCAACTGTGCAGCAGGGCGGCCAGTGTGCAACTGGGCGACAATTGACGAGGCAGAATGGGAGACTGGCTGCCACAGAGCGAGAAACAGAGAAAGACAGAGAGAGAGAGAGAGAGAGACGAGCTGCCACAGACAGACGAAGGGGAGAGAGATGAGCCTGCATGAAGGAGCATGGAGCTTGACGAGCAGAGCTAGATGTTGGCGCGCGATTGGCGAGCTCTGTGCTTTTGTAACCAATGTGTGGGTGTTTCTTTTTCTTGAGCTGGAGCAGCTTGCAGACTGCCGAGGGGCTGCCAGAGGAGCGCCCTGCCAGCTCCAAAGCATTGCCCCCTGAGAGAGGGCGCCTGAAACAAGCTGTGCCTCGTCTCCAGTTCTCCTCTGGAATGCGCGTCTCTCTGTCTTTCCAGTCGCTTTGTTTGTTCCTCCTCCTCGACGAGTCGAAACTCATTAGCCGCCACTTAAGCGAGCACTCTCTGTTGAGTCTTTGCTTCGGGCGGCACCTTGTCGCGTTGGGCGGCAACTTCTGGGCCGGCGGCGCGCGAACATTGTGGCCAAAGGTGATCTCGAGTGGCCGCCCGAGCTCAAGAAAACGCGCCCCAAGTGCCCCCCGAGTTTGTTTATTTGTTCAAACACTCCCCAAAGCTGCTCCTAATTGGCAATTGTGTCCCTTCGGGCGCCCAACTGTGGCCGGCGCCTATAAGTGTCGCAGTGCAGAGATTTGGGCTGGCCGCAGACGCGCTCAGTTGAAGGCGCGCGCACACAACACTCTGCGCTCTTCGCACACACACACAACGCGTTCAGTGTTCGCGCGCTGCTCGCCTCTCGCACAACTGCCCTTCGTACACAGTGTGTACTACACATACACTCTGCCGCGCGCTCACCTGTGGCCGGCGCGCGTCTGATCGCGCGTGCCGATAAAATTGCTCGATAAAATTGCCAGCCTAGCAATTCTTAGGCCTAATCGGCTGGCCTGCGGGCGGCCGATCTTTATTGTCGCCCTCATGGAGCTGCAAATTGCCGCGCCAGAGGGCTCAACAACAACAGTTGTTCCCCCCTGGCGGCCAATTGTGCGATAAACACACAGAGACTGTCTGTGCCCAGTGGGCGCCCACAGAGCAGACTGCTGCCCGATGCCAATCACTTCCTGCTATCAATTAACAAACTCCGCCAGAATGGCAGAGTTTGACCAAATTGGCCGCGCTAAACACTCGCCTCTTTGTTCTCGCTCGTCTGTTTGAGACATTCTGGCCGGCCGGCTTGCTGGCCAGAATGTCTCAAGGCAGCACAAACAGACTTGGAGACACACACCAGCTCTTGATTGCCTGCTATCTGGCCATTGCGCTGGAGGTTTCCATGCTTCTCCGCTGGACAGACATGGACAGAAATGGACAGACACTCTCAGATGCAGAGGCAGACACATTTCTGCTCGCTCGGTTTCATTTGGTTTCCTTTTTATCTTATCGCGCCGGCGAGCAACTTTTCGAAGCCAATTTCCTCATCATTTTCGATCGGTCGCGTTCGCTTTGTCGCTTTGAGCGCCTGGCACTCAATTGAAGGCAGACAGTCTGCGGAGCGCGCGCATTCGACGCACACAAACGCACGCTCAGCTCAATTCGGCGCTCAGCTCAGCTCAATTCAGCGCTCAGCTCAGCTCAGTTTCGGCGCGCTCCATCACACAGCTAGAGACTGTCTCTCTCTCTTTCTCGGTGACAATCTCTCCTCCGCAGTTGCTATCTTTTTTGCCTCAGGAATTTCCATCTCTCCTCCTTTTCCGTCTCAATCTCGATCGTCATCGCACACACACACTGACTACTCGCTGAAGCACTGGAGAACACTGCATCTAAATGGAAGTACACGAGTGTTTAGAATTGAATTGAGGGAAAATATTCGGCCTGGCGTTGAATTCCAGCCAATTGGGAATTTGGGCACATCGATTTTGGTCACAAATGAACCTTAAATGGAGAGGCCGGCGCGCAAATAATACTCTGTTGTCTGTATTAGTTTATTCTGCGCCGCAGACTGTGTGCGGCGCTGCAGAATTGCACACAGAACAGACTGTGTGAAGAACAGACTGTATGAAGCGCAGACTGTATGAAGCGCAGACTGTTTGAAGCGCAGGAAAGAGAATGGGAAAAAATGGCTTAATCTGGCGGCTTGGAAACAGCAATAAGAAAATGGAAAGAGAAAACAATGCTTACCTTTTGGCTCCTTTCGAGCGGCGAACTCTTCAGATGGTTTGCGGCGGACTCTTAGTGAGGATTGTTGTTGGCAGCTTATCGTTTCGAGTGGGCCTCTTTTTGGGCTCCTCTCCAATGGCTCCCTCAAACAATGGCGCTCCTTCTCCCACTTCCAGGCGAGCCCAATGCGCGACACTGTCTAGCGCACTCGAACCATTTGTTGCATCATAATCTGTCTGTTGCTGTGTGAGTCTGTTCGTCTTCTTCTCTCTCTTTTATCGTTCAAACAAATTGAGCTGAGTTCTCGCTCGCCTTCCAGCCCACTGCCTTAAATGGCTTCAGTTGAGTTCGTGGCAACCCAAGCTTGGCTATACAATGGCCTATTGGTGCTTATTGTGCTTGGCTGATGATATTATTTCTGCTCGTTTCTGGCACCAAAACTGGCTTCTGGTCTCCTCTTGTCGCTTGACGCGATGGTTCACCAGTCCAGCGCGCGTGTGTCTGGCTACTGTGTGCTCGTAACTGTGTCTGTCTGTCTGTTTGTCTGTCTACTCGGCTGCTGAGTAGTTGTGCAGTTTTGGTTAATTTGGCGCCGTTGATTTGGCGGTGTTTGTGTGCGAGAGAGAGAGAGCTAAGGTTAGGCTGAGGGTCTTGTTCTAGACTTGGGCTCTCGAGTGGTTCTGCTCTCTGGCTGAGCTTGTGTATTGTGGCTCTCTTCTTTTCAATTGTGCGCCTTAGTTCAGTTGCTGCTTGGCGGCCGCAGTTCACTTGTGCTGTCCGACGAGCTCTAGTCTCTCGCTTACTCTTGGCCAGTTATTGTTGTCTCTTAGGGGCTTTCTGTTTGGCTTGAGTTCTCTCTGAGATATCGATTGCGAGAACAAATGGCGAATGAGCGGCCGCGTGCGTGCGCGCAGGAGACCAGCCTGGAGGCTGTGCGTTTCTCTGCTTGTCTGTTCGTGTACGAGACCGTGTGCGGCTGCTGAGCGCGCGCAATCAGAAGAGGCGAAGAGCCAAGGGCGAAAAAACAACAGCCAGCGAACAACAGTCTGCAGTGGAGGAGGCGCGCGCGCGCAGAATTCCAGGAGAACAAATGAACGAATTGTTGTTTGCGCATTGAGCGGCATGCGCAAACAGCTCGCCCGTTTTGTTCTCTCGCCCAACCCGCAGACACACCTGCCAGCCTGCCAGCCGTCCGCCCGCCCGCATCCCAAAGGCGTGCAGGCGCGCCCACTGGCTCGCCTGCCCGCCGGCGACCCGCGCGCTCGGCCGCCTCGGGCTCGGCGGGGCCCGCAGCTAGCCCGCAGCTCGTCCGAACGACACAAACGGCGCACAATTGAGCCCACGGGAGCCCTGCGCTTGCGGCGCACATGCGCACTCGCACACAGCCGGCACAAATGAGCGACCGCGATGGGCCAAGTGGCGCGCCTGCCAAGGGCCGAGTGACAATACTTTTGGGCATTCCCATTCCCATTCGTCTGTGGCCTGTTGTGGCCTGTGGGGAGCTGAAATGGGCGAGCTCGGGAGAGCAAGACGACGAAAAGGAAAGGAAAAGGAAGACGAGGAGGAAGAAAAGAAAAACGAAACTACGACGAGGACGATCATCATCATCGTCGTGGAGACACATTACGCAAGCTCTCTCTCTCTTGCTTGTGTGTGCGCGCTTCCCATCCGGCCAACTGTGAGCGCGTGAATCTCTAATCGAAACTGGGAATCTTTTCTCTGCTCGCTTCTTCGCCTCCGCTCTCTGTCTCTCTTTCGTTCTTTGCTTATATCACACACACACTCATGAGTATCACACACACACACAAGCACACACAGACGAGCACACACTCGCCTTCTTCTTCTTCCGATGACAACGAGGCGCAATTCTCATGTAAGTCACACGCGCGCGCAAGCCAGCACTCTGCCCTATTCGTCGACTGCGCTTCATTGGAGCACAAAAAGAGCGCCACAATAAGCAGGCCACTCTTATCGTCTGCTCCTTAAACGTCCCATAAGTCTTGCCATATTGAACAGGCCACCAATTCGTAAGCGAAAAGCCATCACAGAGTTAGGCAGCCAAAGGAAGCGAGAGAGAGACCACGTTTGTGCGGAGGCGAAAAGTGAGCTCTCGTTGTTCTCCTTGCTCCTCTCCAGCAGCTCCTTTCCAGCAGCACTCCAAGCAGCTTTTCCCCAAAGGGAAGCCAACGACGCGCAATCGATAATGCAACTGGCAAACACAATTGCCTATAAGACGAGCCCAAACAACGACAATTTCCGCGCCACTACTTGAGGAGCCCTGTTTGCTCAAGCCAATCCCGTGCACTGGCCCTCCACACGCCACTCACTGGCCAACCAGACCCAAGCTGGCCCATAAGTGCCACTCGCCAGCACCAACAGCTCTCCTATAAACCAGACCAGAAAGGCCACTCTGGCAGCAGAATATAAGAAGGCCCAGCGTAACAATGCGACAATGCGCACCAGCAGGCCCCAACTTTCTTCCCCCGCCCTCCCAGAACACCTTGTTCTTCGCCCCCTCCTCTGCTTGTGGGCCAATTCGGGCCCTATATCGCCGCCCGTCCACTCGGCTGGCTGTGTGCTGCAAGATGCTGGCCAGCTCGCTGACATTCACCATCACCCACTGGCCAGGAGAGCGGAAATTGTGTGCCCACTCCACGCTCGCTTTGGGCCGCTTCTTTCCGAGGAAACTTTTTCCTCAACCACTGCTTCCAGGCGGCCAAGAGAAGTCTGGACCTGTGCTCCCACTCTGCTCCTTCCTTTTCGACTGGACACACTTTGGCTCGCCCACTTTCCTATGGAAAACTGCACTAGAAATAATGGATAAGCTTCCTGCTCTCCGCCCATTTTTCCCCCACCAATCTTCTCCTCTCCCATTCCAATTTCCACCACCGCCGCCGCCACATTCACTGTCCCCTCTCCTTTGCAAAGCTTTTCCACAATTTCGCCAAACTGATTGGCCACAAAGAGCCACTCTCAGCGGTTTTCTCTCTGAACACGGTGAACTCTCTCCGCCTAGTTCACCGCGGCCGCCAGTTCCAGTTTGTCCAATGTGTCACTTCTAATACACTTTGATGGCCAGCTCAACGCCAAACATCGGCCCCCAACGGTTCGCCTCTCTCTCTCTTTGGTCCGTTTGTTTGTTTGTTTGTTTTATCTTACAAATTTCCCCTCGGCCAGCATATCGAAATGACAAACATCACCACGAAAGAGGCTCCAGCCACAAGAGTGAAGTGGGCGAAAATTTAATTTCTTTTTACCTCTCATCGGCCTCTAGCTGCCGCCTCTGCCTCACTATATATTATATATTGTGATTCCCTCTCATTGTTGGCCCACTACTTTTTCTTCACTTTACTCCATCCCCGATTGGTTCGCTATGCTTCCTTTAGCATTATTATTATTATTTTTTATCATTATTGTTTGCCGGCTTTGAGAGAGCGGGCGCCAGACCACAAAGAGAAAGAGGGAACTTTATGGGATCGATCTCTTCTTTAGGGCAAAAGTGCTCACTAGCCGGCCGAATGAAGCCACAAAAAAGCAATAATTTTTATTTCTTTTGCTTGACAAAAATAAGAAGAATAATGAGCCCAAATTAAGTTCTTTTCCCTTCATTCGTGGTCTTGGTTGTTGTTATTTTCACGATCTGGTCGTTACTTGGAACAACAACTGGAAGGGCGAACACGCTAAGATGGGCCTAAGAGGTTGTCCCTGTCTCGATGTTTCATCCTCGTCTCTCTGTCTCTCTGAAACTCCCTTGGAGTATCTCACAACATCGGAGCAACTAAAGGAACAACTACAACAGCAACAACAACAGGCCGGAGTTGATCTCTTTTTCCACTCGACAGGGCGGCTTTTGCGCGCCAGCTTGGGGCTTTATGCGTCGTCTCTCGTTTAAAATTTAAAATGTAAAGATCAAAAGCAGCATAATACTTTTAAATAATAATGATAATTCTTCAAGAAGAAATATATAAAACTTTATCATTTTTATCGTCGTGAAATGTGTTTCGTATGTGACACATACGCGCCCGATTACAGAGGAGCAAAGGCGGCGAACAAATTTGCCATTGGAATTGCGTTTGGCCGGGGACCAAAGTTCGCTGGTTCGCTCTGGCTCTGTGTGCCGGCTCGGCCAAAGGTTAGCAGCAGCCAAGTGGCGCCGCGCTCACACACCAGTTGCCAGTGCATGCATCTTGGTGCAGCGCGAGAGCAAGCAAATTCGCCAGAAGCCATGCAGCGAGCGAGTGAGCGAGCGAGGGGGGTGCGCGAGTGGGGGAAAACAGAGATGGGGAAAAATTGGCGCAAAATTCAAAATGATGAAGTGACTGGTATTCCATTTATTTTATTGAGTATACGAGATCAACAATCGTTTAATTAATTCTCCCTCTCTGAGCCGCTCCTGAGCTCATTCTCTTCGAGCTGGCTTCTTTCAACACAAACTGGACGGACACAGTGCGCAGGGCTTGGCCCGCACACACAGACCAACGTCACGCACAGACACACACACGGACAGGAATGAAATCTGGTCCAATAACTCTTCATCAACAATCCCCTATCTGTTCTCTGCCTCCAGCTTCCAGTGTGGAAGCCCCGAGCATGCTGGCGGGCGCAAGAGCGAGCAAACAATTGATTTGGACTTGTCGTCAAGTTTCAAAACTTGTTCTTCCCCCTGAAAGAAACTGTGGCTCGAAAAGGGCGAGCAATTGAGATTCCGTCTCCCTCATTTGGCATGCAACTCTTGGCCAGCCAATGGCCAAAGGGGGAGGAGGATTCTCTCTGGCTGCTTAATCGTTGTGCAAGAGCTTCTTCGCGCCAGAGCCTGTCCTCCAGTGGCCACTTGCCGGCGACCCAGAGCAAAGAGGGCGAGCTAGAGGCAGAGACAGAGACAGAGACAGAGGCAGAGGTTGGCAGAGCAAATGATTAAATTTGTCCATTAGCAGACAGCGGCGGCGCAGCATCGGAGTGCTGACAAATTTGTTGTTTCTGGCCGAACCAGAGCCCAGCCTGGCCGCTGATTGCCTGTGTGTGTGTGGATTGTCTTGCATGATGTGCATGGTGCTGCATTGCCAGAAGCGGTCTCAATTTGTAGCAGAAGAAGGAGAAGGAGAAGGAGAAGAAGAAGAAGAAGAAAGGAGAGTGCAAGAGGAGGAAGAAGAGGGCGCACATGAAGTGAGTGGGGCTGTTAGTTGGAAGCATTATACCAAGCTGCCAGTTGGTCACAAAGACGAGCCACTGAGGCAGCAAACTAGCGAGCTAGCGAGCTGACGAAGTGGCAAACTGGCGAGCTAGCTGGCGAACAACAACAGAAGAGTGTCACATTCCAGTCGCGGGCCGCAGTTCGTCTGGAAGGCTGGCTGGCTTGGCTTGGCTTGGGTCAGCTCGCTGGTCGAGCTTGAGGGGAGGAGGACGAGATAGAAATAGAGCGAGAAGAAGTTTGATGTGATTTATTGTGATGCATTCGGAACAGACCTGCGATCGGACGTGCGGCCTTTTTTCACCTTAGCCTCGCTTTATAGGTCTCTCTTTTTGTCGTCAAGTGGAGTGGCTTTGGCGCGAGAGGAGAAGGAGACGAGGGGAAGGGGGAAGGAGCGGCCATGGAGACGGGCCGGGCACTTGTTTGCTGCAAGAATGGGCAGCCCTCCGATGCGCCATAAGCAGCCTGGAAGATCAAGTGTGCGGCTGGGGCGATGTACGCGCGCCAGCCTTGACCAGCGAGGCCCACAATGAAGGTGGCCTAGTCGTGCGCTCGTGCACTTGCTGGTTCGTTCGTTCGCACTCTTACAAGTGTGCGACGAGCAAGAGGAGGAGAAAAACGTAAAGAGAGGCGCAAGCGTGGCCAAATATCAAGTTGCCTGCCAATACAATCACAATGGCCACAATAATGACCACCATCATCCCGCAGTAATCCTCTACGGGCAGCATAATTGATCAAGAGGATCAAATGGGCACGTCGTACGCCTGTCACCTGATGCCTATTTTTGCCTATCTTTTTTCTCTCCACACACACACAACAACTTCAGCTATCACCCAACAGGCGACTCATCAAGTGGTTTCTATTTGGCAAAGGAAAAACAAGACTTAGATTCTGAGTGGGCAGGAAAGAGGAGTCTCATTTTGTGATGCTTGCCTCAGGTGCCCTGTCGGCCCAAAGGAGCAGCAGGAGAGGAAAAGAAGCATGAGGGGGAGGCAGATGGATGGCCCTTAGATGAAGGAAGAGGAGAAGGAGCAGCAGATGGAGCAAAGAGAAGCAAAGAGGTACACAGTTGAGCTTGTTAGTTGGAAGGGGGGCTGGTTAGTTGAAAAACGATTCAACTGCAGCATCTTGTTAGAACTTCGTCATCACTTAACCAATCTATCTAGTAACAAATATAAATAAACAATTTGTCACACACACACACACACTCAGGCTAAAATGGTTAAACACGGGCACTAAGCACATCATCTAGCTGGCTGATGATTCGGGCTCTCTAAAAACTGGCCTAACTCAAGCACGTTGTTAGAGTTTGCAATTGGCGAAATAAGAAGAAGCAGCAGCAGCAGATTTTATACAAACACACATACACTCACACTCACATACTCGACTGCTCACTGCTCACTCTCATACAGTATGACTAGATACTGGCAGGCCACTACTGTATGTAGTGTGGGACATTTTTGCCCCCTCCAAGTGGAATAGATTTGAGCTAAGCTATGCGCTTGTTTTTGGGCTGAGCTAAGCAAAAAGAAAAGATTCGAATTTCTTCTTGTACAATTCCATTTGCTTCGCCTATATGCAGGCGCTCACACTATGCCAGAGCGGTGGTTTCAGTTTGCAAGAAGAGGCAAAAAGAAGCAACAGAGAGAGAGAAAGAAAAGAGAATTGCAAAAGGGAACAGTTTTCATCAATGGAGTTCACTTGTGTTTGTGTGTTTCGTTGTTATATTTTATTTGCAAAAGACTCTACAGAGCACAAAGTTCATTCATTTGTGTGCATTAAAAGCCATTTGTGGAGATGGCC